>Ga0315278_10000148_pt1 | contig 62835 bp, 35 predicted proteins | sample YL17G06_0_MG_FD_203880 | JGI IMG/M metagenome (GOLD analysis project Ga0315278, IMG submission 203880) | Sediment microbial communities from Yellowstone Lake, YNP, Wyoming, USA - YL17G06_0 | ecosystem: Environmental > Aquatic > Freshwater > Lake > Sediment | place: USA: Wyoming | collected... | reverse complement strand
TAAAGGTTCTGCTTAATGCAATGTCGTACCAAATATTGCGGATGTTAACCAGGGCATCTTCCAGGTCTTCGGCAGACAAACGAGAAGGAGCAGTAAACACAAGCTTCCGATTAATATCGTTATAAAAGGCAAAGTTAAATAAGTAGTATTCTCCTTGTTTGGTAATATCGATGTGCATAGCCCTAGGCTGGATATTGTCCAGGTCTAAGTACTCACGTTCTAACCGTTCTTGCCGGAACGTGATCGGTTTTTCTAAACCTAACAATGATTGGGAGGTGCTATCAAACTTGCCTACCACTTCAGCCCGTATTATAGCTACTTCGAGTAGATTAAATTCATAATACATCCGAATTTTGATGGCCGCAAGGTCATTGCTATTAGCAGACCTGGAAAGCGGCCGAACCCGGAACAAGGCATTCTCAATAGAATCTCCGATAGGTGGAAGCGTAAGTGTTTGAACAGGCTCTTCAATTTCAAAACCATCTCCTTCTGCGGCAACCATGATTGTAACGTCCTTCTTTTGTTTAGGTTCACGGATAACTCGTCGTTCTCTCAATTCCGGTGGGATACCGATAGGTTTAACCCGAACCGCAACTTCCAATTGGTACCATTTTTTTGCCTGGAGGACAAACCCTTCGGGCAATTTCTGATTTAATAGATCACCCTCGCCATACAAAAAAGTAAAGTCTGCATATCGTGAGGGTGGCTCCATGACCGGTGGTGGTTCTTCTCTACGTTTTGGATATCCTATGGCCGTCCCTTCCGTACGTCGTTCACCAAGCCAGGCAAGTTTTCTTACTCGCCTTATTGGCATTTCTTCCAAAAATTCATTAATATTTCTAAAAAGCCTTTCTACTTCAATTTGTTCTTCAGGTATTTCTTCAACTAAGTGTAAAATATCTCGAAAATCCATTCGCCCTACGGGGATATCTCTTTCCCTGGCGGTGAAAAGTATCTCCATTACCTTAGATAATATCTCCAGGGCTTTAGCTTTCGCATATCCGGATTTGCTTCGATGAATTTGGTGGATAAATCTTTCTATATAATAAAAAAGTTCTTTATACTCCCACCTAAAATCCCGATCCCTAAACCGCCGGATATCTTCAACTTTAAAAGGAAACCATATCCCAAAGGCTCTTGTTAGCGATAGTAGGGCCTCCCATCTTAGTTCATCTTTTTCGACCTGGGCAACTAAATCAAGGGTTTCTCTATAAACATCATACCATATATGAGCAAAATGATGCAAATCCCAATGCCAATTCCCTTCCTCTCTTTCCAAGTATCTCCACATATGATAAAAATCCCTCCTCCATTCAATATCATCCCCCGGAAATATCGTTTCAACAAGGGATTCCAGTATCTTTGCCCTATTTCTTTCATCCCCAAACTCATTTAAAAAATGACGTAAATCATGAAGAGCATCATCAATAGTATGAAGGGGGGGAAAAGGGAAATGAATCTCTCTACGAATAAAATCAAATACTCCTTCTACATCTCCTTTTTTGGCCATATCGAATAAATACCTTTTATTAATCATATTAACCTCCTTTCTTCATCTTTTAGTGGGGGTTTTAGTAATCGGCGGACAAAAGAGGGCATTGCAAGAAAATGTGCACGTTTTAATTGCACCCACTTCTGCCCCTTGAGCCTAACCTCACCCCTTTGCACTCAACAAACCTGATTTTTCTCTCTCTGTTCATCACAAGTTTCACCGTTCCATCAGAAGAATCAAAGTTACCACACCTTTAGAAAGAAAGTCAAGCCCCTTTGAGTTTTTTTTAAAAATAATTTGTATGGCGCAGGATTATGATTTTTGGGAACATGAGTAGACGAATTTTTCCCACCCGGCGTGGGGACGTGGATACCCGATTGGATTTTCTTCTTGAATGCCCCCGAATCGACCCCTTTGGGGACTTTTCCTGCCCGTCCATTTTTTTTCCCTTAATCGAACCGGTGCTTGACATATTCTTCGCACTGCATTATTATTTGACTCCAAGGATATTAATGATGACCTATAAAAAACCGGAACGCATTTTTGAGGGAGCGGAAGGGGACAGGCAGAAAAATTCCCAACGCCCACACCTACGCCGACGCCGGTTCCAATGGGGACATTGAACGAGCAGTTGGCTGAGGAGTATGATATTATTGCCGCCAGTTATGTTCGGATTGCCAATTTATTAAGGAGCCCCGCGGCGCGGGGGACCGTTTTGTAGGACAGAACCAGTAGATATACCTTATGAACACCGTCAGGCGCGATACCCAGGGGTATATTGGTTAAACAAAAGTTTTGGGAAATCCAGGAACCTGCCCTCCGTGAGGGTCGTTTTCAAAAGGGTTCCTGGCTATCCTGCAAAACCCCGCGGAGCGGGGCTAATTTTTGACTGTCCCTTTTCCATCACAGGGTCAGCACCCGAGTACTGGTGTTTTTGGAGCTCAATTGCAGTGACCACTACCTATGATTTCCGCAACTATCTGTCAACTTTACCGCCCGAAGCCACCGTGTTACCGAGGAGCGGAAGGGGACAGGCAGAAAAATTCCTTTAAGCCTCCCTTTAGTGCCCCCTCCGTTTTTTTTAAACTGTCGGGTCTCTTCCATTATTATTTTGTAGCTCACGGGTTTGTCAGAAGTTTCGCCTTCTTTTTCCCGCAGGGCTGGCCTGCAATTTTTTATTTGACATTTTGTCGGTTATAAGCTACTATATATCTATGGGTAACACACCGAGAATTTTGAAAGTATATATGGATTCCCGCGGAAAAGAGCCTTTTATCGAGTGGTTGGAATCGATAAAAGACCAAAAAACCAGGAGCAGGATTGTTACAAGATTGGATCGCTTTGAAGTCGGTAATCCCGGCGATTTTCGTCCTTTAAGTAATGGTTTGTTTGAATTGCGCTTAAGCTTTGGCCCCGGCTATCGGATTTATTATGGTGAAGATGACGCAGTGATCGTAATTTTACTGATGGGTGGCGATAAAGATACACAATCCGCGGATATCAAAAAAGCCCGGTCTTATTGGAGAATGTATAAGGAGGAAAAAAATGAGAGACTTTAGAGATTATCTGAAAGAAAAACTAATGGATCGCGCTGAAGCGGTTTCTTATCTAAATGTCGCACTGGAGGAGTATGAAAAAGATAATGATGCCGATGCTTTTTTGTTGGCGCTTCGTACTGTTACTGAGGCCAATGGCGGAATCTCCGAATTGGCCCAAAAAACCAGGCTGAACAGGCAACACCTTTATCGGTCATTATCAAACAGGGGAAATCCCAGGCTTATTACCCTGGAAACGATTCTACATGCCCTGGGTTTCAGGTTTTCCATTGTTCCTCTTGAAAATTAATGATTCGCCCCTACGGAAATTCGTGAAAATTCGTGTAATTCGTGGGCTTTTTTTTGTTTGAATTTTGAATTTGTTTCGGATTTTGAATTTATTATTTGAAGAGCATCTTCGGTGTAGTGCCGCCTCATGAAGCGGAAGGGGACCGGCAGAAAAATTCCTATCCGGATGATTTCACCCAGGTCCTTGTTAAAAACTTCTTCTTCCATTTTTGTCTTCCTTCTGATATATTTTTCCAAAATCGGTTGAAAGGTAATCCCTTGATCTCATCAAACAACGGGCCGGGGAAAAAGATGGGCTAACCGTTGTCACGCTAACCACCTCTCATCTTCACTACAAGCGATGCCTTTCTCCTTGCAGTAATCTTCCGCCTCTTTGGTAAACCCACTGCGGGAAAAAATGAATCCTACCGCCCGCTCGATTTTCTCCTGCTTCTTCACACTTTCCAATTTCCTTTCGAAATCCAATGCCTCTTCTTTCGAAAACTTCCGGGTGTCCCGGCTCTTCACTTCCCCGATAATGGAATAATCACCCGCTGCTGCGGCCCGCGCAAAAATATCGATATTGAATCCCCGCGAATACTCCGGCGCAAAGTCGTACCTCCACACCTTCTCATAGGCGCAAAAAATAAAATCCACCGGCAAGTTCCGGGTAATGCTTTTCAACACTTCATTGTTCTTACGGGCCCGGTATTTTAATTCATCCAGGATTAAATACTCCGCAAAATATCCTTTCTGGTAATTGTATTTCCCTTGCAATCTTCGGTACTGGCGTTTCAACTTTTCAAACGACCGGGCGTATTCTTTCTTTATCTCACGTACATCAAAATGTTCGATCTCGTCCTGGTAAACGCCGCGAAACACCTTATCGAAAATATTATCTCCTACTGCGCGGTATCTATAATTTGATACGCCCTGCTCAATAATATCTCCCTTAACCAGGGCTTCCATTTTTTCCTCCAATTTCTCATCGGAGGTCTCCAGGTTTAAATCATCCAGTATCTCTTTCCTGGTTAATTCCTGACCTTTATGTTTAAATAGATGCAGCACAATTTTTTTGGCGTTTCGGTCATTGACTTTGTCGAAAGCAGCGTTCACATACTCCATCCAGGTTAACTTGATATTACCTTGATTATTCAAGGTTTCAAATTCCAGGATTTCGGTAAGACCTTTGGCTGTACAGAGGTCCTTTCGCTTATACAAGGAGCGAAAGATAGAACTGATATAGAAAGGACTTCCTTCAGCAATTTTGGCAATGAGGTAGGCGGTTTCTTCTGTTACCGGCGTATCGAAAAACTGGGAATATTTGTACACCATTTCTATGGCTTCGTCCTGGGGCATATTTTCAAGAGGGTAGTATCTGAACCGTGCAGGGAGCATTTTTTTTAGCAGATTCATGAGCCACCCCACCCAACTGCCCGATACCAGCAAAGGTGCGATCTTACTTTCGGCTGTGCTTAAATAGCCCCCGGCCAATGTATCTGCAAGATTCTTTTTGTCTTTATCCCAATAAATCATCGCATTTAAAAACTGGAATTCATCGATCATCTGTACGATGTATTCCTTTTGCCTGGAAGCGATGGTTTTAGGGGCCTCGCGCGCGATGTTCCAGAGGATATCGATTTTTTCATGGGCCACGGCGTGGGCTGCCCCTTCAATGATACCGCACAGGTAATCAAGCCCTTCTTGCTTTGCGATTTCAATTGTTTTCCCAAAATCGCTCCTGTTTTCCGGGTCCAGGTATCCCGGTTTCCGGGATTTGAACGCAATGTACTGGTAAATAAAAGTAAGGAAAAAATCCTGGCAAAAATCCACCACCCACATTTTAGCTTCCCTGACTTCATAGTAAAACGGGATCACGCCGTCGTTTTTAAAAAAGGTGATATTGAACAACCGTTCGCTGAGGGCGGTTTTTCCCATTTTGCGGCGGGCCAGGAGGGCGGTACTCTGGGATTTCTCTTCTTTGATGTCGTCGATCCACTTGAGAAAATAAGCCAGTTCTTCTTTTCTCCCGGTAAACAACTCAGGTTTACCGATTCGTTCTTTAAATGCGTAGTCCATGCCTCATTATATATCATAAACAGGAGAAAATAGCAAATTCAAGCTCTCCGCTCTGTGAGGAATAGGTAAGGGAAAAAATTTGGCTGTCCCTAATCCCTAATCATCCGGGATTTTTATGGGTTGAGGGCGCGGGGCGACTTTTGCTTTAATAAACGTGCCTTTTTGGTAGTCTTCAAAAGCGATTTGCAATTCTTCCCGGGTGTTCATAACAATGGGGCCATACCAGGCCACGGGTTCTTTGATGGGTTTCCCGGAAACCAGGAGAAAACGAACCGACCGGTCACCGGCAATAATTTTGATGTGATCGCCCGCGGTGAAAAGTACCAGGTGGTCTTCATCCGCTTGCTGTTTTTGTTCCGCGTCGAAATACCCGGTTCCGTCAATTACATAAGCAAATACCGTATCGTCACTTCTCACCCGGTATTCAAATTCTGCGTTTACAGGAACGGCGACATCCAGGTAGGTGCAATCCACCGCGATATCCCGGACAGGACCTTTGGTTCCGTCCGCTTCGCCGGAAAGGATTTTTATTTTAACGCCATTATCAAAGAGGATTTCCGGGATTTGTTTTTGCAGTAATAAAAACGGATCCAACAACGGGACCTGGTGATATCCAAAGGCGCGTTTTAAATGAACTCCCGCACCTTCGACGGTGGGTTGGCTTTTAAATAAACTGGATATTTTTCTATAATCTTTCATTATTATTCACCTCCTGGGCAGGAGCCGGGTTAATTCCATCGGAACCATGATTCATTGCATGGTGAGAAGCTCCCTGGTAAGTTATTCGTATGCATCTCATGGTTTTATTATATCACAAACGAAAGATAGGGGATAGGCAAGGAAATGTCCCCTTTTGAGTGGTGGGGAAAGAGTTTTGAGCGGTTGGGATAGTGTTTTGAGTGGTTGGGAAACTCTTTTGAGTGGTCGGGAAAGAGTTTTGAGCGGTTGGGAAAGAGTTTTAAGCGGTTGGAAAAGAGTTTTGAACGGTTGGGAAACTCTTTTGAGCGGTGGGGAAACTCTTTTGAGCGGGGAGGAAACATTCCTGAGAGGTGAGGAGACTTTCCTGGGCGGTGAGGAAGCTTTCATGAGCGATGAGGAAACTTTCCTAAGTGGTGAGCACACTTTCCGGAGCAGTAAGGACTCTTCCCCATCATTCTCCCATTAATTGAACGGCGATTCTCCGCCGGTGCGGCTTGTTGTCGAATTCCAGGAAAATGATCTGCTGCCATGTGCCCAATATCAGCCGCCGGTTCTCAAATGGGACGGTTAACGACGGCCCCACCAGCGTGGCCCGTAAATGGGAATGGCCATTGCCGTCATGCCAGGTTTCATTGTGATAGTAATACTTCTTCTCCGGGATCATATGCTCCATCAATTCGGGAAAATCTTTAATCAACCCGGGTTCATATTCGATGGTGGAAAGCGCCCCGGTGGACCCGGGAACAAAAATCAAGACTTGCCCATCGGTTATTTCCGACCGACCCACAATACCCCGGACCTCATCCGTGATATCCACCATTTCATTCCTGCCCCTCGTATCGATCTCAATGTAATGCAAGCGAATCATGGTTTATCCTCCTGTACGACGCCCCCATTATATCAATTATTTTATTATTGCAAAAGTCTCCCTTTGCTGATAAAATAATCGGCATGGATTTAAAACTAATACAGAAACCTGTTGAGCAATTGTTGGCAGAGACCAATTCCATCCTGAAGGAAAAAGTGAAGTCCGACATCCGGTTACTAAACATGATGATCGACCTGACCCCCATCACGAAAGGAAAAAAGATTCGCTCTACGCTTTTCTTTTTGTTGGCCGGGCTGAAAGACCCCATGCCCCAGTCGGCTGTTTCCCGCGAATTGATTGAAATTGCCGCGGCCGTCGAAATGTTCCATCTCTCCAGTTTGATCCACGACGATATCATGGACAATTCCGAGCAACGAAGGGGCGAAAAGACCCTCAATACAAACATCGGCAATTTCCGGTCCGTGCTGTGGGGTGATTTTTTGTTCATCAGCGCCTTTACCGCTATTCATAACCTGGGTAAATCCTATCTCCTGGACACGGTCTTGAAAACGGCCAAAATAATGGTGGAAGGCCAGATTATCGAGGTGGAAAACGCCTATAATTACGATATCGAGTTGGACACCTATTACGATATTATCAATCGCAAAACGTCTTCCCTATTTGCGTCGGTGGCGCTGCTGGTTCCCCTCTTATACGGCGAATCCCAGCAGCAGAAAGACCTTTTTTACCAGTTCGGCCTAAATTTCGGAACGATCTTCCAGATCAGCGACGATATGCTGGATATCTTCTCTACCCGTTCGGGTAAAGATCGCTTTCGGGACCTGGAAGAAGGGAAATTAACCCTTCCTTTCATCCTGTTGATGAAAGAAACCAATTCGGATACCAGGGAAGCTTTTTCAGAAGGTAACCGGGAAAAACTCCTGGAACTTTTTGAAAAACACAATATCAAAGAACTTTGCCTGGAAAAGATTTCCGATTACCACGGGCGCTGCATCGATTTTTTAAAATCTTACCCGGATTCGGTTTTCAAGAAATCTCTCCTGGGGCTCCTGGACTTTGTAAAATACCGTGACTACTGAAATAAAGCGAATTCAAGTCCTGGAAATCGAAGTAAAAATCAATATCCCCGCCGGCGCCGCCGGTATTGAAAATGCCAGGGCTAGAATTTTGGCAAACGATTTCCAGGTTCTTCATGAAAGGGCCTTTGAAAAAAATATTGCCCTGGATACGCCGGAGGGAAAACTTAAGAGCCGTAAATGCTTACTACGGTTAAGAAAAAAGGGAAATACCAATACGGTCACATTTAAGCGGCCGCTGGAAAAACCTTTTTCCCGTGATCACGCCAGGTACAAGATAAAGCAAGAGACCGAAGTGGAGGTTTCCGATTTTGAGGGCATGGAAAACATTTTTACCGGGTTGGGGTATGAAGTATTTTTCATTTATGAGAAATACCGGGAGGAATTTCAAAAAGGGGATGTCAAAGTGATGCTTGATGAAACGCCCATGGGGAACTTTATCGAGATCGAAGGACCGGAAGAAGCCATCGACCGGACGGCCCATGAGTTGGGCTACAATAAAAACGATTACATTACCGATAATTACCTGTCGTTGTTTCGCAAGGCCGGCGGGGCGGGCCATATGGTATTTTGAGGGAACATGAAAATAGGGGTCAGGGGTCAGGGATCAGGGAGCAGGGGTAGCGGCATGAAATTTTTTATATTGGCCGGCGGGTATGGAATGCGCGCCCGGCCGCTCTCGCTGGTGAAACCGAAACCGGCGTTTCCCCTCCACGGCGTCCCCCTGGTTAAACTCCTGTTGGGGCAGTTCGAGCAAATAGGCTTTAAGGAAGGCTTTATCAATCTCCATTACAAACCCGAAGCCATCCGGGAGAGTATCGGCGCTGCGCCCGGTATTGCCATTCACTATTTATATGAAGAGGAACTTTCCGGCAGCCGAATCCTGGCCGGGGCCCTGGACGGTATGACGGCTGGGGATGAATTCCTGTTCATCATGAATGGCGATGTGTTCATGGAAATTTCTGAAATTCTCATCGCGGAAATGGTTCATGAACTTAAGGAAACCGGCTGCGACGGCGGCTTGCTGCTGCGAAAGAACAGCGATCCGGCCTATGCCGCCGTGCTCATGGAAAAGGGATTTTTCCGGGGTACGGGGGAAAGTAATGATAGGGAGTGTTTCATGTATACCGGGGCGGCGCTGTTCAGGAGAAAAATCATTGAGAAAATCGTGGATAGTAATTTTTTCCATACCCTGGCAAAGCACTCTTTTAAAATAAAAACCTTTGTTTATGACGGTATCTGGTTGGATATCGGCGACCCGCGTCTTTATTTTGAAGCCAACGCAGAGTACCGGCGGTATATCAAAAAAGATTTACAGCCCGATTCTTTCTCCGAGAATGTCGTTATTTCCGCCGATTCCCGGGTCCTGGATTGTATTGCCTGGGAGAACACTTCGATAACCGGGGGATCCACCCTCTCCAACTGCATTATTACCGGCAACCTGGCGCTGCACAATGCGCATTATACGAATAAAATCATCTATGCGCGGGATTCCGGGACGGATATCGTGGAATTACGGTCCGGATATTGAAAATTGTCCCGTGGTTTCCTTGCGGTTTTTGATCTATCTCCGGTCGCCCTGTTCGATCATTTTATTGAAAGAGTCGTTATCGGCTTTGAAGTTTTTTGCTTTTTCGCCCACACGGATAATGCGGATGGTTTTGATGGTATCGCCCGGTTCGATTTTATTGACCACATCCATGCCGTCGATGGTTTCGCCGAAAACCGAGTGGCGGTCATCCAGCCAGGGGGTGGCTTTGTGAGTGATAAAAAATTGGCTCCCGTTGGTATCCGGGCCGCGGTTGGCCATGGATATAATACCCCCTTTATTGTGCCTCAGAACGGGGTTAAACTCATCCGGGAAGGTGTACCCGGGGCCGCCAGCGCCTGTGCCGGCGGGATCGCCGGTCTGGATCATGAAATCGGGAATTACCCGGTGAAATTTCAAGCCGTTGTAATAGGGCGTCCCCAGCGGTTTGGCCATATTTTTTATCTTGCCTTCCGCCAGGCCTACGAAATTGCAGACCGTCATGGGCGCTTTTTCGAAGTCGAGACGCACTACGATCAGGCCCCTGGTAGTTTCTATTTCCGCATAAAGGCCGTCCTCTTTGTACTCCACGGCATTCACGTTTATAAACGTAAAAAAGGAAACAACAATGGCAGTTAAGATTAAAAACTTTTTCATTTTTACCTCCGGTAGGTAACATTATATGATAAATAAACAAGAAGGTAAAGTCCGGCGTTTGACTTTTTTGTCATTTTGGAATAATATAGAAAACTACGATTAGAAAACACTGAACAGGAGTTATGACATGGAAAAACGAGACGTGATTATTATAGGTTCGGGGCCGGCCGGATTAACGGCGGCGATCTATGCCGCCAGGGCCAATCTCAAACCGTTGTTATTTGAAGGAGTAAGGGCGGGTGGGCAATTGATGATTACCACCGAAGTAGAAAATTTTCCCGGTTTTAGCGAGGGGATTAACGGCCCGGAATTAATGCAAGAAATGCGGGCCCAGGCCGAGCGTTTCGGCGTCGATGTGGAGTCCGAAGAGGTAACCAAAGTCGAGCTATCGGCTGAGAAAAAGATCCTGTGGGCAGAAGACGAGGCCTATGAAGCAAAAACCGTTATTATTGCCACGGGGGCCACGGCCAATTTACTGGGCCTGGCAAACGAAGCCCGCCTGATGGGACGCGGGGTCAGCGCCTGCGCCACGTGCGACGGATTCTTTTTTAAAGAAAAAGTAATTTGCGTCGTGGGCGGCGGCGATAGTACCATGGAGGAAGCCACCTTTCTTACCCGCTTTGCCTCGAAAGTCTATATTATCCACCGGAGGGACCAATTCAGGGCCTCCAAAATAATGATCCAAAAGGCCAAAGATAACCCGAAAATCGAATTCATTATGAACAGCGTGGTAATCGATATCCTGGGTGAGGAAAAAGTCTCGGGCGTCAAATTGGAAAATACGGTCACCAATAAAATATCCGATCTGGAAGTTAGCGGAATTTTCCTGGCCATCGGTCATACGCCCAATACCCGATTGTTTAAAGGTCAATTGAAACTGGATGAAAAAGGCTATATCCTGACCTCTGAAAATAAGAATCAATTAACGGCCTCCAATATCCCCGGCGTGTTTGCTTGCGGCGATGTACAGGATTCCCGATATCGCCAGGCGGTTACTGCCGCGGGCAGCGGCTGCATGGCCGCATTGGACGTTGAAAAATACCTGGAGAACCCCGAGCACCTTTATATGGTAATTCATTAGGGGACAGTCGAATTTTTCCCCTCTTTTAATTTGTAATTCAAAGTCTGGCGCGTTATTCCCAACAATTCCGCGGCAATCGTCTGGTTTCCCTGCGCCTGCTTCATTGCCTCGCGGATCAATAAGGTCTCTACCTGCTTGAGCGTGGGCAGCGGGTCTGGAAATTGAAGCGGACACTTCTCGCCCGATGCCGCCGCCGCTGCCGGCGCCGCGAAATGAGAATCGTCCCAGCGCCTGTCATTAAAAACTTTCCGGAAACTTTTTAAAGAAAGCACCCCACCCGTATGCAAACTAACGGCGTTGTAAATCATGGCCCGCAGTTCCCTTACATTACCGGGGAATGAATAATTTTTCAACATTATGAAAAGCTCCGCCGGCGGCGTGGGTTTTTTCTTTTCATAACAGGCCGCCGCTTCCTCCAGGAAATGGTCCACCAATAAAACAATATCATCCCGGTGCTGGCGCAGCGGTGGAATATGGACATGATGCACATCAAGCCTGTAATACAGGTCTTTACGAAATTGACCCGACGCCAATAATTTTTCCAGGCCATGATTGGTGGAAGTAATGATATGGGCATCGGTCTGCCTGGGAATGTCGGAACCGATGGGGAAATATTCATGCTCCTGCAGCAGCCTGAGTAATTTGACCTGGGAAGAATGACTTAAATCGCCTATTTCATCCAGGAACAGGCTCCCTGACGCGGCCTGCTCGATTAATCCCCTGCGCGATTGATGGGCGTCGGTAAATGCGCCTTTTAAATGACCGAACAGGGTATCTGAAAAAATCGTATCATCCAGCCCGGCAACATTCACCGGTACGAAATTTCCTTTACGCCCACTCAGTTGATGAACGGCGCGGGCGATCAGTTCCTTACCGACCCCGGTTTCCCCGGTCAAAAGAACAGGCTCCGGGCTCCGGGCAATGACTTCGATATACTTTAAAATGGAAAGCATCGCCGGGTCATTGGTGATAACCTGGGAAAAGGCTTCGGGATGCTTGAGCTTCCCATATAGGAATTGCTGCTTGAGGTCCATATTCTCCCGCTGGAGACGGTTGTGATCGATGCCCCGTTTCACGCCCGAGATCAACCGTTTCTCTTCCACCGGTTTCACCATATAATCGAAAGCGCCGTTCTGCATACATTTTACCGCGGTTTCCACTTCGATGTCGCCGGTTATAATAATGACCGGGGTGTCGGGATAGTCCTGGACAATATGGGGGAGCACTTCTTCGCCGGTGACATGCGGCATGGTCAAATCCAGCAGGATGATTTCGAATTTCCGGGTCTTTAAAAGGGACATAACTTCCCGGCTGTCACGGCAAAGCACGATGTTCTCTATGCCGCAAGTGTTCAAGGTGATCTCGAAACTTTGCAAGGCATTGTCTTCATCATCGATAATCAAAACAGGGTATTCTGGGTACGTTATTTCCGACATTTTATTACCTGGTTTTAATGTCCCGGAGAACAATATTATAACATAGTGGTTTTATGATTAGAATGGTTTGATGCCTTCGGCGACCAGAAACCTTTTCGAGAAAAGGTTTCTGGACTTCCCAAAGCTTTTATTATTTGCTCTCTTCTTCGATCATCACCTTGAGACTGACACGCATCCGTTCAAACGCCTCGGCCAATTCGCCGATCTCATCATTGGTCTCCTTTGCCACCGGTTTTGAAATTTCACCTTTACTAATATCATCGGCGGCCCTGGTGAGATTTACAATGGGCAGCGAAATGCGCTTTCCATAAATAAAAGCGAGCGCCAGTCCCGTGACCATGGCCACAATGGCTATTAAAACGATAATCAATAAACCGCGATCCTGGGAAGCCTTGACATCCTCCCTCATCACGGTCAATTCGGATTTGTAAATATCATTCTGCCTTGCGATTAACGACATCATCGAGTCAAAGATGGGGCGGACGGTTTTTTCCTCGGCGGATAATAACTCTTCATCCGATATCCCGCGGGCTTTCATGTCCATTACATCTACCGCCGAAGAAGAAAAAAACCTGATCTTTTTCAATAATTCTCCCGCTGCGCTCTTCTCTTCGGCTTTTTCTGCCGCGATACGGGTTAAATGACCCTGTGCCAGCGTTTCAAGGGTTCTCATAATACCCACCACTTTGTCGCGGGCGCTGACTTTCCCGGAAAGTAAGAACTCCATAAAATCAACATGCGCTTCCGCAACTTTCTGACCCATTTCACCCACCGTGGTCAGCGCAGGAATCGTCTCACTGTCCATTTTATTGAAAAGTGTACCGGAACGGCTGAAACTTGTTATGGAGAATATCCCGATGATCCATATCAATACGATCAGGATACCGAAACCCAGTAAAATTTTTGTCGATATTTTCATAATTATTCCTCCTTTAAATAACCCTGTTAAACAGTTCGTATAATTTTCTTTTAAAAACCGGGAACTTCGCGATATCGATCAAATTTAAAATGATTAAATAATCATTATATTTTTGAATCAACATTTTCTTGGTATTCATATAATAGATAAGATTCGCCGGTTCACCGGTATTGATCTCACCCCCAAACTGCGAACCGATTACCCATAAATAAATACTTGAATTGATGGTATTCTCGCTGTAATTTTCCGAAGAAGCCATGTGAATTCGGCCCTCCATATCGGTAATAATATAACTCTCCACTTCTTTAAGAGAGTTCAACAGGTTGGATATACTGGATAGACTATCATTCTTTGGATTCGACATGTTCATCTCCCCTTAAATAATTCCCAATCCCAGCGACCCTATTTTTTCCAGCAATTCCGGTCTCTTATTCTCAGGGACTTTCGCGGTCACCCCGTCTAAAATCGCTTTTAAGCTGCCGGTGGGGATATTGCTCAACGTGAACCCGAATTGATGGGCCACTCGTTTGAATATTACCGGTGAAGCCGGCCCTAAATAAAGGGCAAAGAGTTTTTCCAATTCCTCTACCTTTTCCTGTGGAACAGCGCCTTCTTCCGCTTTACCGCCGGCGGGTTCCTGTATATGCTGGGAAGTCGCCAGCAGCTCGGGCAATTTTTTGGCCACCGCGGTCATGGTCAAAGAAAAAACAGGCATGGGTATGGCTTCGCTGGAAATGATGTTGATCCACCCCCCCTCCACCGGGTAATAAAACGCCAGTAAATTTTCATATTCCCAACACAAGTAAACGATCTCCCCTTCTTCCTGGGGTAATATTTCTTTTATGGGTTGAAATTTGAGCCCGATAAGATTTAATAGGTTTTTGTCATAAGCCTTGGGGAAGTCGAAGGCCACCAGGGCCCCATTATCCTTAAATATGGCAACCCCGGTCACGCCGGGAATGTTTTTAATATTGCTTACCACTTGATTCATCGATTACCTCCTTCTTTCTTTTAGCGACATTTTACCGAGAAGTTCGTTTAATTTCTCTTTGAAAATCGCCAGTTTGGACATCTCTATCAGGTCTAAAATAATTAAATAATCCAGGTATTTTTGTATGAACCGCTTCTTGCCTTTATGATAGCAGGTCAGGTCCCTGGGGTTTCCTATGTCCAGTTCCTGCCCCATCTTCTCCCCGATAACCCACAGATAAATACATGAATTCATCACATCGACATTCTCATTTCCAGGGGAAGCCGCAAGAATATCGCCTTCCGGATCCGCAATGACATAATTTTGCACTTCTTTCAGGGAATTAAGGAGATCGGTTATTTGGGGTAAATATTCATCTTTCGAAGTCCCCTTTTTTATCGTCCGCGGTTCGACATATTCCGAAGCGGCCTTTCGTTCGTCTTTGAGCCGTGAGGCTTCGATCACCATTTCCATCAAAGTCATGTTGATCCGTTTATCTTTTTTATGGTCGATATATTCGATGCTTATTTCCCTGTCGTCATGTAAGGAATTCATAAACGCTTCCAGGGCCTCGGCAGTGGAAAGCCCCTTCACCACGACATCCATAATTTTGCCATCTTTGAAGAACATGCGCCCGTTTTCGCGGTCGATTTTTATAGTTAAGATGCCGGTTCTTTTCTCCATTTCGATCAATTGAAGGATGGCGGTAAGGCTGAAATTTTTGATCAAATCTTTCTTTTCCCTGTTTTTCATGATGCCGTCTATCTTTATCACAACGTCTTCAGGGATGAAGGGTCTCTTGATGAGATCGACGATGCCGAAATCTTTGAGTTTTTCGTCTTTTTCATTTATATTGGAACCGGTGATGATGAAAACAGGAAGCCATATTCCTTTATGAAGCAGCCCGGATAAAACCTGGAGCCCGTTCATAACAGGAATTTCCAGATCGAGAATCACCATGTCTATATTTTCCTGTTCCAATATTTCCAGGGCTTTCTTGCCGTCCTCCACCGTTTTAATTATATAATTATCGCTTATTTCCTGCATATTTTCCCGGAGGCGGCGGACAAGTTCTTTATCGTCATCGACAATGAGAATCGTTTGTTTATTCATAAGGGTCCTCTAATATGACACGCAATATCCATGCCAGGATATAAAAACGGCTGTATTTAATTCTACCGCAGCTTTACCGCACCAGGAGAAAAACAAAGGGGTGTAAGGAAATTTGACACATTCCCCCGTCGTCGGCAAAAACATAGGGTATGTGTGCGCTGGATGTGCACTCCGCCGACTGTAAAAAAGAGTGGCTTTAAAAAATTTTTTACACCCCTCCCCCTCCGCTTAAAGGTAATGATTTAGGGGCAATCAAAAATTAACCCCCACTTTAATTAGATTCTCCCGAAAAGGGGGCGGCGTCACGGGCTGGTTTTTATTAATCCGGGTAATCTGTGGACCCGGTTTTACATCTCTCCCGTTTCAGGTATGACGAAAATCTCAGGGTAAAAACCAACGAACCCAGCAGGCTGAAAATTCCTGCCCATAAAATTGTGGTCGGAACGCCGATATTATGGGCAATAGTCCCGGTAATTAAGTTGCCGAACGGCATGGTGCCAAAAAAGGACAGCAAATAAAACGCCATTACCCTGGCCCGTTTACTGTCTTCGATGTTGGTTTGCAAAAAGGTATTGCTGGCGGTCATGATGGTCACCATACCGAACCCGGTGATAACCATTAAAATAAGCGACAGCATAAAACTGTGGGACCGGGAAAGGGCAATCAACCCCAGTCCGAAAACTGTAGAAGAGGCGGCGGTTATTTTCCACAACCCGCCGGTATCTTTCCGGGCGGCCAACAAAATGGAACTGAGAAGCGCGCCGACCCCCATTGCCCCCAGCAAAAACCCGAGGCTGCGGGGTCCCCCTTTTAATATTTCCGTGGCCAATATGGGCAGCAGCACGGTGAACGACATTCCCAACAGCGAGATAAAGGAGAAATGGAGCAAGGTGAGGCGTATGGGCCTGGAACCGAAGGTGTAAATAAATCCTTCTTTCAATTCCTGTAAAATCCCGGCTTTGACCGGGAAAATATGATCCTGGGCGGTAATTTTCATGGCCAGGAGTGCAAATATCACCGCCAGGAAACTTAAGGCATTTAAAAGAAAACAGATGCCTTCCCCGGTCAAGGCGATCAACAAACCGGCCACTGAAGGCCCGATTAAACGGGCGCTGTTGAACATGGCGGAATTCAGGGCGATGGCATTGGAGAGGTCTTCCCGGTTATCTACCAACTGCACGATAAAGGAATGTCGTGTGGGGGCGTCAAGGGCATTGACAACCCCGAAACATAAACCGATGACGATGATCTGCCAGATGGCGATCCAATGGGTCAATACCAGGATCGCTAAAATCGATGCCAGGATCATCATGCTAACTTGCGTGATGATCATCATCCGGTAACGGTTCCACCGGTCGGCCAACACGCCGGTCAATGGGGTTAAGATCATCATGGGGGTCTGGATGATAAATCCCACCACCCCTAACATAAATGCGGATTGTGTCAGGCGGTAAACCAGCCAGCTCAAGGCCACGTTTTGCATCCAGGTGCCGATAAGCGAAACGCCCTGGCCGAAAAAATATAAGCGGTAATTACGGGAACGAAAAGCACGGACCAGCGTACCAAAAGATTGGGCCGGTTTTAATTTATCGTTATCTTCCGTCATTATAATTTTCTCATCTTTTCCCAGAGTTTGTTCCCCATCTCACGGGAGAAGTGCAGGATTTCATCTTCCTCCACTGTCAGCGCTTTCCTGTTTTTCACAATGAGCCGGCCGTTGGAGATAACGCTTTCCACGTGGCGGGAATCGATGCCGTAAACAAAATGGCCGGTGAAATTGTTTTGCCGGATTTCCGTGGGAGTATCATAGTCCAGTATCACCAGGTTGTTTTCTCCATCCCCGGTAAAACAATTTTCTTTTAAATAATGGTGGACTTTCCGGAACCGTTGGTATATGCCGTCCGGGGTTATGGACTCAACGCCTTGCCCCACCAGGTAAGCCGCTTTGGCGCTGCGCAGCATATCGCTGTGCATGCCGTCCGTGCCCAGCATGATATTGTCCCCCAGGCCATTGGCGTTAAAGATACCGACATTATTATTCAGGTTACTTTCCGTATTTTGCGCCACATAAACCGGCGACTTTTGGAGAAGATTTCTCTCTTCCGGGTCCAGATGGAGGCAGTGGACCATTATGGTTTTGGGAAAGGCCAGGACGCCGGCCCGGGAGAATCGTCGGACCACCCGTTGTCCATGGTCGCGCAGGCAGGAGTCCTGGTCGATTTGGTCTTCGGCGGTGTGCACATGGATGCCGGAATCGTATTTTTCCGCCAGGGTCACGGCTTGTTTAAGCAGGTCGTCCCCCACGGTGAAAGAGGCATGGAGTCCCACCAGGCCCTGGTTTTTGTTTTTTAAATAGTTTCCCGTTTCTTCCAGGCCTTTTTGTCGGGGGATGAGGCCATCCCGGTCGGATAGCTCGTAACAGAGCAGGTGGGATACGCCCACTTTATCGAAGGCCGCGGCAATGGTTTCAAGGGAGTTATCGATGGCGAAAGGGGAAGCGTGATGGTCGATGACGAAGGTGACGCCGTTTTTAGCGCAGTAGAGCGCGGTGGAGAGGGCGCTGGCTTCGATCATTTTAAGGTCCAGGCATTTGTCCAGGGTCCACCAGACGTATTGTAATACTTCATGGAAATTGGTGGGAATTTTTTTGGGGGCGCCCATGCCCCTGGCCAGTGCGGAATAAACATGATGGTGTCCGCAGGCAAAGGATTTCATTACCAGTTTCCCGGTGCAATCCAGTATGGTATCTGTTTCTTTCGCAGGGAATTGGGGTGCGAATTCGATTTTACCATCCGGTCCCTGGTGGACTTTGATGGAGGTTTTTTTAAACTCCAGGGTTTTCCAATCAACATATGTGGCATTCTTCAGATAAAGGATCATGGTGTCCTCCTTTTTTTCAAAAAACGTAGGGGCTTGATTAATCAAACCCCTACATTTATATCATATCCGGACTCAAATATCAAAATAACTTATGGGGAGAAAATTGGCTTATGCCCTCGCGCCTTTGTGGCTATTTTCTCACAGCGATGTTGAAATCCTCTTTTGATTCTGATACAATCCGACTATGCATAAAAATCAGAAGAAGAACCCGTGTAAAGGAGGAAATAATGAACCAGGATGATTACAGCGAGCAGTTACCGTCGCCCCCGGAGGAGACCGGCAGTATTCCCGAACCCCCCAAATTAATTGTTCCTTTTGAGGACCCTACCAAAGAGTTTTTCACCGGTCTTTTTGAGACAATGAAGTTGGTTTTATTTGAACCTACCCGTTTTTTCAGGGATTACAAACTGGACGGTTCCATAGGAAGGCCCCTCCTGTTTGCGGTTATGATCGGGTGGACCGCGGCAACCGTCAGCGCCATGTGGGGAACCGTTGTCAACAAATCGATACTTAGCTACTTACAAGAGCGTATGCCCGACCTGGAGGGGGTCGATTGGGAGCGACTTGCATCCGGTGGGAGTTCGATGGATTTTGCATTTACACTTATCCTTGCGCCCATTTTTATCGTGTTCGGGTTATTTATTATTGCCGGCGTTTATCACTTGTTTTTGATGATAGCAAAAGGCGCCAACAAGAATTTCGAAACGACATTTAACGTTGTGGCCTACGGCATGGTAACCCGTCTTGCGGAATTCATTCCCTTTTGCGGCAGTTTGATCGCATGGATTTATGGTCTGGTTTTAGCCATTATCGGCTTAGCCGGGGCCCACAAAACAGACAGTGGGAAAGCGGCTTTTGCCGTTCTCGCCCCTGTTCTGTTGTGCTGTTTTTGTATTTTAATGATTTTCATGATGATCGGGGCGACCGGGTTTATGGCAGTGCTTAATAAATCCCTCCGGTGAAATTAAAAAGTACCGGTCGAACAAAGGGGGAGTTGAACCTCCCCCTGGTTTATTTCATGGTGACGGGGACCTGTATCCTGATGGTCTATGTCCTTTACCTTGCGAAACAAATTCCCCGTATCCCCTGTGTTTTTAAAACGCTTACCGGGTATCCCTGCCCTACCTGCGGCGCCACAAGGGTTATAAGGTCTTTATTTCAATTCGATATCGTATCCGCTTTTCTCCGGAACCCGCTGCTTTTCCTGGCGGGTGTTGTATTTATCGCCTGGGTGTTTTATGGATTCTACATGTTATTTTCCGGGAAAAAGGTCCAGGTTATTCTAACCGAGAAAGAAAGCCGCTTATTGAGATGGGGCGTAATGATCCTCTTCTTTATAAACTGGATTTACCTGGCAGCGGCAGGGGTTTAGTAGTTTTAGGCGCCAGGCAATTTTTTTAGCCACCAAGACACGAAGGCACAAAGGTTCACCAAGGGGGGGGGATTATTTGAGTGTCGCCTTATCTTCCTTCATTTATTCCTTGTGATCTCATAAGTTCTCATAAATATTAATAAACATCAATAACTGAAAAGCCATTTAAATCCATGCTATGAGGTCTGTAAGGTCTCATAAAGTTCTCATAAGTTCTCATAAGTTCTCATAAATTTTCTACCCTGGAATAAGAACATACTTCGGCTTGTTTGTTGTTCCCTTATTCTTGATTTTTCCTTCCCTGGATAGCGTCCCCAGGAGATTTGACATTTTATTGTTTTTTTGTTTCTCATCCAATATCTCTGGGAGTTTAGAAATAAGTAGCGTGTCTAAGTCTTTGCGGGAAGCCTCTTTATATTTTCTCAGGTATTCCAGGATCATGTTCTTATAATATTCATCATCAAATCCCCGGTGTTTGATGTATTGGGCCTTAAGTTTATCATCCCCTGTTTTACCCAGGACGATATCCGAAAGGAAATAGTTCGGTTTCCGTCCGGAGATCATGCCTTTCTTTTTCAGGGTAATAATTTCCTTATCTTGAACCGGTTTCCTTTTCTGTACTTTATCGAGGCAGATAATTTCGTTGAGAGTCAAGTCGGGGTTCCTGGCGAGGATACGCGCAAAATCGAGGTCCAGCACTTTGCCGGTAATCGTCACTTTGACTTTGTTGTCGGATAAATCGTATTCGGGCATCGGGAAATATCGTTGGCTTTGAAAGATGAACATTTTCCTGATGCCGCCGCCGATGGTGTCTACCATTCTAAGGTTAAACATGGCTAAAGCAAGAAAAGGATTCCGGTAATGCTGTTGGGGGGCGTCTTCTTTGATGACTTTTTCTACCGAGCCGGGGATGAAGTCGCCGTAATTGGAGAAAACAAGGCGTCCATCTTCGAATTCGACGGCATTGATGCGACCGCCTTTGGTGTAATCTTGATGGGCAATGCAGTTGTTGAGGGCTTCCCGGATAATAAAGGGCTCGTAGGTGAGTACTTCGTCCGGGAAAAGGGTTCCCTCTTTTAAGTAGCGATATGTCAGGTTCCTGATTTTTAAAAAGACTTTGTCCACGGCGAGTAAAAAGGGAATGTTTACGATCTCATAATCTTTTTCTATGTTATTTTGGTCTTTGAGAATCCAGCGGATTTTGGCGTCCGAGGGGGTGACAAAATGTTCCGATTCTTCGCGCCCCAGGAGAAGAATAGCGGTTCGGGTGATTTTCCCTTTAATTGTAAGTTTGGCTTTATTGAGGAAGGTGAGGTCATCCCATGTATCTGTTTCAAGGGCCATATCCGGGAATTTCCCTTTGAAGTTTTCCCTGGCCTTTAGGATTGCTTTTGGGTCAAGGTCTTCAAGTTCCGCATCCGGTATTATCATGGCGCTCCAGTCTTCCCTGGTTGCCTGGAACCGGATTCTTTCAATTTCTTCCAGGTTTAGCGGCGATAGTTCTTGGCCGTCGCGTCCGTAGTAATGGCCGTCGAAAGCAATGGGGATGCCTTGCGGCGCGGCAGGGACCTGGAACATAACAACGCGACCTTCGGCCAGATTTAGTTCGTAGATTTCCATAAAGGTAATGCGGTTTGTGGTTTTATTGGCAATTTCGCCTTTGAGGCTGTCCAGGTCGGCCCGATTGGTTCGGAAGGAGCTGCCAATGATGGCTCGTCCGTTATCTTTTACGCCGAAAATGAGCCAGGCGAAGGGTTGCCCTTTGAGGTTTGCTTCGTTAGACAGCGCGGAAAAATAGCGTCCGATTTTTGTGAAATCATATCCTCGATTTGCCTCCTTAAACTCAAATACTTCGTTTTCCGCTGGTTGATCACGAAGATCATTTAAGATAGGCAATAATTGTTCTTTTGTTAAATTCATATTGTCCTCCTCACTATTTCAAGAACAAAGCGGGAAAAGTGAAATCGCGTAAAGCGGGTAATTAAAGGTCTTGCCATCCTTCCGTAAATTCGATAAATTGCTCCGCGATACCACTACGGGATCGTACTTCTCATTGTAAACCTTAAGACTCTTACTTAATAGGTTTAAACCGGCTTTCGTTTCAAGCGGATATACCCGGTCATCCACTGAATACACGAAATCTACCTCTGCCTTGCCCTGGCTGCTCCAGTAAAAAAGATTCCCCGGTAGCTTACTCCTTAACTGCTGCGCCGCATAATTCTCCACGAAAGCGCCGTAAAAATGTGTAAAAACAGCGTTTCCATCGATAAGCGCCGCCGGTGAAAGATTCACCATCGCCCCCAACAACCCGATGTCCAATAAATATACTTTAAAAATATTTTCATTGGCATAGCTCATAAGCGGTATTCCTGGCCTGGAAATATTGTAACTCCTGGTTTTGCAGTAACCCGAGACGGCTTCCGGCATGCCCCCGGTAAAATAATAATACTTTAATTGCTCGATCAATTCGACATGGAAAGGTTCGGGGAACGACTCGAAATCTTTATTCGCACTCTCGATTAATCCCCGCAGTTCCGGTTTACCTACGGCGTTGAGAAATTCCAGGAAAGTCGCGGGGTAAAGGTCTAAGAAAGTCACCTGGCCGACAGGAAAAGACCTTTGTCCTCCCAACTTGATACCCAGCAGCGATCCGGCGGCGGCAATATGGTACTCTTTGGCTCTTTCATTGAAATACTTGAGAGAATTCAACGCATTATTCGATGCCTGGATTTCATCAAAAATAATCAACGTTGACCCGGGGAGGACTTTTACGCCGCCCCCATAAATGGATAAACCTGTTAGTATTTTCTCTTTATCGAACCGTTGGCTAAAAAGGGCATCGAGGTTTGGGTCATCCTCGAAATTAAGATAAATATAGTTTTCATATTCTTTTTTTGCGAATTCAAGAAGGATATAGGTTTTTCCAACCTGGCGGGCGCCGCGTAAAATAAGCGGTTTCCTTAGTTCCGATTGTTTCCATTCGATCAGTTGTTGGTAAATATCTCTTTTCATGGAGGGTAATATAAGCTGAATGGATTGTAAAGTCAAGTACTCGTTCCGAAAAGGTGAGAATTTCCACATTTTTGGAACGAGTTTTGTGATATTTCCCACGTTTTAGGAAGGACCCTGGAAACCCAGCCTGGAATGAAAATAGCCACCAAAGCACGAAGGCGCCAAGGTTCACCAAGGGGTTTATTTTAAAAAAATATTGGCGCCTGTTTTCAAGCTGAGCTTAGCAGCGCTTTCTCCAGGGCATGCTGAACAATATAATTCAAAGAAACACCCTGGATTACCGATTTTTGAACTACTTTCTTATGAAGTTCCGGGGATATCCTGACACTAAAATCACCTTTACAAGATTTCTGCGGAACTTTACCTGCTTGTTCACATATAGCGAGATAATCTTCTACAGCCTCTTGAAAGGCAAATTTTATTTTTTTGACGGTTGTTCCTTCAAAAGTAACAAGATCGCTTATGCCTTCGATCTTACCGAAAAAAACCCCGTCTTCTGTACTGAAGTGAACAGATCCTAGATAATCCTTATATTGTAACATATCTTTCATTTGAGTACCCCCTCCGACTTTAACCTGAATTCACCGCCTACTATTCCACAATTTTTCTCCATCCCCGCTTTCGCCAATTGTTTGCATTTTTTTTAGTTAATAATTAAGGGCATCGGGCAAACTGTCCACTTTTTCCCCGGGTTTTAGTTAGAAAAACCCGAAAGAAAGGTGTAAAAAGATCAACAACACGCACCTTTACCCTGCAATTTGCAATTATACCTCCTATAGTTTCTATTTATTCCCAATGTTTGTTTCATCCTGATTCAATTGCGTCTAAACGGCTGATCTGCCTTCTTACATGAACCAGTAACTCCATTCCCGGATGATCCCGGGTAAGCCGAACGATCAATTCCTTGCCTTCCAAAATGACACGCCCTGGAATATTAATCAGCAAAAAGCGAATTTTTTTCATTCGGCTACCTTCCCACTTACCGGGCAATGCCAGTTTCTTCATTATCGCGGTTAAGTTTAATGATAGTATCATCATCATCCACCATGCGGCATTGCAGCCAAACTTACCTGATGGTAGTTGACCACCACATAACGCTTCTTTCATCTCGCTGTGAACATGCTCACTATTGCCGCAACGTTTGCGACTCCAATGAATTAACTCTTCTCCATCCCAATCCATATTGGTTACAAGGCCAAATATTTTATAACTCTTATTATTCAACTCCATTGTCGGAAACGGCAAGCTCGCTTGCAATTCCATATCGCAAGATTGCCTCTGGACAAAAGCTTCACGAATTCCAATATAACGATATGAGCGACCTTTTTTGCTATGGCAAATGGCGCTGGGGACAAACGGCACCTCAGCCCATTGCTGCCCTGTTTCCTCTTTTTGGCCATTCACTTCCTTATAGATCGAATGCCATTCAGATTCATATACTTTAAATACTTCTCTTTTGAATTCCGGCGATACATCACAACTGATTGCAAATTCAATCCGTCCAAATCTTTCATTTTCTCCCCGTTCACAATATTGTAATAATTCATGCTGATAGCCCGCTGTATCAGACCGAAGGTAAATTTTCTCCACTCCGGATGGCAAGCATGATAACGCATCTGAAAATACTCGTTTCTGTTGAAAACCTGCCGGAACATTCCCGTCTCGAAATTCAGTATGTACCATGCAATTCTGCTCGCGACACACACCAATACACATTGAGCGGCTGATAACCTTTATAACTTTTATAACTGTATTGTGCTTGTCTTTTTTGACTCCTGGTTATGGTTGCATCCATGTCTATTGTCGCCACTTTCTCCGGGTTATTTAATTGTAAAAACTCAAGCATATCCGTGTTGATGCCTCTTAAGCCCAAAAGATTTTCATTGGGCAATGGGATAAAAGCCTTATTTGGGAGGCGGCCTTCCTCTTCGGACTGGTTATGGAACAAGTCCAAATAACGGAAGCTAGAAGTCGGGGAGGGGAATGTGTTTTTCTCACCATTAGGCCATTGCTGGCGGATTAATTTCTGGCGACGATGCCCACGCCGCCCACGCCGCCCAAAAGCATTCTTAAGATCAAGGTTCCTGAATATTCGACGTAAACCCGTATCTCCCTCTAATACAGTGATATCATTCACGCAATCTCCACCACAAAGATTCAGCAAAATCACGCTTACCAGGAAACAATAGTCACTCCACCCCTGTTTGCCTTCTTTGGCCGATAGGTTATTCTCAACCATATTCTTGAAATCCATTTTATGGAGTAAATCCAAAAATACTAATGACCCAGCTAAGGAAGTGGTTCCAAAATTTTTTTTTTCTTCATCGTACTTGAAAGATAAGACGCCTTGTGTCATAATTGTATTACCTCGTTTGTTCTTCATTAATGTTTGGATTAGAAACCTTATTATAACACTTTTTGAAGCAACAAGCGAGGTTTATTTCTATTTTTTTTTACGAGAAAGATAATAGACAAAATGATCGCCCTTCTCAAATCGGGAACTTCCGCTATTTTGATCACCGAAACTTTTTAGGGGAGTTTATAATCACAACATTGGCTGACGAGACTCTCAATTATCCGCATTCTTAAAGAAAATTTATTTTTCTGGCGGTGAATTTAGGTTAACTCGTCTTCGACCAAATCTAATTGATAGCGTTTTAAGCTTGCTCATGCAATGAATTATAATACAAAAAAGTGATTTCCGCAACTACTATGAAAAGGCTGCGGCGCGGCCACCCTAAGAAGGCCCTAAAGGCCATATCTCTGCGCACCAAGGTTTTTTTAATAATAAACCTCTTGGTGCTCCTTGGTGTCTTGGTGCCTTGGTGGCTATCTTCACTTTCTCTTGTTTTCCTGCTCTTTATATTTTATAATGAAGGCCCACGGAGGTTTTTATGACAGATATTGAAATCATCAAGGAAATGGAGAAGATACTAAAGAAGCCGCTATCGCCGCTCGAACCCAGCGATATCCACATGGGGGGCAAAAACGGGTACTCCCTGGACGCAATGGGGGCGATCACCGGGTTGCGGCTGGATTCACTTGCTATAAAGCCGGTTTTAGAGTATGTTGACCGGCTTCGCCGGGTGACCCAATTAAACCTATACAATTGTCAATTTGAACAGGGCGATATCTTTTTCCTCCGCGGCAGGGGCGATTTAACCTATTTGAATCTGAACGGGAATCGAGGCATAAAAGATTTTTCCTTCCTCCGTGAGTTGAAGGCGTTAACTTCGGTGTATTTGAGCAGTAATGAATTAACCGATGTCTCGTTCCTCCGGGAGTTGAAGGGGTTAACGTCGGTGGGTTTGGGTGGGAATAACTTAACCGACGTCTCCTTCCTCCGTGAGTTGAAGGGTTTAAAGATGGTGTATTTGTGGAATAATGAATTAAAGGATATCTCTTTCGTCGCAGACCTGGACCATCTAACCAATCTCGTTATCGATAATAACCCTATTGAAAATCCGCCGCCGGAAATCGTTAAACAGGGCCTGGGCGCCATCCGGGATTACTTCCGCTCTTTAAAAGAAAAAGAATTATGCCGCTTAAACGAAGTAAAAATTCTCCTGGTGGGCAGCGGCGGCGCAGGGAAAACTTCCCTGCTTAAACGCCTTAGTAACCTCGAATTCGATCCCAATGAAGACAAAACCCACGGCATCGGCATCCATACCATCCCCATGAATGTAAACATCCCAACCGATACCGGCGCCAATGCCGGTCCACAATCCACCGTGATCCACGCCCATTTCTGGGATTTCGGCGGCCAGGAAGTCATGCACGCCTCCCACCAATTCTTTCTTTCCAAACGCTCCCTGTACATTTTAGTGGTGGACTCCCGCGAAGAACAAACCGCGGAATACTGGCTTAAACACATCGAAACCTTCGGCGGCAGCTCCCCGGTGCTGGTGGTAATCAATAAAATCGACCAAAACCCCCACTTTGACCTGGACCGCTTTACCCTCAAACGAAAATACCCCAATATCCTGGACTTTTACCGCATCTCCTGCCAAACCCGCGCCGGCCTGCCCCAACTCCGGGACGCCATTAAATCCGCCATCCCCCAAACGGAGTTAATCAAAACCCCGGTGGCCGCCTCATGGATGAAAGTCAAAACCACCCTGGAAAACGTCACCAGGGAGAAATGCTATATTTCCCACAACGAATTTCACAATATCTGTGACAGCGCCGCCATCCCCACGGATACCACGCGGGAAACCCTGGTCCAATTCTTAAACGAACTGGGGATCGTACTTCATTTCAAAGATTTCGAACTGCAAGAATACCACGTACTAAACCCCAGGTGGGTCACGGAAGGCGTTTACCGCATCATCAATTCCCCCACCCTGGCGGCGCAACACGGGCTGTTGAAAAAAGCCGATCTTAACCATATCATCAACGAAGAGAAAACAAAAACCTGCCCGTACATGCAGGAACTGGAAAACCGGCCCTATACCCCGGGTGAACAAAATTACATCGTGAAATTAATGCAAAAATTCGAGCTGTGCTACGCACTGGATGAGGAGACCATCCTGGTTCCGGCTTTGCTGGACACCAAAGAACCGCCGCTGCCACTGCCGGAGGAAACGCGCCCCAGCCTGGATTTTATATTGACTTATGATTTCCTGCCCAAATCCGTGATATCCCGGTTGCTGGTCAAGTTGCACAAGGACCTCGCGCCCGGTCAAAGTTGGCGCACCGGCATGGCGCTGGAAAGCGATCTTTTTCACACCCGCGCGCTGATCCGGGCGGACGAAGTGGAAAAAACCATCGGCATCCACATCCGCGGGGACCAGAAACGCGAACACCTCAGCGTGATTCGCAGCGCCCTGCGGGAAATCAATAAGAGTTTCCAACAGATGAAAATCGAAGAACTCATCCCGTTACCGTTACCGTTACCCGCCGCTCTCCCGGACGACTACAGGGAGAAACACAAAAGCGCCGGCAAATATGCGCGGACTGTATCTTACTCATTTCTTTTGGGTTATGAACGGGAAGGCATCGCTGAATATTTCGACGGCGAAACCGGGCAGCGTTACCGGGTGGCGCAATTACTGGATTCCGTCGCACTGCCGGAAGAACGAAAACGGGAAGGTTTTGATATCGATGACCCCAAAGGACGTTTCCACCGGTCCATGGATGATTTCGATAGGCCGGGAAATGAAGCCCCGGTCATGAAACATGTGCCGGTTTCCCAAGGCGAAAACGGCAGCCGGTTCGAGAATTATTATAAATTGGATCAACGGATCAAAACCCTGGAAAAAGAAACAGCGGAAGCAAGGAAGAGAAAAGACAACCTGGATGGCCGGGCCCGGAAACGTGTGCGCCGGCGTTTTGCCATACTATTGGGGATCGATATCCTGCTTATTGCAGTTCTCTGCTTTCTTTTATTTAATAAGGAATTGACATGGGGCGATATTGAGCCTTATACCTATATTGCCGGGCTATTCCTGTTTGCCTGCAACCTGGGTTACCTGATGATCAAAGGAAACAGTTTCAGCCTCACCTCTCTCTATAATAAAAACCTTGAGAGGGCGCTGGATAATTTTTATCGGGAATATAAATTCGATGCAGCTAAGTTTGCGGACCTGGAGAAAGAACTGGAACAAGCAAAAAAGGAACAAGCCCCATTGTTGAAATAGCCACCAAGACACCAAGACACCAAGGTACACCAAGGGGGGGATTATTTGAGTGTCCCCTAATCCACGAAGGACTCCGCCCCCTTCATCATTTTCATCATTCATCACTCAATTCCCATTCCCTTCATGAATTATTGCATTTTGAATTGACAAAATTTAAAGTTGAATTTATAATTTGAATGATGAATACCTTAAACGAAGCAAAAGAATCGCCCGGCGCCGCAGACGTTGACAAAAAAGAGGTCAAAACCCCGCATGACAGTGTCGTGCAAAAATTCCTCCAGGAAAACGAAACCGTCAAGAGTCTTTTCCAGGAGTACCTGCCCCAGGAAATCCTCTCTTTACTGGACCTGGATACCCTGGAGTTCATGAAAGAAAAATTCGTCGATGAAGCACTGGCAAAATTTTACTCGGATTTCCTGTATAAAGTAAAATTCACCGATCACATGGAGGGTTTTATCTACTTGCTGTTGGAGCATAAGAGTACGTCTTACCGTTTCACCGGGTTACAGGCCCTTAAATATATGGTGAGAATCTGGGATGAATATTTATTAAACAATGAAGGGGTCAAATATCTTCCCCCGGTCATCCCGGTGGTGCTGTATCACGGGAGAACAAAATGGAAAACCGATACGCGGTTTACTGCCCTGTTTAAGGTACCCACCGTATTGAAAAAATTTATCCCGAATTTCCGGTACCGGTTGTTGGATATCAACAAGGTCCCGGATGAAGAGATCAATGGAGTGGCTGTCTTAAAAATCCTGTTAATGTCTCTTAAATACATCTTTAAGAAAGATTTGAAGGATAAACTACCGGAGATTCTTAAATTATTTCAAGAGGTTAAAAATAAAAACAGTGTATTCGATTACCTGGTTGCGCTGCTCACTTATTTGGGGAGCAGCGCGGTTAATCTAACCGAAGAGGATATCGAAGTGTCGGTATCCGAAGTCTTTGAACAAGGAGGTAAAATTATGGCTACCATCGCGGAAAAATGGCTAAATAAAGGCAAGGAAGAGGGCAAAGAAGAAGGCATAAAAGAAGGTAAAAAAGAAGGCAAATGGGAAATGATTCTGAATTTGCTGCGAGAAGGACTGCCTGTGGATATTATCGCCAAAACTTCCGGTTTCTCTGCCGATCAAATCAAGCAGTATAAGGAAAGCTTGCAAACCCGGCAGGCCAATTTAGCGACTTAGGCTTTGTAATGAAATAAAGTGGAGTGGTTATTGGTGGCTTCGCGCTTAGAAGTCCAGTTTTTTTATAATAACCCTTGGTGTACCCTGGCGCCTTCGTGCCCTGGTGGCTATTTTCGCCGTAGGCGTAAACAATAGGCCCGAAGGGCTCCACCACCTTCATCATTCATCATTCATCATTCATCATTCCAAATCTGACTCTTGCTTCTCTTGTTTTCCTGCTCTTTATATCATATAATGAATGCCCACGGAGGTTTTTATGACAGATATTGAAATCATCAAGAAAATGGAGAAGATACTAAATGAGCCGCTATCGCCGCTCGAACCCGGCGATATCGACAGGGAGGTGGGCGAACGCGGGTACTCACTGGACGAAATGGGGGCGGTCACCGGGTTAAATTTGTATTCTCTTGCTATAAAGCCGGTTTTGAAGTATGTTGGCCGGCTTCGCCGGGCGACCCAATTAAACCTATGTGATTGTAAATTAGAACAGGGCGATATCGCTTTCCTCCGCGGCAGGGGCGATTTAACCTATTTGAATCTTAGCAGTAATAAAGGCATAAAAGATTTTTCCTTCCTCCGTGAGTTGAAGGGGTTAACGTCGGTGGATTTGGCATATAATGAATTAACAGATGTCTCCTTCCTCCGTGAGTTGAAGGGATTAACGTTGGTGAGTTTGTGGGAAAATAACTTAACCGATGTCTCCTTCCTCCGAGAGTTGAAGGGGTTAACGTCGGTGAATCTGGGCGGGAATCCAGGCATAAAAGATTTTTCCTTCCTCCGTGAATTGAAGGGGTTAACGTCGGTGAATTTGAGCAATAATAACTTAACCGATGTCTCCTTCTTCCGGGAGTTGAAGGGGTTAACGGCGGTGTATTTGGGATTTAATAACTTAACCGATGTCTCCTTCCTCCGAGAGTTGAAGGGGTTAACGTCGGTGGGTTTGTGGAATAATCAATTAAAGGATATCTCTTTCGTCGCAGACCTGGACCATCTAACCCATCTCGATATCGATAATAATCCGGTAGAAAATCCGCCGCCGGAAATCGTTAAACAGGGCCTGGGCGCTATCCGGGATTACTTCCGCTCTTTAAAAGAAAAAGAATTATGCCGCTTAAACGAAGTAAAAATTCTCCTGGTGGGCAGCGGCGGCGCAGGGAAAACTTCCCTGCTTAAACGCCTCAGTGACCTTGACTTTGATCCCAATGAAGACAAAACCCACGGCATCGGCATCCATACTATCCCCATGAAAGTAAACATCCCCACCGAAACCGGCGCCGGCGCCGGTCCACAATCCACCGTGATCCACGCCCATTTCTGGGATTTCGGCGGCCAGGAAGTCATGCACGCCTCCCACCAATTCTTTCTTTCCAAACGCTCCCTGTACATTTTAGTGGTGGACTCCCGCGAAGAACAAACCGCCGAATACTGGCTCAAACACATCGAAACCTTCGGCGGCAGCTCCCCGGTGCTGGTGGTGATTAATAAAATCGACCAAAACCCCCACTTTGACCTGGACCGCTTTACCCTCAAACGAAAATACCCCAATATCCTGGACTTTTACCGCATCTCCTGCCAAACCCGCGCCGGCCTGCCCGAACTCCGGGACGCCATTAAAACCGCCATCCCCCAAACGGAGTTAATCAAAACCCCGGTGGCCGCTTCATGGATGAAAGTCAAATCCACCCTGGAAAACGTCACCAGGGACAAATGCTATATTTCCCACAATGAATTTCACGATATCTGCGGCAGCGCCGCCATCCCCACGGATACCACACGGGACACCCTGGTCCAATTTTTAAACGAACTGGGTATCGTACTTCATTTCAAAGATTTCGAACTGCAAGAATACCACGTACTGAACCCCAGGTGGGTCACCGAAGGCGTTTACCGCATCATCAATTCCCCCACCCTGGCAGCGCAACACGGGCTGTTGAAAAAAGCCGATCTTAACCATATCATCAACGAAGAGAAAACAAAAACCTGCCCGTACATGCAGGAACTGGAAAACCGGCCCTATACCCCGGGTGAACAAAACTACATCGTGAAATTAATGCAAAAATTCGAGCTGTGCTACGCACTGGATGAAGAAACCATCCTGGTTCCCGCTTTGCTGGACACCAAAGAACCGCCGCTGCCGATGCCGGAGGAAACGCGCCCCAGCCTGGATTTTATATTGACCTATGATTTCCTGCCCAAATCCGTGATATCCCGGTTGCTGGTCAAATTGCACAAGGACCTCGCGCCCGGTCAAAGTTGGCGCACGGGTATGGCGCTGGAAAGCGATCTTTTTCACACCCGCGCGTTGATCCGGGCGGACGAAGTGGAAAAAACCATCGGCATCCACATCCGCGGGGACCAGAAACGCGAACACCTCAGCGTGATCCGCAGCGCCCTGCGGGAAATCAATAAAAGTTTCCAACAAATGAAAATCGAAGAACTTATTCCGTTACCGTTACCTTTACCCGCCGCCCTCCCGGACGACTACAGGGAGAAACACAAAGGCGCCGGCAAATATGCGCGGACCGTATCTTACTCATTTCTGTTGGGTTATGAACGAAATGGTGAAAGTGAGTATCTCGACGGCGAAACCGGGCAGCGTTACCGGGTGGCGCAATTACTGGATACCGTCGCACTACCGGAAGAACGAAAACGGGAAGGTTTCGATATCGATGGTCCCAAAGGACCTTTCCGTCGTCCCATGCACGATTTCGATAGGCCGGGAACAGGAGCCCCTATCATGAAACCCGCGCCGGTCCCGCGGGAACGCCAGGAAGAAGACGCCGGCAGGTACAGGAGACTCAAGGAACTGGTCCCACGTATCGTCACCCTGGAAAAAAAATTTGCGGAACAAGAGAAACGAAAAGAACACTTCGATGCCCAGGCCCGAAAAAAGCTACGCAATCGTTACCTCTGGATACCCGTCGTCCTGGCTATATTAATCATAACCCTGGGCATACTTATAATAATGGAAGTGCTGCCATGGAGTAATATTGAGGCTTATACATTTATTTTCCCTTTACTCCTGGTTCCCGTCGGCCTGTTATTCTTATTGATAAAGGGAAAACCCTTCGGCAGTTCTTCCGCCTATGAGAAAAGCCTGACAAAGGAAAGAGAAAAAATATATTTGCACGGCAATTTCTCAGCAGCCGGGTTTGCGGACCTGGAGAATGAATTGGAACAGGCAAAAGAGGAACAAACCCGGTTGTTGTAATGGCCACAAAGGCACGCAGGTGCGAAGGCACAGTCGAATTCTTTTCCTTCGCGGGTAAACCCGGGGATATTTCGGTTTTCTTGTTCCGATTTGGCGGGAAAGTTCCAAAAAAAGCGGATTGCCGGGCAAAATTCTACAAAACATTCGAGAAATCGTGGTCGATTACACGCAATTTGACAAAAAATTGCGCCCCACCAGGCGGCTGCTATTTATTTGGCGCGAACGATACCTCCAGCGTCGTCGGAAGCGATCTCAGGTGATGAAAAATGGAATATTCCACGTCGGATGGAGTTTTTTCCCCAAAAAAATCCCTGCGGCCGCTTTTTATGGAGTATTTAACCGAAAAAAATCCCTGCCGCCGCTTTTTGCCGATCTTTTTGGCTGAAAAAAGGAAAGCCGTCACGATTTGGGGTTCTTTTTCCAATTTTCCTCTTCCCCGGTTTTCTTTTTCATTAACAATTAACCATTAACAATCGACAATTAACAATTATCCCTTTTTCCTTCCCCCACGCCCGGAGATCATGAAAACTTTGCCACCAAGGCACCAAGAGACGGCGCACCAAGAATTTTTTTATAATAAACCTCCTGGTGCTCCTTTGTGCCTTCGTGCCTTGGTGGCTATTTTCAAAGCAGCGGTTAAGTTTCTTTGTATGTTATTTCACAAGGTATGAGGCGACATCCACTTTCAATTTAACGTTCGGCATATTATAACCAGATACTACAATCCGCGTCTTCTCTCCAACAACCGGGATCTGGCTGAACCCAAAGAACTCGCTGGTATATTTCATGGGGAATTGTTCGCTGAAGTAGGTCCAGGAGCCGCTGCCAATGGCGTGGTATGCTTTGATTTGCATGGTGGAACCAGCGGTGAAGGGCTTTGTCGCGTAAGCATCATTCATTATTTGGACAAAAACACGCAGTTCTTTATAACACTTCGTATCCAGGTCCGCTATTTCGAAAAGGATGACCCCGCTCGAAGGATTTCCCACGACTATTTTATCGACAGCCAGGGCCTGGTATTTTGTCGGACACGATTCGATTTGGGCCTGCTGTGGGATACATCCGAACAACAAAATTAATAAAAATAAACCCGCCATCGCTGCTAAAACATTTGCTCTTTTCATCATTGTTTCTCCTTGTGTTCTTACATTCTAAAAAGGCAAGAGTAAGGTTGAGGGGAAAATGGATTTAAGTTCCCCTCAACCTTTTCCTCAAACTGGGAATTCCATTATTTTTTCTTTGTTTTCAATTCATCCAGCAATTTTTGGGCTTCCTGGGCATACTGCTGCTGCTCTTGAGGAAGCGCTTTCCCAAACTGGGCGGCTTTTTCCAACATTTTGACGACTTCGGCGCTATCTTTCTTGGTCTTTGCCAGGTTCCGGTAGATTTTGGCCTTTAACAACATATTGCCATAACCGGCTTTAAGATTTACGGATAAATCGATCAACTCCCTGGCCTTATCGATCATCCCGTTTTCAAAGGCATATCTTGCAGACTGATACGGCGGCACCCAATAACGGCCCATGGTCTTCTCGATATTAGCGAAGATCATTCCTTTGGTGTCTACCTTGACGGTAAAACCGATCATTATTTTTTCCCAGTGCAGGATGACTTTGGCGGAATCATCCGCCAGGTCCGCGAAAGCAAACATCATCCATTCACAGAAAGGGGCAGGCATGGGCTTTACTTTAATTCGCAGCACATCCTCGCTCTCTTTATATTCATAATCGCCCCAGATGTCGCCCTGTTTGCTGAAAATGACTACCCACTCTTCCAGGCCGGGGATGGTAAAAAGGCCATATTTCCCGGCGGCCAGTTTATTGCCCTCTATCATCACGTCATTACTGAACTCGATGGTGGTAGCGTTATTGGCCCCGGTCCGCCATGTTTTGTCATAAGGCACCAGCCCACCCCAAATCACCCGCCCTTTCACGCCGGGACGGAAATAGTTGACGGTTATGTCGGTCAAACCGACAACCTGAGTTACAGACGCCTTCTGACTGACAGTCGGGAATTTAATCTCCTGCGCCCATAGGCCGCCGGCCATCAGGCTTACAAATACCATTACTACTAAAATAAACGTTGCTTTTTTCATTTATTACCTCCTTTAATATTTCTTTATACTACAGGGGATATACAGAAGTCAACTTTTCTGTTATTATTCTTTCTAAAAAACTTTCAGTTTAAAAAAAACAAAAGGATGAAAGAAAATGAAACAGGTAAAGAAAATCTTTTTTTTAACGCTGTTATTATCTATATTTAATGCGCTCGCGCTTTCCCTCCCGGTATTCTCCCAACAGCCGGAGATTATGAACAGCGCAAAGTTAAAGATGGCGCTGGAGAAACTTCAGGTGCTGGGCAGCGCCCTGTACATCGGCGCCCACCCGGATGATGAAAACACGGCGCTGCTGGCATGGCTTTCCCGCGAGAAAAAAGTGCGGGCGGCGTATCTCTCGGTGACGCGGGGCGAGGGTGGGCAGAACCTGCTGGGCGCGGAAAAAGGCCCCCTGATGGGCGTGCTCCGTACTTACGAACTGCTCCAGGCCCGGCAATTGGACGGCGCGGAACAATTTTTTACCCGGGCCGTGGATTTCGGTTACTCCAAAACAGCAAAGGAATCCCTGGCTTTCTGGGGAGAAGCAAATATCCTGGAAGACATGGTGTTTGTGATCCGCAAATTCCAACCGGATGTGCTGTTCAGCCGTTTCCCCGTCGATCCCGCAATGGGCGGCGGCCACGGCCATCATACCGCTTCGGGTATTTTGCTCCTGGAAGCGTTTAAAGCCGCCGGCGATGCGTCGCGATTCCCTGAACAACTGCAATACGTTTCCACCTGGCAGCCCAAACGGATTCTCTGGAATACCTGGCAACCTTATATGAAAGATTTTAAACCGGAAGACCTGGTGAAATTTATTACAGTGGATGCGGGCGTCTATAACCCGCTGTTGGGTCAATCCTACGATGAAATCGCGGCCCTGAGCCGCAGTATGCATAAAAGCCAGGGTTTCGGCGCCATACCCCGGCGCAATATGCGACTGGAGTACTTTCAAGTGCTGGACGGCGAACCAACGAAAAATGACCTGTTCGAAGGCGTCGATATTTCCTGGAACCGGCTCCGCGTCGCCGTTCCCGGCTCGGAAAAAGTCCGCCAATTGCTGGAAAAAGCCGATAAGTCCTTTCAATTCGAGCACCCGCAAAAAATTCTACCGCTTCTGATGGAAGCGCTCTCCCTGCTCAAGGCCCTGCCCCCGTCCCATTGGACTATAATAAAAACAAAGGAACTGGAAGAAGTAATCCGCTCCTGCGCCGGCCTCTGGCTGGACGCCGCGGCCGAAACCCCGGAAGTAACCCCGGGCCAGGAAATTAAAGTGAATGTCATGGCCATCAACCGCTCGGATTTTCCTTTTTCCATTAAAAAAATCATAGTCCCGGGGGAAAATAAAGAAATCGAAGTCAATCAACCGCTGCCCATCAACCAGCCGCTGACCCGCGATTTTATGATGAAAATTTCGGAAACGGCATTTACCCATCCTTACTGGCTGAAAGAAAAACCCCAAAAAGGCATTAATGTTACGGCGAATCACGAGTTCAGGGGATTGGCCGCTGCGCCGTACCCGTTTAATTTACAAGTGGTGCTGGAGGCCGATGGCCGCGAAGTCTCCCTGGAAACCCCGGTGATCTTTCGTCGCCGCGACCCTGTGGAAGGCGAAAAAATCCAGGACCTGGTGGTCACTCCCCCGGCAACCGTGAACTTCACGGAGGAGGTGTTCTACTTCCCCGGCAAAGAGCCCCAAACCATTACGCTGGTCCTTCGCAGCGGCCCGGCGCCGGCAACCGGCAGTTTAAAACTCATCCTCCCTGCTTCCTGGAAAGTGGACCCGGCAATGCTTTCGTTTAAGATCGATGAGCCCTTTTCCGAGAAAAAGGTATCTTTCACGGTCGCGCCCCCTGCCAAAGATAGCGCCGTGTGCGCGGCCACGGCCGAAATTACCGTGGGCGATCGCGTTTACGATCGCAGCCAGGTTACCATTCGCTATTCTCACGTGCCGCTGCTGACCCTACACCCCCAGGCGGAAGCCCGGTTGGCGCCAATGGCTATAAAAAGAACCGGCCAACGGATCGGTTATATAATGGGTTCCGGCGATGATATCCCGGGCTACCTCGGCCAGGTGGGCTACCGCGTAGACTTGCTCTCCGACGAGGATTTGTTTAACCGCGACCTGGCCCAATACGATGCGATTATTACCGGCGTCAGGGCTTATAATACCCGCGATATCCTGAAATTCGTACAGGGTCGTTTGCTGGAATATGCCGCCAACGGCGGCCGCTTGATCCTTCAATATAACGTGGCCCGCGGTTTGAAAATCGAACCGGTGGGCCCCTACCCGATTCAATTATCCCAGCAGCGCGTGTCTGAAGAAGACGCCGTCGTTACCCTGTTAGACCCCACACATCCGTTGTTTCATTTTCCCAATGAAATCCTGCCTTCAGATTTTGACGGCTGGGTGCAGGAACGGGGCCTCTATTTTGCGGACAAATGGGATGAGAAATATACCGCCCTGCTGTCCTGTCACGACGAAGGCGAAGAACCGCAAAACGGCGGCCTGCTGTTTACCCGGTACGGAAAAGGCGTGTTTATTTACAGCGGCTATTCCTTCTTCCGCCAGTTACCGGCCGGCGTACCCGGTGCATTGAAATTGTTTGTTAATATGATTTCAGCCCCGAATGCCTCCGGCGGCCAGGGACCTTTTTGAAAAAAGGTCCCTGGACCCCCAAAAACTTTTGGTTAGGAGGAAAATGACGACTATGGAAGACACAGATAAAAAAGAAGAATCTCCCCCTATTCTTAAATCCTGGCGAAATCTCTACCTCGTCGTCCTGGTCCACCTCATCGCCTGGATAACCTTCCTCGCTTTCTTCACACGGATATTCAAATGAGTACCATCGACTGGTCCGTATTAATCCTTTCCCTTGTTTTTATCGTCATATACGGCGTGTACAAAGGAAGGGGCAGCAAAGATATCACCGGTTATTTAATGGCCGACCGCAATATCCGGTGGTATATCGTCACCCTTTCCGTCATGGCCACCCAGGCCAGCGCCATCACGTTTATCTCAACGCCCGGCCAGGCCTACAGCGACGGCATGCGGTTTATACAATTCTATTTAGGACTCCCCCTGGCCATGATCGTGCTTTCTATAACAGCGATTCCCCTTTTCCATAAACTCAAGGTTTTTACCGCTTACGAATACCTCGAAAACCGTTTCGATCTGAAAACCCGGGGCCTGGCCGCCGGATTGTTTTTGATCCAACGCGGATTGGCTTCCGGGTTGACCATCTATGCCCCGGCCATTATCTTATCCACGCTCCTGGGATTGAATATATATATAACCAACTTTATCCTCGGCGGCATGGTTATCATATACACCGCATCCGGCGGCAGCAAAGCCGTAAGCTGGACCCAGACCCAGCAAATGATTATAATTTTCTTCGCCATGACCGGCGCTTTTTTTATGATCCTCCACCTCCTGCCCCAGGGCGTATCGGTTACCGATGCCCTTTTCGTGGCCGGGAAAATGGGAAAATTAAACGCCATCGATTTTTCTTTTGATTTGAACAACCGTTACAATATCTGGTCCGGCGTCATCGGCGGATTTTTCCTGGCCCTTTCTTATTTCGGGACAGACCAATCCCAGGTGCAGCGTTACCTCACCGGGAAATCCATTACCCACAGCCGGTTAGGGTTGCTGGCCAACGGCGTGGTAAAGGTTCCCATGCAATTTTTTATCCTCCTTTTGGGGGTGTTGGTGTTCGTTTTTTACCAGTTCACCGCCCCCCCATTATTCTTTAATTCAGTCGAGAGCCGGAATGTCAAAACCGGACAATTAGGGGAACAATACAGACAGGTGGAGCAGCAATACGAAACCGCCTCCAAAGAAAAAAGCGGGTTGATAAAAAAATTGGTGCAAGCCCGGCATAACAATGATGACAGTGCGTTGTCCGATGTAGGGCGGCGGCTTGATTTGGCGGAACAAAAAGTTTCCGGTCTCAAGGCGCAGGGAGTGGCGTTAATCCGCCGGCATACCGCCAATAAAGACACCGGCGACACCAATTACATATTCCTTTTCTTCGTATTAAAGTACATACCCGTGGGGCTTTTAGGGTTGATTATTGCCGCCATATTTGCCGCGGCCATGTCTTCCACGGCTTCGGAACTCAATGCCCTGGCTTCAACTACAGTGGTGGATATATACAAACGGATGGTGAAGAAAGACGGCAGCGATAGGCATTACCTGGTGGTATCGAAAACCATGACCGTTGTGTGGGGAATTTTTGCCATTATGTTTGCCCAGTATGCCAACCGGTTGGGAACGTTGATAGAGGCAGTGAATATATTAGGCTCGTTGTTTTACGGGACCATCCTGGGAATTTTCCTGACAGCGTTTTATTTAAAATCCATACGTGGGGCGGCGGCGTTTTATGCGGCGATTGTTGCCGAGATTGGGGTTGTTTTATGTTTCTTATTTACCCAAATCTCGTATCTCTGGTATAATGTCGTAGGTTGTTTCCTGGTTATCATTTTTTCCATCCCCATCGATCGTTTCCTTCAACGTAGGAAGACACGCTGATCAAAAATTTTGGGAGTACAGGATAAAAGAAGAGCGGAAGCGAAGAAGCGAGGAAGAGCGGAAAAAAATCAGGGCAAGAAAAGAAGGGACACACGAGAAATCCTATTATTCATGAACTGTTAATTCGGAATTTCAAGGTTGTTGGAAGCTTTGACGCCGTCCACTACCGCTTCTAATTTCTCAAAGAAAAGAACAATATCAGTATGAACTTCAGTTTCAAACATATTCGCCGCAACCGTTTCTTTACTGAAATTTAATCCTGCATCCAGTTTCTTTAGCCTCTGAAATAAAGAGTCTTCATTTTCGAACAGTATCTTTTTCCCATCCACTACTTTAAATATATTGGCATCAACTGTTTTCCACTCCGCATTTTTGGGCAGTTGCGCTGACCCGTTCGGGTTTTGATTTTAAAATCGAAATAATACTGGTGGTATCCACTCCATCGATTAATTCCCTGGAATGAGTCGCAATAATGAATTGAATATTCCTTTCCAGCGATTGCTGTCTTAAAAAGTCTACCATTTCCCGCTGCAAATTGGCATGCATATGGGCATCGGGTTCGTCGAGTAAAATAGTGGTAACCCCATCGTAACCGAACATAAATGCCAGCAAAGTCAACATTTGATGAAATCCGCTGCCGCCGACGATAATATCGAATGTTTTTCTATTCTGCTTGTAATTGCACGTAATATAGGTATCTACCCCTTTTTCGTAAATTGGGGGTTCGATCTGGATGGAAAATAATTTATCTATTTGCTTTTCGATGACCTCCCAATCTCCTTTTTTATTGTCTACCCCACGGTATAGTAAATTCCGGAGTACGCTCCCCGGTTGAGCTTTCCCAACCTGACGTTTTATAATGCTGTCGTCCCGCCATTCTTCAAAGGGTTCCAGGCCGGAGAATGGAGGAACATAAACGATTTTTGGCAGTAGCCCGCTTTTTTGAAGCTTTCTAAATCTTTCCCATCCTCCTTCCGGCGAGGAATAAACCACTTGCGGAGATTGATATCTTAACAAAACTCCAAAATTTTCTTCTTTCCCTTCCGGCGTATCCCATTTCACAATAATCTCAATATAAATGAACTCCTGTTTTTTCTCACCGTTTTCTTGAGGGTATTGTCTGTCGATCTTATTTCTCCATAAAAGGTTGAACTCGGGCAAAGGCAATGCGCTGAAATCGGGTAATACTATCTGGACGCCTCTTTTTCCTTTTCTATCACTCCTGGCGAATGCATCGACGCAGTATTGCCATATGGCTAACGCTTGCAAAATCGTACTTTTTCCACTGTTATTAATTCCTACCAACAGATCGAGATTGGTAAAGGAATATGTTTCATTCTCAATGCTTTTAAAATTTTTAAGTGTTAAACTCTTAATCATCGATTACCTTCCATTATTGATTTTAACTGATTAGCCGTGATTTGTCAATTTTTCCCAAAGGGCTGTTCCGGGTTTATCCCGTGGAAAGGAAAAGGGGATATACAAGAAATCTTCTTTTTTATCTTAATAGGGCAGACACTTATTCAATCTCAGTAACATGCAGTTCCCACTCTTCATCCTGATTTTCCATCAATCGATAGAGTTTCCCGTCTTTTATAGCAAACGGGTAAAAAGAAAACATGGTCTCTTCAACCTCAGGCATATCCACTTGTTTTAGCAGCTTTCCTTTTAGATCGAAAATGAACAATTGATTTCTCCCTTGTTTTTTCAGGTAGGGGATGGCAAAAAAGCGATTGTCTACCAAAGTAACATATCGTACAGCCGGGAAGTAATCCGGCCAGGAAAGCCACCCCCTTGCTTTTACAATATCGAAAAGTCTTCTGTGTCTCAGTTTATAATAGTCTTCGACTGCTTTTTTATGTTCAGCCGTTACTTTTAGTTTCTCAAATTCAAGGCGCAGGGTATCGATTTTTTGCCCCTGGTTATCATAGACATATATGTTTCCTGTCTCTCCATCTTCTCCCTCGATATAAATTTTGTTATCCCGGACAGAAAAACGAATTCCAGTTCGCCGTCCATCCTCAGCTAAATAAATGCCATTAACCGGTTTTCCGACCTGGAAATAGTATTTTTGCCGGTACACTTCTTTGGACTTTTTAAAGTTAGAATCATAAATGTTGACTACCAAATCCGTCTGATTCGGATCATTTTTCCCTGGGTCCGTATGAGAAACCACAAATCGATCGCCCATTAATTGAACGCCCCGGTCGAAGTGGAGGGAGACTTTTTCATCTTTAAGGTATTTCCAATCCAGGTTGTAGTATGAGAATCGGGTCTGACTTTGTATGATAAAGTAATCCGGGTGAAAATGGAGTCGGGCAAAGCGTAACCATTCTCCCGGTCCTTCGCCTTGTTTTCCGAATTTCTTGAGTAGGTGGAAATCTTTTAATGAATAATCATATACCAGGGGGAATTCGACAATATAGAGATGATCGCCGTGGAGGTAAAATCCCGAAGGCGCTTTCACTTCGTTCAGCACAGTTACTTTTTCGCCAGGAAGATTGCCTTGACAAACAATTAAAAAAATCAATAAAATGCCGTAGACTTTTTTCATCATATACCTCACGATTCATATTATATTATCATTCGCGGGCTTTGGCAAGGGATAGCATCCCGGCGCCAGGAGGGCGTCATTCTTTGGTTTAGTTCTGGCCGGATATGAAAATAGCCACAAAGGCACGAAGGCACAAAGAAACACCAAGGAGGGGAAAAGGGGGAAAAGGGCACACACAAGAAATCATTCCTTTTATTTTAATGCCCGGGAAATCACCTCTCTAAATAGACCGGCAAACTCGGCGATCTGATCCATGTTCCTGAATATCGAATGATGATCCCCATTTATTTCATGATAAATGACCGGGTTATGGCAGTAATCTTTCCAGGATTCGACTCTACCGGTGTTTTGATTGGCTGCAAAATAATGGAGCGGCGTATGAATTTTCCCTGCGGGAATATATCGGGCGCTGGCATTGGTGTGGGTACGGTTTAAATTGAGATAATGGATTAATTCTTCACCGGTGAGTTCATTATAACCGGTTATTGCCAGAGCGTTTTCGATGAGTAATTGTCTCAGTTGCTCCACCAGCACCGCGTCGCCGGATAGGATATTCACGGCCCTGATCCAGAGTTGTTCTATATCATTTATTTTTTCCAGTTCTGCTTCGTTCCCGGTGGTAATAAAGAAATTCCTTAGAAAATTCTTTTCGGTCTCCAATGTAAACTCCCGGTAAGTTTTACCTGCCGCACAATCGGGACCGATACTATCGAAGAAAGCCAATAAGGATAATTTTTCACCTATCCGTTCCAGTTGCAGCGCCATTTCCAATCCCAGATGCCCGCCCCAGGACCAGGTGGCGAGAAAATAGGGCCCATGGGGTTGTATGTGTTTCATCTGCCGGATGTATCTTGCCGATATCTCTTCTATGGTGACATTTTGCGGGACGTCATTCTTTAGCTTTTCAGCTTCCACTCCCCAGCAATTAAACCGGTCGCCCAATCCTTTGCTGAATTCCATGTATGCGCCCACATCGCCTAGTATTTCATGTACGAAAAAAATATTGTCGACGGATTGGGGGGAGCCTTTTAGCAGCACAAAGTTTCCGGGTACTGCCGCGGAAGCGCCGGACAATTCCGCGCCGGTTAAATAACGTTCGAGGGAACCGATGGTGGCATAGGTAAACAATGTGGCCACAGGTATCTCCTTGTCCAGTTTTTCTCTTAATTTATTGGCCACCTTAACGAAATCCAGGGAGTCCCCGCCCAGGTCGAAGAAATTGTCGTGAATGCCGATTTTTTCACGCCCCAGGACTTCCTGCCAGGTTTCGGCTAAAATCCGCTGGATATTGGTCCCGGGGGCTTCATATTCACCGGCGGTGTGGAAATCGGATTCCATGGGCTGCGGAAGTGCTTTGTGGTCAACTTTCCCGTTGGAATTCAGGGGTATCCTGTCTATCTCCACAAAGCAAGCCGGGACCATATACAAGGGTAACTTCTCTTCGAGATGTTCTTTCAACTGATGCACTGGGACCACTCCTTTCTCCAATGTTTGACCGGCCACAATATACGCGCATAGATATTTTTTTTCCATGTCATTCCTGTCGATGACAACGGCTTCTTTTACCAGGGGGTGTTCTTTGAGCCGGTTCTCGATTTCACCCAATTCAATCCTGAAGCCCCGGATTTTAACTTGCCGGTCTATCCTGCCCAGGAATTCGATGTTGCCGTCATCCAGCCAGCGGGCCAGATCGCCGGTACAGTAGAGAATATAGGACCCATGGGACCTATAGGACCAATAAGACTTCTTAAACTTTTCACAGGTTAATTCCGGATTATTCAGGTAACCCATGGCCACACCGTCGCCGCCGATATATAATTCACCCGTTATATTCACCGGACACAGATTCAAATAGTTGTCCAGCACCAGCAGTGAACCATTGGCCACCGGTCCGCCGATGGGAACGCCGGTCAGGGTCTCAAACCGGCTTTCATCGCCGCGTTTGATCTCCAGTACCGCCGAAATAATAGTGGCTTCGGTGGGGCCGTACATATTAAACACCCGGCAGTACTCCCGCACAGAGGCAAAACTGCGTTTCAACAGTTCGACGGGTAATTTCTCAGCGCCTAAAAACAGGTATTTTAAGGTTTCAAATTTATGACCGCCGTCTATAAAGTGCAGGTACTGGGTCGGGGTGACATGCAAAACAGTAATATCGTTTTCTTTCATAAAAGGGATACTATCCCCCGGGTTCAGCGCCAACCCATCGGAAACCAGGTACAACACCGCCCCCGTGGTGAGAGTGATAAATATCTCCCATACCGACCAATCGAAATAATAGGAAAGGTTCTGCAGCGACCTATCTTTGGGACCGATGCCCAGGTGTTTATAACCCCAGTGCAGAAGCGGACATAAATTGGCATGAGTAATAGGCACGCCTTTGGGATTGCCTGTGGAACCGGAAGTGTAGATGAGGTAAGCAAAGTGACTTGAATGCTGAATGATGAATGATGAACGATGAAAAGAAGCCGCGGACTCACTCATTAACAATTCAGAATTAACAATTAACAAGTGACAATTCAATTCTTCGGAACGGGCATGCCGGTTCCCTACGATAATTTTTGCATTACTATCTCTCAAAATAAAATCGATGCGCTCCGGCGGGTTCCCGGGGTTGATAGGCACATAGGCGCACCCTGCCTTCAATATTCCCAGGATGCCGGTAATCAGCTCGATGGAACGTTCCATCATAATACCCACAATATCGTCCGCCAGGACGCCTTTTTCGATTAACAACCCGGCCAACCGGTCGGATTGCCGGTGCACCTGGCGGTAGGACAGGCTGACGGGTCTGACGGAAAGAACAAGGGCAATACTGTCCGGCGATTTTTCTGCCTGCCCTGCAAATAATCGGTGAATGGTTTTATCGGCAGGATATGCCGCCGCCGTATCGTTAAACTCATATAATATCCGGTTCTTCTCTTCCTCAGACAGGAACGTTAACTCGCCAACTTCCAATTCCGGGTTTTCCGTAACCTGGTCAAACGCAACCCGGAAATGACGGGCAATCTGTTTTACATAGTCATCGTCAACCAAATAACCATTGTATTGAAAAGTGATCGATAATCGATCGGATTCCGCCAACATGACGTTCATGTCATAAGTGGTTTGCCCAAATGCATCGACATCGGTAAAACTGCCATATCCTTCTATTTGTTCGGCGATGGGATAATTCTCAAACACAAAAAGATGATCCATTAGATTTTGCTTTAATGGACCGCGGGATTGAATGTCAGCCAGTGGATGGTAATGATAGACCTCGCCGGCCAGTGCTTCCGCCTGTACTTTTTGAAGCAGCGTACTAAATTTCATTTTGGCATGAAAACGGATGCGAACCGGGATAGTATTGATAAATAAACCCACCATGGTTTCTACCCCTTCCAATTCAAACGGTCGCCCGGACACCACCGCGCCGAATACCACGTCCTCTTTTTGGTTATATTTTCCTAACAGGGTTCCCCAGGTTGTCTGGGTGAGCGTGCTAAAGGTCACTTTATGCCGGGCGGCCAGTTTATTAAGCATCTTTGTTTGATTGCCGGTCAACTCAAATGAGATATTTTTATTGCTATACCCGGTTTGATCGGCATCTTTCTTTAGCTTTGGCGGCAAAATCCCGGTTTGTTCTTCAAACGAATCCAGGTAATTTTCCCAGTATTGGCCGGACTCCTCTTTATCTTGTTTTTCCAGCCACCGGATATAAGTCCGGTAGGGTTTTATTTCGGGTAATCCATGGGGTCTGCCCTGGACACAAGCGGTATATACCTGGAAAAATTCGTTATTAATTATCCCGATACACCAGCCATCCATCAGTATATGATGAAAACTCCAGGTAAACTCATAAAGGGATTTATCCAGCCGGAGTATGGATACGCGCATTAATCTGTCTTTACTTAAATCGAAGGAACGCTTTTTATCGTTTGCCTTAAATTCATGGACAAAATTCTCTTTTTCCTCCCTGTCGATAATGTGACCGATATCCCGGTAATAAAAATCCACCGGTCTACTTTTTAAAACCACCTGTACGGGACGTGGGGTATCTTTATGAACAAAGGCGGTGCGTAATATGTCGTGACGTTTTACCAATTCATCCAGGCTTTTTTCCACCAGGGGGATGTCCAGGTCCCACTGCAAACGGAACGCGGTCTGCTGGAAATAGGAGTGGGACGATGGGTCCAGTAGAGCATGAAATAACATCCCTTCCTGCATGGGCGATAAGGTATAAATATCCTCGACATCCGGGTAAACTTCCAATAATTGTTGGAGGCGCTCCATGGTCATTTCCCTGTAAGTAAAACCGCTGGGGGTAGGCTCTATATTTTCGGGTGAACGCTCCGGGATACATTGCAATTTTTTTACATGGGGGGCCAATTCCGCTATGACCGGGTATTGAAAAATATCTTTCATTTCAAGCTTATACCCCGCCCCATTCATCCGTGACATGATCCGGATGGATTTGATGGAATCCCCCCCAACATAAAAGAAATTATCATTTATGCCGATATTATTTTTCCCCAGTACGGCTTCCCATATCTCCACCATCTTTTTTTCGATTTCATTTCGTGGGGGAGTATACTCTTCAGCCAACCCCGGTCCAGGCGCGGGAAGGGCGTTAATATCCAGTTTCCCGTTGGGCGTCAGGGGCAATTTTTCCAGCGCGACAAAGTAGGAAGGAATCATATAACCGGGCAACCATTGGGATAAATACTCTTTTAACACGCCGGGCTCAAACGAAAACCGCGCCTCTGAGCGGGGAACGATATAGGTGCATAGATAATTAACTCCACTCTCATCCTGCCTCACCCGGACAACCGCTTCTTTTATATCGTCATGTTTCATTAATCGGTTTTCGATCTCACCGGTTTCTACCCGGATGCCCCGGATTTTAACCTGGTTATCGCTTCTGCCCAGGAACTCGATATTGCCGTCCGGCAGCCACCGCGCTAAATCGCCGGTTTTGTAGATAATATTGGTCCTATAGGACTCATAGGACCTATACCACCTATTAAACTTTTCCGCGGTTAATTCCGGTCTATTCAGATAACCTACCGCTAAACTGGAACCGGCCAAACATAGCTCACCCGTTACACCGATGGGAGTTAAACACTGGTTCCGATCCAGGACATAAACCGCGACATTATCGATGGGCCTCCCGATCAACGCCCTGGGACTGTGCGGTTTGAGTTCGTAGGCAGTGGAATTAACGCTGTTTTCCGTGGGCCCGTATTCGTTAAATATACGCACGTGGGGTAAACGGTCAAAATGTTTTTCGATCAACTCAGCCGGGAAATTATCCCCGGCGCAGCAGATCATTTTTATGTGCTTTAAATCAGCGGCAATCTCTTCCAACATGACATTGTAAAATACCGGCGTCACGATAAAATGACTGACACCCTGGATAGCGATGATTTTTTTTAGAACCGCGAGGTCGTAGCGTTCTTCATCCCTTACCAGCGCCAACCGGGCGCCGCCCAATAACGGTGTAAAGATATCCGTCACCGAACTGTCGAAAAAATACGGGGGCACTTGCAAAGAGACATGACCGGGCGCATATTCATAATTATTTTTCCGCCAGGTAATCGTATTGACAATGGTTCGATGCTCCACCAGCACACCTTTGGGAATCCCGGATGAACCGGAAGTATACATGACATAGGCGGCGTCCCCGGCGTCCCCGGCGACAGGTCTTGCCGCGGGATATCCATCGATCTCTTTTTGCAGGTCCTCCATACACAAAATAGAGTGAAGCTCCCGGCATTCGGCCTTCACCCCGGCAATCTTGTGGAAATAGTTTTGTTGTGAAACGACAACGCCAATCGAGGCGTCATTAAACACGACCCGTAAGCGTTCCGCCGGCAGAGATGCATCCATCGGGACATAATCGCCCCGGGCTTTCATCACGCCCATGAGAACGATAATCAATTCGATGGACCGATCCATTAAAACCGCAACCCTGTCGCCCACTTGTACCCGTTTTTCACTGCGCAAATAATTCGCCAACCGGTTGGCCCACTCATCAAAATTACGAAACGTTACTGCCTGATCATTAAATACCAGCGCCGCATGGTCCGGGATTCGGTCCACCTGGTCTTCAAACAATCGATAAATCGTCTTATTTTCCGGGTATGCTTTCACTGTATCGTTAAAGATTATGACCAATTGTTTTTTCTCTTCTTCGGGGAGCATGTCTATCTTCGCTAACTGTTGTCCCGGGTCCCGGGGCACGGCGGCTGCTATTTTCTTTAGATAGTTTACAAATCGTTGGACGGTTTCTTGCTTAAACAGTTGAGTTCTGTATTCCAGTGTACATGAAATGTGTTCATCGGTTTCGACGCCTATTAAGGTTAAATCGAATTTTGCCGTATTCGGCTCATATGGGCAAGGTTCCAGCTTCAAACCGGGGATTTCCATGGTTGGGATATCCATGTTTTGCAAGATGAACATGGTATCAAATAAGGGGTTGCGGCCGGCATCCCTGTTGTGCATTACCTTCTCTACCAGGTCTTCATACTGGTAGTCCTGGTTGGCAAAGGCATTTATCGTATTTTCTTTTACTTCTTCCAGGAATGAGTGAAAACTTTTTTCGTGGGCAGGGGCATTTTTCAGCGCCAGGGTATCGACAAACATGCCGATGACCTGCTCCAGGTCGGCGTGACGGCGGCCTGCGGTGGGCGTTCCCACCACAACAACTTCCTGGTTGCTGAGTTTCGCTAAAAAGATATTGTAGACTGCCAACAATACCATGTACAATGTGACCCCCTGCTGTAATGCCAGATTATTCAATGCCCCGGTATTATTGCCGTCAAGATCGAAACTTAAGGCGCTTCCTGCAAAACTTTTAACCTTTGGTCTCACATAATCGAGGGGTAAATCCAGTACGGGAATTTCACCTTCAAATTCGCTGAATTCTCTTAACCAGTAGGATTCCTGCCCTGTGATTTCATCTTGCCGATGGGTCTCCCACACTGCGTAATCTTTGTAATGGAGCCGGGGTTGTGGTAATTCCCGCCCTCCATATAGGGTCATGAACTCTTTCACCAATACTCCCATGGAGGTTCCATCAGAGATAATATGATGCATGTCCACCATTAAAAGAAAGACCTCTTCTTCTATTTTCACTAACGCCACCCGCAGCAGCGGCGCCCGTGACAAATCGAAAGGCCGAACAAAATTCCGTATTATATCGGGCGACCACAGGGGGGCGCCCCTACCAAATTCGATTTCAAAAGGCGCATGGTCATGTATCCTCTGCACGGGTTCTTCATCTACCATAAGAAAGGATGTTCTAAAACTTTCATGCCCCTGTATTAGCTTGACAAAGATATCTTCCAGTTTTTCCGCATCGATTTTCCCTTCCAGCTTCATGACCAGGGGAAGATTATACCCCGTGCCGACTTCTTCCATCACCTGGAGAAAATACAAACGCTTTTGTGCAGAGGATAATGGATAGTATTCCTTCTTTTCCACCGGTTCTATCCGGGTATACTTTTCCCCGGTAGCAGCGCCGATATAATCGGAAAACCCCCTGATGGTAGGTCTTTTAAATATTTCCATCAACGGGATCTTTACATTAAATATTTTCTGTATCCTGGACATCAGGGAAGTAGCTTTTAAAGAGTGTCCTCCCAACTGGAAAAAATTATCATCGATTCCTAGCGATATTTTCAATAGAGACGCATGTAATGGGTCTTTGCCTAAGATTTCAGACCACACCTCCAGCAATATCTTTTCTATTTCATTTCGGGGTGCGGTATAACTGGCACCGACTTTCAACTCCAGTCTCGGTAACGCTCTCCGGTCTAATTTTCCATTGGGGGTTAACGGTATTTTCTCCACCTGGACAAAATATGACGGGATCATATAATCCGGTAAACCGCTCAATAAATGTTCTCTCAATTCCGCCCCCGGGATCTCCCTGCCTGAAACATAATATGCCGCCAGGTTTTTATTTCCGCCCGTGTCTCCTGTAGAAAGTACCACCGCTTCCTGTACTTCCGGGTGTTTTAATAATCGATGCTCTATCTCTCCCAATTCAATGCGGTAACCCCTTATCTTGAGTTGGTTATCTCTCCTGCCGATGAAGAGGAGATTTCCATCAGGTAGTAAGCGGGCGATATCGCCGGTTTTGTAAAGAATATAGGCCCTATGGGTCCTATAGGACCTATTAAAACTAAATTTTTCCGCGGTTAATTCCGGGTTATTGATATACCCCCTGGAAACGCCGTCCCCGGAAATACAAATTTCACCGGGTATTCCTTGCGGTACAATACAACCGAAAGGGTCCAACAAAATAACCTGGGTATTGGCAAGAGGAACGCCGATGGGTACAATGTCGCCTACCGGTTCGTGGGGAAAATAGCTATAGGATGCGGCGCAAATGGTGGTTTCCGTGGGGCCATAACCGTTGATGATTTTCATGCCTGGATTCAAGCGCATATAGTCTTCCAATATCTCATCCCGGATGGGTTCAACACCCACCAGCATCTTGTTCAATTTCAATCTACCGGGCTGTATTTTCAACTGCTCATGAACCGGCTTTAATAAAGCAGGTGGCAGATAAATAAGCGTGATTCCTTCCTCCAGGATGGCCTTCGCCACTGCAAACACATCGAATATTTTTTGATCCTGTAATAGAACCAACCCTGCCCCGAAGGTCAGCGGTAGGAAAAATTCCCATACGCTGACATCGAACATGATGTTGGTAACCCCCAGGCAACGATCATTCGCATCGACTGTACCGCCATACCGGTTGTACATATGATAGATAAAATTAACCAGTTGCCTATGTTCCACGGCAACGCCTTTGGGCCGGCCGGTGGAACCGGAGGTGTAGATGATATAAGAAAGCTGATTTGAATGATGAAGCCCGCGGCGCGGGCGCCCTTTTAGATGATTTGAATCATAAAGGATGGATTCCAAAACCACTTTCTCACCTTCCCACCTTCTCACCTTCTTACCTTCTAATTCGTTGGCGACAGCCAACAATTTCGCTCCGCTGTCCTTCAACATATAATCGATCCGTTCTTGCGGATATTCGGGATCGATGGGTAGATACGCGCCGCAAGCCTTTAAAATACCGTAAACTCCGATGACAATTTCAATGGAGCGTTCCACCATAATGCCCACGATTGTGTCCGGTAAGACGCCTTTTTCAATTAACAACCCGGCCAATCGATTGGATTGCTCGTTTAATTGGCGGTAGGTAATTTGTAGAGACGTTGCGCGCACCGTCTCTACAGCGGTTGCCCCTACGAGGGATATATGGTCCGGCGTTCGTTCTACCTGCTCTGCAAATAATCGATGAATAGTTGTATCTTTCGGATATTCTCTTTCGGTATCATTAAAATCGGCTATTATCCGTCTCTTTTCTTCTTCCGTTATGATTTCATAATCGGAAATTTTCTTCCGGCTATTTTCAATCACTCCCTTTATGATAGCGACAAAATAGGCGATAAACCGTTCAATAGTTTCTCTTTTAAATAATTTTGTACTGTATTCAAACGTAAACGACAGCTTCTCTTCTACTTCCATACCGGTTAATGTCAGATCGAATTTGGACGTTTTGTTTTCGTATTCATAGGGAAGCAGCGTCAAACCCGGTATCTCCATTATTTTGAGCTGGAAATTTTGCAGCACAAACATGGTATCAAACAGCGGGTTACGGCTTACGTCCCTGATTACAGCGGCATCTTCTACCAGGTCTTCATACTGGAATTCCTGGTTCTCGAAGGCTTTTAAAGTTTTCCCCTTTACTTCTTCCAGGAAATCGGTAAATTTTTTCTCTCCCGAAGGATAATTTCTCAACGCCAGTGTATTTACAAACATACCGATGATTTTTTCTAAATCGGCATGCCTACGGCCTGCCACGGGAGAACCGATTACGATATCTTCCTGGCTGCTGAGCTTAACGAAAAAGAGATTGTACAGCGCCAGCAGTACTATATACAGCGTCGCACCCGCCTCCAGCGCCAGGGCCTTTAAGGCGCCTGAAGTTTCACTGTTTATCTCAAAAGTGACCCTGTCTCCTTCAAAAGACTGGACAACGGGTCTCGCATAATCGGTAGGCAGTTCCAATACCGGGATTTCTCCTTCATACTCCTTTTGCCAATATTCACTTTGTTCCAGTATTTTTTTACCTACTCTCTCCCGGTTTTGCCATTCGGCATAGTCCTTGTATTGGAGCTTTATTTCCGGCAATTCGTTTCCCGAGTAAAGGGCCGAAAAATCCTGCACCAGGACCTGGGAAGACATGCCATCGGATATGATGTGGTGCATGTCCACCAAAAATAAGTGCCTGCCTTTTTCTATTTCTATCAGCCCCACTCGCAGCAACGGCGCTTTCGATAAATCAAAAGGCCGAATAAAAGATTTTATAATTGCCTCCGGCGGCCCTTCGGGGAGTCGCTTTTGAAAAAGCTCCGCAAAACTTTTGTCGTCATGAATTCTCTGTACCGGTTCTTCACCGATGATAACAAATGAAGTCCTTAGACTTTCATGCCTGTGGATAAGCCCCTTGATGGATTGTTCCAGTTTGCCTTTATCTACAATTCCTTCCAGTACCATTATTGAAGGTATGTTATAGGTTATACCGTCTTTGTCCATTTGCTGCAAAAAATACAGCCGCTTCTGCGCTGATGATAAGGCATAATATTCCTTCTTCTCAACCGATCTTATGTGTTCATATTTCCACTGCACCGCATTATCCTTTATATATCCTGATAATTCACGGATTGTCGGCGCTTTAAATATTTCCACCAGGGGTATTTTTACAGCAAATACCTTATGTGTCTTCGATACAAGAATCGTTGCTTTTAGCGAATGCCCTCCCAGATCGAAAAAATTGTCATCGATGCCTATTGAAGTTTGCAATTGAGACGTATGTAATTCGTCTCTGCCAAGAACCTCAGACCATATCTCTATTAATTTCGTTTCAATCTCATTCCGCGCTTCCCCGGATTTTTTCCCCGCCGCAAAAAAAGGAGCCGGCAGTGCTTTACGATCGATTTTGCCGTTTACTGTTAACGGGAACGTCTCCATTTGCACTAAATAGGAAGGGATCATATAGCCGGGAATTATTTCTTTGAGGTGATTTCTTAACTCATCGATATCCAGTTGTTCCGAAGCTGTAAAATAAACAGCCAGGTCATTGTTGTCCTCTTTATCTTTTCGGTTGACGGCAATGGCTTTTTTTACTTTGGGATAACTTAATACGCCATTCTCTATCTCTCCCAATTCTATCCGGTAGCCCCGTATCTTAACCTGGTGGTCGATGCGTTCCAGGTATTCGATGCTTCCATCTGCCAACCGTCTACCGCTGTCGCCGGTTTTATACATTCGCTCACGCGCACCTTCCAGGTGGGGATTCCGAATAAACCGTTGGGCGGTCAACTCCGGATTGTTTAAATAACCCCTGGCCAGGCCGCTGCCGCCGATGTAAAACTCCCCTTTTATTCCAACCGGTTGCAGATTTAAGAATTCATCCAACAGGTAAATGGTAGTCTCAGGTAAAGGGCCCCCAATAGGACTTACGGGATGATCAGCGTAAATATCTTTCTCCGCCAATTTTTTCCAGCTTACATGCACGGTGGTTTCTGTAATGCCATACATATTGATCAATTGAATATCCCGAAGGGAGTACATCGCCGTCCATTCTTTTAGATAATCGGGGTCCAGTTTATCTCCCCCGAAGATGACCATCCGCAAATGTCCGGCCAACAGTTTGGCTTTCGTATTTTTTTCCTCTTCGATAAAACGGTAAAAAGCATCCGGCGTCTGATTCAAAACACTGACTTTTTGCTTTTTAACCGCGGCTAAAAAGTGTATGATATCACGAACGGTATCCCAGGTAGGAACAATTAACTTCCCTCCGTTCAATAATGCACCGTACATTTCCCATACGGAAAAATCAAAACAGAAGGAGTGCGCCATTATCCAGGTATCATCCGGGTGAAAATGCCATGGTTGCTTATCATTGATTAATAATCGTACAACATTTTCATGGGAAACCATACACCCTTTGGACTGACCGGTGGTGCCGGAGGTATATATGACATAAGCGGTATCGCCGGGGGTATTTTCATTTTTCGGGTTATCATTGTCCTGGCTGCTGCCTGCATTGTTTCCATATAATTCACTTACCAACAACCGGCAGCGACTGTCATTTAGAATGTAATCCACCCGTTTACCGGGGTAATTGGGATCGATGGGAATATAAGCGGCGCCGGCCTTTAATATTCCCAATAACCAGGCCATCATTTGTTCCGATCTATCCAGCACAATAGCCACAAGGTCGCCGCACTGTACGCGGTATTCATTTTTTAAGCGTCCGGCCAAACGGTTGGCCTGCCGATTCAATTCCCCATAGCTCAATGCAACGTCCTCATAAACCACTGCCGCCCGGTGACATGATTTTTCCGCCTGTTGTTCAAAGAGTTCATGAACGGTGGTATGGCGGGGATAATTGGCCCGCGTATCATTCCAACCGATTAGTAACTGCTGCTTTTCTTCTTCAGTGAGTATGGAAAGGTGGAAAACCGGTTGCTCCTTATTACCGGGTAGGTCGTTCAATAAAACTTTATAATGCTCGATTAAGCGGGAAATGGTTGAAGCATCGTAATACAAGGAATTATATACCAGGACCCCTGAAAACGGCTGGCCATCGACGGATTGAATCAACATATCCAGATCATATTTCCCCCATCCCCGGTTGGTTTCGATAACGTTAATATTTAGTTCGTCTACCTGCAGGCGCCGCAAGGGATTCTTTTCATATTGAAACAATACATCGAAAAGTGCGGTTCTGCTCATGTCTTTGCAAGGATTCAATTCCAGCACCAGCTTATCGAAAGGCATATCCTGGTATTTAAAGGCATCCATTGTTGTTTTAACGACAGCGGAAAGTATTTCTTGAAAATTAGAATCTCTATTAAACCCGGTACGAAGCGCCAGGAGGTTGGCAAGGGGACCGAATATCCCTGCCGCCCCCGGTTGGCGCCTGTTCATGCCGCTGGTTCCCACCATAATTTCATCCTGGCCGGAATACCTGTGCAGGAGAATTTTAAAGGCAGATAATAGTAAGTAAAAACTGTCGGTTCTTTGTTCCCGGCTAAACTCCCTGATCTTCCCGGATAAGGATTCGGAAAGGGTAAAGGGATACACGGCTTCGTTATAGATATGAACCGCGGCCCTGGGTCGATCGGTGGGTAATTCCAACGCCTGGAGGTCGCCATGCAATTTCTTTTTCCAATAGAAGAGCAAAGATGCCGTCAAATCATCGGGCAATCGATGCTGCCATTGAGAGAAATCGCCGTATTGAAGCGGGACCGCCGGGAGAGGTGGGAGGGCGGCGCCATAAAGAATGAAAATTTCCCGGACCAATAGTTCCAATGAATACCTATCGGTGATAATATGATGGAGAGCAAAAAACAGCAAGAATCGCTCTTTCTCAAAGGAGATCAAGCCCCCCCGGATGAGGGGTTCCGCACCCATTAAAAATGGCTGTTTTATTTTCTCCAGCGCCAGGGACAGGGGATCGCCGGCAGTTTCCAGGACCTCCAATTTAAAATCCGATTCCCCATGGATTACCTGGACAGGAACGGCGGTGTTATCGGAAATGGTAAGCCGGGTACGCAAGGCATCGTGGCGTATTATGGTTTCACGGATACTTTGCTCCATCCGCTGGAAATCAAGAGAACCGTTTATCTCTAAAATGAGAGGCACATTGTGATAAAGTGGGGCGGATTCATACAATTTACCGGCTTCAAATTTATCGATGAACCATAATCTCTCCTGGTGGTAAGAGGCCGGCAGCATAGCTTCTCCCGCTTCGATGTGGGTGTGCGGGATTGGGGGAAAATCCAATGTGTCCTTCAACGCTAATCCGGTTATGGGGCTGTCCGGGTTCTTTAATACTTCATCCATCAGCGATAGGAAATGATTGGCCATCCGTTGAATGGTACGTTTTTTGAAGAGGTCTACATTGTACTCGAATCTAACATCTAAAAAATCCTTTTGTTCAGAGATATATATGGTTAAATCGAATTTACTTTTATTGTAGTCGAATACAAGGGGTTGTATCTCCAGGTTACTGTCGTTCCACTGTTGTTCATACCGGTTGACAGCGACTATATCCAACACCACATCGAAAATAGGGTGCCTGCTGATGTCCCGTGCAATCCCCAGGTCGTTCACTAATTTGTCGAAAGGATAGACCTGGTGCTCAAATGCATCCAGCGAAACTTTTTTTATTTTTTCCAACAGGGAGAAGAAGGTATCGTCCTCACCCAGTCGGGTTCTTAAGGCAAGGATATTAATATAAAATCCCACCTGTCCGTCCAATTCCGCATGTTCGCGGCCAGCGGTAGGGACCCCGATAATGATATCCCGCTGACCGGTATAATGATAAAACAAGGCATTAAGAACTGTAAGTACAGTCATAAAGAGGGTAGCCCGCTGCTTCCCTGCAATCGCCGCCAACAGCCCTGTCAGTGCTTCACCGATGCGAAGTGAAAGGATCTCGCCATTATAGGTCTGCAATGGCGCTCGCGGTTTATCGGCGGGTAAATTCAACAGGGGTAACGGCCCCTTTAAATGTTCCAGCCAATATTGTTTGTGCGCTGCCATTCCTTCTCCGCTTAGTTGTCGGTTCTGCCAAAGGGCAAAATCTTTATATTGGATTCTTAAAAATTCCAACGTATGGCTGTCCCATCCTTTGAAATAGCGGTAAAAGGCCAGAACATCTCGAAACATAACAGTCATGGATAAAGCATCGCCAATGATATGATGCATGGTAAAGAGGAAAACATAATCATTTTCATCCAATTGAATAAGGGTTGCTCTCAATAATGGGCCCGTCGATAGGGAAAAAGAGGTTTCAAGTTCCGAATCGGCTAAATGTCGCACCCTGGCGTCTTGGTCAGGGCTTTCTCTTAGGTCTACATAATCCGGGATAAACCCCGAGTTAGCGGGGTCCAGTATCCTCTGTTTGGGTTCCCCTGAAACGGTGATAAAAACAGTCCTCAGGCTCTCATGCCGCTCAATTAATTTTTCAAAAATCTTCACCAGGATTTCTTTTTCCATTGCCCCCTTCACCCTGAAAGCGCCCCGCATATTAAAGGTCAACGAAGCCTCTTCAAATTGACTGATTGTCCATAATCGTTTCTGGGCATGAGAGAGTTCGTAATATTCCTTCTGCTCTGTGAGGTCAATTTCACAATAGGTTTCTTTGATGGATTTATGGATGACATTCGCTATTTTTTCAATAGTGGGGTTCCTGAACAGTTCCGCGGCAGAGATTTTTATATCGAATTCACGGTGAATTTTTGCTATCAGGGATATCACATTTAAAGAGTTCCCACCTAACTGGAAAAAATTATCATCGATCCCAATCGATGTTTGCAATTGAGACATATGCAATGGGTCTTTACCTAAAATTTCAGCCCACACTTCTACCAATTTCTTTTCAATCTCATTCCTCGGCGCAGTATAACTTTCACCGATTTTTAATTCCGGTTCAGGTAATGCTTTCCTGTCTATTTTTCCACTGGGGTTTAAGGGGATTTTATCTATCAGCGTAAAATAGGCTGGAATCATGTAATCGGGTAACCCTTCCGCCAGGCTATTTCTCAATTTCGATACATCCAATTGGATTCCTTTGTCTAATACTATATAGGCGCACAGGTATTTGTCACCTTTCGCCTCCTGCTTCACTATGACAATCGCATCCTTTACAAATTCGATCTTCTTTAAATGATTCTCTATTTCCCCGGGTTCAACGCGAATGCCCCGTATTTTCACCTGGTGATCGATGCGGCCTAAAAATTCGACATTGCCATTAGTGAGCCACCGGGCCAGGTCGCCGGTTTTGTAGAGAATATCGGTCTTATTGGACTTATAGGACCTATTAAATCTTTCCACTGTTAATTCCGGGTTGTTCAGGTATCCCCTGCCAACCTGTACCCCCCCGGCATACAATTCACCGGCCACTCCCATGGGCAGTAAATGTTTCTCCTTATCCAGTATATAGATACCGGTGTTCATGACCGGTTTCCCTATGGATGGAAATTCCGGGATATCTTCCCGGGGGTCCAACGTCAATACGGTTACCACATGGGTTTCCGACGGCCCATAATGGTTATGCAAACAAATTTTAGCCTCTTTTAAATATTTACCGAACCGGGCGTCTACTATCACTTGCTCGCCTGCTGTCTGGATATGGGTCACACTGCCGGGAAACGCGTTTATATATTCATCATGACTGAAAATCAGTCTCAGGATTGCCATGGGCAAAAATAATGTTTTAATTCTATTTTTAGCGATATATTCGAATAACACCGGGATATTGTTCCTGGTTTCTTCATCGACCGGGTATAACTCTCCCCCGGCCAGGAGAGCGGAAAATATCTCATGGAAAGATGCATCGAAACTTATCGTTGCAAACTGCAATACTTTCGTACAATCGATGTGGGTATACTTATGATGAAATTTTATCAAGTTGACCAGGTTGGCGTGTTCCAACATGACCCCTTTGGGCATTCCCGTGGAACCGGAAGTAAATATCACATACACCAGGTCCGAACCGCTATTAATGTTGGCCGGTTCTTCTTCGTCCGCGGGTATATCCCGGTATATGGTATTGTCCCGCATATCCAGTACCGGGATATTTCCAGGGATATAGGGGGCGGCCCGGTCGATTTCGAAATTGGTCAACAATGTTGTCATATGACTGTCTTCCATCATAAACCGTTTTCGTTGCGCCGGGAACTTTGGATCGATGGGTAAATACGCCCCACCGGCTTTCATGACGGCCAGCATGCCGATAACCGTATCGAAGGATCGTTCGACCATTAAGCCCACGGTGTGGTCTCTTCCGACGCCCCGGCTGCGCAGGACTTTTGCCAGCCGGTTGGTTCCCCGGTTCAACTCCCCATACGTAATCCGGGCTGCCCCAAAAACCAGGGCCGTTTTATCTTCATTCCGCGCCGCCACTTTTTCAAACACCCCGTGGACGGTTTCATTGGGATCGACATACTCTTCAATCCCGTTGGAAATTTCCAGGATTTTCTCTTTCTCTTCTTTCCCCATTATCTCGATACCGGCTATTTTTACACCGGGATTCCCGGTAATGGAATTTAATATATTTTTAAAATAGTCACAAAACCTCCGGGCTGTTTCCTCTTTAAACAACTTTGTACTGTACTCCAGGCTAAAAAACAACCTGCCGTCTTTTTCCATGCCGTCCAGGTTTAAATCGAATTTGGAAGTTTTATTTTCAAATTCATAAGGCTTCAAAACCAACCCGGGGATTTCAATTCCAGGCATTGCCATATTCTGGAACACAAACATAACGTCGAATAACGGGTTTCGAGATGTATCCCTGTTTATGACAACCCGGTCCACCAGTTCCTCAAACGGGTAATCCTGGTTTTGAAAGGCCTCTAATGTTCCCTGCTTTATTTCCTTTAAAAAATCGGCAAAAGTTCTCCCGGGGGCGGGGTAATTTTTTAAAGCAAGTGTATTTACAAACATCCCCACGATATCCTGGTGCTCATCATGTCTTCTTCCTGCAACCGGCGTCCCTATTACGATATCTTCCTCGTTGCCCAGCTTTGAAAACAAGGTATTACAAACCGCAAGCAGCAGCATGTAAAGGGTTACGTCTTGTTTCAGCGCCAGTGTTTTTAAAGATGATGTTTCCTCTACGGTCAGTTCAAACGGTGCATGGTTTCCCTCAAAACCCTTTACCGGTGGCCTGGGATAATCTGTCGGCAGGTTCAAAACCGGTATTTCTTCCGCAAACAGCCCAAGCCAGTATTTTTCCTGTGTCCTTAAAGATTCCCTGTTCATTTCATTGGCTTGCCATTCGGCATAATCTTTATAGTGAATTTTTAAGGGAGGTAATTCTTTCCCTTCATAGAGGGCCATAAACTCTTTAACCAAAATCCCCATGGACGTGCCGTCGGAAATGATGTGGTGCATATCCACCATCAACAGATACCGCATTTCTTCCATTCTCACCAACCCCACACGCAGCAGGGGTGCACACGACAAATCGAAAGGGCGAATAAATTTTTCTTCGGGGAGTCGCTTTTGAAAAAGCTCCGCAAAACTTTTGTCATGAATTCTCTGCACCGGTTCTTCACCGATGATGACAAATGAGGTTCTTAAACTCTCATGCCTCTCGATCAATTTATTGAAGGTTTCTTCCAATTTTTCCCTATCCGGTTCGCCTGCCAATGTCATTACCGACGTCATATTATAGCCTGTGCTCTCCAATTCCATCTGCTGGAGAAAGTACAATCTTTTCTGCGCGGACGATAATACATAGTATTCTTTCTTTTCTACCGGCGCCGTGCGAATGTATTGCTCTCCAACGGCATTAGCGATATAACCGGAAAGCCCCCTGATGGTGGGCTTGTTAAATACTTCCTGCAGCGGTATTTTTATATCGAATTCTTTATGTATCTTCGATGCAAGAATGGTCGCTTTTAGCGAATGCCCCCCCAACCGGAAAAAATTATCATCGATCCCTATCGATGTTTGCAATTGAGACATATGCAATTCGTTTCTGCCAAGAACCTCAGACCATATCTCTACCAATTTCGTTTCAATCGTATTCCCGGGCGCAGTATAACTTTCGCCAACTTTCAATCCCGGTTTCGGTAAGACTTTCCGGTCTACCTTACCGCTGGAAGTTAACGGGATTTTCTCAAGTCGCACAAAATAAGCGGGTATCATATAATCCGGCAATTCCTTCGCCAGGAATTCCCGTAATCCCGATATCACATTTTCAGCATCGGAAACGACATAAGCGCATAAATATTTATCTCCTCTTTCTTCCTCCTGCACCGATACCACAGCCTCTTTTATACCCGGGTAATTCAATAAACGGCCCTCTATCTCTCCCGGTTCGATACGGAACCCCCTGATCTTGACCTGATGATCGACTCTTCCTAAAAATTCGATATTGCCGTCATTTAGCCAACGCGCCAGGTCGCCGGTTTTGTAATTAATATAGGTCCTATTGGTCCTATTGGCCCTATATTTACTAAATTTTTCTGCGGTTAATTCGGGGTTGTTTAAATAGCCGCGCGCCAACCCAGTACCACCGATGCACAATTCGCCGGGTATTTCCAACGGCTGCAAGTAATTATATTTATTCAAAATATACAGTTCGATATTGGGTAATGGTCTGCCGATGGGGATATTCCCGCTTCCGCTCCAACCGGCTAAGGAGTACTTGCTGGAATAAACCGAACTCTCTGTCGGACCGTAGATATTTTCCAACTTGATGATTGTATTCAAACCGTGGAATTTATTTACAGGCCCCGGTAACAAAGCCTCTCCTGCTAAAAAAATATACTTCAGGCTCGATAATCGGTTTATATTTTTACTGTCCAATTGGCTTGCAAACACATTGAACATAGACGGCACAAAATTGATATGAGTAACATGATACCGTTCGATCCAATCGGATATTACCCGCGGATCTTTTTCGCCATTCTTTTCCAGTATTGCCAACCTCCCTCCGCCCATGGTCCACCCGAAGAACTCTGTTACCGAAACATCGAAAATATACGATGTCTTTAATAGGTAGGTGTCCGCTGGGGTGAAAGGATATTCGTCTTGCATTGCAAATAACAAGTTCACGGCAGAACCATGCTCTATCATCACGCCTTTGGGTTTCCCGGTTGAACCGGAGGTGTAGATGATATAAGCAAGATTTGAAGAATTTAGAAGGTAAGAGGGTAAGAAGGTAAGAGGGTAAGAGGATATAGGGAGTTTTTCCAAAAGAACTTTCTCACCTTCCCACCTTCTCACCTTCTCACCTTCTTTATCGTTGGTGATAACCAACAATTTGGCCCCGCTGTCGTTTAACATATAATCGATACGTTCTTGCGGATATTCGGGATCGATTGGCAAATATGCCCCGCCGGATTTTAAAATGCCGAAAATACCGATGACCATTTCAATGGAGCGTTCCACCATAATGCCTACAATATTGTCCGCCAGGACGCCTTTTTCAATTAATTGCGCGGCCAATCGGTCGGATTGCTCGTTTAATCGGCGGTAGCTCAGACTGACCGGTCCGACCGGTCCGATCGGTCGGACATGTCCGACATCTCCGACAAGTCCGACATGGTCCGGCGTCCTTGACGCCTGCTCAACGAACAATCGGTGGATAGTTTTGTCCGCGGGGTATTCCGCCGCTGTATTATTAAATTCGTATAATACCCGGTTCTTTTCCTCGTTGGATATTATTTCTAATCGAGATAACCCCGTTTCCGGGTTTTCAATAATCGTTTGTATGATTATTTTAAAACGGCGGGCCAAATTTTCAATGGCGTCCTTATCAAAACACGCCTGCCTGTAATTGAAATTAATTTCGATCTCGTTAAACGGTACAATGCCTACCGATAAATCATAATGGGTCGTTTCGATCATGGAATATGAATGAACAGTAGAGACGTTGCGCGCAACGTCTCTACGCACAATATCGTCCAGCGGATAATTCTCAATAGCCACAATAGTATCGAAAAGCGGGCCGTTGTTTTCCACCGGGCTGTAATTTTGAATATCCACCAGCGGCGTATTCTCAAACTCTTCACGCTCCCGCAATACTTGATCTGTCTGAAAAACCACATCGATTAT
>Ga0315278_10000147_pt1 | contig 63173 bp, 48 predicted proteins | sample YL17G06_0_MG_FD_203880 | JGI IMG/M metagenome (GOLD analysis project Ga0315278, IMG submission 203880) | Sediment microbial communities from Yellowstone Lake, YNP, Wyoming, USA - YL17G06_0 | ecosystem: Environmental > Aquatic > Freshwater > Lake > Sediment | place: USA: Wyoming | collected... | reverse complement strand
TTTTTCACGCTTTGCGATCATGAACGCTATTAAAACATAGCGAGCCGAATTGCGCCAGGTCAAAATAGGTAATTTGTAAAAATATTTTCAAAGCTACGCAATCCGTGTGCCGAACGGGATTGGGACACTGCGTAACAATTAGTCATTAATTCTAATTTAATCAGTGAAGAGGTGGTTTATGGTAAAACAATTCGTAGCGGGCAGCTGTTATTCGTATATTTTAAGCTCAAATAACGAAGCGCTGATTATAGACGCGCATATAAGTTTAGTAGAGGAATATAAAAAGTATTTAACGAAAAATAATCTTACCCTGAAATTCATAGTCGATACACATACCCATGCCGACCATTTTTCCTCGGCGGCGGTGTTAAAGAAACAGCTTAAAGCTCCGGTTTTGATGCACGAAAAAGCGATATCCAGCGTCGCAGACAAACGGCTCAAAGATAACGACCAGATAGATATAGGCGCAAGCGGCGTTAAGGTCATATACACGCCGGGGCATACGGATGACGCGATAAGCTTATACGGAGAAGGCAGGCTGTTTTCGGCTGATGTACTTTTAATCGGCAGCGTCGGCAGAACTGATTTTCAAAACGGCTCACCTGAATCGATGTTCGATACCCTGCAAAAACTAAAACGCCTGCCCGATGAGACTATATTGTGTCCGGGACACGATTATCATACGCTGCGAACGTCAACCATCGCTAAAGAAAAAGAAAACAATCCGTTCCTGAAGGAAACAAATAAAGAGGCATTCGTCAGGAATATGCGGTCAAAGGTTATACCCAAGCCGTTCAATATTGACAATATCGTGCGAGTGAACCAAAAAGGCGAAGCGACATCAATAGAGATGATTTCGCCGCGTGATGCGGCATCGCTTTTAAAACAAGACGGACAGGTGAAAATTCTGGATGTACGCTCCGCAATGGAGTTCAGTCAGGAGCATATCGAACCTTCGATTAATATCCCGATAGATATGCTTTCGGGCAAAATCGGCGAACTGAGCCAGTCCAAACAAAGTTATCTGGTTCTCTGCCATAGCGGAACCAGAGCGGCTATGGCGGCGGATATGCTGATGCAGTCGGGAATTCATACGGTAAAAGTAATGGAAGGCGGAATCGCAAGGTGGCAAAAAGAAAAACAGCCTGTAATTAAAGGCCAGGGCGGAATGTCGCTGGAACGACAGGTCAGACTTATCGCAGGCAGTTTGGTATTGCTGGGAATAATAACGGCGTGGCAGCTGCACTGGGCGTTTATATTCATTTCCGTTTTTGTCTGCTGCGGCCTGATTTATTCGGGACTCAGCGATAATTGCCTTATGGGAATGATGCTTATGAAACTGCCATATAATAAAAAACTTTATAAAAGCAAATTAGGCGGCGGAACCTGTTCTATCAGCGGATAAAGCAGCTATGAAGAGAATTCTTAATTCCGCCACAGGCGGACAAGTCTTAATTCTTAAGGGCATCTCTAAAAATTCAGTTTGTCACTGCGAGTCCTTCGCTTCGCTCGGGATAAACTCCGCGAAGCAGTCTCGTTTTTAAAGCAATAACTGAGATTGCTTCGTCACTTTGCTCCTCGCAATGACATTTTTAGAGGTTGCCTTAATGTTTAATTACGGCCGCTATTTATTCTCTTCATTATTATAAGCGATATTAAGACAGTAACAGGGCGTGTTTTCAGTTGACTTTGCCGCAAAATCGGTTTATCTTAAAGACATGAATAACTGTAATAATGTCCAATACTTATTAAGGAGATAAAAGATGAAAACCAGACAACCGAAGACAATGATTCCGGTTTTGGCGCTGATTACGATTCCGGTCTGTATTTTGCTTTTAGCACTTTCGGCAATTGCAGAGCCGAATGCACCGGCTGACGCAAACGTCATAAAAACAAAGGCAAATGACGCTAATGCGGCAGACGCAAATGAAATATTGAGAAAAGGAAAGAATTTCATTGAGACAAAGGTTTACAGCGAACAAGAGGATGCGCAGGTACTGGAGTTCTTCAAAGGAATGCGTGTGTCCGATGTCGTGGATGGGATGGACAAGGTCGGTCTGAAGAATATCGGGCTGATGTCGCCGGATATTAAACCATTGTGGCGAGATACCGAACATTTTACGCACCGCATAATCGGCATCGCTGTAACGGCGCGATACGTTCCCACGAATAAACCCAATTTGCCGCAGATGGAAACCAAGGCATTCGATGCCTGGATTGACCAGTGGTATAAAAATATATCCTCCGAGCCGTTTACGCTTCTTATTCGCAAGGGTACGGTACTGGTAATCGAAGAGGCGGGCGATATGGATACAGGCACACTGGGCTCACTAAATATTATGTACTGGAAATCGCTGGGATGCATCGGCGTGGTTACAAGCAATACGGCTCGCGATATCGATGAAATCACTACTGAAAAGATTCCGCTGTACTTTAAAAAGGTCGGCAGAGGAATTCGGCCCGGCAGAAACGAGATGGAATCCGTGAACAGGCCGATAGTATGCGGCAATGCGCTGGTTGAGCCGGGCGATGTTATCATCGCCGACGGAGACGGCGTATTGGTTATCCCCAGGGCAAAGGCAAAGGAAGTTGCCGAGTACGCAAAGCTGACGCTGGAGTCAGATAAAGAAAAACGGCTATGGATGTATAAAAAATTAGGTATGCCAATCGACGATTCGGTCAAATAGATAAAAAAATAAATTGAACGTTCAACATTGAACACTGAACATTCAACTTTGAATGTGGAACCGCCAAGGGCGGAAAATAAAAAATTAATTCAAAATGCAGAAGACAGAATAAAAAAGGCCGGGATAAAAACGCCCGGCCTTTATTTTATGGTTGCCTGAATTTTATCTTCGGTGTTTTCTTAAAACCAATCCTCCGAGAGTTAGTAAAAGAATCGTTGCCGGTTCGGGGGTCACAACTGTCCAACCGCCTTCCATAACGTAAACTGCATTGAGATTTGAGAAATAGCTGCTGAACAAACGTCCATCAACAATCCAGCCGTCCAGAATTGTCTCTACATTACCATTCACGTAAAGCGTAATGTCGCTAATGTCAAGGCTTTTGCCGCTGAAGATGTCCAATCCCTCGATGAACAAAGATTCAACATTGCCGGCCAGTATCAAATCTGTATCCACGATTAGACTTGCATCGACTATCGCCCTATCCAACAGGTTCATCGTGGCAGCAGTCGAACTGATTATTAACTCACTGGCGGAGATACTGGCGTCAAGGTTAATAATGGATGCCCCCAGTATGACGCTGTCCCCTCTTGCTGTTACATCGCCAAAGAGATCGATACTATTAGCCAGTGCCGTCAATTCGACATTACCACTTCCACCTGCAGTGATAAGACCTGTGCATAGCAGGTCAGCATCAATTACCTCTATTGTTATATTGCCGTTGTCAGTTGTCGCAGAACCTACCGTCAACGAACCGCCACCCGACTGACTGAACAATATGTTACCTGTACCAGTCGTCAAAGATGTGGCCGTAACCGCTGTGGCAAGCGCATTATCCAAATCTATATTGCCGCTGACCGTATCAGCGCTTATCGATGAAGCCGCCGTCTCTATCGGAGCAAACGCTCCAATACCCATCACCGCATCTATATTCAGTCTGCTCGCCGTCAGATCCACCGCAAAATCTGAACCAGACTCTTCCACAGCGCCTGCCGAATTTACCGTTATCGTATCAGCCGCCGCCGTAACATTGCCTACAAATATATCGCCGCTGGTCGTCGTCGTTAATGTCACATTCCTGCCGGTCCCTGTCGCCGTAACAAGAGTGGCTATAATGTCACCTTCCGTCACCGAAGCAGTTACAGCACCATCGGCAGTAACAACGTTAGTTAAGGTCACATTCTCGCCTGTGCCGTATATTTCTATATCGCCTTCCGTCAAAGCATTAGCCATTATGCTTGTCCCGCCAGAACCTATCGCATTAAGGAATATGCCGCCGCTTGTCCTGTTGAGAGCACTTACCATAGCAGCATCCACCTCAATAGCGCCGCCAGCTCCGGCAGCTCCTATGCCGCCAGCAGCCGTCAGTATCACCATACCACCCGTAATATCCAGACCCGTGCCGCCATCAACATCCGTTATCTGTCCATAAGCTCCGCTGGCAACATCAAATGAGTCAGCCCGAATAATTACTGCGCCATCACCTGCGTTAATCGAAGTTATCGCAATATTACCACCGGTAACACCGGCACCAAAATTCATATAACTCCCCATATTCGCCGGACCCGCAGTAAGCGTTATCGTGCCGCCGGTACTTATAATCTGGGCCGTGCCCGACTGAGTTATACTGCCGATTACATCATCGTTGCTGGAGACTCCCTCGTTGCCGGCCGTCAGAGTTATCGTACCGGCTCCACCGGTCCAGATCAGGCCGCCAGTGGCCTGAGTAATATTATCGCCGGTAGTCAGCATAATATCGCCGACATCGCTGGCGACAAAAACATCTGCCTGCACCGTAATATCATCGCCTGCCGTACCATTGGTACCAGTAGCCGTTATCGCAATATCGCCATCACCAGTGGTCGTTATATCAGCAGATGCCGTGATTGGACCGCTGGCTGCCAGCGTAATATCACCGCCAATAGTACTAATTCCCGTAACGCCATCAACCGTGCCTACGGTAAAACCACCATTTTCCGTAAATTGAATATTGCCCGTGGATGTGTTTATAGCCAGAGTGTCCACATCCGTCGAAGCTTCAGTTATATAAACCGCACCGGCAGCTTCTACCGCCAAACGGCTTACTACTATGCCGCCGCCACTGAGGGCTGTGGCCGTTACCGTACAATTATTTATTAAGTGCAGATTGGTAATATTGGCAGGACTTATATCAGAACTTACCGTTATCGCTCCAGCCTGACCGGCCTCACCAATAACCAATGTATTTGCCATTATACGGTCAAGCTCAGCATCAGATAATTCCAATGTGTGTGTCGTTGTATCCAAAGCCGAACCAAGATTGATTGCATCGTTATCAAACTCATGTTCAGCCATCAATGTCACCTTTTGTCCGGTAGCCGTTATTGTACCGGCTATATCCATCTTGTCGGCTATATATGTATGAGTGCCGCCAGTCGATTCAACATCGGCACCGGTAGCTATAGTTATCTTTCCTTCGTCAGCCGCAGCTGTCAAAGCTATCGTGGTAGTAGCGCCTATATCGTTACCAGCGAAGGTGTCGGTTACAGTTATGTCACCTGACATCGCTGTTAATTCAACACTGCCGCCGGCTGTATCCATTCCTGCAACACCATCTACAGTGCCTACGATAAAACCGTCAACATCCGTATATTGTATTTTGCCCGTAGATGTGTCTATGGCCAGAGCGTCCACATCAGTTGAAGCTCCAATTATCGTAACCGCACCGGCAGCTCTCACCGCTAAACCACTTACCACTATGCCGCCTGCATAATTATCTATTACCGCGCCAGCCGTCGTAAGCGTCACCTCGCCGGTGCCCGTGTTGGTAATACTATTATTGATAACAATACCTGTACCGGAACTGGTTGTCTGTAATTTGAAATCATTACTCGAATTGTAATTAATCGCATCAGTAACGGTGATAAGGCTGTCTGCTAACAGCAAAACATTTTCTAAACCCAACTCAGCTGAAATATCCGCTGGACTAAGTTTGTTTTGTTCGCTGCTGTCATGCCAAAAACCATCTCCATAATCTGCCCAAGCAGGCACGCCTGCACCTTCTGTTTTAACCTCCAGAGCATCCAAAGCAGCTCCGGCAGTTATACAAAAGGCAAACACACAAAAAATAGTTGCGACTGCAATTTTTTTGAAATTACTTTTCATTTTTTTTCTCCTTCTCAAAATTGTTAATATTTGATTGTTTTTGAATAATTTGCGCAAAAACACCGCTGGTTTGTGAAAGAATGGGAAATCCTCAAACAACCTCTCATTTTCTTCCTTCTCTGTTAATAACCGCGTACTATTATGGATATTTACTGTTGAAAAGCAAGGGGAAAAGGGGGGAAAACTAAAAAAAACACATTGCCGTGCCGGCAACGGCTAAACGCGCCGCCCCGAGTGGCGGCGGCTAAACAATCAAACCAAATAATTCGTGAAATTTGCCGTATTCTCGATTAAAATGAAGATATGGCGAAGTTTCAATTAATAAGTCAGTTTACGCCTAAAGGCGACCAGCCACAGGCGATAGAACAACTTGCAGACGGCTTAAAAAACCGCCGGCAGTACCAGACCCTGCACGGCGTTACAGGAAGCGGAAAAACTTTCACGATGGCTAACGTCATCGCGCAATATCAAAGGCCTGCACTTGTAATCAGCCATAATAAGACACTCGCGGCTCAGCTTTATGAAGAATTCAAAGACCTCTTTCCAAACAACGCGGTCGAATACTTCGTCAGCTATTACGATTATTACCAGCCTGAAGCGTATATTCCGCAGCGGGATATCTATATCGAAAAAGACGCATCACGAAACGATGAACTGGACAGGCTCCGGCTTGCGGCGACGGCAAGTCTGACCAGCAGGGAAGATGTGATTATCGTCGCATCGGTGTCGTGCATTTTCGGATTGGGTTCGCCGGAGGATTACAAGGCGAGCGTTATAGGTATAAAAGTCGGCGAAACCGTCGAGCGAAATGAACTGCTGGGGAGACTTTCCGATGTTCAATACGCAAGAAACGATATGGATTTTCATCGGGGCACGTTCAGGGTTCGCGGCGATGTCGTGGAACTGTGGCCCAGCTACGAATCTTTTGGCGTAAGGCTCGAATTTTTCGGCGATGAAATAGAAAAAATAAATTATATCAATCCGACAAGCGGCGAAATTCTGGCGTCCGAACAGCAATTGTTCGTATATCCGGCCGGTCATTATGTTATGCCCGCCGAGCGGATTGAACTTGCCACGACAAGTATAAAAGCGGAACTTGAGCAGCGGCTTATGAAATTAAGGCAGGACGGCAAACTGCTCGAAGCACAGAGATTAGCGGCAAGGACGATGTACGATATTGAAATGCTCAAAGAAGTCGGATTCTGCAGCGGGATTGAAAATTATTCAAGGCATTTGAGCGGGCTGCCGGCAGGGGCCAGACCTTATACGCTGATTGATTATTTCGGCGATAATTTCCTTTTGTTTATCGATGAATCGCACGTAACGATACCGCAAATCAGGGCGATGCACGCGGGAGACAAGAGCAGAAAAGAAGTTTTGGTCGAACACGGATTCAGATTGCCAAGCGCGATGGATAACAGGCCGCTGCGGTTCGAGGAATTTCAGGAAAACTGGAAGCACGTAATATTTGTTTCGGCAACGCCTGCGGAGTTCGAGTTGAACCTGAGCAAAGGCGCGGTCGTCGAACAGGTAGTCAGGCCGACGGGACTGATTGACCCGGAGATTTTTATTCGGCCGGCATCGAACCAGATTCCGCATCTGCTTGACCAGATTGAAAAACACGTACAGATAAAACAGCGGGTACTTGTTACAACGCTGACGAAAAGACTTGCGGAGGATTTGTCTGCTTACATAACGAAAAAAGGTTTTCGCTGCCGATACCTGCACAGTGAAATAAAGACGCTTGACCGTGTTGGAATTTTGCGCGATTTGCGATTAGGCGAGTTCGATGTGCTGGTAGGCATAAATCTGCTGCGCGAAGGACTGGATTTGCCGGAGGTTTCACTGGTTGCGATTCTCGATGCGGACAAGGAAGGTTTCCTGCGGAGCCATACATCGCTTATCCAGACCATAGGCAGGACGGCAAGAAATGTCGATGCGAAGGTGTTTTTGTACGCTGATAAAGTGACGGTTTCGATGCAAAAAGCAATTGACGAAACGAATCGCCGGCGTACAATACAGATTCAATACAATAAAGACCATAATATTACGCCGGAAACGATTAAGAAACAGATTTATACCGGCCTGCAGGATAAATTAAAGGCGCGACAAATCGCTCAACAGGCGGTAAGTCTGAGTGATAGTGAATATGACGCGGCTGAAATCGCCGTGCAGATAGAAAAGGAAATGCTGGAAGCGGCGGAAAAACTCGACTTTGAACGAGCGGCATTTTTAAGAGACCAGTTGAAAGAATTGAAAGAACTGCCGCAGATAGGGAAATCGTAGAACGGTTACGGTTACGAGGCTCGTATCGTAATACGTTGTACGGTTACGTTTTAATGCCGCGTGGGCTGAAGCCCACCCTACAAGAAGTAAAGAAATAAGGAAGTAAGGATATAAAATAAAATGAAAAGCCTGAACTCCGAAAGAGTAAGTAAACTTATTGATATGGCTATCGAGGAAGATTACGGCGGCAGCGACCCGTCGAGCGAACTTATGATTCCGGCCGGCGCAACTGGAAAATCCTATATTATAACCCGCGAGGAAATCGTTGTAAGCGGTATGAATATCGCCAGAGAAACGCTGAAAAGATATAACCCGAAACTGAAGCTGAAAATACTCAAGCGCGACGGGCAGAGGGCCAATGTCGCCGACAGACTCGGCGTAATCGAAGGGCCGATACGGTCGATGCTGAGCGCAGAACGGGTGGTACTGAATTTTCTTCAGAGGCTTTGCGGCATAGCGACTATGACTTATAAATATGTTCACGCGGTCCGCGGGACACAGGCGAAAATATACGATACACGCAAGACAATACCCGGCTGGCGCGAACTTGAGAAATACGCGGTTCGCTGCGGCAAAGGACATAATCACCGCTTCAGCCTAAGAGAGGCTGTGATGTTCAAGGATAACCATATTACGCAGCTGGGCAAGAATTTCGAGCCGAGACTAAAAAGCCTTGTCGAAAAGGCCAGGAACATAAAAGACGTAAAATTTGTCTGTGTGGAAGTCGACCATGTTGACGACCAGCTTAATCATGTTCTGAAAATATCGGGAATCGATGTCGTGCTGCTGGATAATATGGGCCAATGGCAGTATAAACACGCGGTCGCGATGAGAAATAAAATGTGCGGCGATAAACCGCTGCTGGAGGCAAGCGGCGGAATTACGCTGAATAATGTAAGGCAAATCGCTCTTTGCGGCGTTGACAGAATTTCCATAGGAGCGATAACACACGGCGCAATTTCAGTCGATATAGGTCTTGACAGAGAATTCTAATAGTCGCTAGTTGATAGTGAATAGTCGATAGTTGTATGAGGTCGACTGCGTCGACAATTTTTTTAATTATCAAGCAGGACGGATTAAACAGATAAAATGACTCAAGGATATGTTCCTTTAGACGCAGATTTAATAAAATCAAATCTTGATACCGGTCGAATCGGCAGAGAAATAATCGTTTACAAAAGTACATCAAGTACGAATGATATCGCGCGCGAATACGCAAAAGGCGGCGAGAAGAACGACGGCCTTGTAGTTTTCGCGGAACATCAAACGGCCGGCAGGGGACGGCGAGGCAATAAATGGTTCGACGATAAAGGCAAAAGTGTTTTATGCTCGGTTCTGCTTTTTAATCCTCAAATCGGCCCGGATATGATAACGCTTGCCGCTGCGGTTGCCGTCGCGGAAGCAATCGACAGGTGCGGCAAAAGCGAAGCGAAAATCAAATGGCCCAATGACATTCTGCTGGGCGGAATGAAAACGGCAGGTATACTGGTTGAGGCGTCTGCGACTAAAAACAAGAAAAAATATTTTATCGCAGGAGTAGGCATCAACTGTCATCAGCAAAAACAGGATTTTGCCGATGAACTGGCCGATACGGCGACGAGCATCGATATCGAAAGCGGCACCGTTTGCGACAGGAACCAGCTGGCGAAAAGACTGCTTGTAAATCTTGACCACTATCTTGCCGCCGCGGCTGGAAATCCTGAGGATATAGTTGAAAAATGGCGAAGCAGAAATATGCTTTTCGGCAAACATATTACAATCGAACATAACGGCAAACAATTTACGGGAAATTGTATAGGCATAGAACCTGCGGAAGGGCTGATAATTCAGCTTGAACGCGGCGGAGTCAAAATGTTCGATGCGGCTTCAACTACGATAATAAAATACTAAACCAGCGGAGATGAAAAATGGCTGAAAAATTCGATATCGCTGTAATAGGTTCGGGGCCGGGCGGATATGCGGCTGCGATAAGATGCTCGCAAAAAGGCGAGCAAAAAGGCGCAACTGTCGCGATTATTGAAAAAGAACAAATCGGCGGAACCTGTCTTAACAGGGGCTGCATCCCATCAAAGACTCTGCTGGCATCGGCGCATATTTTTAATATTGCCAAAAACGCAGGCGTCTTTGGCGTTGATATCGAAAATCCCAAAGTAAACTGGCCGAAGATGCAGAGCCGAAAAGAAACGGTCGTAACGGGATTCAGAAAAGGTCTGACAGGCCTGATTGGAAGCAATAAAATAAAAATTTTCCAGGGAATAGGACTACTTGCAGCAAAAAATAAAATCGCTGTGCAGGGAAATACGCCGGCTGAAATCGAAGCATCAAAAATAATCATCGCTACCGGCGCTGTGCCGATTGAAATACCGTTTATGCGTTTCGATGGTAAAACAATAATAAGCAGTACGGAAGCATTGTCCCTGGCAGAGATACCGAAATCGATGGTTATAATCGGCGGGGGAGTTATCGGCTGTGAAATGGCGTGCATTTATTCAAGCGTCGGGGCAAAAATTACTATTGTCGAGGCATTGCCGAGCATTCTGCCTTTTGAAGACGAATGGGTAGGACAGCTGCTAACGAGGGAATTCAAAAAATCGGGCATAGATGTAATTGCGGGCAAAAAAGTAACGGCCTGTGAAAAATCCGACTCAGGCGTAAAACTTTCTCTCGAAGACGGGACATCAGTCGAGGCTGAGAAGGTTCTGGTGTCTGTGGGCAGAAGGGCGTTGTGCGATAAACAGACCGTCGATAATCTATCGCTCGAAATGAAAGGTTCAATCATAAAAGTAAATGACAGGATGGAAACCAGCGTATCAGGCGTTTATGCGATTGGCGATGCTGTGGGGACAACATATCTGGCTCATGGCGCATTTCTTGAGGCTGAAATAGCGGCTGATAACGCGATGGGCAAAGAAGCTCGTATAAAAGATTATTCTCTTGTGCCCAAAGCGGTATATACATTTCCGGAAGTCGCTTCAGTCGGGAAAAATGAAATCAAATGCAAACAGGCGGGGATAGATTACACAGTGGGCAGGGCATTTTTCAGGGCCAACGGCAGAAGCCTTGCGCATAACGAAACTGTCGGCGAAGTAAGAGTTGTGCGGGACAGGAAAACAGATAAAATCCTCGGAGTAACGATGGTCGGGGCCAGTGTTACAGAAATGATTGCCACAGCAAGGGCTCTTCTGGGTTGTAATGAAAAAATAAGCGATATTATATTCGCACATCCGACAGTTTCAGAGGTTCTCAAGGAAGCATGGGAAGATGCCTTCGGTTTCAGCCTTCATACGCCGCCAAGAACTTAATCGGCTTATCTCCGTAGTATGATTGGGCATTAAGGATACCCTTAATTTTTTGTTGACGGGCAATAGTCTGTAAAGTACAGTAGTTTATAGATTTGAAGCAGTTTTTTGTCCGTTTTCAGGGTTTTCCCGAAGCTAACGGCTAAAAGTAAGCCGAAGAAAAGATAATAAAAGGATTGTAAGTCAGGGGAAATGCAGGCTTTAAATAAATTGAAAACCTACTTTTTAAGGGGCCTGGCCACACTTTTGCCAACCATTTTGGCAGTCTGGGTGTCTGTACAATTTTACCAATTTCCTCAATATTTCGAAAATAACGCATATATTTATTAAGGAGAAACTGACTTGGACATCAGAATAATCGGTAAACATATGGAAATGACGGAAGTTATCAAAACGAGGATTGAAGAGAAAGTCGCCGGACTTCCCAAATTTTATAACAGCGTCCTTGATGTGGAAGTTATTGTCGAAGGCAGTAAAGACGGAGCGACAAACAGCGTAGAGATAATCGCAAGATCGCGGCATAATCATGTGTTCGTTGCCAAGCATACCGGTCAGGATATGTACGTATGCGTAGATGAAGCAGTAAAGAAAGTTGAACGCCAGGTTACGAAACAAAAAGAAAAAGAACGAGACAACAAACATGTAGATAACAAGAATATAGAAAGTGAAGTAGAATAACGGTTTTACAATTCCGTTGTTTTTCTGTGGAAAGATAAGAATGGGAAGAACCAACATGACAGTGCTTTTGAAAGATCAGGAGCCAATATGAAAATAGCTGATGTTATATGTGCCAAAGCCATTGTACCAAGGCTTGAGGCGGTAAAAAGAGACGAAGCAATAAGGGAACTTGTCAGTGTTCTTGATAAGGCCGGCAAAATCGGCAAGGACAACGCCGCTGATGTGGCAAAGGCCGTTATCAAAAGAGAAAATGAGGCCAGCACGGGCATAGGCAGGGGCGTGGCTGTGCCGCATATCAGACACAAAGCCGTGAAAAAAATCGTTGCCGCCATCGGAATAAGCGCGACAGGGATTGATTTTTCGGCACTTGACAAGCAGCCGGTTTATACCATCATTCTGCTGATTAGCCCTGTCGAGGGCGACCAGCACCTTCAGGCGATGGAAGCGATATTCGAGCATCTTCAAAACGATAATTTCAGAAAATTTCTCAAGCAGTCGGAAACAGTAGAACAGATAAAAGAATTACTGGTCGAGGCAGACCAGAATCCATCGTGGTAGTTTAAACGAAATATTTATAATAAAGGCCGATTAAAATATCAGGAGAGTAGTTGTTGGCTGGTACAGTCAGTCAGACGGAAGTTGAAATAAAAAACGCCAACGGCCTGCATATGCGGCCCGCGATGCAGTTTGTCGATACTGCAAGCAAATTTACGAGCGAGGTAGAGGTGAGCAACGGCAAAACCGCTGTTAACGGGAAAAGCATTATGCATATGGCGATGCTGGCGGCTGCCGCAGGAACAAAATTAACAATAACCGCCAAAGGGCCGGATTCGAAACAGGCCATAGAAGCGTTAAAAGACCTTGTGGAAATTAAACTATTCGACGAGCCGGCCTGGCAGCCGATGGATAAAACTGCCGAACGAACGCAGACTTAAAATGGAAATAAAAAAAGGAATTGCCGTTTCGCCTGGGATAGCTATTGCCAGGTCACTTGTCATAGATTCGGAGGACTACCGGATACCAAGACGGTCCATACTGCCGTCAGTCAAAGTGCTGGAAGTCAAACGGGTCAGAGATGCTTTTAAAAATGCAGTAGCGGAACTTGAAAGAATCCACTCCGGCGAAGATATCGCGGAAGGAAAGATAAAAGATATTTTTGCCGTTCATCTGCGATTCTTAAAAGATAAAAACCTCAGAAAACGAATCACCGACCTGGTTTATAACGAACTTCTAACGGCGGAATACGCAGTTTCGACGACACTTCGCGACATAGCCAACCATTTTGCTTCAGTGCAGGATAAATATATCAGCGAACGCGCGGCAGATATCTATGATATCGAGAAACGTCTTCTCAAACATCTGCTGGGCAGAAAACGCGAAGATGTGGACCATATAAATCATGAGGTCATAATTGTCGCTCACGAACTAAGTCCCACGCAGACGGCGAGTTTCGACAAGAAATTCATAAAAGGCTTCGCGACCGATGCCGGCGGAAGAACGAGCCATACCGCTATCGTAGCCCGTTCGCTCGGCATTCCCGCGGTAGTAGGCCTTGAAGATGTTACAAGAAATGTCGCCCCGATGGCGACAGTAATAATCGACGGCAACCGCGGCGTTGTAATTATAGAGCCGGACGAAGCGACGATAAAAGAATATCAGCAGCATGCAATCGAATTCGAAAGGCTCGAAAGAGAACTCGACACCCTGCGGGATATGGACGCGGTTACCCGCGACGGAGTCGCAATAGAGCTGTTCGGAAATATCGAATTTCCGCATGAAGCGGAAATGGTGCTCGACAAGGGAGGCCAGGGAATAGGCCTTTACCGTACGGAGTTTTTATATCTTTACAGCGAGACCGAGCCTACTGAAGAAGACCATTACAGGGCATACAGCGAAGTTATCAGAGTATTCGGCAATATGCCTATAATAATAAGAACGATGGACCTGGGAGCCGACAAATTTACGCAGAGCAAACGTTTTACACGCGAACCCAATCCGTTTCTCGGTTTGCGTTCAATCAGGTTCTGTCTGCAGAATCTTGTATTGTTCAAAACACAATTGCGGGCGATTCTGCGGGCATCGGTTAGCGGCGATGTCCGGGTGATGTTCCCGCTGATAAGCAGTCTGCACGAACTTAGGCAGGCGAAAATGATATTGCGGGATGTGATGGAAGACCTCGACGAAGACGGGATAAAATACAATCCGAATATACCGGTGGGCATAATGGTTGAGACGCCGTCAGCAGCCCTTACGGCCTCGATTCTTGCCGCTGAAAGCGACTTTTTCAGTATAGGAACAAACGACCTGATTCAATATACTCTCGCCGTCGACCGCGGGAATGAACGGGTTTCCAACCTTTACTCCGGAGCGGACCCGGCAATAGTAAATCTTCTTCGCAGTATCATACATGACGCGAATAAGGCGAAAATAAGCGCCAGTATCTGCGGCGAAATGGCTTCAGAACCGGAATATATAATGCTGCTTCTGGGACTGGGATTCAGGACCTTTTCGATAGCTCCGCCAATAATACCGGAAATAAAAAAACTTGTCCGCTCGGTAACAATAGAGTCGTGCAATGTTATCGCAAGAAAGGCCCTTACGATGAACTCCGAACGGGAAGTTATAAATTACCTTCGAAGCGCCGCGATGAAGGTTCTGCCGGAAGTATTTTAAGAAAATTTAAATTGTGGAATCCGCTGAAGCGGGTTTATCAATATAAAATTGTAAAACAAAATTTGGAGATTGGCAAATAGAACTAAGTGTACAGACATTGGCTGGAAGGTATAAAATCCACGGCAGTATCAGGTTCTTATCACATCAGGAGGCGTTAAGGGTCGTTCAGAGAGCTCTGCTTAGAAGCGGTGCAGACCTGATTTACAGCCAAGGCTATAATCCGCGTCCGAAACTTTCGCTGCCGCTGCCGAAAAGTGTAGGACTTGCATCTGAGGACGAACTTTTCTGTGCGCAAATCGCCTGTAAAGGCGGCGATGGCGAAAACACGGCAATGTTTAAAAATATTGCCGCACAGCTTCCGGAAGGATTTTCCCTGACGGAGCTGATAGTTCACAACGGAAGGGTCGCTTATCAACCGCTTGAGGCTGAATATCTTGTATTTATAAACGATGCAGAGGAACTTGTGAAAGTTTCATCGCAGGCGGACAAGCTCAACGGTCTTATTCTCGCAGGCGAAGAGATGGCGATTGAAAGAACGCTTGACGAAAAAGGCTCTGTGAAAACTGTCGATGTCGGCAAATTTCTGAAATCGTTCGAGCAGGTTCCCGAAGGAATCAGGGTCGTCAGTAAAATTACAGACAGAGGAACAATAAGACCTGATGAGATATTAAGGCTTTTGAGCCTTGAGCCGGAGAGAATCGGAATCTCAATGGTCAGGAAAAAAGTCAACTGGCAGATGAATTAATAAAATTTTAAATAATTAAACAAATAAGGATAATAAATATATGGCAATAGAAATGCTTATAAATGTTGCGGAAGCTGAAGAGTGCAGGATTGCTGTTGTCGAAAACGGCAGCCTGGAGGAGCTTTATATTGAAAGGCCCTCGCTGGCAAGTCATGTCGGCAATATTTACATGGGAAGGGTAGTGAACGTTGAGCCTGCGATACAGGCCGCGTTTATCGATTTCGGTCTGGGCAAAAACGGTTTTCTTCATATAAGCGACCTGCATCCGAAATACTTTATGCGGAAGGGTCAGGAATATACCGAGCATATCGGGAAAAGAAAATCACTGAGGGATAGGCCTCCTATTCAGCAGTGTCTCAAAAGAGGACAGGACCTGATAGTTCAGGTTACGAAGGAAGGGATAAATACCAAGGGGCCTACGTTGTCAACGTACCTGTCGCTGCCCGGCAAATACCTGGTAATGATGCCCTGGATGCACGACCTGGGCGTTTCGCAAAAGATTGAAGATGAGCAGGAACGGGCAAGACTGAGAACGATTCTTGATGAAGTCATTCTGCCGGAAAAGGCGGGATTTATTCTTCGTACAGCAAGCTCCGGCTGTTCCAAAAAGGACATCCAGAAAGATATGGATTATATTGACAGATTATGGAAGGCAATTCAGAAGCGAATAGATGGCATACAGTCGCCGGCCGAATTGTACCGTGAGTCGGACCTTGTGATTCGTACGATGCGCGATATTTTCAACAGCGACATAAGCAGGATTATATGCGACAGCGAGGTTGTATGCCGCAGAATCAGGGATTTTCTGGCGATAGTTCAGCCGCGGATGATAAAACGCGTAACGTATCATGACGGCAAAATGCCGCTGTTTCATAAATATAGAATAGAGGAAGAAATCCGGAAAATCCATTCGAGAAATGTGGACCTGAAAAACGGCGGCTCAATTGTTATTGAACAAACCGAGGCGCTGGTCGCTATAGATGTTAACAGCGGAAAATACACAAAACATGAAAACGCGGAACAAACCGCACTTAAGCTGAATCTTGAGGCCGCAAGGGAAATCGCGCGGCAGTTGAAACTTCGTGATATGGGAGGCCTGATTATCTGCGATTTTATCGATATGCGCGACAGCAAAAACAGAAGAGAGGTTGAAAAGGCATTTCGGAACGCTTTGGTAAGTGACCGCGCACGCAGCAGGATATTGCGAATCAGCGCATTCGGAATTATCGAGATGACAAGGCAGAGAGTGCGGCCAAGCCTGCAGTTGAGCAATTACCTGAAATGTCCCTACTGCAGCGGAAGCGGGATGATTCAAAGCCCTGAATCGGCGGCGATAGAAATAGTAAGGACACTTAATATGGCGGCAGCGAGAAAGGAAGTAAAAAGAATCGAACTTGCAGTACCTCCCGCGGTTGCGGATTTCCTGCTGAATCAGCGGCGGGCGATAATCGCCAGAATCGAGGCGAATGAACAAAAACAAATAAGAATCCGTCCTGATGTAACTTGCTGGGCAGAGCAATATAATGTAATATGCTTCGATGAACGTGAAGGAATCGTGAAAATTTAAAGGAACGGAACAGCCGAATGAAATTTGACCTTGAATACGCAAGGGAAGTAATAGACGCCGAAGCAAAAGGCGTGGCGAGAATGGCAGGACTTATAAATAAGGCCTTTGCCGATGCGGCAGAACTTATTTATTCCTGCAAAGGCTCAGTTATAGTTACGGGCATAGGAAAAGCCGGAATTGTCGGCCAGAAAATCAGCGCTACGCTCGCATCGACAGGCACGCCGAGCCATTTCCTGCATCCTGCCGAGGCTGTACACGGCGATTTGGGAAGACTAAGAAAAAGCGATGTCGTACTTGTATTAAGTTACGGCGGAGAGACAGACGAGATTATTCGCCTGATAAATATAGTTAAACAGCTTGAGGTGAAACTGATAGCGATTACCGGCAGCCGGGATTCCCGTCTTGCCGCTCACAGCGATATTATCCTGTGTATGGGCGAACTCGATGAAGCCTGTCCATTCGGCGTTGCGCCGAGCGTTTCGACAACCTGTATGCTGGCGGTCGGCGACGCACTGGCGCTTACCGTGATGAAGGCCAGAGATTTCAGTGTAGAAGATTACGCGCGTTTTCATCCTGCCGGTTCGCTGGGGACAAAGCTTATCACAGTGGAACAATCAATGATGTTCAAGGCAGGAGAAAAATTGCCCCTTGCCAAGAGCACCGATACTGTGAAAGAAATGCTCAAAAAGAACAGCGATATAAAAAGACATGGCGCCGTAATGATTGTAGATTCCGATGGGAAACTGACGGGAATTATCACCGATGCGGATTTGAGAAGACTTATGTCGCAAAACGGAGCCAAACTTTTTGATTGTGCGGTAAAGGATATAATGACGGCAAACTGTAAGAGAATCAAAACCAGCGCACTTGCCGCCGAGGCGATGGCGATATTCCATAAACACAGAATAGATGATTTACCTGTTGTCGACGAGCAGGACAGGCCTGTCGGCCTGATTGACGTACAGGATATTGTAGCGATAAAGATTGTAGGTTAATTAAATCGCATGGGAAATTATATTTGATGGAAATAGAATGAATTCCAAAGAACAAAAACTACTCAAAGAGTCTTTTAGGAAGAAACTCCTGGCACATGTTAATTTGTTTAACTCGGCGGTTGCGACCGACAGCGGTGATTGGGTAGTAAAAGGATTTATTGATATAGCGAAAAATATTTACACAATTTCCGTTGATACAAAAGTTGTTTCGAAAATCATGGAACTCCTTTTGTTTCCTAAAATTTGCCATCTTGCACAACGAAACGGCCTCAAAATGATTCTCTGTAAAGAGCAAAATTTTTATCCGGATATTACATTTGTAGATAAAGATAATAATAAATTTGCGGTTGACCTTAAGAGCACTTACAGAAAGAATGAAAAAGAAGTTAATGGAATGACTTTGGGAGCATTTACCGGTTACTTTAGAAATAGGAAAAGCAAAAAGAATATATCTTTTCCTTATGAGGAGTATATTGGCCATTTTGTATTAGGTGTAATCTATTCAAGATCCGGCCAACTTTCAGACGAAAGACGTGTTTATAAATTGGATGAACTTCAAAAAATTACCTCGGTAGTTAAAGATTTCCAGTTTTTTCTGCAAGAAAAATATAAGATTGCAATCGATAGGCCGGGAAGCGGCAATACCAAAAATATAGGTTCTGTTACTAAAATTGACGATTTGATAAATGGTAGAGGTCCATTTACCAAACTAGGAGAAAATATCTTCGATGATTATTGGATGTATTATCTTACAAAAGATATGGCTAAAGCAGTCGAATTAGATTATGCGCCATACAAGAATTTAAAAGAATATATAGAATATAAAAAGCCGAGAAAATGACTACAGCTTATAGAAAATCCGTTATAGAAAGAGACCAATTGAGCTTTATCCATAATGATTCTTCATTTCCATCCACAAGATTTCAGGGCAGTAAGTTGAAGATAGTAGATTGGATTTGGGATGCAATTAAGGGTTTAGATTTTCATACCGTCCTTGATGCTTTTGGAGGCACCGGCAGTGTTGGTTATATGTTAAAATGTAAAGATAAGCAGGTTACTTATAACGATATTTTAAAATTTAATTGGCTCATTGGCCTTGCGTTAATCGAGAACGGCGAAACTACGCTTTCAGAGGAAGATGTTGTTTGGTTAATAGAAAAACACCGCGACATCGCATATCCCAACTTTATCCAGGAAACCTTTAAAGATACTTACTTTACCGATGAAGAAAACGAATGGATTGACATTGTGGCGACTAACATATCATTGCTTGATAATATATATAAACAAGCAATTGCTTGCTTTGCTTTGTGTCAATCTTGCATTATTAAAAGACCTTTCAATCTCTTTCATAGAAAAAATCTATACATTAGATTTACGGACGTTAAAAGGAATTTTGGTAACAAAACCACATGGGACACGCCCTTTGAAGTTCACTTCAAGACATTTGTGGATGAAGCCAATAGTGCGATTTTTTCAAATGGTTTTCACAACAAGGCTCTGAATTCAGATGTTATGACAATCGAAAACAAATTTGATATGGTTTACATTGATACGCCTTATATTTCCAATAAAGGGATAGGAGTGGATTATTTTGATTTCTATCATTTTTTGGAGGGATTAGTGAATTATCCCCAATGGCATAATATGATCGACTACCGGAGTAAACACAGGCGACTAAAGGGGTGTCCTTCCGTCTGGACTGACAAGGTCAAAATATTTTCTGCTTTTGATCAATTATTTGAGAAATTTAAACAGAGCGTTTTGGTTGTGTCTTATAGATCCGATGGTATTCCTTCTATTGAAGAACTTACAAATCTTTTGAAAAAACATAAACCCAATGTAGTTGAAATAAAGCGTAAGGGTTATAAATATGTTTTGAGTAATAATAATAATTCCGAAGAAGTTTTATTGATAGGGAAATAACAGTAAATTATTAAAGGCTTTATGGGTAAAGTTGAAAAATCTACTCTCTCAAATATAAAGCTGCTGGCGATGGACGTTGACGGCGTTCTGACCGATGGGACAGTAATAATAAGCTCAGACGGTTCGGAGTCAAAGACCTTCAATCTGCTGGACGGCCACGGTATAAGAATGTGGCGTAAAGCGGGTCTTAGGGCGGCACTGATAAGCGGCAGAGAAAGCGCCGTAACAAAGCAGAGAGCCAATGAGATGGAAATCGACTTTGTATATCAGCCCTGTCAGCAGAAACTTGCCTGTTTTGAAAAGCTCCTGGCGGATTCGCAACTTGAGCCTAAAAACATTGCCTATATCGGCGATGATGTGCTCGATATCCCCATAATAAGACGTGCCGGCTTCGGCGTCGCCGTAGCCAATGCGGTCGATGAACTTAAAAGCTGTGCCCATTATGTAACCTCAAGAACCGGCGGCAACGGAGCCGTAAGAGAGGTTGTGGAATATATTCTCAAAAACACAGGCCAGTGGACGGCCCTTATGGAACGTTATCTTATTTGAAACTAATCCGGCTGTATTATGATTCATAGCAGAAAATTCAGAATCTGGCTTACTTCGTTTGCTGTAGTACTGGTTGTCTTTTTGCTCTACAGGATATTCGGCAATATCGGCATTATAAAAATATCGAAACCTGAGTATCAGACCGAAGGGAACGATGTAAACGGGTTTGTCACCGATTCCAACGCCGGCCAGGTGGGACAGGTAAGACTTGAAGGTGTCGAGCGCGCCCGTTTCGAAACGGTCGATCCGAAAACAAGAAAACTGAAACGTGTCGTCGGGTTCGAAAAAGTACTGCATAAAAGCGGCGATGAATGGGTGCTCGACAAGCCATATATGAACATTTTACAGGAAAACCTCCGCTGCGATATTACTGCCGATACCGGCACAGTTGAGCTTGAAAATGTTGAAGGGTCAGACCCTTCGCCTAAACAGGCTGTCCTGAAAGGCAATGTTATCGTTCATATTCTTGGGCAAGGCAAACGCTCGGATAGTTATATCTATCTTAATGAGGTGGTTTTTGACAGCGACCGTTCAATGCTCTGGTCCAACAACGATGTTAATTTTGTCTCGGATGACGCGGACCTTATGGGAAAAGGTCTGGAAATTGTCTATAACAATGCCACCAACAGGCTGGAATACTTTAAGATAAAGGAAATTGAATTTTTGAATATACGGAGCCTGCCGGAAACAGCTGCCGATGGAAATGATACTGTGCCGCAAAAAATATCGCAGACGTCCAAAATATCTGAACCTGCAACTGTTGCCGCCAAGCCTTCTGAGTCCGGTACTAAAAAAGAGGATAACTACCAATGCCTGTTCAGGAAGAATGTAAAAATCGAATATAAAGAAGAAGTTATCCTTGCCGATGAGATTTCGATAACAAATCTTCTCTGGTCGCAGGCGCAGGCAGCGGAGGAACAGCAACAGCAGCCGGAATCGCAGTCGCAATCCGGTTCGCAGGCTGCCGCTTCGGCGGAAACTCCGGCAAAGACAGAAGAAATCAAACAGCCGCAGACGCGGCAGCAGAAACCCATAGTCGCCACGGTAAAATGTGACGGACCTATGATAATAAGACCTGTCGCGTCCGCCGATTATGACGAAGTAAAACCGGCCGAGTTCAGAGGTTTTTATCAACTCGGCAGCGATATATTCTACTGGCTTGGTCAGCGGAATGTACTTATCGCGCAGAAAATAAACTATGATATCGCTACCGAGACTGCCAGCGCAGCCGGACAGGTGGAACTGGTTTTTTATCCGCAGATAGAAACCCCCAAAGGCCGCGGGAAAACGCCATTTGTTATAAGCGCAAAAAAAGGTGCTCAGTTTGTCGTGCCTGCAAAAGAGGCGACGTTTTTAGGCGATGTAAAAGGTGCGTTTGTCAAGCAGACAGATTTCTATGATGAAGAAAATGTTTTCTACGGCAGCAAACTTATCGCGACTCTTAATGGAAAAAAGGGCAGAGGAGACCTTATGAACTCTTCTGATATATCGCACATAACGGTACTTGGGCCGAATGTCAGGCTGGAGTCTGTAAGAACGCTTGAAAAGACGAAATTGAGCCATGTCAGACTCAAATCCGAAAGAATCGATTATGACCGTGCTGCCGAAGACATAATCGCCACGGGCAAAGGTAAAATTGAATACGGCAATACCGCCAAGAATTCCAGCCAGTCTTCCGGAAAATCGCTCGACAAGCCCTGTTTCGCACTGGTCGAAGGGTTTACCAAACTTGTCTGGGACACGAATTCAATGCATGCAAGCGCCTCCAGCGAAAAAACCGCAGGCATTCACATCGGATATGTGCCAGTCCTCGAAACCGGCTACGGACCAAGAATCACAATCGATACCAAACAGGTTGATATCGATTATTTTGAACCAACCCCAGGCAAATCTCAGCTTAAAAAACTTAAAGCAACCGGCGGAATCGTTTACTATGAACAGGGCAGATATGAATTTGCCGGCAAAGAACTTAATTATAACGCCGCAGAAGATTTTATGACTGTCTCAGGCACTCCGGAAATGCCCTGCATGCTGAATGGGGTATTTGCCGACGCGATAGAATATAACCTCAAGACCGGCTCGGCAAGCGCAGTCCTCGGCGGCGGAGTCGGAATTATGCCGGTCAGAGAATAATCTGTCTTGTTTATCGGCAAGAATGTTTTAAGGTTGACATATCCTCTAATTTGGCTAAACTATCCGCTCTTTAACCCGTTGGAATTCCTGATATAAGGAGGTCAGATTGACTTATAATTGTGTTGTAATGATAAAGCAGGTGCCTGACACCAAGAGAATCACTGTCGATGCGATGAATGACGACGGCACCGTCAATAGAGGCGCTCTGCCTGCGATATTCAATCCGGAAGACCTTAACGCACTCGAACTGGCATTGGAGATAAAAGATAAATTCGGCGGAAAAGTAACTGCAATCGCTATGGGTCTGCCTGCGGCAAGCGCAGTTCTGCGCGAAGCTCTTTACCGCGGCGCCGATGACGCGATTCTGGTTACCGACAGGCGTTGTGCCGCAAGCGATACACTGGCAACGAGCTATATTTTAAGCTGTGCCGTTAAAAAACTTGATTATGATGTAGTACTCTGCGGAAGACAGGCAATCGACGGCGATACCGCACAAGTCGGTCCTCAGCTTGCTGAAAAATTAAATATCCCTCAGATTACTTATGTCGAAGAGCTTATCAGTCTTGAGAATAACGTGATAACCGCAAGACGGAATGTCGGCAACGGCTGGCAGGAAGTGAAATGCAAACTGCCTGTCCTGCTTACGGTTATTGACGAGGCAAACGAGCCGAGAGTATCAGTCGCGAAAAGACTGATGAAATATAAAAAGGCCAGGACGCCCGTTGAAGTTCAAATGCAGCTCAAGCAGGATAACCCTGCCGCGAATGAAAATGAATTGAAACAGCTTGCCCAGGCCAAAGTGGACCAGTTAGAGGAAAAAGGCCTTCTGATAAAACAGTGGGACCTCGATTATCTCAAAGCTGATTTACAGTGGTGCGGCAGAGACGGTTCGCCGACAAAAGTACATCGCATTCAAAGCGTAGTTCTGACTGCACGCGAAAGCAAAACAATCGAGCCGAGCGAGAAGGGCATCGCGGATATGATTCACGAATTAATATCAGATAAGACTATTAGTTAAATTCAGGATGATTCTATGATATCAGTCAACCCGAAAGGGGAAGTATGGGTATTTGCCGAACAGCATGAAGGCAAACTTGAGGACATCGGCCTTGAACTGCTCGGAAGAGCAAGGATGCTCGGCGATAAGCTCGGCGTTTCCGTCGGGGCGGTTCTTATCGGCGATGAGGTCAGGGGCCTTGCGGAAAAACTCTGCCATTATGGAGCTGATACGGTTTATGTGCTCGAACATCCGCTGCTGGAACACTATCAGGCCAACAGCTACGGCAAGGTGATATACGAACTTGTTCATAAATATGAGCCGCAGATAATGATTTACGGTGCAAGTTCCTGCGGAAGAGACCTTGCTCCCCGTGTTGCAAGCGCGACAAAAGCTGGTCTTACAGCCGACTGCACTGATTTGCAAATCGGAGACCATGAGAGCAAGGATAAAGTTTATAAAAATCTTCTGCTGCAGATAAGACCGGCGTTCGGCGGAAATATTATCGCAACGATTATAAATTACGACCGCTGGCCGCAAATGGCAACGGTTCGCGAAGGCGTTATGCCGATGCCCGATGCTATCGGCACAAGAAAAGGCAAAATCATCGTTGAAAAAGTACATCTGACGCACGATGAGCTGCCTCTGGAAATTCTCAGGGAACATAAACGCGAAAAGAAAGTCAATCTCAAGGCTTCGAGAATTGTCGTATCCGGCGGGGCAGGGGTCGGCAGCAAGGAAAACTTCCGGCTTATCTGGGACCTTGCCAACGCGATGGGCGCCGCACCCGGCGCTACGAGAGCGGCGGTTGATTTAGGATTTATCGACAGGGACCATCAGGTGGGACAGACCGGCACAACCGTAAGGCCGAGTTTATATATCGCGGTTGGAATCAGCGGAGCTATTCAGCATCAGGCGGGTATGAGCGATAGTCAGAAAATTATCGCAATCAACAACGACCCGCAGGCTCCGATTTTCGATATTGCTCATTACAAAATTGTCGGCGACCTTAATGAAATCGTACCAAAGATGATAAAAGCTATAAAGGCGAGAGTATAAGAAATGGCAAATTTTTACAAAGATAACGACGATATTCAATTTTTGTTCAGGCATGTGGATATGGCCGGCGCTGCCAATCTTATAGAAGAGGGCTTCAGGTTCGCAAAGGAATTTGATTACGCTCCGACTGATGCCGCCGATGCAATTGAAAATTATGACCTTGTGCTTGATTCGATCGGCAAACTCAGCGGCGACTTTATCGCTCCGCGTTCCGAAGATATTGACAGACAGGGAAGCACTCTTAACGAAGATGGTACTGTCAGTTACGCTGACGGCACAAGGGAGTCGCTCGATATGCTCGCAAAGGCTCACGTTATGGGTTCCACTCTGCCGCACAGATTCGACGGACTGAATTTTCCAAACCTTGCTCACTCAATCTCTATCGAAATAGTTTCTCGTGCTGATGCTTCGTTAATGAATCTTTTCGGTCTTCAGGGTATAGCAGAGACAATCAACGCTTTTGCATCGGAAGAAATAAAGCAGAAGTACCTGCATGATTTTGCCGCAGGAAAGGTAACCGGCGCGATGGTTCTGACTGAGCCTGACGCGGGAAGCGACCTGCAAAGCTGTAAATTGAGAGCCTTTCAGGATGACAGCGGCAACTGGTATCTGCACGGCGTAAAACGCTTTATAACAAACGGCTGCGGCGAAGTACTGCTTGTTCTTTCGAGAAGCGAGCCGGACAGAAACGGCGGACTCGGTTTAAGTCTTTTCGTCTGCGATAGAGGTCCGACGGTGCACGTTCGCAGAATTGAAGATAAGCTCGGTATTCACGGTTCGCCGACCTGTGAATTGTTTTTTGACAATACGCCCTGTGAACTGATTGGTGAACGAAAACGCGGACTTGCTCCTTATGTTATGACCCTTATGAACGGCGCAAGATTAGGTATATCCGGCCAATCGCTCGGAATTGGCGAGGCCGCATACAGGGTCGCAAGAGATTACGCGGCAAGCAGAAAACAGTTCGGCGGTCCGATTGAGAAACTGCCGGCGGTTCGGGATATGGTTATCGATATGAAAATCGATATCGAAGCGGCAAGGGCGCTTCTTTATGAAACAAGCAGGGTAGTTGACTATGATGTAGGTTATGCGAAGCAGCTGGAATTTAATCCGCCCGCGGAGAAAGAACAGCTTAAGCATCTTAAAGATGCTTCGAGACGTTACGGCCGATACGCTGGAATGCTTACGCCGATGACGAAATATTTAAGTTCCGAAATGTGCAACAGGGTTGCATATAACGCGATACAAATTCTCGGCGGAAGCGGATTTATGCGGGATTATCCCTGCGAAAGATTCGCGAGGGACGCGAGAATCACGACAATATACGAAGGCACGAGCCAATTACAGGTTGTCGCGGCAGTTCGGGGCGTATGCAGCGGAACAGTGGAAAAATATATTCAGGAACTCGCGGCCGGGCATTATGAACCACAGATTAAAGACCTGCTCGACATTCTCAAACAGAATACAGAGCTTCTGCTTAAAGCCGCCGCTTTTGCAAAGGAAACCGGCGTGGATTATATGGACCTTTACGGCAGAGGACTTGTGGATTCGGCGATTTATATTATCTGCGGGTATCTGTTCTGCGGACAGGCAAGCAGTAAGGTCGATATTCAGACCGATACGGCAGACGGCGGAAAGACGAGTATGAAAAAGAGAAAAGAAATGCTCGCACGCAGATATATTACTAAAAACACTCCGACGATAAAGGCTATTGTCGAAAGTATCCACAGCGGCGACAGGTCAACCTTCGAACAATACGAGACTCTGGCAGGTCCGGTGCCACAGGAGAAATGACAGTGGTGTTAAAGGCTGTAATATTTGATTTTGACGGAGTGATTTCGGATTCCGAGCCGTGCCATTTAGCGGCTACGAACAAAGTTCTCGCGGACTTCGGCGTTCAGCTCAGCAAAGAGGAGTATTATTCCGAATATCTGGGCTTTACCGACTGCGAGATGTTCGAGGCTATCAGGGAACGGTACGAAACTGATTATAAGGAAATCCCGATAAAACAGCTTGTCGAGCAAAAAGGGATATTTTTCGAGGAAGTTATCCGGCAAACCGACCACCTGATTGAAGGCATACCGGAACTGATAAAGAAACTTAAAAGCAGCGGCATAAATGTCGGCATCTACTCCGGCGCACTGTCGGGCGATATAGAACTAATGCTCAAAGATTCGGGAGTGGCGGATTGTTTCGATACTATAATTACGGCGGATGATGTTGAAAAAGGCAAGCCCGACCCGGAAGGTTATCTGCTGGCTCTTGAAGAACTGAATACTATCTCGAAAACTCCGATTACCGCGAAAGAGTGTGTGGTTATAGAAGATTCGCACTGGGGTATCGTTGCCGCCAAAAAGGCCGGTATGAAAACGGTCGCTGTGACCAATAGTTATCCTGCCGAAGAACTGAAAGACGCGGATTTGATAATTGATTCCGTTGAAGAGCTCGAAATCAGCGATTTGCAGAGACTGTGCTCAAATTAAAACGGGCTATAGTTTTCCAACGATGTAATCAATAATTTCGCTGTCCGAATTGCTGTCAAAAACAGTTTTTGTCCAGATGTTCCCGATTAGCACACTTATAATAAAATCAACCTGCTGCTGAACTGAAAACTTTTTTCCCGTCAGGTTCAAATCTCTGCATTGCGTTATCAATTCTCGGTACTGGTCTATATACCATTTCCAGAAGCCGTCCAGTTTTTGTTTTATCGGGGACTGCAAAAGATGAGCCTGTGTGCTGATGTGCAGTACGAGTTTGCAGTTGACCCACTGGCCGGAACAATTCAATTCGAGGATTTGCTTAATTGCGGTTTTCAGTTTTTCAAGGGGATTGATATCCTTCGGCAGAGAGTCGAAGATATTCTGATAATCTTTTTTTACGTCATCTATTATTTCTGTGCAAATTGCCTCTTTGCTTTTGAAGTAATGATAAAACGCGCCTTTCGTCACGCCTGCCGCGGTGATTATGTCGTCGATTGTAGCTTCGTTGTAGCCGTGAGTGCCGAAGAGATTTTTCGCGGCGGCGATAATTTTCTGTCTCGTAGTTATTTTATCGGCGGTCATTTTGGTAAATCCTGCATTGAGCTTTCTATTGCCTCGGCAAGGGCCTGTCGATTTTTGCTAAGCCAGAGGCATTTGCGATGAATCATCTTCAGAAAATCGGCTCCTGAAAAATTCACAAAGAATCCTGTTGCCGCTATCGGCAGAACCGCTTCGGCGATAAGCGTTTCAATCATCAAATCCGGCAGCGTTTTAAGCTGGTTTTCATCGAGCATATTTACCCTGCAGCAGCCGTAAATAAACCCGGCATACCTTTCCTGGTCGAGATAATCGGGCCATTCGGCCGGGTCGGGTTTTCCGCCGATGATTGAAAACTGCAGGGCCCCATTTGCGATGTCGGTTATCACCGGGGCAACCTTAAGCGAATCAAAATCAAGAACAGCAATGATTTTCCCGCCGGCAAAAAGCATATTGCCCGGATGCCAGTCGCCGTGAACAATCTGACCGGCCCAGTCGTCAAAGCCAAGCTGATTTACGTTTATGCTTGAATTGTTATACAGCGTCATCAGCGATTCTACTATTTTACGGAGGCTTTGTTCCACATGGCCATGTTTTTCGGAACTGATTTTTTTCAGATGCTCCCTTATGGAACGGCAGTTGTGAAAGCTTCCTTTATGCGGCATCGGCTGATATGAGAAATCCTGTAAAAAGCCGTGAAACCTGGCCAGAACTGAACCGGCATCGATAACCGATTCGGTACTGCCATCAAAACGAACTCCGTTTGCGAATTCAAAAAGCTCGTAGATGTGGCTGTCCAACTCAAGAAATGTTTTATTCTCATTCCGTACAGGCACAAGCTTTGAAACGGGGAATTTTTTTTCATTAAGATGATTCTGCACGGCATGTGCGAACTCGACACGGAGACGGTCATTCTTGTCTTTTGCGCGTCTTTTGAGCAGGTATCTGCCGGTATCGGAGATAATAATCTGCTTTGGGGCGCGCTTATTGCCGCCTATCAGCGGTTTTATCTGCTGGATAATACCGATGTCATAATGGCTCAATACGAGAGCAAGCTCCTGTGATGTGAGAGCGGCTCCTTTTGGCATAAAAACTCCGCAAAAGACCATCGAATCAATAATATAATGAACTTAAAATGCTTATTAGTCAATGTAAATTGCAATTAACTTTAGCCACAAAGGCACAAAGACACGAAGTTATTTATATATTATTTTTCTCAGCGGCTTGGTGTCTTAGTGGCTATATTATTTTGAGATGAAAAGGTAGATTACCAGCAGAACGAGGACGAGTATAACGGAACTGAGGATAACTACGAGCACCCTGTACCTGCTTACGGCGTCATCCTGATAAGTATTTACTTCAGGTTCGATTGTTTGCCCCTGCTGGAGCTGCTGAAGGTCGCCGAGTTTGAATTTTTTCCACGCTCTCAAAGGCGGTTCTCCCCTGCGAACAGCTTCAAGGTCAATCAGAAGTTCCTCGGCAGAAGTATATCTATCCTGTTTTTTCTTTGCCATCATCATTTCAATGACTTCTGATACTCCGGCCGAAAGCGTTGTATTGATATGGTCCGGCGGAACAAGCGGTTCCTTTAAATGCTTTCTCATCACCTCTGAAGGGGTCGAGGCTTCGAACGGAACTCTTCCTGTTACCATGTGGTATAAGGTTGCGCCGAGTGAATAAATATCGCAGCGGCCATCGATGTCTATTTCACCTCTTATCTGTTCCGGTGAAATATAGTAAGGTGTGCCGAATGCCTTTCCCGCTTCACTTTTGGCCATCTCTATGTCGGCGGCATCTCGCGCAAGACCAAGGTCTGCCAACTTTACAATTCCGGCAGAGTTAATCATTATATTTTTCGGCTTGACGTCCCTGTGAATCAACCCTTTTGCATGGGCATGTGCCAGAGCGCTGGCAACCTGTGTTGTAATGGCGATCGATTCTTCTTCGGAAAAGATTTTGCCTTTCGAAAGGTCTTCATAGAGAGTTTTGCCTTCAACATATTCCATCACAAAGTAGTGATAGCCGCCAGCTTCGCCTACATCGTAAGCTCCCACAATATTATTGTGATTCAGTTTGGCCGCGGCCTTGCCTTCTTTGTAGAACCTCTGGACATAATCGGGATTTTCACTGAACCTGCGGGGCAGAATTTTTATGGCTACTATCCTGTCCAGGCTAAGCTGTTTTGCCTTATAAACAATAGCCATCGCACCAGCGCCGAGTTTGCCGAGAATTTTATAGCCGGGAATCTGTTCAGCAACGTCCTTGCCTTCTTTGGTGCTTTCTTTAGTGAGTTGTTTTAACCTTTTTGCCTGGTTGGGAGTGATAAAGCGATTGGATATTAAAAGCTGCTCAAGTGTAGTGGGATTCTCCTTGGCACTGTCCTTGAGCTGCTTTTTGCAATGGGCCAATTCTTCATCGGTACAATAGCCCTGGTCAAGAACCAGCTTACCAAAAATAGTATCGTAATTCGTTTCGCTCATTACACTTCCGCATCATGCTATGTATAGCATTCTTTTGGGCCAATTATCAGCCTGTCTAAACCTTTGTCAAAGAAAAATTGTCGTAAAGCCGTACATAAATGGCACTTACCAGCATATAATCGGCTTTTTTTGTATCCATGTTTAATTGCTTCTTCGAGTAGTCCGGCGGGGCCTTTGTTGAATAATACGCTTAAAAAGTTCTTTTTGGTCGGATTAAAATCTCGCCAAATTTCATCCAGAGGTTTTTCGTTGATATTTCCGATGATTATTCCGCTGCATACTCCGCTGAAGATGTTTCCATAAGGGTCAATATGAATGCCTTTAGCAGTAAGAAATGAGTTTTGACAAGTTTGTTCGGAAATTTCTTTAACTTCTTTATCAGCAAATAGTTGTGTTAGTTTATCGGCGGCCCGGCCAGTGAAACGGCAGGGGTGGTCTTTGATGGAATTTGTGAAAACAGCAGTTTTTGCATCCTCCGGCAGTTCTTTGACGGATAAGTCTTTTTGGAGATATTCCTGCCATCGGACAAGGACCCTTTCAGTGCCGAGAACTTCGGCGGCAGTTTCGGCCAGGAGTTTTACTTTTTGATATTCGACAAACTCAGCGTGAAATGGGTCGTAGCTTATTTTCAGTTTTTTAACATTATGCGTATCGAGGAATTTGAGCTTGTCGACGACATCAGCTTTTTTGTCCGCCCAGAAACCATTTGTTTCTATCATATCAACATTGCCCAGCCCAAGTTTCGCTGCATTTTCGAGCAGGCCGGCAAGAGACTCCCAGTACAAAAACGGTTCGCCGCCTGTGATATGTATTTTAGAGGAATCACCTGCGAGAGCTTTTAATCCCTGCCAGGCGTTTAAAGCGGTTTCAAGGCTCATAAGCCCATTTTTGTCAGGTCCGCATTTATAATAGCAAAAGGCACATTCGGCAGGGCATTTGTAAGTAAGCATTAATCCGAGCGATGTCCAGAGTTTGAGCTTTGGCATATCTGGGCTTACAGCCTGATTGTACGCATTGTCGGTAAGTTTAAGCATAAAAACACTTGCGCTAAATATGTTCAAGTGTCCGGGGGCAGTAGAATAAAATGATGAAAATATAAAAATAATTGCAAAAAAATTATAAAGCCTTGTTGCCCGCCGAAGCCGTTTTTATAGGACACCGTGCTTATGATACAAGCCTGTCTGGAAAGTGCAACTATATAATGTAAAAATTTATACCCCCGGCCGATATGTAGTAGCAGCTTCGGAATTGCTGTTACAAGCCGTCAACATCACATCATTTAAGGCTTTAAAGAAAAAATGCCCTTTATTCCGATATTTTAATTATCTGAATGATGGTTTTACTATTTGGAGATGTAAAAATGAGTAAGCGGGAAATAATTGATTTTATCTGCCAGATTAACAGGAGTGCAAAACCCGAGTTTCTTGCTCGTTTTTCTGTTTCGGACTTGAGCAGCTATCTTGACAACCTTATGGAGGCTGATACGAGGGAACTACAGCTTGTAGATGCTTAAATAACCGGCTATGGGGTGGAAGTCGATGAGGGGGTATTCGCATTCTCGCTACGCAGAAGTTTTACAACTGGAGCAACGGCATTTAGCTTGAACTGCAGCATTACCGGCACAGAATCTGCAGGTATATAAAAGACAAAATCAAACCATTTAGTACCGCTTGAAAACTCCGATAGGTTTAATTTGGTCTCGTCAGTAAGGTTTTTGCGGTCAACTATATTTTCCCCTCTGAGAAAACCAACCGGCCAGACAACGGTACTGCTGCCGCCGAGATTGTCGGCAGAATCGGTAGTTTTACATAATAGTCTGACCTGCGCCAGAGTAAAAGCTCCCTTATTGTCTTTAGTAAAGACGCCGCCTTCCTTTATTGTTCTGCTGTCTAATCCGGCCTGAACAATAACAGCCTTTGTCCCCGACGTAGGATTTAATGGCTGATTGTCAGAGGCGGAGATAAGCCCGGCAGGGGCAAGCCGTGCGGATTTTACTGTAACAGCATCTGAGCCTGCAATAATTGAATTGCCCGCGTCCTGTCTGATGCGATTAAGGTGTATTTCATTTAGCAGGTCCGGATGAAAAGTCGCCAGACTTTTTTTGCCGCTCATAGAACCGCGGCTCAGCCAACTGGAGAAACTTGTAATAAAACCGTCCGCATTCAAAAGCAACGTTTTTTCAGGCTCTGTCGGGCTGATATTTTTATTATCGGCGGCAAACCGTTCATAAGGCCACTTTGTGCCTATGGGCATCATCGCAACTGCTGTCAGGATAACCCCTGCGATGGCCAAACCTGTAAATACCGCGATAAGAGACCTGATAATCTTGTCCTGTAAGTCGCCTAAATATAAATCTGCGGGCATTAATTTGTCTGTCAGGGTGTTCAATAATATAGAAGTAACGATAAAAATGATAAGGAAACTGCCGCCAAAAATCCATTCGCCGCCATAACCATAGCCGGCTATCATCCGTCCTGCCGTCTCAAAGAAGGCAAAAGCGAGAGATGACGCTACGATAATGTTTATAAAAAGCAAAAATGATTTTACGATCGTACCTTTGAGATAAATGAACCCAACGGTCGCAAATATCACCACGATTACAACAAGTTCTGCTATCATTTTTTCTCCGTTTTTAGTTTTTTGGAGGCGTAGTTTTTTTAGAAGTATCCTGAGGCCCTGAAAGGATTCTGATGACCTCATTTATGCAAGTCACCCCATCTGCAACCTTTCTTATCGCCTGTTCCTGCAGGTAAAGCATTCTTGCCCGCTTGAGAATACTGCCGATATCGCCGGAGCTCTTTGCCTGCTTTAAGAGCTGCTTTGTTTCGTTGTCGAGAATAATTATCTCGAATATGGCTGTTCTGCCATAGAAGCCTGTGCCCTGACAGTTCTGGCATATAACAGGTCTTCCGCGTTTGTCATGCTGAATCTCGCCATTCCGGTAGAACGCCTTGATTTTATCGGCGGGAATATTGTGTTTGCGAAGCAGTTCCTTATTTGGTTCATAGGGCTGGCGGCACTGCTCGCATAGTGTTCTGACAAGTCTCTGATTACTTAATCCTACAAGGCTGTCGATGGCCAGTTCTCTGTCAGCAACTAAATTAATCCATTTGCCTATTGATTCGATTACACTTGCCGCCTCGAATGTTATATAGGCCATCTTGTTGTCTTTTGCTGCCGAGCATGCGAGTTTTGCGATATCCTTGTCCTCGGCATGTTCAACACCTACGATGTCCGGACCAGTCCGCAGCATTACATGAAACCTTTTAGCGTAAGTGCTTGTTCCGGTGTCGCCGAGAGTATAAACATTCTGCGTAACATTGGGTACTTCTCCTGTCGGCTGTTTTTCGAGCAGGTTGATATTGTTTAAAAACGGGTCATGATTGCGGATAAGCGAATAAAAGGTTGTAGTTACGCCGCTTTTTTTCGGCCCTGATATGATAAATATGCCTTTGGGGCCTTTGGCAATACCCTTGAGCATCTCTAACTGCTCAGGCATCAATCCGAGGTCGGGCAGCATTTTAGAACTGTATTCGGCCACAAATTTAAGTTTTACCTGTTCTCCTGCCGTTGTGCCTGCCGTTGTAACTTCCCATCCAAAAGGTTTGCCGTCCTTCTGAGCATTGAATTTGCCTGTCTGCGGCTTGCGATGTTCCTCGACGTCAAGGTCGGCAAGATTTTTCAGATAGCGGATAAAAAAATCAATTTCTTCTTTGTTTCTCGGATTTTGTTTTTCGACTACGCCATCGATGGCATACAGAACATTATACTGCTGGTCGGCGGGTGTAAGCGAGATATTTTCCGCTCTTCGCCGTATCGCATCATCGAAAAACTCCTGCGATGTTTTATAGCCGAAGAATTCGGGTGTTTTTGGCATCGGGACAGGAGCTTTGTTTTTGTTGGCTGTGATAAATACAATACCTTTTGTGATTTTTTCAAGTTGTTTCTGTTCGTTCACAAAAAGACTCTGGATGTGGTCTTTGGTAAGCACCTTCCGGTATTCATCGACAAGACTGTTGCGATGCATAATATATATTACTGTGGTTGTGCCGATTGCGATTATGTACATCAGCAGGCCGATTATGAAAATCGGTATGATAAGCCAGATGATAAGGCCTGCGGCGCCTGCCGCTAAAATAGCAGTAGTCCACTTTTGTACGTTTGTTTTGACCTTGAGGGCATCCCCACTTATCCATTTCAACAGGGGCAGCCATGCAAAAAGGCCAATTATAAAAACAGCCAGCTTAATCGGTGAGATGTAAAAGCCCATTTGAATCATTGCTGTAATTGTAGGCATCTATAGCTCCAGCTTATTAAAGAACACCAGTCGAGGTTGATCTTATTCCTTTAAGAGCCATTTTGAGCTCGTCAAGATTTGGTGCGTTTTGGAGTGCGACTTTCATATCGATCCAATCGCCCTCAACAAGCAAATGCAGGCTTTCGGTTAAGTCCTGCATTCCTTCCTTCTGACAACTTTTTATAACGCCGTCGAGTGAGTTTTCTCGTTTTTCAAGAATCAGTTTTTTCGCGATGGGGTTTGAAATAAGTATTTCAACCGCCGGCACTCTTGGCGTATCTTTTTTAATGCCCGGCAAAAGCATCTGGTTTATGACAGCTTTGAGGGTTGTCGCAAGAGTCTGCCTGGCAAGGTCGCGTTCTTCCGGCGGATACAAATCGAGAATTCTTTGTATGGTTTGTGATGCACTTACGGAAAGCATAGTACCGAAAACAAGATGACCTGTTTCCGCCGCTCTCATCGCGGCAGAAAAAGTTTTCTGGTCTTTTATTTCGCTAATCATTACCACGTCCGGGTCCTGCCTTGCTAATGACTTCAGTGCATCTTCGATATCGGCTACGTCAATACCAACTTCCCTTTGTGAAACAATGGCCTTTTTATCGGTATAAACGAATTCAAGAGGGTCTTCGATAGTGATGATATGACAGGCGCGGGTGCGGTTGATAAGGTCAATCATAGCGGCAATAGTCGTACTTTTTCCGCAGCCGGCTGAGCCTGTTACCAGAATAAGTCCTTCATAAGATGTCTCGGCAATGGTTTTAACCATTGGCGGCAAATGCAGCGATTCGAAAGCCGGTATCTCTGATGTAATTTTTCTTGCCGAAAGACTGATTTTAGTTCTTTGCCTGAATATGTTTACCCGGAATCTATCGGCTGAACCGGCCTCGTAAACGAAATCGAGAGTGCCGTTTTCCAAAAAAAAATGTTTTTGTTTTTCTGTTAAGATTTCAAAAACAAGCTTTTCAATTTTGTCTTCTGTAAAAGGCTCTGCGGTCGTGCCCTTTATGTCCTCGCTAATACGTAACTTAGGCGGCTGGCCGACTTTGAGATGCAAATCAGTGGCTTTTGCCTTAATGGCAAGCTTAAAATACTTGTTAATTTCCGGCTCTACTTCAAAATGCACGTGGCTGTCAATCGGTTGCTTTTTTTCAGACATTCTACACTCCGGTTATAACCAATTGTAATACAAGTGGTTAGGATAACCAATATCTGCGGTCTAAGACCCGCCGCAAAGGCTCAGGCTGATTTGAATATTATATTCTACGAATAGTATAAGTTCTTGTCAATATGGATGTTGGGCTTTTTTAGCAAACCTGCCGATTTTGACTTATCTGCGTTAAATTATTGCCAGCATAGAGTTTGTTGACGGTATCAGGAAATTGTCCTATAATTACATCTCCGTTTTTTATAAGTGATTTAACAACTTCGAGAAGGAATAATGGCAAAGAAAAAGAAAGCGAAAAAGGCTTTGTGTCATAAATGTGCCGGTTTATGCTGCAGATATGTGGCACTACCAATCGAGACGCCCACTGAGAAAGGCGATTTTGACGATATCCGGTGGTACCTTACGCATAATGGCATTTCTGTATTTGTGGAAAAGAAAAGCTGGTATATAAGCGTAGAAAATAAATGCAGATATCTATCAGCTAAAGACCATCGCTGTAAAATATATGATAAAAGGCCGAGAATTTGCCGAGGGCACAAGAACATTGATTGCGAATTCAGCCAAAATGAATACGATTACGACCTGCATTTTACCAATGACAGGGAGATGGAAGAATATATAAAAGTAAAATTCGACAATAATAAAACCAACCGATTGTCTAAAGTTAAACGATTAAGAAGTAAATAAAATGAAAATACAGGCAGTAAAAGGGACAAGAGATTTTTATCCGGAGGATATGGCTAAACGCAATTTTATAGCCGACCTCTGGAAACAGGTATCGCTGCGCAACGGTTTCGCCGAGTATGACGGACCAATCTTTGAGTACCTTGCAATGTACCAGCTAAAAAGCGGCGATGAAATCTCTTCGCAGCTCTTCGCGTTCGAAGACCGCGGCGGCAGAATGCTGGCGATTCGGCCGGAGATTACGCCGACACTTGCGCGAATGGTCAATCAAAGAATTAATACACTGCCCAGACCGATAAAGTGGTTTTCAGTTCCGAGACTTTGCCGGGCTGAACGGCCGCAAAAGGGAAGGCTTAGGGAATTTTTCCAGTGGAATATCGACATCATAGGCGTTGACGATTGTCTTGCGGATGCGGAAGTGATTTTCTGCGCGGTCGATTATCTTATGCAGGCAGGCCTTACAAGCAGCGATATTGTTGTACGAATTTCAAGCAGGAGACTTATAGCTGCGATGCTCGAATATTTCGGGGTAGAAAAAGCACAGCTTGAAAAAGTTTATGCCGCGCTGGATAAGAAAAGCAAAGTGCCGGCGGAAACCTTCGAGAAAATGCTCGAAGAAGCAATTGCCGATGCCGAAAAAAGACAAAAAGTGCAGAAACTTATGGCGGTTAGCTCTTTAAAGCAGCTTGATGATTTCACAGGCAATGACGCAAAAGCCAAAGAAGCGGTTGAAGAGCTGAAAAGGCTGTTTGATTATCTTAATATTATGGGGGTAACTGAGTTTTGTAAATTCGATATAGGTATCGTCAGGGGGCTTGCTTATTATACCGGCATAGTTTTTGAGATTTACGATAAGTCCGAACAGTTGCGGGCGATTTGCGGCGGCGGAAGATATGATAATCTGCTTGCGGATTTCGGCGGACCAAAAATCAGCGCTACCGGTATGGGAATGGGCGATTGTGTACTTGGTATCGTACTCGAAGAAAGAGGGCTTTTTAAGAAAATCGGCGAAAATAATAAAATCGATTACTTTGTCGCTTATGCAGAGGATGTTTTGCAGAATGAGGCAATCAGAATAGTAGCTAAGTTGCGGCAGGCAGGCGCGAAAACAGATTTCAGCTATAAAGGCGGCTCATTGGGCAAACAGCTAAAACAGGCATCGGCACAGTCAGCGGCGAAATGTGTAATTGTCGGGCAGGAATTTACGCAGAAAGGCGAAATCATAATTAAGGACATGAGCAGCGGCAATCAGCAGAACATGTCTGCGAACGATTTTTTCAACCGGCTCAGGTAGTTCAATGGCAAATATTGCCAGTAACCATTACGAAAAAGCTTTTGAAAGCTGGCTGAAAGATAATGGAATTCAATATCTTCTGGTCGACCAGCAAAAAAGAACAGCATTTTCCAAAAGTAAAATTAAAAGCTTTGACTTCCTTTTTTATTCGCCTGACCGGCGAGCGTATCTTGCGGAAATAAAAGGGCGGAATTTTTCCGGAAAGACTTTTACATCATTTGGAACTTTGCCGAACTGGGTAACAGTCGATGATGTCAAAGGGCTTGAAAACTGGGCCAAAATTTTCGGCAGCCGTTATCAGGGACTGTTTGTTTTTGTGTATAATCTTGAAAATATAGATGTTGATACCGACGGCAGAGAAATTTACGAATGCCGCGACAAGAGATATGTCTTTATGGCTATTGCACTTAACGATTATCAAAAAGGACAGACCCTTCGCAGTGAAAAATGGGAAACCGTGCATTTGCCCGCTGAATTCTATAAAAATTGTGTTATTAACCCTGATGAACTGATTTTGAAAAAGGTGAGACTATGAATCCCGCACCTTCTAAATATTCAGTGAATTATACAAGGCTTTTAAGGACTTAAAAGATTTATATATGGAATATAACGAAGTTGAAAATGGAATAAAAAGAAGGTGCGGGGTGAACGAAAAACTTACTCAAATCGCGAAAGAAATATTAAACGGTAAAATCATCGACAGGGCCGAAATAGAATATCTATTTTCCCTTAGGGATGAAGATTTTGATGACCTGCTGTACTGGGCCAATCGAATACGTCAAAAATTTTTCGGCAATAAAATAAAAGTCTGTTCAATCGTCCCCGGCAGGCTGGGCGGCTGCAATCAGGATTGTAAATTCTGCGCACAATCGGCAAGATACGAAACATCATTTAAAGAAACTAAAACTCTTACGGACGAAGAAATTCTTAATGCCGCCGGAAAGGCAAAACAAAAAGGCGTTCCGAATTTCGGCATAGTTTACAGCGGAAAGACAATCTCTGAAAAAGAATTGCAGAGACTTGAAAAGCTAATCGCTAAAATAAAAAATGAAATCGGCATTGGCGTGTGCGGCGGATTTGGAATAATAAATTATGAGCAGGCGGTACGATTAAAAAAGGCGGGATTGGCGAGATATAATCATAATCTTGAGACTTCGAGAAACCATTTTAAAAATATTGTAACAACGCACGATTACGACTCACGCATCGAGACTGTAAAAGCGGCTAAGAAAGCGGGACTTGGATTGTGTACGGGAGGCTTGTTCGGTATCGGTGAAACTGACGCAGACAGAATCGATATGGCGATACTGATTCGTGAGCTTGAGGTTGATATGGTGCCGATGAATTTTCTTCATCCGATAGCCGGTACGCCTATGGGCAATATGCCGACAATGCAGCCGCGTCAAATACTGCGATTGATTGCGTTATACAGGTTTATTTTGCCGAAAGTTCATATAAAAGCGGCCGGCGGACGAAAGCTCAATCTTCGCGATATGCAGAGCTGGATATTTTATGCAGGAGCGACATCGATAATCAGCGGCGATTATCTTACAACTGCAGGCAGGGCGGTTGAAGAAGATTTGCAAATGATAAAAGATTTGGGCCTTGAGGCGGAATTAGTATGAGAATAATCTCCGGCACAAAAAGAGGAATGATAATTTTGCCGCCGAAGGGCAGCGATACCCGGCCGATAACCGACCGTGTCAAGGAATCTATATTTGATGTTCTGTTTAAATACAATCTTATTGAAGACAGGATTGTCGCGGATTTGTTCTGCGGTACAGGTTCGTTCGGTCTTGAGGCATTGAGCAGAGGAGCGAAAGAAGCTGTCTTTGTTGATATGGACAAAAGAGCGATTGAGATTCTCCGTAAAAACATTGCCAAAGCCAGTTTTATTTCACAGGCTCGTGTTGCCTGCGCAAATGCCTTTAGAGTCGGGGCACCGCCGGCGGCGGGTGAAGGAAAATATTCCCTTGTTTTTATTGACCCTCCTTATGAAATGAGCAGGGAAACGAACAAGAAATCCCGTCTGGCGGGATTATTAGAGCTTTTGCCTGTACAGCTTGCCGATGACGGTATGGTTATAGTGAGAACCGAAAAAAAGGTAAATCTTCTCGACAGTTACGGCGATTTGAGGATAATTGACAAAAGAATCTGGAGTTCAATGACGGTAACTTTTCTGGCTTTGAAAAAAGATGACGAACAAACAGGCAGCAATACAGATAATTCAGAATCTGCATAAAGCAGGATTTCAGGCTTTGTTGGCAGGCGGATGCGTGCGCGACATGCTCCTCAGCAAAAAGCCGAAGGATTACGATGTCGTTACGAGCGCCAAACCAGCCGAGGTTTGCAGATTATTCCGCAGAACAATCAAAGTCGGCGCAAAGTTCGGCGTAATTATCGTCCTGGCGGATAATTATCAAATAGAAGTTGCGACATTCAGGGCCGAATCAGATTACACCGACGGCAGAAGGCCGGACAAGATTAATTTCACTTCCGCTGAAAATGATGCGCTCCGCAGGGATTTTACAATCAACGGTATGTTTTACGACCCGATTAAAAAAGAGGTGCTGGATTATGTCGGCGGTCAAAAAGATTTAAAAAATAAAATAATACGCACTATCGGCAAAGCTGACGAAAGATTCAGCGAAGATTATCTGAGGTTGTTAAGGGCGGTTCGTTTCGCGGCACAGCTTGATTTTAAAGTTGAGAAAAAAACTTTAGACGCGGTAAAGAAATATTCCGGCAATATCACCAAAATCAGCGGCGAAAGAATAGCTATGGAAATGGAATCGCTTTTTTCCGCTGTGAAAAGAAAAAGAGGGGTAGAACGGCTTATCGAGACCGGCCTTGCGGAAAGGATTTTCCCTGTTTTCAAAAACAAATCAGCAACTGAATTTGCTATGAAGGTTTTTGGATTTTTGCCGAAGCAAATAACCTTTGAGCTTGGTATGGCGGCGTTATTTTCAGGTTGTGATACCGAAAAGGCAATGAATGATATTGAAATTTTGAAATTGAGCCGAAATCAGTTAAAGCATATAAAATTTTTGCTCGAAAAAAGAGAATTTCTACTGGGCGAAGTATCTCTTGCTCAGCTTAAGATGATTGTCGCAGAGCCGTATTTTGAGGATTTGTATTCGCTGCAGAGGGCAATTCAAAAGGCAAATCGCAATAGTATTTCTGCATTGCTCGCTGTTCGCAGAAGAGCGAATGCCTTGACAGGTAAAGAGTTACGGCCTAAACCTCTTTTGAATGGTCATGAACTTATTCATCTGGGCGTAAGGCCCGGTCCGCAGGTCGGTTTGGTTTCTAAAGAGCTTTATATTGAGCAGCTTTCTGAAAGGATTACGACAAAGCAGGATGCTATAAGCTGGGTAAAGGACTGTCTGAAAAGGCGAGAAAACTGACCTTGCAAAAGAGGTTTTTTTGTGTTATTATAGTTTTAGATATGGGGCCATAGCTCAGCTGGGAGAGCGCTTGCATGGCATGCAAGAGGCCGCAGGTTCGACCCCTGTTGGCTCCATTAAAGTTTGCCCCGACCGTTTGTCAGGACATCATTTATCAAAAAACCGCCGTCCCGAAGGGAGGGCTAACGCCACAAGCTGCAGCATTTTTTTCAGTCACAAAGTTATCAAACTGCTAAAAAATGGGTGTGCGCCCAAATAAATCATCCTAATTGAGGTCGAAAATAACGTCCATCATAACTGCTGTTATCCGATTCCGGCTGTAAAGGAAATCGAATCGGCTTTCTGTCCCGCTGAGAACGATATACCGCAGTGAAGATTTCTACGGTCTTGCGCCCTTGGCTGCCGGTAACAAGAGGGTCACGGTTTTCAAGGATGGCAGTAAGAAAATCCTTAATCTGAAGATTGTGGTAATATTCAGTAGCCTTGATATTTTTGAAAAATTCCCCATCTTCCTGTTGCCACTTTTGGAGCAGCTCCTCTTCGCCGGGAATTGTCCAGTGGTCATTTATCGGCGGCTCCTGGATGTCTGACTGGCCGGCAATGAACATTGCTCCGCCATCTGTTTTCACCCCTACAGCAGCCCCGTTACTTCCCATCACCAGCACCTTGCCGTAGAGCGCAGGATTCTGCGAGTTACTAATCACAATATTGCCCAATCCGCCGTTTTTGAAACGCAGTACCATTACAGCCGTGTCTTCTACTTCAATGTAAGGGTGATTCAGGTTGTCCCAATAGCCAAACAGTTCCTCTATCGGCCCCATATACCACTGCAGCAGGTCCAGTTGATGGGGCGCCTGATTGACCATAACTCCTCCGCCTTCGTCCTTCCATGTGCCGCGCCAAGGATCACTTTTATAATATTTTTGGTCGCGCCAGCCCAACATCGTTACAGTTCCGAGCACAGGCCGTCCAATCTTTCCATCATCAATAGCTTTTCGGATGCGCTGACAGGGTGGATAAAAGCGCCTCTGCGAAACGACACCCAGCTTGACAGCGGCTTTTTCGGCTGCCGCAATCATCGCATCGCAATCTTCCAGGGACGAGGCGAGAGGTTTTTCCACCAGCACATTAGCACCGGCCTCTATAGCCTTAATAACCGGCTCTGAATGAAACGGATGCGGTGTGCAGACTATAACCGCATCCAAAGATTCGCTTTCTACCATTTGGGTAACATCGTCATACCCTTTTACACCATATTTCGCCGCATATTGTTCGGCTTTTGCCCGGCTTCGACTGCATACCGCCATAAAGGCGGAGCATTTTAAATCCTTCAGTGCTTTTGCGTGCAGGTCCGTTACTTTTCCACATCCGACGATTCCGGTCTTCAACTTTTCCATATTTAGATTATTTCCTTTGATAATGTTATCAGCTATTTGGTTTCAGTATAACTTTCATCAGGCCCGGTTCTTTATTATATAAACGTTTGAACCATAAGGGGCCTTCGGTCAAATCCGCTATGGCGCTGATTAATTTATTCACATCTACTTTTTTGTCTGCGATCATATCCAGGCAAACAGGGTATTCACCGCAGGAAGCACAGGAACCATTCACTGAAATCTCACGGGTGACGATGGTCTGGAGCGGGATTTCCACTTGCGGGGAAACATTACCCACAAGTGTCAGGTGTCCGCCTTTTCGCAAAACGGAAACGGCTGTCTGAACGGCAGAGGTGATGCCCACGACTTCGATGGATATATCTGCGCCGCGTCCTTTTGTTAACTGTGAGCATTGGGTAAGAACATCCGATGTCTGCGGATTTAATATTACATCCGCTCCGAGTTCTTCGGCAAGGCGTAAGCGTTCCGGACTTACATCCACGGCGATGACTTTGCCGCAGTTTGAGGCGCGAAGTACCTGGATTACCAAAAGGCCTATCATACCGGCTCCAACAACTACGGCTGTATCGCCGGGTGATATTTCAGTTCGCTTAACAGCGTGAACAGCAATAGACAGGGCTTCGGTCATCGCCCCCTGTTCAAAACTGACACCTTGCGGCAGCCGATAAAGGATATGCTGCGGGATTGCAACCAGTTCGGCGAACGCGCCGTCCCGATGGTAGTCATCGCAGGATACTCCCAATACCTGCCGATTGTCACAAAGATTGATTCTGCCCTTTTGACAAAAAGTACACTGTCCGCAGTAAACGGTCGAATCAAAGGTTACCCGGTCACCTTTTTTCCAGTTTGTCACACCGGAGCCTGCAGCTGCGATGATTCCGGCAGCCTCATGACCCATAATAATCGGGGGCTGCCTGCGGCCGGTACTTCCATCTATGCCGTGGACGTCGCTGCCGCAGATTCCGCAGGCTTTGACCTGAATTAAAACATCCTGGTTTCCCATCACCGGTTCCGGAACGTCTCGGATTTTAAGTTGATTAACGTCTGTTAACACAAGAGCTTTCAACTTTATTACTCCTTATTAAATAAAATAAAGAACCTTTGCGCTATAGAAGCGGCATCAGTTTCGCGAAAATAATTGTGAAAAATAAGCCGACAAACGCAAGGGTACTGATTGTCACTGTCCAGGTTTTCAGCGTTTCTACCTCGGTCAGGCCGCTCATTTTCGCAAAAATCCAGAAGGCACTGTCATTCATCCAGTTGCCGCACTGGGCTCCGAATCCGATTGCACAGGCAATGTAAACGGGATGATAGCCGAGCGATTCAGGAGTGCCGATGAGCGGAGCGAGCATAGAAGATGCGGTAATCATGGCGACAGTACTGGAGCCTTGTGCGAATTTAATTAAAAAGGCCGCAAAAAAGGCAATTAGCAGCAGGTTGATGCCTCCGGTACTTTGCGCGGAACTGGCCGGGATAAGGGTTTCGATTCGCGCCAGCTTGAGCATGCCCCCAAAAGCTCCGCCGGCGGAGGTAATGAGAATGATTATACCTGCGCACATGAGAGAATTTTCTACAATGTCAGCTAATTGCTGTCGTGACGGTCTTCGCTGGCGACAGAGTACTAATATAGCAATCGCCGCAGAGAGAAGCATAGCAAAATTTGCATTACCGATTACAGAGGTAAAGCCTTTGACTTGACGGAGCAGAGAACCCGGAGATGCTCCCTTGGCCAGGCTTGAAACAATCGTATCAGCAGATATCATAAGCACCGGCAAAATAATCGGCAACGCTGAGGCAAGCAGGCCGGGAAGCTTATCATCTGGCGGCGGTTCGGCTTGCTCATGGTATCCTTCGACAGGACGCATCGGGTAATCAAACACCTTGCTGAGCCAGCGAACGAAAAACATCATTACTATTGCAGTGCATCCTCCTGTCAGCAGCCCCATCATAATCATTGTACCAAGGTTTATTTTAAGAATCTCTGTAATGATAAGCGGCCCCGGAGTCGGCGGCACCAGTGAGTGGGTAATTGAACCGCCTGCGCCCATCGCGAGAACAAGAAGCATATAGCGTATTCCTGTTCGCCGGTGCATAGAACGGGCCAGAGGCAGCAGCAGGTAAAATACCGTGTCGAAAAACACGGGTATCGACATTACAAATCCACTGGCCATAAGAGCGGCGGGACATCTTTTTTCACCTAACAATCTCACAAACATTCGGACGATGCGGTCAGCGGCTCCGCTCTCAGTCAAACATTGCCCGATGACAGCAGCCATGGCAATGACAATAGCAATCTTGCCCGCTGTTTGCCCAAAAGCATCCGCCACCCGGCTGATTTTTCCAGCTAATTCTCCCGGCGCCAGCAGACTGACTACGATTGCAGCCGCGATGAGAGCCAAAAAAGCATTCATCCTGAGCCAGACGATAAAAATCAAAACAACAGCAATTCCGATGAACAAAATTAGAAGCGGCGAAAGTTCCATTAATTATATCCTTTCGATTTTTTCAAACGCCATATTTAACCGGCTGCCTTGTTTGAGAATATAACAGATTTCCAGCCGTCGAGCAAGTTCCTTGCTTACCTGGGGTAACGTGTATTCGCTATATGGATAACGTGTTTGTTTTTGACAAGGCTCCAAATCGGACTGTCAATCTGACCTTTTTGCAAATGTGTACCTCAAAAACAGTGTCTTTACTTTTTAGACATTGTAAGTATGATTTGAAAAGTTTCTAAAAAATTTGTGGAAGATGTAGTTCGTATGGTTAGAAAAAAACTTAAAAGCATTGTATCGTCCTTCAGCAGCGACGACGACATCTTCAGAACGCGTCAGATTCAGGAAAATGAGCTTCCATGGATACGCAGCCGGCATATCTGGACAGGCATATTGGGCTCTATTTATGGTACGTTTCTTGGTCCGACAGGAATATACTTTACTTTTTTCTGTTTTGCCTCCGGAATGTCCAAGTACCAGTTGGGTATTATGTTCTCTCTGGTTTCTTTCGCGGTGGCGTTCCAGATATTCGGCTGGGCATTAGAGGATTTCTGGGGCAACAGGAAATATCCGTGGTATGTATTTTCCATCTTGTCGAGGCTTTGCTTCATACCTATTGTATTTTCGTTCTGGATACCGCTTGGGCCTTTGAGCATTATTTCGTTATGCCTGGCCAGTGCGATATTCGGAAATCTTGCGGCGCCATCCTGGTCCAGCTGGCTTTATGATTTGATATCAGAAAAGCAATTGGCCGGATTTATGTCCAAACGAAGCGCGGTTATACAATTTTTTATGATGGTTATTGCCCTGTTTGCAGCTTTAGCGGTACAGCAGTCCGACCAGGCACACAAAATGATGATAGTCCGGCTGGTATTCGCGTTCGGATTAACACTTGGGATAATCGACCTTTTCTTTCACGTCAAAATACCTGAGCCTCGCAAAAAGACACAGGAGGCAAAAAGTGATTTCCTGAAAATTATAGTTCAGCCCTGGTCAGACAAAAAGTTCCGGCAATGGATGATGATAATGCTGCTATGGACGGCAAGTATAAATATCTGCGAGCCGTTTTTCATTCCATATTTGATGAAAGACCTCGGATTTGAGAACAGATTTGTTCTGCTGACCCTGATATCGGTTTGTCTGGTTCAGATGAGCGGATTTGTTTCGTTTCTTTTCTGGGGCAGGATTATCGAAAGGTTCGGAACAAGAAAAGTTTTTCTGATATGCCATTGTTTATGGAGCATCATACCGCTTTTTTATATTCTTTCAGCATCGGTAAAACCTGTACTGTTAATGTCTATCGCATGGCTTATCACAGGTATTTTTGTAAACGGCACCACGATAGTAAATCCGGCCATAACATCGATACTTACAAAAGGTAAAAAGCGAAGCGCCTATCTGGCGGTAATGACAATAACATCGAGCCTGTTTGGCGGACTGGGCACACTGATAGGCAGTTTGATTGTAAAATACTTTTCTATTTGGCATGTATTTCCGGTTTCATTGGCTGCAAGAGTTCTCAGTTTTATTGCAATCTATTTAGTCGTAATGCGTAAAGGAATTGGCGATACAGCCGGAGAAGCCGGCTGATGCCGGTGCGCAAAACAACATATATGCTGTAATGACAAGGTTTAATAATCCGGCCAGAATAACACCTTATTGTGGTTTTCCCCCCTACTTATCGTGTCGTAAAATGGCTAAAAAATAACGCAAAATAGTATTGTATATCCTGATATGTTTGATATGAATACATTGATTCTACAGTAAGTTTGAAACTAATTTTCAGAAAGGAGGGCAGTAGATGAAGAAATGCGGGAGATGTTTTAGTTTTTCACATCAACAGAAGAGAATTATTTAAGAAGGAGTATCCAAATGTGTAAAACCAAAGTGCGTAAAACCAAAATAATTTGTTTAATGTTTTTTTTGCTCCTCGCAGCGCAGGTTGGTATAACCTCGGCTGCTGAGAGGTGGTGGAATGCCGGCGGCGGGACTGATACCAAGTGGAATGTCTCGGCGAACTGGTATGGTAATCCAGCACCGACAATCAGCGATAACGCATTTCTTGATAGGCCAGATTCCTCAACCCTGATAGATTCTACGATAACCGCACGTTGTCTTAGTCTGGATGTAGCCAAGTGGAGTTGGAACCACTACTTGTATATGACAGGCGGCAGTCTTACCGTCAGTCAGAAAATGATCATATCAAACCTGCATCATCAATGGGGATACTCGCAGGGCCAGGTTTATATGAGCGGAGGAGCCGTCAGTGTTGGCGGCGATCTTGTTATCTGCGCTGACGGCTGGTGGGGTCTGCTCGAGATGACGGAAGGTACGATTAATGTCGGCGGAACATTATGGCTCCCCGGCGGTACGGACGACGCCGGAGTTGGCGCCGCTTTTGGAGAATTGCACCTGTATAATGGAACGATTACGGCGGGGAACTTCGACAGTAATGATCACTGCGGCGGACGTATCTTCGATATCGTTACGGGGCAGTTAATAATAAATGGTAACGATACAGCGGATATCGCCGCTGGTGTTAATGAAGGCTGGATTACCGGATATAACGGTGCCGTACCTGTCGCGTATGACTATGGCGTCACCAATGCCGGCAAAACAACCGTCAAGGCGACGGGCTGTCACTGGATAAGAAAAGGAGCCGATAATTCCTGGACCACCGCTGCAAACTGGGTAGGCGGAGTGCCGACAAGCTCGAAGTTCGCCGGAATTGTCGCGGCAGGGACAACCTGTGAAATCAATTCAGGCGTTAACGCGGAGTCCAACGATTGTATGATAGCCTACTTCAGCAACTGGGGCGGAGCAGGCAATTAGGTAACAGTTAAAGTAAACGGCGGTTCTCTGACGACACAAGGCTATTTAACTGTCGGCGGCGGAGATTATGCCACAGGCATTATCGATATCAACGATGGTGGTACTGTTAATGTAGGCGGTATCATTAATATGGGCGGTAACGGCTCTAAAATCGATATCTCCGATGGTGTTCTGACGATAAACGGCGATGCGAGACAACAGGTCTATGATGATACCGAACTGGGCAAGCTGGTCGCCTATGGCGGCAGCGGCGTATTGCTGTTCGATTATGATATAACCAATGCCGGCAAGACAACCGTACTCGCCGGAGCTTCTACCGACCATAACTGGAATACCGGCGGTGCCGGCTCCTGGAATAGCCCTGGTAACTGGGTTGAGGCCAGCGTTCCGACCAGACGCGATAAAGTAACCATTGATGTTGCCGGTTCTCAAGGCCAGATTACTTCTGGAGTTGACGCGGTATGCCTGGGTCTTACCGTAGGCAATACTGCCGGGACATGCAGTCTGGATATGACCGGCGGTACACTTCAGGTTGGACAATATGCAGTGCCTCGCGATACCGCTATTGGCGGTCAGGTCGATGGTATCGGTATTGTCAATATCAGCGCAGGTACCGTAGACATAGCAGGGAACCTGGTAGTTGGTAACCATGGAACCGGTACATTGAATGTCAGCGGCGGTACTGTTAATGTTAACAAGACGTTAACCGTTGCCGCAGGTACCGGAAGCGGTACTGTAAACTTAAGCGGCGGCACTATCAATATCGGCGCGGATATAATCAATGCCGGTCTTGATATTAAGGATATCGGCAGCGGCCTGCTTGATATTAAAGGCGGTACTCTGATAATCAACGGCGATGCAACAGCCAGAGTTAAAGATTATGCCGCAAGCGGCAAGATTGTTGCATACGGCGGAAGAGGCACATTAAATATAAACTATAACACAATCAATGCAGGAAAGACTACTGTAACAGCCACTTCCAGCAGCGCTGTTGCATACAATCCGTCTCCGGCTGCAGGAGCGACATTTGTAAGCACAAATCCTACCTTGACCTGGACGGCAGGCACTGGTGCAACATCACACGCTGTTTATTTCGGCACCGATTACAACAGTGTTAATACTGCCACTACTTCTACATCTGGTATATATAAAGGCAGCCAAAGCACTGCCAGTTATTTACCGGCCGTGCTCGATGAGGGAGTTGCCTACTTCTGGCGTATTGATGAAGTCAGCGGCAGCACAGCCAAAGGTAATGTCTGGAGTTTCACGGCGGAATGCCCGGATGATTTGAGAACTACTATTAACTTTAATAGTGATTGGCGTTATCACAGAGGGACTATCTCAGGGGACGCGGCAAGCGCTTCGTCTTATAACGACACTGGCTGGCAAAGTATCCACGTGCCGCAGAATTTCAAAACTGTTCCTCTGGATGTAGCCCCCTGGGTACTCGACAAGTCAGATATTAACTGGTACCGTAAATACTTTACGATACCGGCTGAATACAGCGGCAAGAAGATATTTATTGAGTTTGAAGGTGTCGACAACAAGGCATGGGTATGGATAAACGGTACAGCGGTATCGTCCCATCAGGGCGCATTCCATTCCGGTGCGTTCCTGCCTTTCACAGTTGACATTACAGATTACGTCAATTTCGGATCAGCGGTAAATGTCCTGGTTGTAAAAGCCGACAATTACCTTGATGCTGATATACCAGAATTTGACCGTGACAGTTATGGCGGCCTCTGGCGAAATGTAAAGATGCATATCACCAATAAGCTGCATATAACCGATGCGGTTGATGCAAACGTAGTTGCAGGCGGCGGTATATTTGTCAGTTACTCGAACGTCAGCAGCACCTCTGCCACTGTCAATGTGAAAACACACGTTCAGAACGACAACGCCTCATCGGCGAATTGCATTGTCAAGACCTTTATCGTCGATGCCGATGATAATGTCATAGCCAATAATACTGCAGATGCGCAGAGCATTGGTGCATCAGGCACCCAGACATTCACACAAAGCCTGACTGTAACTAATCCGGCTCTATGGAGTCCGAGCACACCGTACCTATATACGGTTGTTACGGAAGTCTATGACGGCAATACGTATGCTGACGGCTATAACACGCCTATAGGCATTAAGACAGTAGCTTTTAGTCATGATAACGGTTTTAGCATTAATGGAGAGCATCTAATCTGGGTAGGCGTAAACCGAGTTCAGACTTACCCATGGACGGCGACGGCTATGTCTGATTTCCAGCAGAAGCTTGACGCTCGAAGGATGAGAGATGCAGGCTGGAATTTAGTGCGTACAGCGCACAGCCCGGCATCGAATTCGTTTATGGAAGCATGCGATGAACTGGGTATGATGGTGGAGGATTCCATACCGGGCTTCCACGATTATAGAGTAGGCGCATACGAGCAGAATTCATATCTTAATATGAGAGATATGATTCGACGCGACCGAAATCACGCATCCCCGGTTACATGGGAGCTTCAGATAAATGAGGGTACATACACAGTAGCGTATTCACAAAACGCTGTTGCGATCGGTCATGAGGAAATTCCTCAGGCTCCGAATTATGTATGCGGTTGGCTATGGGATGCCAATGATGTCTTTGATATATTCCTTTGTGCGGCCCAGCATGGCGGCAGGGGCTACCCTGCTCGCGGCCCATCTCCGCTGATTATCAGCGAGCATGGTCACTGGGATTACGGCGGAAATAACAGCACAAGCGATGCCAGCCGTGCAAATGGTGAGGCGATGATGCTTCAGCAGGCATGGAACCATCAGGAATCACATCATCTCAACCGTGCTGTTCCGGGCGTTTGCGGCGACAACGTATGGGTTTACAGCGACCGTGGATTGCCTTCCGGAGTTACGGATCCGTTCCGTCTTCCGAAGTTTTCGTTCTACTTCTGGCAGAGCCAGCGAGACCCGAGTCTCGTATCGGCCGATTTTGATTCCGGTCCGATGGTTCATATAGCCAATTACTGGAAGTCGAATTCGCCTGCCGATGTGAAGGTGTTTAGTAACTGCCAGCAGGTGAAGTTGTACGTCAACGGCCAGCTTAAGGCCACTCAGTCTCCCGATAGCGTTTATCCAACAGCCAGCTTACAGCACCCGCCGTTTACATTCACAGGTATAACCTGGGAATCCGGCGAGTTGAAGGCAGAAGGTCTGATTGGCGGCCAGGTTGTTGCTACACATATAGTAAATACGCCCGGCAGCGCCGGCGGCCTTAGTGTAAATATTGATACACTGGACTATGACGTAACAGCCAACGGCGAAGATATGGTATTTGTATATGTTACAGTGGTTGACAGCAGCGGTAATATCGTACCGGATGCGACTAATGCCGTTACACTGACGGTAGTTGGTCCTGCAACGCTGGTAAGTCAGGCGGTTGCGAATGCCGAAGCGGGCATTGCATCGTTTATGATAAGGACTATGCCTGAAGCAGGTAAGATAACCGTTTCAGCGGCAGGTTCAGGTCTGACAGGCGGCAGTGATTCGATTACCACTGTTGCTCAGACAGATAAAGCCGTCTGGGTTTCACAGCTTACACCGTCAGTTATTACATCTACACCTGTAACGACGGCGACAGCCGGCAAGCTGTACACTTATGATGTGGATGCAACTGGCATACCGGCTTCGACGTATAGTCTTACCACATCGCCATCCGGGATGACGATTAACTCTACGACCGGCGTGATAAGCTGGATACCGGATGCGAATACTCAATTAGGTTCTAACTCTGTTACAGTACAGGCAACTAACGGCATAGGCACAGATACACAGAGCTTCAGTATAAATACGCTTGCCGAGAGATGGTGGAGCAGTAACGGAGCCAATGATAAGTGGAGTACACCTCAGAACTGGTGGGGTAATGTGGTACCCACAAACAACAATATAGCATTCCTCGACGTTAACGATAATACTACCATTATAGATTCGTCAGTAACCGCTGTATGCGATGGTTTGCGTGTAGGTGAATGGCATTGGAACTGTCGCCTGAGCATAACAGGTGGCAGCCTTACCGTTGACAATGATATGTACATCGCAAAACTGCAGCATCAATGGGGATACTCGCAGGCTATGGTTTATATGAGCGGCGGAACCGTCAATATTGGCGGCAATCTGTACGTCTGTAATGACGGCTGGTGGGGTTTATTCTCGATGACCGGCGGCACCGTTAATGTTGCCGGAACCGTATGGGTTCCCAGTGCAGTCGATATAGCCTACGGGAATTCCGGCTGGGGCGAGGTTCAACTGGCCGGAGGAACTCTTACAGCCAATGATTTAGACAGAACCACTCTTTGCAGAGGTAGTCTTTTTAATATTACCAATGGTACACTTATACTCAACGGTAATAAGGTCTCCAAGCTGCAGGGGTATGTTACCCAGGGATGGCTGAAGGCATATAACGGGAATAGTATACTTGCCATTAGTTATAACAGCACTACCGACAAGACGCAGGTAACGGCTATTGCTCCGGTAGCTCCTGTTATTATATCTACGCCTGTAACGACGGCGACGGTCGGCAAGCTGTACAGATATGATGTGAATTCAACTGGTTTACCGGCTCCGACGTATATGCTTGTAACAGCGCCTGCCGGGATGACGATTAACTCTACAACTGGCCTAATAAGCTGGTCGCCGGGTGTGAATCAGTTAGGTTCTAACGCTGTGTCGGTAAGGGTGTACAACAGCGTAGGTGTAAATACGCAGAGTTTCAGTATAAATACAGTTGCCGAGAAATGGTGGAGCGGCAGCGGAGCTAATACCAAGTGGAGTACGCCGGCGAATTGGTGGGGTAGTGTGGTGCCCAATAACAACAACGTAGCATTCATCGACACTGAGGGTAAAATTTCCCTTATAGATTCGTCAGTAACTGCTGTATGCGATGGTTTGCATGTAGGTGAATGGGAATGGAACTGCCGAATGAACATAACAGGCGGCAGCCTTACCGTTGACAATGATATGTACATTGCAACCATGAAACATCAGTACGGATATGCTCAGGGCATGGTTTATATGAGCGGCGGAACCGTCAATATTGGCGGCAATCTGTACGTCTGTAATAATGGCTGGTGGGGTTTGTTTGAGATTACTGGTGGCACGGTTAACGTTGCCGGAACCGTGTGGGTTCCCAGTGGAGTCGATGCAAACGACGAAGGCGCCGCCTGGGGCGAGGTTCGCCTGTACGGAGGAACTCTTACAGCCAATGATTTAGAGCGTAACGAGCTCTGCGGAGGTAGTATTTTTGATATTACCACCGGTACTCTTATACTCAACGGGAATAAGGTCTCCAAGCTGCAGGGATATGTTACCGCGGGATGGCTGAAGGCATATAACGGGAATGGTATGGTTGTCATTGGTTATAACAGCACTACCAACAAGACGCAGGTAACGGCTCTTGCTCCGGCAGTTCCGGTTATTATATCTACGCCTGTAACGACGGCGACAGTCGGTAAGTCGTATACTTATGATGTGAATGCAACAGGTATACGGATTCCGACGTATAGTCTTATCACATCGCCTGCCGGGATGACGATTAACTCTACGACTGGCGTGATAAGCTGGGCGCCGAATGCGAATCAGTTAGGTTCTAACTCTGTGTCGGTAAGGGCAACTAATAACATGGGCTCAAATACGCAGAGTTTCAGTATAAATACAGTTGCCGAGAAATGGTGGAGCGGTAACGGAGCCGATACCAAGTGGAGTACACTGGCGAACTGGTGGGGTAGTGTGGTGCCCAATAACAACAATGTAGCATTCATTGATGTTGAGGGTAAAATTTCCCTTATAGATTCGTCAGTAACCGCTGTATGCGATGGTTTGCATGTAGGTGAATGGGAATGGAACTGCCGAATGAACATAACAGGCGGCAGCCTTACCATTGACAATGATATGTACATTGCAAACATGAAGCATCAGTACGGATATGCTCAGGGTATGGTTTATATGAGCGGCGGAACCGTCAATATTGGCGGCAATCTGTACGTCTGTAATAACGGCTGGTGGGGTTTGCTCTCGATTACCGGCGGCACCGTTAATGTTGCCGGAACCGTGTGGGTTCCCAGTGGAGTCGATGTAAACGACGCGGGTGCCGCATGGGGCGAGGTTCAACTGACCGGAGGAACTCTTACAGCCAATGATTTAGAGCGTAACGCGCTCTGCGGAGGCAGTATTTTTAATATTACCACTGGTACGCTTATACTCAATGGTAATAAGGTCTCCAAGCTTGAGGGATATGTTACCGAAGGTTGGCTGAAGGCATATAACGGCAACGGTACAGTTGTCATTGATTATAACAGCGTTACCAATAAGACGCAGGTAACGGCTGTTAATCCTTAGGCACAAATACGCAGAACTTCGGTATAAATGTGATAGAATAGTTGCGGATATTGTAGTATGTATCGAGAGACGGCTGGACAACCAGCCGTCTCTTTTTATTATTGTATTCTAATACGAATTTACCTTTCACATAAATAGGTTAATGTTACGATCAAACATTAACGCAGTTTTTAATATCTTCTGTTGCTTTTAGCATCGCAAAATGGTTAAATGCTAACGCAAAATGGCGTTATAAATTACGCCGGAAATGGTATAATCCGCCGAATAATGGTAGAAAATGTGCAGTCGTAATAATACTTATAACTTATTTATTGAATGAGACTTATGAAAAAATTTAAAGGGCCGTATCTTGGGGCGGCATATTATCCCGAAGACTGGGCGCTGGAGCAGATTGACGAAGATATTGCTTTGATGAAACAGGCAGGGATGAATTTGATGCGTCTCGGCGAGTTCGCGTGGAGTCGAATGGAGCCTCGCGAAGGCAAGTTCGATTTCGATTGGCTGCACCTGGCTGTTGACAAAATGGGTCATGCGGACATCGCCACAGTTATGGGCACGCCAACCTGCACGCCGCCGATATGGCTTGTGGAAAAATATCCAGAAGTTCTTGTAGTTCATGATAACGGCCAAGCTGCTCAACATGGAGGGCGAAGGCACGCTTGTCCAAATAACCCTGTGTATCGAGACTATTGCGCAAAGGTTGTAACTAAATTAGCCGAGGAGTTCGGCAATGATGAAAATATAATCGGCTGGCAGATAGATAATGAGATGTATCCTGAACCTCGCGGAGGTCGCGGCTGCTGCTGTCCGGTTTGTCACAAAAAGTTTCAGGATTCGATGCACAAAAAATTCGGCAGTATCGAGGCTCTTAATAAAGCGTGGGGGACAGATTTGTGGAGCCAGACATATCAATCGTTCTCTCAGTTGCCTCTTCCGAGGGTCAACACATGGCACCATCCTTCACTGCTGACGGCGTGGATGGACTTTCAATCGGATTCTTATATAGAATTTACGGAGCATCAGGCGGAAATTCTGCACAAGCTGTGCCGCCAGCCGGTCGGAACGGATATGATGTGTATGGTCGGTCTCAATCATCATAAAATCCACCGGAATTTAGACATTGCTCAGATAAATAATTATCATCAGGAACCCGATTTGTGGCGAGTTATATTCTGGTATGATATGATTAGGTCTCTCAAAGACAGACCTTTTTGGAATACCGAGACATCAACCTGCTGGCCGGGTACTACTACAGCAGGAAAATATCGTTCTATCGGATTTTGCCGGGCAAATTCCTGGCTGCCGATAGCGTTGGGAGGAGAGGCGGTATTGTACTGGCTATGGCGGTCGCATTGGAGCGGTCAGGAGACGATGCACGGCTCGGTAATTTCAAGCTGCGGGCGTCCGCTTCATATAATTGATGAAGTGAAAGAGCTTGCGGCTGGTTTTAAGGCTTCCGCCGGATTTATAAATGGAACCAGGCCTGTCAGTTCCGGTCTTGCGGTGCATTTCTCCTGCCTGGCGGGGCTGATGTATGATTTTCAGCCTTTCGTTAACAATTTCAACTACAGCGATAAACTCACCGGCTTTTATCGGCCGATAATTGAAGCATCGCTTAGGGCCGATGTTATTGACCCCGCGGCCTCTTTGGATTCTTACCGAGTAATATGTTCGCCATTTTTGCCGGCGCTCGATGAATCAGGACTTCGTCAGCGAATCAAGACCTGGATTAAAGCCGGCGGTATATGGATAGTTGGGCCGCTATCGGATAATCTAACATTGGATGCTACAAAATTTACACATTCACCTTTCGGTTCTCTGGAAGAATGGACAAAAACTTATTGTACTTACCAAATTCCGGGCGACCCTAAAGATTTTGCTCTCCGCTGGTCCGACGGGAGTACATCCTGCGGTTCAATATGGTATGACGGTTTTGAAGCCGGGGATGCGGAAGTATTGGCGACCTATACCGAAGGACCACTGAAAGGTCTTGCTGCGGCAGTTCGGCAGAAAATGGGTAAAGGCGAAATAATTATTTTAGGCACAATGCCGAAACCGGAAGACCTCAAAAAACTACTGCTTTCAGTATGCAAAAAAGCGGAAATTGAACCGGCGGCACAGGCCAGTTCTAATCTTCTTGTTGTACCCCGAAAGGGCAAGGCAGGAGAAGGTCTTATCGCTGTTGAGTTTGAAAATAGTCCTGCATCATTAACGCTTTCCCGGCCTGCGGTAGATTTACTCACCGGCCGAAAATATAACGGTAAAAAAATTGAAATTCAGTCTTATGGTGTTATGGTATTAAAATATGAAAAATAAAAAATTAATAGTCGCTTTTGTATTAATAGGATTGTTTAACACAGCAACTTTTGCGGCAGAGCAGGCACAGCGGATGGCTCAGGTTGACCAGAAGGGCGTTCTTCGCTGGCAGGATAACGGCGATGAAGTCGCTCTTTTCGGAGTCAATTATGGTGTGCCTTCAAACAGTGCATATCGAATGATTGCCAAAGTTGGCGCCTCTTACGAAGAAACAATAGACCAGGATGTCGCACACTTTGCCCGTATGGGGTTGGATGGCATTCGTCTGCATTTCTGGGGTGATTGGGAATGTTCCGACGCCAATGGCAATCTTATCGACAACGAGCATCTTCGCCTTTTAGATTACCTGATTTTCAAGGCTAAAGAACGCGGAATTTATATGGTTTTGACCCCGATTGTCCTGTATGACTCGCGTTGGCCGGATATTTTGGGGAGTCCAATCGGCGGATTCTCAAAAGTCTATGGTAAAGTCCGAGATTCAAAAATGGGCACAGACCCAAACGCTATAAAGGTACAGGCGAACTATCTGAGCCAGATTATGCGGCATGTTAATCGGTATACTAAAATGGCATATAAGGATGACCCTGCGATAGTTGCAATCGAACTGGTCAATGAGCCTTATTTGCCGCAGAATGTTGCTGAATATATAAATGCTCTTGTGAAGGCGGTTCGCGATACGTCATGCCAGAAGCCGATTTTTTTCAACTTCAGTCAGAATAAAGGAGCAGTGGCGGATGTGGCCAAATCTAACATAGAAGGCGTTACTTTCGGATGGTATCCGGTGGAGCTTCTTGCAGGCCGGACACTGCGAGGCAACTTTCTGCCTAACGTTGAAGATTTTCCTATGATGAATGACCCTTTAATTGCTTCGAAGGCAAAAGCAGTTTACGAATTTGATACTGCTGACATGATGGGTACGTATATGTATCCGGCGATGGCACGAACCTTACGCAGCAACGGCGGACAATTTGCCGCGATGTTTACTTACGACCCGCTGCCCATCGCATCAGGTAATATCGAGTATCAGACTCATTATATGAATCTAATTTATACGCCTAATAAAGCGATGAGCTTTATCATTGCTTGTCGGGCTTTTCACAATCTTCCTCTATTAAAGTCTTATGGAAAATATCCTCAGGACTGCAACTTTGGCGATTTTCGTGTCAGTTATGAACAGAACCTGAGCGAGATGGCAGGGGAACGTGAGTTTATGTATTCAAACGATACGAAAACCAATCCGCCAAAGGCGCAAAATTTAGAGCAGGTTGCCGGCTGCGGTTCTTCGCCGGTAGTATCCTATGAAGGCACAGGTAGTTATTTTTTGGATAAGCTTCAAACCGGTATTTGGAGGCTGGAAGTCTATCCCGATGCGATTATTGTAAATGACCCTTACGACCGGATACGTTTCGGCCGCGAAGTTTCACGAGTTCTGTGGCGCGATTGGCCTATGGATATTAATCTTCCGGATTTAGGCAGTTCTTTTAAAGTTGACGCGATTAACAAAGAAAATAACCTTCATACAAAAACCGAAAATGGTGCTTTTGTAATTCATCCGGGCGTATATTTGCTTAAGCGAAATGATGTCAATGCCCCCAGCCCGGAGGTTTCAGCAGCTTTTATTGCTCCTTCGGAAAAAGAATTACCGACGGCGGTTGTGTGTGAGCCGATTCCTGAAATCGCATCCGGCAGAGATTTTGTTGTAACAGCGACCGTATGCAATTCAAAACTGCCCGATAAGGTATCTTTGTACGTTTGGCGAGAACCTCACAGATTTTTTGCAGAGTATCCGATGCAGCGGCAAAAAGGATATGTATATTCTGTAAAAGTACCTGCCGAAAAGCTTAAAAATGGTTTAATCAGATATTGCATAACCGTTCAAAGTGGCGAAAAAGTACAGTCTTTTCCAGCCAACGTTCAAGGACGTCCTGAAGATTGGGATTTCCCAACCGCGAAGTTGTGGGAAACTCTTGTTGTAGATGCAAATGCACCCATAGTCCTTTATGATGTCAGCAGGGACCGGAGTAAACTTTTGTTTTCGCAGCCCTGGCACGGTCTGCGTTATACCTATGACTTTGTTGGGGGTATGACGGCAGGCAAACTTGCTTTGCGGTTTGAAGCCCCCACCCTGAAGGGTGAACCGCAGGATGTCTCTTGCCGGTATATATTTGGCAGAGAAACTGACGGCAGGCTTGAGGATTTTAGTAAATTTCAGACATTGTGCGTGCGTGCTCGTGCCGTCGAAAAGGCAGCTACGCATTTTGGCATTACCCTGACGGAGAGAGATGGTTCAAACTGGGCAGCAGCAGTGCCCATTACTGAACAATGGAACGAAGTTTGTATTCCACTTTCTCAGTTTGTTTCTGCAAAGGCAGCGATGCTGCCGCGAGGCTGGTCAGGCCATTCGTATTGGCTTTCAACCCCGACCAACCGCGGCGGCGAGAAAGATAAGCTTAATATTGGAAATGTAGAGTCAATTCAAATTTCAATGGGTACTCGATTCATTCAGGATTATAACGATGGCCCGTGCGCTATCGAACTGGAAAACGTAACGTTGGGAAACCTCCGTTGAGATTATTTTTGAAAGGAAAAAATAATGTACAGGAAAATTATTTACTTGGCGATTACAGTATTGCTTCTGATGTGCGTTATGGCACCAAACAAAGCCTACGCTATAAAGGGTGTGGACATATCCACGCTGCTGCGACAGGAAACTGATGGAGTCAAGTACAATGAGTGCGGAACAGAAAAAGACCTTCTTGCTATTTTAAAGAATCACGACATAGGCCTGGTTCGTATACGATTATTCGTTAACCCGGACACCAATGACACCGGTACAGTTATGAACCTTGCTTACGTAAAAACTCTCGCCGCGCGGTGCAAGGCCGCTGGGATGAAAATTATGTTGGATATCCATTACTCCGACACATGGGCCCACCCCGGCGCACAGACCAAACCCGCCGCATGGAAAAGTCTGACTCAGAAGGAGTTGGTTACAAAGGTTTACGACTATACGAAAGATGTCTGCTCACAGATAAAGCCGGACTACACCCAGCTTGGCAATGAGATTAACTGCGGTATGCTCTGGCCGAATGGAAACGCCTGCCCGCCTGATGGAAATTGGGCCGGTCTTAGAGAATTTATTAATTCAGCCCATAAAGGCGCCAAGGACGGCGGAGGCGGTATCACTATAGTCCATGTTGCTGAAAAAAAAGCAGCAGACCTCAAATGGTTCTTTGATAACCTTATGACATCAAGCGTCTCATTCGATATGATAGGGTTGTCTTACTATCCGGACCAGCATGGCGACATCGCTAACTTCAAGGCCATCCACGACCAGGCGAAGTCATACAAAAAGGACATTATGATCTGTGAAATGGGCAGCAACTATACCGATGGTACTGCAACCGAAGAAACACAGGCTAAATTTATTGCTGACGTGCTGGCGATAGAGAGTAACGCGGTTTACTGGGAGCCGGCCTGGCTCTGGAATTCGACGGTAGGCTACAGGACATTGTTTAAACCGATTTCCGGGAACTGGAAAAACGTTGAAATGACAAAAGGTCTGACAACTTTCGGCGGCAAGGCTTGCCCGTAGAAATAATGATTTTGTGAAAGCACTAAAATGGAATGTTGGAAATTTAAAATTTAGATGAAAGGAAGAAAGTAATGTACAGAAAAATCAGTTATGCGATGATTATGATGTTACTTTTACTGTGCGTTATGGCGTCTCAGAAAGCTTATGCTATAAAGGGTGTGGACATATCCACGCTGCTGCGACAGGAAGCTGATGGAGTCAAGTACCACGAGTGCGGCGTACAAAAAGACCCTATCGCTATTTTCAAGGATCACGGCATAGACCTGGTTCGTATGCAATTATTCGTTGACCCGAACACTAAGGACACCGGTACTGCTATGAACCTTGACTATGTGAAAACTCTTGCTGCCCGGTGCAAGGCCGCTGGGATGAAAATTATGTTGGATATTCATTACTCGGACACCTGGGCCAACCCCGGCATACAGACAAAACCTGCCGCATGGAAAGATCTGACTCAGGAGCAATTGGTTGCCAAAGTTTTCGAGTACACCAAAGATGTCTGTTCACAGATAAAGCCGGCCTATGTTCAGATTGGCAATGAGATTAACTGCGGCCTGCTCTGGCCGAATGGAAACGCCTGCCCGCCTGATGGAAATTGGGACAATCTTAGAGCACTTATTACTTCAGCCCATAAAGGTGCCAAGGCCGCCGGAAAGAAGATTGTCACCATAGTCCATGTTGCTGAAAACAAAGCAGCAGACGCCAAATGGTACTTTGATAACCTTCTCGCATCAAGCGTCTCATTCGACGTGATAGGGCTGTCTTATTACCAGGAGTACCATGGCGACCTCGCTAACTTCAAGGCCACCTACGAACAGGCGAAGTCGTATGGAAAGAAAATTATAATCTGCGAATTGGGAGAGTACTATACGAGCGATTCAGCAATCGATACGAGCAAATCAGCAACCGAAGAAACACAGGCTAAATTTATTACTGACGTGCTCGCAATAAATAGTGACGTGGTTTACTGGGAGCCGGCATGGGTCTGGAATTCGCCGGTTGGCTACAGGGCATTGTTTAAACCGATTTCAGGGTATCCGAAAAACGTTGAAATGACAAAAGGTCTGTCAGCTTTCGGCGGCAGCGAGTGCAAGTAAATAATAAATGATGAATCCGCAGGAAAGACTTGAAGCTTTTTTGGCAGGTCAAAGGCCAGATCGGATTCCATATACAATATATTGGAATGAGTGGAGGCATACCGCAGATGACCCCGCATGGGGACCTCTTTTTGAGAAAGGGCTGCGCGTTACATATCAGGTTTGCACAGCTGCCGAGAAAACAAAAAATGTGCAATATCGTCAGGACTGCTACGAGGAGAACGGCAAAAAATTAACTCGTCATACTATGCAGACACCGGCAGGGGATGTTTACGCCATATCAGAGCATGGCTGGATGCAAAAATACTGGATTACGACAGCCGATGATTACAGGGTAATGAAGTATATCGCTGAAAATACCGAATTGACGCCGAATTACGAAGCTTTCGAGATAAAGGCAAAAGAAGTTGCCTCACATGGAATCGCGCATACTATGCTTTGCTCCCGCTCGCCTATACAAACAATTCTCGTTGATTACCTGGGTCTCGAAAATTTCGGGCTTCACCTGGTCAGTTTTGAACAGGAGATGATGGAACTTTACGAAGCACTGTTAAAAAATTTCAGAAGGAAAGTAGAAATTGTGGCAGCGGGACCAGGCAAATATGTCGGAGTACTGGAAAATTTCACTGCTGAGACTATGGGGCCGAAGCGATTTGCTAAATATCATATACCGGTATATGAGGAGTTATATCCCATTCTACACAGTGCGGGCAAAATAGTGGGAAATCATTATGATGGGAAGCTTTCCGCCTGTAAGGAACTGATTGCAAAAGCTCCTATAGATTTGATAGAGTCGCTAACCGCTCCGCCTGAGGGCGATATGACCCTTGCTGAATGCCGTGCCGCTTGGCCGGATAAACTTTTGTGGGTAAATATTAATGTTTCAGATTATCAGCTCGAACCCAAAAAACTCCGCCAGGTTGTACTCGATGCTGTGCAGCCAGCCGCACCTGATGGTCGGCATTTAGCCTTTGAGATTTCTGAAGCTTATCCGGAAAACTGGAAACAATCTGTTCCGGTAGTTTTAGATGCTCTTGAGGAAACTCGTTTTATCTGTTGACAAGGCTTGCAGTTTCAATGCCTGACATTGAAGCCATTGCCTGTACAGTAATCAAGCCCGGCTCAGTGGTTGAGCGGAGCAGGAAGGTGGCGATGCCTGCCTCGGCCTGAACCTGGTTTGGACCTATTAACACAGCCGGTCCGCTGACAATATTGAGGGAAATTAAATTCGAGGCATTTGCTGCTATTGTTCCATTGGCATCCAATACTGATACATACACAAATGTAATATCACCGCCGGTCGCAAGTTCATTCGCATCAAAACGAATATTTAGCGATGCCGCACTGCCGGGCGTTTTGACAATATGTGTCGCGGTCAATTGACCATTGATATAACCTTCGGCTTTTAATTCACCTGCCTGCCAGGTCAAACCTGTAAACGTAAAAGGCGGATGCAGTAAATTTAACGAGTTAGAATCAGTATCAGGACTGCGTGCGGCCGCAAGGACATTATTGATATATAACTTCACCTGCTGGCAATTACTAAATACTTTTACTTTGGCAGGAGAAGCAGAAGTCCAGTAATTGGCAATATAAACCATAGGACCTGAATTAATGCCGGATATAATCAGATTCGGGTCGCGCTGACTCTGCCAGAAATAGTAGGAAAATTTCGGAAGCCTGAATTTATCCATGGTTCCGGATGGATATGCCAGATAATCCGTTCCGCAGAAAACGCCGTCACCGCACATATTCGACAAACCGCGATTTAAATTATGCGATTGCTGATGATTGGCGGCTTGAATTAACATCGGTGCTTCTCCGTCGCCGCGGCGCACATCGCTTGTTTTGCCGGCTCCGGCATTTATGTATTCCCAATGTCCATGTTCACTGATAATCAGCGGCAGCGGCTGTACTGTAAGTACGATGCACGTTGCATCTATCGTTTGCGGTACAAAGAGCGGAAGCCAGGGCAAAAAATATGGAACCGCAACTGTGACAGTTC
>Ga0315278_10000146_pt1 | contig 63314 bp, 53 predicted proteins | sample YL17G06_0_MG_FD_203880 | JGI IMG/M metagenome (GOLD analysis project Ga0315278, IMG submission 203880) | Sediment microbial communities from Yellowstone Lake, YNP, Wyoming, USA - YL17G06_0 | ecosystem: Environmental > Aquatic > Freshwater > Lake > Sediment | place: USA: Wyoming | collected... | reverse complement strand
CGTCTTCCAAAGTGGAAATCCAGTAATCGTTCTTGTGGACGCCTTTGGTGTACTCGCGCCTGAAAGCCGATTCGTTTTCCATAGTAAGAATGGCCGCGTCGAGCATCGCCATCGGATGGGAAGTTTTCGGCATAGCCTTCAGGACTTTCCACACATACGCAGGCACTTCGCCGTTGTCCTTGAGTTCCTGCTGGATAACCTTCAACTCGTCCTCGCTCGGGAATTCTCCGGTGATCAGCAACCAGAAGATCTCCTCGGGCCACTTGTCCTTGATCTTCATAATCGGCTTGCCGCGGATAATCAGTCCCTGGTCAGGCTCGACCACCGAGGTGTCACACACCATACCCTTGACACCGCGCATGCCTCCGACGGCTTGCGCCATTGTGACTTCCGAAATCTTCACGTCGCCGTGGTTCTTCATTAGCGCGGCGCGTTCCTCGCGTAGTTTCGGAATCATCTCACCCAGTTTTTCCTTCAGAGTCTTAGCCATGAATAGCTCCTTCTATCAGTTTACTGGACAGTTGAGTCTTTTATTTCATAGTGCGTCGAAAATGTGAACTACTTCACAAGTATGTGAATATTACTATGCCCACAAGTGCTTGTCAAGCGACCGAGAATAATAGCTTCAATTAATTTGTGGGTGGCAGCAGTTTATCGGGGTTGAACAGTCGAGCCGGGTCGAAAACGTCCCTGACGGCGTACATCGCGCCCAGAGTCGCTGGGGCAAACTCCAGGTCCAGGTACTGCCGTTTGGCCAGCCCAATTCCGTGCTCGCCGGTTAGAGTACCGCCCAGAGCGATCGTTTTCCGCATCAAAATATCCACCCATTCATCAACCTCGGCTCGTGTGGCCTCGGAGTCATTGGTGGCCAGAAAGTTAGCATGGAGGTTGCCGTCACCGGCATGGCCGAAACAGTTGATTCTGAGCTGACTTTGCCGGTTCATCTCGGCCACGAAATGGACTAAAGCGGGAAACTGGCTGTTGGGAACAGCCACGTCCTCGGAAATCCTCAGGCCCGCCATCGCTTTGATGGCTTTGGAGATGTTGCGCCGGACACGCCACAGGTTTTCGGCGCGTTCCGGATCGGGCTCGCTGCGCAGATAGGAGCAGCGGTTCTTTTCGCAGATCTGCCTTATCCGGGCGGTCTGGGCTGGGGCGTCGGTGTCTGATGTCTCCAGAAGCAGAATCGCCGCGACCGCTTCAAAACCCTCCGATTTCTCATACTCATTCGAACAAGCAGCGGCGTCACCATCGAGAAACTCCATGACTGTCAGGACAATTCCGGAAGTATTGATGTCGGTGACCGCCTGGGCGGCATCTTGGGGATCATCAAAGGCCACGAGAATTGTCGCGCCTCGTCCGGGTAAGTCAATGAGTCTCAGGGCTATATTGGTTATGATTGCAAGGGTTCCTTCAGACCCTATCAGCAACTCGCCCAGGGAGAAACCGCGGTTCCGTTCAAAAAGACCTGTTCGCAGCACCTGCCCATTGGGCAAGACGGCCTCAAGACCAAGCACATAATCCTTAGTGACTCCGAAACGCTTGCAGCGCAGACCGCCGGCGTTTTCAGCCACATTGCCGCCTAAGGTCGACTCCTCGTAACTGGCCGGGTCGGGTGGATATGTAAGACCAAACTTTTGGGCGGCATCTTGAAGCTCTTTGGTTATCACCCCTGGTCCGCAGAAGGCCAGCCGCCTTTCGGGGAAGATCTCCATGTGTCGGAGTTTTTCTGTAGACAAGAGAAGTCCCCCCGGCGACACGACACAACCTCCTGACAGCCCAGTACCCGCTCCGCGGGCGGTAATCGGGATACTCTCGGCCGCACAGAAGTTGATGGCGCTTGCGACATCTTCAGCAGTTTCGGCCAGAAGAAGCGCCGTGGGAACGGCCTGGTAGCTGGTAGCGTCGTGGTGATATTGTTCGAGGCTGGAGAGATCGCCGATCAATGAATCCGGCGCCTGAAGCTGTTGCCGCAGACGGTCGACCTGAGACTGAATCATAGGTTTGTATTCGTCTGCGGTCAGGCTCGAACGGCTAACTTTCCTTGACGGCCGGTTTCTTGACAGTCTCAGAGGCACTCGAAGACGTCGCTGGTTTTTCTGAAGTCGAGGCTGAACTTGAGGAGGATTCTTTCTTCTGGTCGGCTTTGTAACCCGCACTTCGGTAGTCGGTGATGTAAAAACCACTCCCTTTGAATAGCAGCCCCGCCCCGCCGGAAATCAGGCGGCGCGTTTTCCCTTTGCATCGCGGACAGACCGAAATGGCGTCCTCAGTCATCGACTGAAACTCCTCAAACTCGTGCCCGCAGTCATGGCAGCGATACTGGTAGGTTGGCATGCTCTGATCGATTCCTCGGTTTCTTGTTGCTTCAGGTCTTCTGAAGAGTTGAAACAGCAGTTACCGGCCTCCGGTTCTCCCTTTGGCGACATTAGGCCCGGCTATCAGAATCTCCGGTGGGCAGCCGTCCTGGAATTTCTTGAAGTTTTCGACAAACTGAGAGGCCAATTGAAGATATTTGTCATCATAGGCTTTCGGGTCTTCCCAGGTATCGCGCGGTTTGAGTACCTTATCGGGCACCCCCTCGCAGGTCTTCGGAACCTCGAACCCAAAGAATGGGTCCACACGATACTCGACCTTGTCAAGAGCGCCGGTCAGAGCAGCTTCAAGCAGCGTGCGGGTGTGGTGGATGCTCATGCGTTTGCCGATTCCGTACGGACCGCCGGTCCAGCCGGTGTTAACCAGCCAGCACTGGGCACCGTGCTTGAGCATCTTATTCTTGAGCATTTCACCGTACTTGTAAGGGTGATGGACCATGAACGGTCCCCCGAAACAAGTGCTGAAAGTCTGCTCCGGTTCTTTACCGAGGTCGATTTCGGTGCCGGCCACTTTCGATGTGTACCCCGAGATGAAATGGTACATCGCCTGATCGGGGGTCAGGCGAGAGATCGGCGGCATAACACCGGAAGCATCACACGTAAGCATCACAACGTTCTTGGGATGCCCGGCCATCTTCTCGGGAATGGAGTTCTGGATGAAATCAAGAGGATAAGCGGCCCGGGTGTTTTCTGTGTAGCTTTCATCGTCGAGGTCCAGCCGGCGGGTGACCCGGTCGTAGATCACATTTTCCAGGATCGTGCCGAAGCGCTGAGTGCAGGCATAGATTTGCGGCTCGGCGGTAGGCGAAAGGGCAATCACCTTGGCGTAACAACCGTTCTCAAAGTTGAATATGCCCTCATCGCTCCAGCCGTGTTCATCGTCGCCGATTAATCCCCGTCTGGGATCAGCAGACAACGTCGTTTTACCGGTGCCGGAAAGGCCGAAGAACAGGGCGGTGTCGCCATTCTTGCCCACGTTGGCCGAGCAGTGCATACTCAGAACGCCTTCGAGCGGCAACAGATAGTTAAGAATAGTGAAAACGGACTTCTTTATTTCGCCGCCGTAACCGGAACCTCCGATCAGGCAGATACGCTGGTCGAAATTCAAGAGGATAAACGTGGGGGAGAGCGTGCCGTCAACTTCCGGAAGACCCTGAAACGACGGCAGCGAAATAACGGTAAACTCGGGCACAAATCGACGTAGCTCTTCGTTCGTGGCCGGATCGATGAACATGTTCTTGGCAAACAGCGAGTGCCAGGCGAGTTCCGTGATGATTCTGACCGGCAGACGGTAGTTTGGATCGGCCCCGGCGTAGCAGTCACGGACGAACAGGTCACGTCCCTGAAGGAAGCCCTGCATGCGCTGAAAGACCGCGTTGAATTTGTCGAGGTTGAATGGCCGGTTGTACTCGCCCCACCAGACATGACCTTGGCTGACGGGCTCCTGAACAACGAACTTGTCATTGGCGGCACGGGCGGTATGTTTCCCGGTATTGACGATTATCGGTCCGTTGTAAGACAGCGAGGCTTCAGACCTGAAGATAATCTCCTCGTATAGCGCTTCGGTAGGGAGATTCCAGTAGACGTTGTGCAGGTTGCGAAAACCGTAGTTTGACAGACTGTATTCGGCCTTCAACGCCTGGGCCTCACGCAAAGCGGGGGTTTTGATATCAATGATATACTGGGTCATTTCCAATCCCTCCTGAATTTCCGGTCGCCGATGTAGATTTCGTTGGGTGAATCGGGATCGAGCGCCCACTTGATGCGGCGGATGCCCTCGGTAATCTCCTTGATGGTACCGCAATAGCTCAAACGGAGATGCCCTTCCATACCGAACTCCGATCCCGGTACTGTCACTACGAGGGCTTTTTCCAGCAGGAACTTTGAAAGCGCCACCGAGTCATTAGAGTAAGCTCGAAAATCCGGAAGGCAATAGAAAGTGCCTCCCGGCTTGATGGTCCTGATGCCGGTGAAGGCATTGAGTTCTTTGAGCATGACGTTACGGCTGTTTTCAAGAGTCTGACGCAAACCTTCCACGCCGGATTGCACGCCTTCAAGCGCGCCGACAGCAGCGGCCTGAAGGATGACCGACGGGCATGAGGTATTCTGCGCTGCGATGTTGATCAGGGCCGAATTCACTTTTTTGTTGGCGATTGACCAGCCGATGCGGAACCCGGTCATGGCGTACATCTTGGAAACACCATTGATAACGATCAATCGGGAGTTTTCGGAATCATCTTTGACATAGTCATAGCAGGAAACCGGACGGCGACCATCGAAAATCAATCGATGGTAGATATCATCCATGATGAGAAAGATCTTCTTCTGTTCGCAGAACTCAACTATCTCACGGATGAAGTCGGCGGAGTACACTTCTCCCGACGGATTATTTGGGCTATTGATGATGATTGCCTTAGTATATGATCCGACAACCTGTATGATATCCTCCATGCGGGGGTGGAACCGGCCGTCTTCCGGCTTCACGATCACCGGCACTCCGTAGAGCATCTTAACGATTTCCGGGTAGCTTACCCAGTAGGGAGCCGGGATGATGACTTCGTCCTGCGGATTGAGGATAGTCATCAGGATGTTGTAGACCGCCTGTTTGGCGCCGGAGTGAGCACAGACATTCTCAGGGCCGACTTTCTTATGATAAATGTCTTCGGTGTAGCGGATGATCGCCTTGATCAGTGAGGGTATCCCCTCGGTCGGCGTATAGCGGATGTCGGCGGTCTTCAGTTTGGCGGAGCTGGCCAGGATGGCGTCGAGCGGAACCTTGCTTTTTGGTTCGCCTGAGCCAAGATGGATGACCGGCTCGCCCTTGTCGCGCAAGCGCGCCGCCTCTTCGTTTAGACGAAGAGTCGGAGACGGCTTCACCTCTCTGGCAAGTTGACTGATACTCATGTCTTTATCCTCTCAGTAATGTCGCGATAGCGGAAACATCTACGATATCCTGTACGGAACAACCCCGTGACAGGTCGTTGGCGGGTTTGGCCAGCCCCTGAATGATTGGTCCGGTAGCGGTGGCTTTGGCCAGACGCTCAACCAGCTTGTAAGCGATATTGCCGGCATCAAGGTCCGGAAATATCAGCACGTTGGCGTCGCCGGCAATGGATGATCCGGGCGCCTTGCGTTTACCTATTTCGGGGACGATGGCGGCGTCCACCTGGAATTCACCGTCGATTTTCAGAGTGGGATAGTTCTTTCTAACGATCTCTAATGCAGCCAGCACTTTGTCGATATCCTCGTGTTTGGCCGATCCTTTGGTCGAGAAAGACAGCATCGCCACGCGCGGCTCTTCGCCGGTCAGGTACTTCATGGTTTCAGCGGTGGAAACGGCGATTGAGGCGAGTTGCTCTGGATCCGGGTTAGGGATGACCGCACAGTCGCCGAAAGCAAAGACTTTGTCTTTGGCTCCCCGATACTCCGGAATGGTCATCAGGAAAGAGCTCGAGACCGCCGTGATGCCCGTCTTCAGGCCGATCACCTGAATTGCCGCGCGGAGGACGTCACCGGTAGTGTTGACCGATCCGGCAACCGATGCCGCCGCTTTGTCGTGCCGGACCAACATGGCGCCGAAAAAGAGCGGTTGTGCAATAGCTTCACGCGCGGTCTGTTCTGTGATCCCTTTGGCCTTGCGCAGCTCCATGAAATCAGCCACGTAGGTTTTGAAATCAGGTGATTTGGGAGGGTCGATTACTTCGACCTTGCTCAATTCAAGCCCATGCTCTTTGGCCAGCTTCTCGATCTGGCCGGCATCCCCGAGAAGTGTAACCGACGCGATGTTCTCAGAAACCAGAACCTTCGCGGCATCTATCATGCGCGGCTCGGTGCCTTCAGGAAGCACTACTCTGCGTTTCAACTTTCGGGCTTTTTCACGAATGATATCTACAACGCTCATGTCTTCTCCAAAATGCTATGGTCTAAAGTCTAAACAAGTTGTTCTCTGAGTTCGGGATCAGAAAGGTAGGCTTCGATAAACGGGTCGATATCACCATCCATCACGGCCTGCACGTTGGAAGTTTCGTGTAGAGTGCGATGGTCCTTAACCATATTGTAGGGATGGAAGACGTAAGAACGAATCTGGGAACCCCATTCGATCTTCTTCTTGGTCTTCTCGAACTTCTCCATCTTCTTGGCTTCTTCTTCGCGATGAAGCTGGTAAAGGCGCGCTTTCAGTACAGTGTAGGCAGCGTCTTTGTTCTTGTACTGGCTTCGCTCAGACTGGCAGGTGACGACAATGCCGCTGGGTATGTGAGTAAGGCGAATGGCCGACGATGTCTTATTGACATGCTGCCCGCCGGCGCCTGAAGATCTATAAGTGTCCACCCGCACTTCTTCTTCGTTGATTTCGATTTCGACGTTGTCCTCGACCACCGGAAACACATGCACCGAGGCAAAGGATGTATGTCGCCGCGCGTTGGCATCAAAGGGCGAGATTCGGACCAGGCGGTGCACCCCCGATTCGGCCTGCAAGAACCCGAAAGCGTAGTCGCCTTTTATCTCAAGAGTTGCTGATTTCAGACCGGCTTCTTCACCGGGCTGGTAATCGAGAAGTTCAACCTCGAACTGTCGCCTTTCCGCCCAGCGGTTGAACATGCGGAAGAGCATGTCGGCCCAGTCCTGCGATTCGGTACCACCCGCCCCAGGGTGAATGGTGAGAATGGCATTCCTGTGGTCATCGGGGCCGGACAGCATCGCCGCCAACTCGAGCTTGCGCAACTCCAGGCCAAGCTGATTGAGCGAATTGTCGATCTCGTCTATCTCAGGGGAGTTCTGTTCAACCATATCCAGCAGTTCGGCGCTGTCGGCCAATTCGGCACGGAGCTTCTCAACAGAAGCGATCCACTTCTTATGGCGCGATACTTCCTTGAGGAGTTCCTGGGCAGACTGGTTGTTGTCCCAGAAGCCGGTTTCGACTGTGCGAGCCTCAAGTTCGGCTACTTTTTTCTGTCGCTGATCGAGGTCAAAGATACCTCGCTAACTTGTCGAGACGGTCCTTATATTGCGGTATCAGATTTCTCAGTTCAGCAGTAATCACAAAGCATTCTCCAATCCAAAATCAGGGCGGGAATATATGTCATTTTGACGCCAAGGTCAATTTTATTTGACCCTGAAGGAAGTTTGGCGAAGAGTCGTAAGTCATGGCGAGACAAACTGTTCAGTGACTGCTATTGACAGGCGTTCGGGCGCGTGTATTTTATCGCGATGACAACCCAGGTGCACACCGTAGTTGTGGGACCGTTCGCGGTCAACTGCTACCTATTATGGGATCAGCAGACTTCGGAAGGGGTCATTATCGACCCGGGGGCTGAAGCCGAGGCGCTGGCCGAAGAAATTGACGAATTCAATATCACTCTCAAGGCGATTCTTCTGACGCATGGACATGGCGATCATATCGCCGCCGTTGCCGACCTTAAGAAGATTTTTGATGTTCCGCTCTATATCGGTCGGGGAGAGGAAGCGCTCCTGGCAGACCCCGGGGCGAATATCTCGGGGTTCTTCGATCACCCGATAGTTGCGCCCAAGCCTGACCATAGTGTCGAGGACGAGCAGTTGATTAGCGTCGGTGGGATCGAGCTCTTGGTTTTGTCTACGCCCGGTCACACAGCTGCTGGAGTGTGCTACCTCGAAGAGAGCGGGGGGAGACTTTTCTGTGGGGATACACTTTTTGCCGGCTCGATCGGAAGAACAGATTTGATCGGTGGCAACTACGAACAGTTAATCAGGTCGATTCAAAAAAAGATCCTCACCCTCCCCGACAACGTTCTGGTTTACCCCGGTCACGGGCCTCAGACCACTGTAGGAACCGAGCGGGGAAGCAATCCCTTTCTCGTCGGAGGTCGTTATGCCTGATTTCAATCCGATTGAGCCGCTGAGCACACCCGGGTTGACCGATTATCATTGTCATTGTGACTACAGCATCGACGCTCAAGGAACTATTGACGAATACTGCGAGGCAGCTTTGCGGCGTGGCCTGGCGGAAATCTGTTTCACGACCCATTGGGATACTAACCCGGTCAGTAGTGGGCAAGACAATGTCATCAGGATTGCCGGACAGCCGAGGCTGACAGTTCCGGACCACCTGGCTCCGTATGTGGACGACGTTCTGCGGGCGCGCGAGGAATTCGCGCCCCGTGGGCTGTCGGTTGTCCTGGGGGTTGAGTTCGGCTGGTATCCTGGCTGTGAGGAGACAGCAGCGGCGCTGAAAGACCGCTACTGCTTCGATTTCTTCTTGTGCGGTATTCACGAGTTAGAGGGTCGCTGTTTTTCCTGCGAACAGTGTTATCCGAAATGTTTTCCCCACTACACTGCCGAACAACTGATCGAGAAGTATGTTGGCGAGATAGATGCGGCTGCCCGTAGCGGTCTGTTTGACTGTATCGCCCATCTCGACTATATCCGCAAGTACGGCGAAAGATACTATGGTCCCCGGCTCAACGAATTGCTGCTGGCGAAACTGGTTGAGAGGGCATTTCCCGCTTTGATTGCAGGCAATACTGCGCTAGAAGTCAACACTTCGGCCATTCGCAGGCGTCTCAATGATAATTTTCCCAGAGTGGCGATTGTGAACGCCGCGCGTCGCTCTGGTGTTGAGGTCCGCTATCTTGGTTCCGACGCCCACGCGCCCGATCAGGTGGGGTACGATTTCGACGCGGCGGCGTCGCTAGTGTCACCATGGTCCGAGGCCTGGTGCGAAGATTGAGGCTGCGAGCGCAGGATCGTGAGTCGAAAACTGCCGCGATCTTTCTACAACCGGCCGACACTCGATGTGGCACGGGACTTGTTGGGAAAGACTATCATCTGTGACTTACCGCAGGGAAGACTTGGGGCGAGAATCGTTGAGGTCGAGGCCTATATCGGAGAAGACGATCCGGCGTGCCATGCGGCTCCCGGCCCGACGGCTCGCAATCAAGTAATGTACGGCCGGCCGGGATTCAGCTATGTCTATTTCATTTATGGCATGTACCATTGCTTCAATATCGTGACCGAGCGCAGGGGTTTCCCGGCGGCAGTGCTTCTGAGAGCAGCCGAACCGGTTGAAGGATTGGAGGTCATGAGGCAAAACTCGCCGCGAAGTCGAACCGCAACAATTTTGAGCGGGCCGGGGAAGTTCTGTCGCGCCTTTGGACTGACCGTCGAGCACTCAGAGGTGGATCTCACTGGTGACGTAATCTATCTGTGCGACGCGCCCGCCCCGGAGTCGGATATTGTCATTACCCGGCGGGTGGGCATCAACAAGGGAGTTGATCTTCCTTTCCGGTTTTTTCTGGACGGTTCGAGCGCAGTGTCCGGGCTGAGTCACTTGAGGAAGTAGGTCGTTTACAGGACAAGAGTTTTTTTGCTGTGCGGCCGGCTGGTTCGTTCGTATAAATGACCATGTACATGGTAACCAGGGAGTTGAACGCGCGTGTTTGAACAAGGATTCTTGCAGAGAGCTATTATCTACGGGCCGGTCATTTTCTTCTCGTTGACGGTCCACGAGTTTTTCCACGCTTGGACAGCCTATCGTTTCGGTGATTCCACGGCGGCCAGAATGGGGCGCCTGACCTTGAATCCGCTGGCCCATCTTGACTTGTTCGGAACAATCGTCATGGTGCTTTCCGGGTTTCGTTTTGGCTGGGCCAAGCCGGTGCCGGTTAATCCGCTGAACCTTCGGAATCCACGAGTCGCCGATCTCTGGATTTCGGCGGCCGGTCCTCTGTCGAATCTCGGTTTAGCGACGCTCGCCGGTCTGACGTTTCGAATTACCAGCGCTCCTGAGGTAGCTCAGCAGATTATGGTTGCCATGGTGGTAATTAACGTGACCCTCGCGTTCTTTAATCTGATTCCACTGTTTCCTCTGGACGGCTCCCACATACTCCGGAATCTGTTGCCGCGTGAGATGGAAGGCTCGATGGATCGCTTTGATCAGTTTGCGCCTTTCATCCTGATGCTGGTGGTGATCAGCGGCGTGTTCTGGAAGATCATCGGTCCGTTTGTGATGAGCGCCGTTCAGATACTTCTGGGGTTCTGAAGTGATACTTTCCAACACTGTTGGGTCCGTTCAACTTTGCCGTCTGGCGATTATAAGTGCCGGGGTAGTCTTTCTTCTGGGTGGCTGTTCAACGACCCGCAAACGCAGTCTGGACCAGTTCGCCGAAGTCAGGATCACTGCCGAAGCGTACTCGTTCAATGCTCGTTTGTGGCGTGATGGTAAGCCCACTACGTTCAAGTTGGAACTGTATCAAACCGATAGCCTGATCGGCTTATCGGGACGTGGTTATCTCGGCAAAGGGGCGCTCCGAGGGTGGATACGCTCAGACTCCATCATGGTCTATTTCCCCACCACGAACGAACTGCTTTACGAGTCCCTTGACGCTCTGGTGGCTGCGTCGTCATGTCCGCTGTCTCTGGCCAGCCTTGATCTTATAGCCTTCATGTCAAGACCTCCCGATTCAATCGCTCTGGCGAAAGGTCTGAAGGTGAACTCCGACTACGAATCTGAAGATCGCGCGCGGTTCGATGTGCAGTCGATAGAACCCGGTTGTTCCTGGAAGCTTGCGCTGGTCTACCGCCATCGCGATCTCGGCTGGCGGATAGATGAGTTTGATTTTGACGATGGTAGCGGCACGAGGCTAAAGGGAAGCTGCGAGCTTTATCGGGCCCGGGCCGGAGTGCCGTTGTCACGGTTCGAGCCGAGGTCTCGACCCGATGCCAGACGAATAACCCCCTGATATTCCGCCTGTTGACCGGATTGACAACGCCCTTCACTTTGGTGATCTTGATCCTTCGTATCGGATATCTGGGTTAATTGAATGAATCTCTACGCACGGACATTTTCGACTCTTAAACCGTTCTGGAAACATCTGGTCACGGCGTCAGTCTCGGCCGCGTTCTGTTCCCTGCTTGCCGGACTGATGCTGTGGATGATCGGCCCGTTGTTGATGACCCTGTTCCAGGTCGATTCCAATACGGTCTTTCCGTCAGGTGTGACCGACGTTGGTCAATCGGTGCCTGGGAGCGCCGGACCTGTCGGACAGGCCGAGGACTGGGTTTACCGGATAAAGGACTCGTTCAAGTCCGGGATAAACGCCCTGGTGCAATCAGATACGCGCGCCGGTACGCTGGCACACTTCTGCGTCCTGATACTGGTCGTCGCGCTGATCAAGAACCTATTCTACTATGTTCAGGCGTTCTTCATGGTCTGGGTTCAGCAGTCGGTGATGCGTTCTTTCAGAGATCGATTGTTTACGAAATATCAGCGCTTATCGCTGGCCTATTTTCACTCGCGTCGCACCGGTCAGATCATTTCCAGAGTCACTAACGACGTTTCCGTGTTAAATGAGTCAATTGATATTGGCTTCAACCAACTTGTCTCCGACGGTGTCCTGGCGATAGTGCTCGCCGCCTCCCTCGTGATGCTTAGCTGGGAACTGACGCTCATGGCGGCAGTGGTCCTACCTGCGGTGTTCGGTTTCATATGGTTTATCGGCCGGAAGATGCGCAAGTACTCTGAGCGCACTCAGCAGAAGATGGCCGATGTCAATTCAGTACTCGAAGAGGCGGTCAACAACGTCCGGATAGTCAAGGCCTTCTCGATGGAGGAGTTTGAATCGAAGAAATTCTTCCGAACCACCTTTGAGTACTTCCGCTCGCTTGTGAGGATGAGGCGTATCCGTCATTTGTCATCGCCGATAAATGATATACTCGCGACGTGCGCCGGCACGTTCATCATGTATTTCGCCGGGACCAGGATTGTCGAAGGAACCGGCAAGCTCGATGTCGGCGATTTCATGACGTTCATTCTCGTCATGTTCGCGCTGATCAAACCGGTCAAGGAACTTAGCCAGATACACATCAAGTTGCAGGAAGGTATGGCTGCCGCCGAGCGGATTTTTGAGGTGCTTGACACCGATGAAGACGTGACGGATCGCCCTAAAGCCCGCACGGTTTCGGGCTTTACCGACGCGATTCGCTACCAGGGGGTGTCGTTCTCCTACAATAGTGTGGAACCGGTGTTACAGGACGTTTCGTTTGAAGTCAATGCGGGCGAAGTAGTGGCGATTGTGGGTCCGTCGGGCGCCGGCAAGTCAACCTTGCTAGATCTGCTGCCTCGTTTCTATGATCCGCAGGAGGGATCGATTGTCCTGGATGGTGTAAATATACGGGGCATTTCGCTCAAATCACTCCGCAATCTGATGGGAATCGTGACGCAGGAGACCTTCCTGTTCAATGATACTGTACGCAACAACATCGCCTATGGTCAGGACGGTTTGCCTCCGGAAAGAGTGATCGCGGCAGCAAAGATGGCGAACGTCCACGAATTCATCAGCCAGTTTGAACACGGATACGATACGGTAGTCGGCAATCGCGGTGTGAAATTGTCCGGCGGGCAACGCCAACGAGTGGCGATTGCGCGAGCACTATTGAAGAACCCGCAGATATTGATATTTGACGAGGCCACGTCGGCGCTTGATACCGAATCGGAAGCTCAGGTTCAGGAAGCGATTGATCGTTTGATGGCCAATCGGACGGTTCTGGTCATAGCTCATCGTTTGTCGACCATCAAGAACGCCGATCGCATCATTGTGTTGGATAAGGGCCGTATCATCGAATCAGGCGCTCACGATGAATTGATGGCGCGGCAGGGTATGTACCAACGACTCTATCTCATGCAGTTCAAGGACTGGTCATGAACCTGCTGTTCCTGGATTCGGTTGATCGTGGTACGTTTGGCGGTTACGAAAACTGGATTTGCCTGGTGGCAAAGTACTTCGTTGAGCATGGCCATCGAGTGACAGCGGTTGGACGGCCAGGATCGGAGTATCTTCGGAGAACGGCGGCTGTGTCTGATAAGATCGAGACCATTGACCTGCCAATTTCAGGTGATTTCAATCCGTTTACGATCAGTCACCTGAAATGGATACTTTCCGAGCGGCAGGTGGACCTGATGACCGTGAATTTCAACAAAGATGTTCGCCTCGGCGGTTTGGCGGCGCGCTGGTACGGGCCGACCAGGGTCTGCTGGCGTCTCGGGCTTGACATAACTTCCAATAAGTGGGTGCATCGGTGGCTGTCTCCGCAGCTTGTGGATGGCGTGATCGTTCCGTCTCAAGCGCTGAAGAAACAGGTCACGCGGCATGGATATCTCACCGATGAGATGGTTACGGTCATCTACAATGGCACGGAGGATAGGCGATTCGTCCGACCTGATACGGAATCAGCGCGCGCCCTGCGTGACAAATATCAACTCGGTCAGGATAAGCTTCTGGCGGTAGTTGTTGGGCGGTTTGTGGATCAAAAAGGTCACAAGTATCTTGTGGAGGCTGCGCCGGAAATTGTCAGACAGGTTCCGAAAGTCGTGTTCTTATTTCTGGGTGACGGTCATCATGAGGCAATGCTGCGATCGCGAATTGCGGAACTGGGGCTGGGCGACAACTTTGTCTTTGCCGGGATGCTCGATAAGATCGACCTTGAACTGACAGGCTCCGATCTGATGGTCCATCCGGCAATAGAGGAACCGTTCTCTCATGCAATCCTCGAAGGTATGCGGGCCGGGTTGCCCATTGTCGCCAGCAGAGTAGGCGGGATACCGGAAGCGTTGGTGGACGGTGAGTGTGCAGTGTTGGTGCCGGCGCGTGCTCCGAACAGTCTGTCGACTGCCATAGTTCAATTATTGCGTTCCGCGGAGACCCGAGCAGCGTTCGGACAAGCGGCGCAGGAGCGTTGGCGGAGTCACTTTCGAATCGACACGATGATGCAGCAGGTCGAAGCGTATTTTCAGTTACTCATGAGCAAAGGTGTGGCGGCATGAGTTTCCTTAAGACGCTGGAACACAGGGCCAAGGACATGGTATTTGGCTTCTGTCATCTGTTCTTCAGAAAGGGGAGACGGGTGCCTGTGCCGCTTGATGGCGATCGAATGAACAAAGTGTTGTTTCTTCGGCCTGAGAAAATCGGTGACATGGTGATCTCTCTGCCAGTGTTCGACGCTCTCCGCTTCCGCTATCCGCATATGAAGATATCCGTTCTGGCTTCTCCTCGTAACTATGTTCTTGTAAAGAATGATCCGCGCTTCGACAAGATCTTTCTATACCGCAAGTGGACGCTTGAGGACTTTCGTCAGCTCGGGGCCATTCGGCGCGAAAAATTCGATTGCGTGTTCGATATGATTGACGATGATTCGGTCACGACTTTGTTCTATTCCCAACTGGCTGGTTCGCAGGCAGTGCGGATAGGAATCGGCAAACGACGCCATGCCATATTTTATGATTGCAATCATGTGCATGCTGACGGGGTCGGTGGGCACATAGTCGATAACACGCTGAAGTTACTCGATCCGTTCGGAATCAGAGAGAAGGACACTTCCGGATTTGCGTCGCCACACCTCACGAACACCGCACAACGACGCGTCGATGAATATCTGAGAGAGCAACCGCGCGAGTCCTGTTTTCTAGTGGGGTTGAATCTGTCGGCGGGCAAACCCAACCGCATTTGGCCAGATGATCGGGCGATTGAATTGTGTCGACACCTAACTGCATGGAGAAGAGACCTCCGCATGATCGTGATAGTCATGCCGAAAGACCGGGAGCGAGGAGAAAGAGTTGCTGCTGAGGCCGGCGACAACACGCGAATTATTCCTGATCGATTGAACCTGATCGAGGTAAGCGCCCTGATCTCTCGCCTGAGACTGCTGATTTCGCCTGACACGTCGCTCATTCATATTGCGCGCTCGTTCCAGGTGCCGGTCGTGGGACTGTACAGCAGGGCCAGCAAGAACTTCCAGCGATGGCGCCCGTACCGTCAATCTGACGGCACCGTTGTCGGAAGCGACGTCGATACGATTTGCGACATCACCGTCGAGCAGGTATTTTTGCAGATCCAGGAAGTGCTCTCGCGAATCGAGAGGGGAACGATATGAAGAAACTCTCGGTAGTTATAATTGCACGCAACGAAGAGACTGTTCTGCGTCGCTGTCTTGAATCAGTCAGATGGGCTGATGAGATCATCGTGGGTGATTCAGGTTCTTCCGATCGCACAATGGAGGTTGCGAGAGACCTTGGGGCGAAGGTGTACAACTATGAATGGCGCGGGTTTGGTCCGGCCAAACAGGGCGCTGTCGACAGAGCCGAAGGGGAGTGGATACTCTCCCTTGACGCCGACGAAGAGGTGACTCCTGAACTGGCTCTGGAAGTCAAAGCCGCGCTTGAGCGGGACGATCACGTAGCCGGCTACTACCTGCCTCGTCGCACAGAATTTCTTGGCCGCTGGATGTTACACGGTGGCTGGTATCCCGACCACGTGCTGCGACTGTTTCAAAAGGATCGAGGGACTTTTACATCGGCGATGGTACATGAAGCGATCAGGGTCGATGGTCCTACGGCCCGCCTCAGAAACGATCTGCTGCACTATAGTTATCCAACGCTGGATCGATACTTGGACAAGTTCAATCGATATACTACGCTGGCGGCGAACGAAGCATTTGAGAGGGGACAGCGCGGCCTTCTGCTCAGGCTGATCGTGAATCCGTGCGCCAAGTTTGTGAAGCAGTATCTCCTGAAGGGTGGCTTTCTCGATGGTGCGGAAGGATTGTTATTGGCGATCTTGTCGGCCGGATATGTGTCCATCAAGTATGCCAAACTCCGCGACCTCTGGCGTCAGAAAGAAAAGGGCGTGAACTGAGATGGCTCAAATCCTCGACATACAACCAGGCGACCGTCTTCTGGTGAGTCGGACTGACCGTCTTGGTGACCTGGTCCTCGCGCTTCCGCTAGTGGAAACGTTAAAAGCGCGATTTCCTGAATGCGCCGTTGATGTTCTCGCCTCTCTTTACGCTTCGCCGATTCTCGAAAACAACCCCAGCATCGACCGAATTGTGCGGGTCCAAAACGACCAACTCGTGGCCAGCCGCCACTACCGCAAGGAGCTGGAGCAGCGAATCAGAAAAGGGAAATACAAAGCGGCAATAGTGCTCTACCCCGGAAGGCATATCAGCAGGCTGCTTTATCGAGCGGAAGTTCCCGTGCGGATAGGCACGGCGGGCCGCTTTCACTCGGTTTTTTTCACTCATCGACTCCTGCACAGCCGCAAAGCGAACAAGAAGCATGAATCCGAGTATAACCTCGATTTCATGACCTACTTTCGCGACGGCATTACGATCAGTCGACCGGCTGTATATCCGACCGATAAAGAACTCAGAAATGCACAGCGTGTCATAAAAGAGTGCGGCGTAGACGGTCCTTTTGTGGTGGTGCATCCCGGGTCGGGCGGTTCCGCTGAACGGTGGCCTATGGTCAGATTCGTTGAACTCTATAATCGATTGAACCGGAACTGTCTGGTAGCGATAATGACCGGTTCGGATATCGAGGGTGACGACATGAAGACTGTGGCGAGCGAACGGGGTGTTGTCTTGCGGGAAATCACCGGCCGTACCGACCTTCGGACGCTGGCGGCGGTTCTTTCACTGGCGACAGTTGTGGTTGCCAATTCCACCGGTCCGTTGCACCTTGCGGTGGCAGTCAGCACGCGGGTCGTTGGATTGTATCCCGGCCGAGAGATCATGTCGCCGGTTCGATGGGGACCGGTCGGTGTGGGACACCGGGTGCTTCAGCCGGAAGTAGAACAGTGCCGTTGCCTCGCAGGTGGCTGCCGCTGTATGGATACGATAACGGTTGAACAGGTCGCTGAAGCTGCCGAAACAGTATATGACGAAGTCATCGGAAAGCAAACCTGAGGTCAAATACAACCTCGCCCAGTTCATTATCCAGGTCGAGGCGCTCAATGCCAACGTGGATGTGGCCCTCCTGCGCCAGGCCTACGAGTTCTCGGACACTGCTCACGCCGGCCAGCGGCGTTCCTCGGGGGAGCCGTTCATCGAACACTGCCACGAAGTGGCGCTCTTTCTGGCGGAATTGCATATGGACTCCACCACGCTGGCGGCCGGACTGCTGCATGATGTGGTCGAGGACACGCCGTACACTCTGGGACAGATACGCGACGCCTTTGGGGACGAGGTAGCTGATCTTGTAGACGGGGTAACCAAGATAGGAGCGGTTGAGTTCAATTCGCTCGAAGAGGAGCAGGCCGAGTATTTTCGCAAGATGCTCTTGAGCATGGCCAGGGATATCAGGGTGATTATCATCAAACTCGCCGATCGGATGCACAACATGCGCACGCTCGATGCATTGCCCCTTCCCAAGCGCAAGCGCATCGCCCAGGAGACGCACGATGTCTACGCTCCGCTGGCTCATCGGCTGGGTATCTACAAAACCAAGACGGAGTTGGAGGACCTCGCGCTCAAGCACTTGCAGCCCGAGGTTTATGTTGAGCTGGCCAAAGCGGTCAAAGAAAAGAAAGAAGAACGCGAAGCTTACATCGAGGAGATTGCCCTACCGATTAAGGACGCTCTGGCGAAAGACGGAATTCGCACCGAGGTACACGGGCGAGCCAAGCATCTTGACTCGATCTATCATAAGATTGTCAAGCGTGGAGTACCGTTCGACCAGATATTTGATCTTCTGGCGATCCGGGTGATCGTCCAGAACGAGCGCGAGTGCTACCACGCCATGGGGATTCTTCACGCCATGTGGAAACCGGTGGCGGGGCGGTTCCACGACTACATTGCCAACCCGAAACCCAACGGTTATCGCTCGCTTCACACTACGGTCTTCGGGCCGCGCAACAAGACGATCGAAATCCAGATCCGTACTCGCAATATGCATGAATTTGCGGAAAACGGAATTGCCGCACACTGGCTCTACAAAGAAGGACGCCAGACGCTCAGCAAAGACGACCGGCAGATGATGTGGCTTAAGGGTGTGCTGGAGTGGCAGAAAGACGATCTGCTGAATCCAGCCGAGTTCATGGAATACCTCAAGATGGACCTCTACTCGGAGGACATCTTTATCTATACGCCCAAGGGTAAGCTGGTCCACCTGCCGCGTGGAGCCACACCGCTGGATTTCGCCTTTTCCATTCACACTCAGGTGGGAATCCACTGCGCGGGCGCCAAAGTCAACGGCCGACTACAGCCGCTGTCCACCAAGCTCCAGTCCGGAGACCAGGTGGACATTATTACCAATCCGAACCAGACACCGTCACACGACTGGCTCAAGCTGGTCAAGACCTCGTCTGCGCGCTCCCGTATCCGACGCTGGCTCAATCAGGCCGGTTTCGAGCAGTCGGAGGCCTTGGGGCGGGAGATTCTTGAACGGCGTTTGAAAGAGATTCGCCTCACCATGCCGGATGATCAGCACTTGCAGGAATACGCCGAGCATCTGGATCAGAAGTCGGCTGAGGCGATGCTGGCCGCTATTGGCAGCGGCGCGTTGACCGCACGGGCGGTGATCAATCTGATTCAGCCGGAAGAAGCTAAGGAAGTCACCCCGGGTATTGTCGGCCGCCTCGTGGATAAAATGCGCGGCAGCAAGGGCATTCGCGTGCAGGGGATGGCCAACATGATGTTCCGTTTTGCCGGCTGTTGCCAACCGGTGCCGGGTGAAGATATCGTTGGTTTTATTACCCGCGGCCGTGGAGTGACGATACATCACGCCAACTGTAAACTTGCCATCGACCTGGCCAACCAGTCGCCGGAACGCAAGATCGCGGCCAGTTGGGATGCGGGAAAGGATCAGTCGTTCGTCGTGCAACTTGACGTTGTGGTCGAAGACCGCAAGGGTATGCTGCACGATATCACTGAGGCTATAGCCGACTCCAACACCAACGTGCGCGGCGCAGAGATATACTCCTCTGATACGACTGCTCAGGGCAAGTTTCTGATCGAGGTATCAAGCTTGTCGCACCTGAATCGGATTATCGATAAGATGAAGAAGGTCAAGGGGGTGATCCAGGTGTTTCGCTCCCGCCGCTACGAGCCAGAGGAGTAGACTTGTAGGGCGGGTTTGCCTCAAACCCGCCATCATCATAGAATCGTAGGGCGGGTCCGTCTTCGACCCCGCCATTCTTCAAGGTGACAAGAGAATTGGCAGGTTTGAAGACAAACCTGCCCTACTGTTTCTACTTCTTAAGCAAGTCCACCTTCTTTATCATGTCCCAGCGTGGCATCTCACCCACTTTGTAATCGCCCAGTTGCCAGGCAACATGGTACATGTACTCATGTTGGAATTCATCGGTGTACCTCACCATCAGGTGGCGAATAGTTGACTTGCCCAGCTTCTGTTTATCAAGTACTGCTTGGCGATAGATGTAGTCAGCACCGCACTGATACATGTCGCCATTGTCAATGATGTTCTTCTCATATAGGGCTTGCCACTTCCCTTGCTCAGGAATTGCTATGTCGATCGAATCATTAATGCAGTGATAGTATCGTAGCCCGTATGCTGGCTTGGTGCTCACGTTGGTGACGTAGTACCGCAATTGCCAGTTCTCTTCGCCTTTGCCCTGATCGATAAATGCCGTAACCGGTGCTTTGCCCTGCTCGATCGCACCACTCGGCAGCAGATACGGCTTTTCCGACAGACGCAGTTGCTCCTGAAGTACATCTACTTGCGCGTAGATGAAGTACGCCATCACGATCGACCCTGCAGCGGTCAGGAAAGTTGCGAATACCAATAATAGCGTCAATTTGTCGTGATTTACAGCCATTTGGGTCTCCTGCCTTTCCAATCTCAATTACTTATTATTGAAGACTATTATACCAACGTCGTCGTGTCAACTGGTCTTTAGATGATGTCTACAGCCACCATTCTGGCCACCATCTGCTAACAGGTTTGAGGCAAATCTGCCCTACTGTTTCAAGATCTTCTCAATCAGCATCGCATCATTCGGCAGCAATTCCGGCTTTACCAGCCTGGGGACAAGCTCGCGCCAAATTGCGGCCTTCGCGAATACCTCTTTGAAAGTCGGCAACGCGCGGTCGACCTGGCCGTTGTACGCCAGAGTCACCGCGTGCCAGAACAATATCTCGACGTTGCTGGGGTCAAGGCGCGCCGCTTCAGCATAGGCGGCCGAGGCTTCGTCGAACTTCTGGAGCGTGACGAAATTGTCGCCCTCGTCCATCTTCTGATAGGCGCGAGTGACTTCAAGAAGCCGACGCAGCTCTTTCAACGGCTCGGGGGAGTCATCGACTCTGATATCAACAATCTTGTCCTGCCAAGGCAGACCTGACGGCTTCGCCGCGACGACTATCATAGCCGCCGACTGCTTGCCGCGAATATCGCCGCCCTCGGCCTGGGCCGCTTCGAGCGCGGCCATCATCCGGTCAGCCAGATCACCCGGAGTGCTCTCAAAGGCTTTCGCCATCGCGTCCCAGACCGTGTTCTTGAGCATCAGATTGGCCTGCACCGAATAGTTCGGCCCGGTGCGATGTCCGGCCTCGGCGATACACTTGCTGCCAGTGTGCGCCACTACTCCGCCGTGGGTGTCGATCATTCCCACCTGGCGGACCGCCTCGCTGGGGTCACTTGCGAGCAGCCCGGCCAGCGCTTCCTGAGCGGTCTTACCGGTGCGCATCATTTCGATGCCCAGCAGCCCGTACCGATAGTCCGAAAACGACTGGGTGGCCACCGCACCGACTCCCGGCTCAGCCCAGATGACATTGGCCACTTTGAACCAGTGCGACTGCACTGCCGCCCCGAACTGCCCGGTGGCCGAGTCATAGCAGACGATGGAAAAAGTGTGTGCCGGGCGGATGGGAACAGCCACCACTGTTTCGCCTGCGGATACACTCGCTACGACCATTGAACTTGCGATCAACATTACGAATGTCCTTTTCATACTATTGTCCTCCGTTGCTATTCCAAGTCACGTTGAGTCTGTCGAAGGGTGACTTAAGGATCACTGTCCCAGTATCCTTTCAATCAACGCCGCATCGTCCGGTAACATGTCTGGGCGTGGCAGGCGGAGAACTACGTCGCGCCAGAGCGGCTCTCTCGCAAAGACTTCCTTGAAAAGAGTCAGGGCGCGATCAGTCTGCCCAATACTGGCAAGATTGACAGCGGGCCAGAACTTGAGCTCGACGTTGTTCGGATCAAGCTGTGCGGCGGCGAGATACACTTCCCAGGCCTCGTCGATCTTTCCCGCATCAAGTAAACCATACCCATCGCTCATTTTCTGGTACGCGCGCGTGATGGTCAGGAGCCGACGCAACTCCTTCAGTGGCTCCACGGAGTCATCGACCCGGAGATCAACCAGACGCCCTTCGCCCGGCCCGGAGGCTGGTTTGCCATCGACCACAATCATAGCCGCCGACTGCATCCCGCGCATGTCGCCGCCTTCGGCCTGACCGGCCTCAAGCGCAGCCATCATCCGCTCTGCCAGATCACCCGGAGTGCTCTCAAATGCTCTTGCCATGGCGTCCCAGACGGTGTTTTTGAGCATCAGGGACGCCTGGGTGGCGAAATGATGACCAACATGACTCCCGCCCTCGGCCAGGCAGTTCTTTCCCGTGCGCCCGGCGCTCCGGCCACTCGCGTCGATCATCCCGACTTGTCGGTATTCGCGGCCTTGGTCTCCGGCCAACAGACTGTCCAGCGACTCCTGGGCGGTCTTTCCTGAACGCATCAATTCGAGGCCGGTTGCCCAGTAACGGTTGTCGGAAAAAGACTGAGATGCTACCGCTCCAATACCCGGTTCCGCATGGATAACATCGCAGACCCGAAAATAGTGCGATTGCACCGCCGCCCCGATCTGGCCGGTAGCCGAATCGTAGCAGACGATGGAGTAGGTGTGGATGGGTGGCAACGACAGGTGGATGTCCGAATCGCCCGCGAAAGCGACTCCGGTCGTCAGAGCCAGAAACGCCAGAATCAATGCGGTTATCGTTCTCATGCAGTAATTCCTCCTTATCATCGGTTATTCGTTGTGCCATTCGGTCAAAGTCAGGACGTGCCAGACACGGCTCATGTTTGATCCAAAGGACTACTCATCTTTTTCATTTGACCTAACGCCAAACAAACAAATAACTTACTGCTGCGCAACCAGAATCAAGACGGACCGTATTTACCTTGAATAATTCCCGGAACGGCCGGTATGACCAGTAAGAAGGAAGTAGAATCGATGAACTCCGATTCCGCTCTGGTTATGAGTATAGGGACTGGTGACAAAACGGCGTTTCGGGTATTGGTGGAACGGCACAAGAAAACCGCCTACGGTATGGCGCTCGGTTTGGTGGGTAACCGGGATGATGCCTTCGACATCAGCCAAGAGGCATTTCTAAGGGTGTACCGCTCGGCGAAGAGCTTTGACCATAAGCAGCCGTTCCTGCCCTGGTTTTACACGATAATCGCTAATCTCAGCCGCACCTGGCTGAGGCGACGCTCTTCGCGCGACCATCGGATGGTCGACCTCGATGAGGCGGCGTCTTTTCTGGTCAGCGATGACAACCCCGAGGAGGCGGTGATCCACGACCAGCAGGTGACCCGGCTGCGTCAGGCACTACTCCAGCTTTCTTTTGCCGACCGCGAGATTATCGTGCTTCAGCACTTTCGCAACCTGCCCTACGACGAGATTGCGAAGCTGCTGGAGATTCCTCGCGGAACAGTCATGTCCCGACTCTATTATGCGCGGAAACGGTTAGCCAAGCTGATGGGGTCTCATGATGGATGAACAATACCGTGAACTGCTGGCGGGGTATGTCGACGGCGAGCTGACTGACCTTGAAAAGCTCGACTTCGAGCGCGAACTGTCCCATTCCGCCGAACTCCGCGCAGAACTGCAGGAGTTTATGCAATTGAAAGAGGTGACGAACACTATGCGCTACGCAGACATCCCGGACGCGGTCTGGGATTCGTACTGGGAATCGCTGTACAAAAAGACTGAGCGGGGGCTGGGGTGGATTTTCTTCTCGGTCGGCGCGATTCTGGTCCTTGCTTTTGGCCTGTATCAGGCGTTTCATCAGTTGTTCACCGACCCGAATGCCCCGCTTTGGCTGAAGATCGGTTTGCCGATGGCGACCCTGGGACTGGGCATCTTGCTGGTGTCGTACGTCAGAGAGCGGATTTTCGCCTGGAGACGGGAACGTTACTCGGAGGTTGAGAAGTGATTATCACGACTACAGAGACAATCGTCGGTAAGAAGATCGTCAAGACTCTCGGACTGGCCAAGGGCAATACCGTTCGCGCGACTCATATCGGCCATGATATTGCGGCCTGTTTCCGCAACGTTGTCGGCGGTGAAGTGAACGACTATACCAAACTTCTGGCGGAAGCGCGTGAGCAATCGCTTGATCGATTGATTGAAGATGGCCGTAAGTTGGGCGCGAATGCGATAGTGGGTTGTCGTTTTTCGACGTGCGAGATGATGCGGGGTGCGGCGGAGATTATCGTCTATGGCACGGCGGTGGTGGTAGAGGAGGAGTAGAGTGAAGGGTGGGGTGCATGGCAATTGATGCTCTTTATCTGATAGTCGGTGCACTTGTAATTGGTGTGGGCGGTGTCTTTTCAACTTGGGGGATTGATCGTCTTAAGGAGAGAAGTGCGATACGCGGATGGGCGATCATCGCATTTGGAGCCCTGATTATTGGGGCCGGAAGTTATGTTACTGGCCAGGGACTTGATCGAAGAGCCGTCAGGCTGCAAAAGCAGGCACTGATAATTGCAGTTGCACAGGAGTGGGAGCTGAACGACTTCGAATTCAAGAATAGTGGACTTCTCCAAGGTGACAGTTTGGAACTTTGGAGTATTGGTGCTCTTTACCCACGGTTCAGCAGGGACGCAGCAATAGCAGCGTTGTCGTCCGGCCAGTTTGACGCAAAACGTCCAGAAGACAGTGTCTTTCTATTTATGACAACAGAGCTTGCGCGTCGGATTCGTGATGTAAACGCCAGACTAGATTTGTCCGACGGGCTCATCACTGAAGGACTGCCAATTGAGGTGCTTGTTCAGCACAGAAAGGTAGTCTTGGAGTCGGTTCGACTCAAATGGTTCCTCAACATTCACCGTTTTGCTGACTCTCTATTGTCGGCCAGTTATCCTTGGCTTAGAAGCTACCGAAGTCTAGCAGTCCGCTCAGAATGAACTGTGAGATAGCAGTACGGCAATTGGTCCTTGACTTCCACAAACTCAAGGTGCGAGATTAAGAACATGACAAAGAAACTCTACAGATCAAGAACCAACAAGATGATCGCCGGAGTGTGCGCCGGGCTGGGGGATTTCTTCGAGCTTGACCCCACGCTCATTCGTCTCGGCGCGGTAGTTCTCGTACTGGCCGCCGGGGTTGGCATTCTGGCGTATATCGTCGCCTGGATCATCGTTCCACAGCAACCCTGGGATTCAGTAGGGAAGTAGCGGCGGTTAGGGCGGCATCCGAGCTGCTGCGAGGACCTGAAAGTCGTCTGTCACCGATAAGTCTCGGCTGATCGGTAGGATGACACCATGATGACGCAAAACAGGGATGTTCTGGCGTGGGTGGCGATGGTTACCTCGCTGGCGCTTCATGTCGTCGATGAAGCCCTGAACGACTTTCTGAGCTTCTACAATCTCTTGGTAGAGAACATGAGAGAGAGCCTCGGGTTCTTCCCAATGCCAATTTTCGAATTCAGGTACTGGATCGGCGGTTTGATCTGTGTGGTTACGATCGGCTATCTGGCGATACCGCTAGTCGGTAGAGGTACCCGGGGTATCAAGATCGTTATGGTGGTGGCGGGAGTTTTGATGATTCTGAATAGTCTCGGCCATATGGCAGCATCGATCTACATAGGCAGGGTGGTTCCCGGGACCCTGAGTTCACCGCTGCTGCTTGTGGCTTCACTGTATGTGGTAGTGCGCGGCCTGAAATGCCGCCGACTGAGTTGACAGGGTCCACGCGCCGCCGTCAAAATCATTTGCCATATTTCTTTGGGGGTTATAGTTTCCGGCAGGATTTGACCGTTTTACTCGAAAAGGAGGTTCGCTCGATGCGAGGTAAATCCTGTATGACACTGACTACATGTGCTGTGGCGACCGTGCTGATAGCCGCCACTGGGTCGGCAAACGTGCCGGCCTTGTTTGTTCGACATGACATTCGAATTGTCTTGGACGTGCCATTGCAGCAGGCAACGATCTCAGACAAAGGTATCGTGCAAGTGGGAAAGGGCTGGAATCTGTTTTATCTGAACGGCAGTGCGAAGATTGGTTCGCTCAGTGTCGCTGGAAGCCCTGTCGATTACCGTGTCGCAAGTTTCGCAGACACGGCTCAACTGCCGGCCGAAATCAAAGCGGATATTCCAAAGCTGGAAGCCGAGGGCGAGCCGCTCTTAGTATTTTTTGAGTCGAACCAGAGCGGCTCGGTGCCGTTTGAGATGGACTTCCAGGCGAAATTTGCTGACCCGGTCGAGAATGTGCAGTTCTCTCGCGAGAAAGTCGGTAACGAAGTGCGCGGGACGATCATCGAGCAAGGCGCCTACCTGAGCCCGGCGGCGTATTTCTATCCGATAGGCAATGAGAAGCTGATTCAATTCCGGGTGACAGTGGATGCGCCGGCAGAGTGGTTGTCAGTTTCTGACGGCAACCCGGTTTCATCTGCGCTGGAGAATGGCCGTCGGATCGAGACGTTTGAGAATCCGTACGTTAATGATGGGCTTACAGTGACGGCGGCGCCATACGTGGCGCGAGTCGAGACGCGCGACAATTTTGAAATCGCGGCCTATTTCTTCGATGCTGACACGGCGCTGGCGGCAGGATATCTCGAATCGGCCGCGGGGTATCTGACCATGTACTCGGACTTGATTGGCCCCTATCCTTTCAAACGATTCACCATTGCCGAGAACTTCTTTCCGACCGGTTACGGTTTCCCGGCGTGGACATTGTTGGGCCAGCAGGTGCTGCGGTTGCCGTTTATCAAGAGCACGTCGCTCGGGCACGAAGTGCTCCATAACTGGTGGGGCAACAGCGTGTATGTTGACTATGAGCGCGGCAACTGGTGCGAAGGATTGACGGTCTACGGTGCGGACTATCATTACAAATTGATGGAATCACCGGCGGCCGCGCGCGATTACCGCAAGGACATTCTCAAGGAATATGCCAGCTATGTCAATCAGGGGAACGACTTTCCGCTTCGGGAATTCAAATCGCGCACCAGTGCGGAAACGCGCTCGATAGGCTACAACAAGGCGATGATGGTCTTCCACATGATCGAAGAAGAGATCGGTACAACGGCGTTCTTCGATGCCTGGAAACTGATCTACAGTAAGTACAAAGCCGACAAGGCGACCTGGGAAGATTGGCTTGCTGCGTTTGAGCAAACCGGAAGGCAGGACTTGACCTGGATAATCGGCCAATGGATTGATCGCGTCGGCGCACCTCAGATAGAGCTTCAGGCGGTGGAGAAAGTGGCGGGAGAGGGCCGCACAAATGTGAGAATCGATTTGCGCCAGGATGAGAAGAACTTGTACCGGTTGCACGTGCCGATTCGTTTTTCCGGTGTTGGGCAGGTCGTGGACACTTTTGTAATCCTCGATAAGACAGATCAGAATTACTATTTCCACTTGCCCGTCGAGGTGAATCTCGTGGAGATTGACCCTGACTATCACCTGTTTCGCAGGCTATACCCCGGGGAAATTGAACCGATTATCTCGGCAGTGATGGGAGATCCGAGGAAGAAGTTTCTTGCGCAAGCGACTGATGACGCAGGAAGAGCCTGTTTTCAGGCCTTTGGCAGCAGCCTGTCGGAAGACTCGGCTATTGTTGAGTCATTGGGCATACTTGGAGGGGAGCCGAAAGACTATGCCCCGGTGATCCTGAACCCGACCGAAATGCCTGCGGACCTGGCGCCAGCATTTTCTGCAACAGACAGTTCGCTGATCATCAACGGCGCCGAGTACCTTCGAGCCGGTCACACGTTTGTGATGGCTGGAAAGAATTGGAGTGGTTTCGAGAAGTATATGATCCTTATAAGCGATGATCTTGCGTCGCTGCCGCGAATCGGTCAGTTGGTGCCGCATTACGGGAAGTACTCGTATCTCGTGTTCGATGGACCGAAGAACGTGGGCAAAGGGCAGTGGCCGGTGGTAGGGTCGCCACTTAAGAAGAACTTTTAGAGGCTTCAATCATCAGGCCCAGCTTTGGGCGGGGCATCCAGAAGTAAGGACGGCAGAACCACTGGTCGAAGCGGCGAGGTTTCTACCCTACGTTTCTGCTACCCGCACAGAACTGCGCCGCCGTTTACGTTCAAAATCTCTCCCGTGATGAAAGTTGAAAGGTCGGACGCGAGAAACAAAATCGGTCCGGCCAGTTCTTCGGCGGTGCCGGCGCGTCCCATCGGAATCTTACTCAAGATATCCTCTCGCTCAGGACCGATCAATGATTCATGTGACATGTCCGTGTCGACCCATCCGGGCGCGACACAGTTCACTCGTATGTTGTAATCGATCAGTTCCGGCGCGAGTGATTTGGTCAAACTGATAATCGCACCTTTCGAGGCTGCGTAAGGTGAGTGGAACGCTTCACCGCGCTGTCCGGCGGTCGACGAGACAAGGATAATATTGCCCGAGCGCTGTTTTTTCATGTGGGGTACGACGGCCATCGTGGGATAGAACGTGCCGAGGATGTTGACATCGAGTGTCCGTTTAAGGCGTGCCTCGTCCATGCCGTCGATAGGGTTATGCTCCCAGATACCGGCGTTGCAGACGAGAATGTCGATCCGGCCGAATTCCCTGGCGGAGTTGTCAATCATAGTCTCGACTTCTGAGCGATTGGCGACATCGGCTTTGGCGAGGGACACCTTCACACCGAACTTCTCGCATTGCCTGCGGATATCATTTGCTGCATCGTCATCGGTGCGATAATTGATGATTACATGCCCGCCGGCTTTCGCAAACATGATGGCAGTTGCCGCGCCGATACCGCGTGACGCACCGGTGATGAGAGTGACTTTGTTCTTGAGGGAGATCATAAGTCTGGCCTCTTCGATTGTTATACGTCACACTTCGACTGGCTCAGTGTGACGTGTCGGTAGCCGGATCACCGGGCATCGGCCCTGGCACTCCAAAGCCGTCAGGCAGAGTCGCCTGACGGCACACCATAACGTGGGCTATATTGCGGACGATTTCAGATTCTCTTTCGAGAACAGCTGCTCCAGTTTCGGATCGGTGAAGATGCCATCCTTGCGGACCAGTCTGTCGTCGAACCAGAGTTCGCCGCCGCCATAGTCCTTGCGCTGAATCAGTACCAGGTCCCAGTGAATCGATGACTGGTTGCCGTTGTAGGCTTCATCGTAACATTGACCCGGCGTGAAGTGTATCGAACCGGCTATCTTCTCATCAAACAAGGTGTCTTTCATCGGCTTCAAGATGAACGGATTCACTCCGATGGCAAACTCGCCGACGTATCGCGCACCCTCGTCGGTATCGAAAATCTTGTTCATTTTGGCGGCATCGCCGTCGCACGTAGCCTTGATGATCTTGCCCTTCTCGAACGTGAGAGAAATGTTGTTATACACGACGCCCTGATACAGCGAAGGCGTGTTGTACGTTATGGTCCCGTTGACGGAGTCGCGCACCGGGGCAGTATAGGCCTCGCCGTCAGGGATATTGCGATCGCCGCTGCAGCTTATAACCGGAATGCCCTTGATCGAAAACGTCAGGTCGGTGCCGGGAGCCTTGATGTGAACCTTGTCGGCGGCTTGCATCAGAGCCGCCAGACCGAGCATGGCCTCGGACATCTTGCCGTAGTCGGCGCAGCAGACGTCGTAATAGAAGTCCTCAAAAGACTCCTGCGACGTCTCCGCCAATTGCGCCATAGCGTTATTGGGATAGCGCAAGACGACCCAGCGGGTTCGTTTGACGCGCTGTTCCAGGTGAACTGGCTTGTAGAATACCGAATTCCACAAATCCATCTGGCTATGGGGGATATCCGCCAAATCAAAAGGATTGTCCGAACCGCGCAAACCAATATAGGCATTGGCGCGTTTCATTAGTTCCATGTGCAGTTCGGCCTGCTTCTGATGCTGCTCTTTAGTGGCTTTTCCGATCCACTGGCGAAGGAGCGACTCATCATTATAGAACCAGAACGGCACGGCGCCCCGCTCTGTGGCCAGACGAATAATCTGTTTGCCGATCTCGAGGGTTTCTTTTCCCTTGATCTCAAGGTAGAGAACTTCGCCCTTCTGGAGCTTGACCGAATAATCAAGAAGCTGTCGGGCGAGTACTTCGTTGCGTTTGTCTTTCATACTTATTCCTCGTCAAAGTGGTTTTCGTTTCTGCAAGCAGGAAGATAACGACTTTATCTCCACGGGGCAACTGCATGAAAATTGCGGATACATGAACTATCTACGGCGCGCCTTGTTATAGTCGCCATGGCGATTGGGAATGCGTATGTTGGAACGACCGGGTTTAGTCACCACGATTGGCTGGGAAACCTATATCCGCAGTTCTGTCCGTCTGCGGACTTTCTTCGCTGTTACAGCATGACCTTTTCCACGGTCGAGCTGGATTCGACGTCTTACCGTATTCCGACTCCTGAAACTCTGGACAAGTGGGTCAAGGCGACACCGGGTAATTTCCGGTTTGCTGCCTGGTTTCCCGAGACCGTTACGCACGAAGGTGATGTCCCGTCCCGTGTTGAAAGCGCCGGCAGTTTCCTCAAAATCATGAGTGGGCTGGGAGACAAGTTGGGCCCTTTGTTGATGCAATTCCCCGGAAGCTTCGGACCGGACAGTCTTTCGGTGCTGGAGGAGTTGCTGCAACAGATTCAAAGGGGCATCAAAGTAGCCGTTGAGTTTCGCCAGCGTGACTGGTTGGTACCGGAGACGTTTGACTTGCTGAAGAGACACGAGATGGCGCTGTGTTTGACAGAATGCCCGGGCTTGCCACGCCTGAAAGTCAGAACCGCGGATTTTGTTTATCTCAGATTCGTGGGTGATTGCGACCAGATCACGGAGGACTTCAGTCATGTGCGCATAAGCCGGGCGGAAGAACTGAACTACTGGACCGGGGTAGCCGAGAGGTTTGCCGGTGAAAACGCTGAAATCTACGCCTATTTGGATAACCATTTTTCGGGCCACGCGCCTTCGACAGCCGTACAATTCCGAGAGTTGCTGGATAACCGCTGTCGGGGTCACGGTTAAGTCATAGTCAGACAGCACGTTACAAACGGCCCCAGGGGTGTTCAGGGCGTGGACACTTGTGTCCAGAGGTATCAAAAAGATCTCAATATTCTGACGAGGGGGTCGATAAGTAATACAAAGTAACCTGTTTCAGCCCTGCTGGCGCTGGCACAGCACGCAATCGCTTGCGGGGGGAGGAAATTGGGAGTAGGACTGACAGTTCAATTGTTCTGCTACTATAGAAGACAAGAAGTAATAGAGAGGGGATGTACTCAATGCAGAAAGAAAGTGTAATCAAACAAGATGGCGCGGGCCTTGCCTCGTCGGGCGAGTTGCAGCTTGTCTCCTTCAACATCGGCACTGAAGAGTTCGGTGTGGACATTCTGAAGGTGCAGGAGATCAACCGGATGGTAGAGATCACTCGCGTGCCTCAGGCGCCGCACTACGTTGAGGGCGTGATCAACTTGCGCGGCAAGGTGATTCCAATCGTCGATCTGAGAAAGCGCTTCGGTCTCGAACTGAAAGAACACGACAAGAACACTCGTATCGTGGTTGTCGACATCGGCGGGAATATCATGGGCATGATTGTTGATTCGGTGTCGGAAGTTCTCCGCCTGCCGGCCAGCACGATCGAGCCGCCGCCGGAAATCGTCACCGGTGTCAACGCCGAGTACATCAAGGGCGTGGCCAAACTCGAAGACCGTTTATTGATCTTCCTGGATCTGTCTAAGGTAATTGATGCAGAAGAACTGGTTGCCGTAGCCTGATCGATTCGGCCATGAGAGGATTCTCAGGACCGGCCAGTGGCCGGTCCTTTTTTTGGTCGCAAGTCGGTTTGACTGCCTGAGAGAAGTACCATAGATTTGTCGAGTGAGCGTTTCGTCTGGAATTATCTTTCTCGATACGAACATAGGACGCGGACATCCGTTTTACCTTGGCGGCATTGTCGACGAACTGCGGCGTCGAAACTCCCCGATTCAGATAGAAGCGTGTGACGTTTTCGAGTCATCGCGGGGACTATCAAGACTCGGCTGGCAGGCAGTTAGATGGGTGTACTCACGCGGGCCCACCGGTCCATTGGCGAGCAGACTGTATGCCTCAATCAGGAATTCGGTCGACTATGGTCGCAAGACCCCGACTTTGAATCTCATGGGGAGAGACTTGCGCAAGAAATTCGGTGACACGGAAGATACGCTTGTGGTGTCGCACCCGCTGTTGGTGGGAATATTTCGAGACCGTTCCAATCTGATCTATCAGCACGGCGAATTGGTAGCTCCACGGGAATCGATAGTGCTCGGCGCTTCCGTGATCATTGTTCCAACCGAAGAGGTGGCCCAAACCTTCTGCTCCGCCGGGTACAACAAAGATCAAGTGTTTGTTTCGGGACTGTGCATCGAGCCGGAGTTAGTCGCACAATCAAGAGATGTTTTCGAGGCGAGGCTAGCCCGCGTAGCCGGATTGGGACCTCTGATGGGCTTGTTTTTCTCGTCCGGGGCAGAGCCAAAGGAACATGTCAGGATAATCATTTCAAGTATTGCTTCAAGCATTCTGGCCGATGGCCGGGCTATGATACTGGCTCGGAAGGGTGGCAAGCTGGAGAAAGCGGTGTTGTCCGACCTGCCGCAAATGGGAATCAACGTTACGACCCGACGCTCCACTAATATTTCAACAGATGCCCAGTCCCGGTGCGTGCTCCGCACATTTGAGTCTCACAAGGAAGAGTCCGTGCTGACCGCGGGCTGGTTCTCCCAGATCGACTTTCTTGTCGCGCCATCGCACGAGCGAACCAACTGGTCGTCAGGACTCGGGTTACCGATGTTTGTGCTCACGCCGGTCATCGGTCCCTATGCGCCGCTCAATCTGGGACTCATGCAAAAGACGGGATGCGCAGTAGCAATCAAGTCTGACTCCGACGCACGTGGTTTGGGGGCGACAGTTGCCGACCTTCGCAAAACCGGCAGACTGGCCGCGATGGCCCGAAACGGGTGGGGAAAGCATAACATTAGTGGCTTTGCCCGCATCGCTGAGTTCCTCTCCGTGCGCTCTGGTCAATGAACTTGGGCGTTGGGCATGGGCAATATATATTCCGGACCATATGATCAGCAGAACTATCACTTACGTCCGCCAGTTTGACCGTAATCTCTGGGTTCTGTGTGTGGGCTGGTTTGTCGGGGCGCTTGGGTTTGCCGCCGCGATCCCGTTCTTATCAATATATTTTCATGACAAGCTCGGCATGTCGATGACCGAAATAGGGCTTTTCTTCGGAGCCATGGCCCTGGTACGTGCGGTTTTTCAGGCGGTCGGCGGGGAGATGTCCGACCGGATGAGCCGCAAAGACCTGCTCGTGTACGCTCAGATATTTCGGGCGGTCGCCTTTCTTGCCCTGGGTCTGGCGATCGATTATGACCTCGGCTTCTGGCCGATCGCGATCTTCATGACAGTCAACTCGATTTTTGGAGCCATCTACTTTCCGGCGCTGTACGCACTGGTGTCTGACATTTTACCGGAGAAGAAACGCCTTGACGGCTACGCCCTGACCCGTTCGGCCGGCAACCTCGGCTGGGCGGTCGGGCCGGCAATCGGGGGATTCATGGCTCATACTTCCTATGCCGGGCTATTCTATATCGCCGCGGTAATTCTTGTTGTCTCTTCTCTCGTTTTCTGGTTGGCGTTCTGGCCGCCGCAGCATGTCCGGAGAAACGAAGCGTTCCATTTTGCCGATCTCCTCGCCTTGAAAAATGACAAAAGGTTCGCGGCCTATTGTCTGCTCTCGTTTTCGCTGTATCTCGTAGTGGCGCAGCTAATAGCGCCGTTTTCGGTGTACGCCGTAGGGACAGCCGGTCTGAGTGAGATTCAACTGGGCTACTTGTACACTATCAACGGCCTGATAGTAGCTCTGGCCCAGGTAGCAGTCACACGATTGCTGGGCAGAGTCAGGTTCACGACACAGTTGGCAATCGGTTCGTTGTTCTATTTTGTGGGTTACGGCGCGATGGGTTTTTCGGGAGATTACGCTTACCTGGTAGCTGTCATCATTGTCGTGACGACCGGCGAAATCATCATGTCGCCGCCCTCGCTTACGCTGACGTCTCGTATGGCGCCCGAGAACCAGATGGGGCGCTACATGGGCGTCTACAGCTTCTTTACGACAGCCGGTTGGTCCCTGGGGCCGCTGTATGGCGGCTGGTTTCTGGATCAACTGGCGGGTCAGCCGGAACAGGCCTGGCTCTTGATCGCCTCCCTGGCTTTGTTTGCGGCCTTCGGATTTATGTGGTTTGGTAAGAAGCTTGGCGAAAAGCTGAACCTCTGATCGCTATTTGATGATCACCTGCTTACCGATCTGTGTTCCCGCCGGTGAATCAACGACCCAGTAGTACAGTCCCGCGACGGCTGATTGCATGTTGCGGGTTATGAGATCCCAGTAATCATGCATTGACTCGGGTCCGCCTTCAGGATAGTTGTGATCAAGCTGGCGCACGAGGTCACCGTCGAGCGAATATATGCTGATAGTGCAGACACGCGGCAAATTGTAAAAATGTATGCGGCGCGAACGCTCAGGGTCGACCACATCACGCGTACGGTTTTCAAAACCGCGATCCAGGTACATGTCGTCGATCCGATAGGGGTTCGGCACCGTGAAAACGGCGAGGTCGTGTTCTTCGACCTCTTCGACTGACGGCATGGGATATTCTGAAACGAAGTTGTTCTCAGGTTTGCTTTCGAGTGACTTCAGCCCGGAGCGAGGCGAGCCGTGGTCGAAAGTGGTTACGGCCACGTAATATGGCACGGTGGGGAGGAGATTCTCCAGGACGTACTCGTATTCGTAGTATTTCGGCAGAGGTTCATCGTAGTCAAAAACCAGATCTTCGTCCTGCCATTTTGATGAATCGGTCCCGGGATTGACTGCGTCGGGATACACCTTGCGGATTCCGTACGGATCACTAAGGTCCGACTGATTGAAATCCTGCTTCTCAAAGTAGGCGAGCTCGCCGTTGTAGTTTACCGGATAGGCCCGGGTATAGCGAAGAGGGTCAAAATCCGGATTGTCATACAATTGGCGTAATTGTCCGATGGTGTAGGGGATTTCGTCACGCACCCACTGCGCACGGCCGTTTTCCTCGCGCCAGACCAAGCGGCTGAAGTTTCCAAGATCATATGAGCGGACGATGGAAAAACTGGACGGTCGGTCGTCAAGGGCGGTGTAGATTCGGTAGCCTTCAAAATCGATTCGATTGGTGAAGACGTCTTTGGTGGTCTCTGAATAAAAGCCATTGAAACGGACTGTCAGTTTCCCGGTTGACGGAATAAGATGCAGGCGTGGGGACGGCGGCGGACCGGCGCCGCGAAAGTCGGGAACGCCGTCGCCTTCGTACCAGAGCGAGTCTTCCGACGTCGTATCAGCCGGGGGGTTGCCGTTGTCGTCAGGACAAATGCGCGCCTTGCCCTTGTAGCCATCGCCATCAGTGTCCACACCAGGATTGTCATAGACCCACGACGCCCAGCGGGAATTGACAGCCAGGTTGTTGAAATTCAAACGGTCGTAGTAGACTTCCGGACTTGACGGATCGAAGTATGCCTGAAAATCATTCGGCTCCTGATGGAAGTTCTCACCGCCTGTCCAGGCGAAAGTGACTGGCAAAGCCTGACCTGGCTCAATGTCAAACGGGCCGAAGGAAAGCAGGTAGCGACAATCAAACCCCTGGGCATACGTTGAAGCCAGGGCTGGGGGAGAAAGCCAGCCATCCTCGGTATGATCTTTGCCAGTCCACATAAGGTCGTAGTCAAACTCCGGCTCGCTCAAAATGTAGTATTTGTTACGGTCCCCCTCGGGAGTTCCCATACGACTCCCGAAGTTCCTGAACGGCCGTAACTGGGTTCCTCTCATGCGCGGGCCAAAATCGAGCGTAGGGTCACTGTAGTTAGTAATCCACCAGTTGAACGAGTATTTCAGAGAGTCAGAGGGTGTCCTTACCACACGTGTGCCCACGATGCCGGTGCAGGAGCGGTAGTCCCAACTGGTTGGGTTATCCTTGGGAATCGGGTCGCCGTCATTGTCGGCATGCCAGGCGATGTTCACCGTGTCGATAAAGCCACAACCCTCAGGAGCTGGGTTGTAACGATAGAACCCCGCGATATCGTCATCCCATCCTTCAGAACTGTTTCGGGTTATGTGCCAGGTGTCGCCATCTACCCAGATGCCAATATAGACCCGGCGCAAACGCTGTTTTCCGATATTGGCGACATTGTAGTCAAAAAGAATGAAATCGTCGGCGTAATCATAGCTCCAGGCCATCGATCGCTGAGTGATCTTGAGACCCAACGGAATATGCGCTCGTCCGTCTACCGGGTCGCGCCCGGTACGACCTGCAGCCGTATTCGTGTCGTAGTACTCGGCGAGAATGTCCTCTTCGGAATATGCGCTGACCCTGGGGTTATAGTATTTGGAATTGACATCAATGGAACCGTATCGGAAAGTGCCGCCAAATTCCGGCCGGTCGGGCCAGAATTCGCTACTGCGAACATAGAAGTCCTCTGAGCCGCACGATACCAAGGTGTCGCCGTCTACGACTGCACCAATCCAGAGCGCGGCAACATAAAGGAATACGATTTCGCTACCTCGTGGGTATTCGCAGGAGGGCAGGCGTTCGCCGGTGAATGGGTCCTGAATGGTCTCGCCTTGAGTGCCAAAGGTTCCGTTGTTTGCGACCGCCAGTCGAATATTACCCCGGCCGTGAGCCGTGTGCATAACTACCGGTTCATTCTGGAGGGCCTGTCGGGAGTTGAACGCGCGACCGACCTGTTGCTTGTAATCCTCTTCAAGTCCTCTCGGCAGGGCGGACGTGGGGAGCCATAGCGTTGCCAGCAAAAAAATGATCTCGACAGGTCGACACAAGGCGAAACTCTGTTTCATAACTCGACGCCGACTACAGAATTATGGCCAGCTTGCCCATCTGAATTCGCCCGCTTTCGTCTTCGACTGTCCAGTAGTACAAACCGGAGACCGCCTGCTGGAAATTATGGGTGATGAGGTCCCAGGAATCATGATTGGACAATGGATCAGCCGAACTTACGTTGTGTACAATTTCGCGCACCAAGTCACCATCGAGCGAGAAGATCGTGATCGTGCATCTCGGCGGCAGATTGGCGAAGTGAACGCGCCGGGTGCGATCCACGTCCTTTTGCATCTCACCTCGAGCCTCAAAACCGCGCTCGCGATAATCTTCGTCAATCCGGTAAGGATTGGGATAAACGAAGACATCGAGCTGATCTGTGGCCACCTTCTCGGTTGACGGCAAAGCGTACGTAATCAGCGGCATCATGGTAGGACTGGTTTCCAAAGACTCCAGTCCTGATTCCGGTGATCCATAGTCAAAAGCCGTTACGGTGATCCAGTATGGAATCGTAGGAAGAAGATCATCGAGCGTTAGTTCGTATTCGTAGTACTTGACAAACCCTTCTTTGGTCAGGTATAGAGTATCCTGGCCGTCGGGGAAATACACTTTGATCGAATCAGGGTTAAGCAAGGGCGGCTTGGGAGCATTCGGGTACACTTTGCGAATAGGCGTGTTGGCGTTGACAGGATCATTGGCGAGAATGTATCGATTGAAATCCTGAGGTTCGAAATAGCATACAAACGGTTCGTCGCCCGGGTTTGCACCGGGTACTACAAGGGGACGAATCCTCGTATAATTGCCCGGGTGCCACGACGTATCACCGCACGAGTCGGCATACCGACAACGCAACTGGGCCAGGGTGAAAGGGCTGGTATTCAGTTCCCAGGCTTTGGTCACAGAGTTGTATTCAAGTCGGATGTAATCCTCAATATCATATGATGCTGTAAGATTGTAACTTGAACTGCGATCGTCGCGACCGATCCACACACGGTATCCTTCAAAATCATACTTGCGAGAGAATACATCGGGGGTGTTTTCCGAGAGCACACCGTTCCAGATGAGTCGGATTGAGCCGATACCAGGTTCGACACGCATGCCACGTTGACCACGGTAAGTGTAGGTCGAGGGACTCGGAGGAGGAGTAGCTCCGCGAAAATCGGGTATCCCATCGCCCTTGCGCCAGATCGTGTCGACTTGCTCATACTGCCAGTGACAGGCGATTACGATAGTATCGGGGTCGGCGGTAGTATCCAGGGAAGTGTCACACAACCACGCGGAATCGTTGCCAATGTTGCACAAGGTGTACTCTCCGGAATAGCCGTCGCTGTCGGTATCTACCCCCGGGTTGTCGTAGATCCAGTCGGCCCAGGTGGCATTGGAACCAAGAGAATCAAAACTAACCCCATTGTACCAGGAATCGGGATCATCGGGCAGATTGTCAAAATTGGCCAGGGTCCGGTGAAAGTTCATTCCTGCGACATAAGCCAGAGATATTGGCAAGGTCTGACCCGGTTCAATATCGAAAGGTCCGAAAGAAAGAACGTAGCGGGTGTCAAGGCCAGTGGCCCAGACCCTGGCACGATCGGCAGGGGGAGGGAGCCAGAGAGTGTCGAGGGCATCGATGGTCGCTACGCGCGGCTGGTCGTAGTCAAATTCCTTGTTGCTGAGGATATAGAACTTGTTGCGGTCACCTTCCGGTGTACCCGTGCCGCCGGTGCCGAAATCTCGGTATCCACGACGTGTCTGTGGCCCGAAGTCCAGGGCCGCAGACTGGTTGCTTACCCACCAGTTAAACGATACTTCCAGAGAGTCTGAGGGAGTCCGGACGATACGAGTAGCTGTCACATTCGGTACTGTCATGCCAGGATGGTCCAGGTCACCATCGTTATCAACTGTCCAGGCGATATTAACAACGTCACTATCCCGAGGACAAGGCGGCTTCATATACAGGGCCGGCTGCTTTTCTCTGAAACCGCAGAGATCATCTTGAGCCCCACCTTCTCCCAGAGCTTGAGCCCAGATGTCGGCATCGACATAAATACCCATATACACTCGACGAAGGCGTTCCTGGCCGAGATTGCGAATGCCAAAATCGAACAACACAAAGTCCTGAGCGTAGGTGTACGACCATGCATACGATTTCTCCGTCACCTCGAGGTTGAGGGGTCTATGGCCGCGGCCTTCGATAAAGTCACTTCCCACCCCTGTACAGGTGACACAGGTATCATAGTAGACGGATATTAAGTCCTGTTCCGATACGGCACCCTCGAATTCCGGTCTGGAAGGATCGATATTTGAGCGACGTTTCATATAGCCGAGAGGCGGCTCATCAGGATTGAATTCACGAATGTACCGCCACCCATCTGCCCCAACTGAAACCAGCGTGTCACGACCGAGCACAGCCCCGATCCAAATAGCGGCCGCAAACAAGTAGCTGGTTCGCGATGATTTGGGATACTCACACGACTGAACAACATCGCCGGTGAAAAAATCGGTGCTGCCGGCCTGGGCGAATCCGTTGCCAAATGACCCCATGTTTGTCACGGCCAGAACCATTCTCCCGACGTCATGCTGGGCGGTACAATGGGCTGGTGATGCTGCGCCAGACGGCGGCGTGGTGATCTTGTCAAAGCCGGCGCGTGCCAAAGTGTCTTCAACCGCGAGTGTGATAACGAGCACACCGCAGATACCGAGTGCTTTTCGCAAGCCCATGGGCTGTTCTCTCCTGTTCGAGTCAGCACAAAAGTTGGAACGACTCCAACTCTGTCTGGGGGAATAATAACTGAAAAGGACCCTTCAGGCAACATCGACGAAGACATTTTTGCCCATCGGTAAGATGAGTCGGTAGGCGGGGGCCGGCCTGATCCCGCTATTTTTTCAGCAGAGGGTGTGAACGCCCGGAGCCGCCGCTCGGGGTGGCCACCCGGATGTCGTGGGCAAGGCTGATCGACGGGCGGGCGTCTTCGAGGCCGAAACCACGCCCTTCCAGAGTGCGGCGATAGACGTCGGTGTGCAGGTCAGCGAAGCCCTCCGAGAACTCGACTTCTACGCCGTCGATCGTAATTGACCGATAGGTAGTCTGCTCGGAACCTTTGGCTGCATCGGGCGATAGGTTGCGGTCGATTGAGAGTATCCACCGGACCCGGGCGCGCTCAAGTTCGAGGTAGCCGGCAGCCGTGGTCGGCTGAGATAGATGCACTTCGCTCTTTTCCACCGGGCCAAAGAGCCAGATCAGGAGGTCGAAGAAGTGAATGCCGATATTGGTGGCCAGCCCGCCGGAACGTTCAAGCTGACCTTTCCATGAGACCAGATACCAGCGCCCGCGCGACGTGATATAGGTCAGAACCACATCGTGTTTATCGCGTGGTTTTTCTCGTTGGAGCTTGTCTCTTAGAGCGATCAGGGCCGGATGAACGCGAAGCTGCAAGACTGTATTGATCTTGCGGCCGCTTTCCTGCTCCAGTTCGGCCAGAGCGTCTATATTCCAAGGGTTGAGGACCAGAGGTTTCTCGCAGATAGCGTCGGCGCCGACTCGAAGGGCAAACCGACAATGGGCGTCGTGGAGATAGTTGGGGGAGCAAATTGAGACATAGTGAACACGCTTATCATCGGCGGCTCGGCGGAGTTTCTCCAGATGTCGATCAAATCGTTCAAACTCGGTGAAAAACGCGACATCGTTGAAATAGCGATCGAGAATACCAACCGAATCGGCCGGGTCGACCGCTGCCACCAGTCTGTGGCCGGTATCCTTGATAGCTTTCAAATGCCGTGGGGCGACATATCCGCCAACCCCGGTGATGGCAAAGTTTTTTGACATGTGGTTATATTGTCCTCTGCAAGGTTCCTTTGTAATCGGAACTCAATATACAACTCGGCTCATCCGGCGCCAACAGATAGTGGAAGAATCATTCCGCACGGAGGGCCTCAACCGGGTCGGTCCTCGCCGCTCGAGCGGCCGGCCACGCTCCGGCAGCTACACTGACCAGGAGACCGAAACCAATGGCCAGCAGTACCAGCCACCAGGGGAGGGCAAACAATTCTACTTCGTCGATCCCTTCGCGCGCCATGAAGTAACGAGCGACTGTCGATGATACCCGACTGACCACCCAGCCCAGAGCAACACCGGATAGAGAGCCGAACAAACCAATCAGGGCCGACTCGAAATGAAAGAGCAGCTTGATATCCGACTCCGAGGCGCCCAGCGATTTTAGTACCCCGATTTCTCGGCGGCGTTCCATTATCGACATGACCATGGTGTTGACAATCCCAAGTGAAGCCGTCATGAGGGCAATCAGGCCTACCATGGCGAGCGCCATATCGAAATAAATGAAGAACTTCGTGATTTGCTCGAATTCCTCGGCGTAGCTGAACGACCTGAAGCCGTGGGCTTCCACAGAGTCCTTGATCGGTTTGAACGGAACGTGAGGATCAAGCTGAAGAGTTGCTCGAGGATACTGTTGCCGGGTATCGGTATTGCCCCGCCCAATCAGGCTCCCGTCGCGAAAAGCAGCGTACAGCTCGGTCGGATCGTTTGACAGACCACCTGAGGCAAACCGCTCAGCAGTTGCGATCGGCACCATGACCGGTTCGAGTCGAATGCGTCCGTCGCCTTGCTTAAGAACCCCCACTATTGTCAGGGTGTCGCTGACTTTGGCAGGATGCTCGAAGAACCCCTGAGCGAAGTTCGTCATTGCTTGACCCATTTCATCCTGGACTACTCGTTTCAAGTACGAAACCTGGCGCAAGGAGTCCAACCATCCCTTTACAAACACCCTTTCGGCCATGGCGCCCGATCCCCGCAACGCTTGCACCAGACCGGAATCAAGCTGGATTCGGTCGACCGATACGATCAGTTGCCGACCAACCGCCGTCTCAGGAGTGTCAATTTTCACCTGACGCAGGAATTCGGTGGTGACCACCGCCTCTCGCGCAGTGTCTGCAGAAAACAAGCGACCGGTTTCGAGTCGGGAGAACATCCGGGTACGCGCGGCGCTCACCGGCACCGACAGAGCCTTGACCCGCAGAGCCGTGTCGAGCCCTACCGCCATCACTTCGTAAGTACTGTAGGGATAGGCTAGCTCCACACCAGGCAAACCATCCAGCCAGGCTATCACCGAATCGTTGAGCGGAATCGTTTTGGAAGTGTCCTGGGGCTCCCGCTCGGTTCGCGGGTAGACATACATGGTGGTGAACAGGCCGAGTTGATTGAATTGTTCGGTGACATACTGCTGATTGCCGGCCCCAAATGAGAGCATCGCCACGAACGCGCCGATCGCTATGGTCACTCCGGAGATTGTCAGGAAAGACCGGAGCTTGGTTCGCCACAGGTTACCGAACGGCATGGTGATCTTGTCGTAAGTGGTCACGGTGCTACCTCCTCGGCTAACCGCCCATACACCAACCGCACCAATCGCTGAGTGCACCGGTTGGCAAGTTCCCGGTCGTGTGTCACCATGATGACCGTAATGCCCTGGGCGTTCAGCTCTGTGAGGATGCCGGCAATTTGGCGAGTGTGTTCGTAGTCGAGGTTTCCGGTCGGCTCATCGGCGAATAGAATGTCCGGGTTCTTAACGAGGGCACGAGCAATTGCCACGCGCTGTTGTTCGCCGCCGGAGAGATCAGCCGGGCGGTGGTCTAGTCGGTCTCCGAGATTCAATCGCTCCAGTGTGGCTCTTGCCTTGCCTGTTCTTTCGGTCCGAGAAGTGCCGTCGAAGTACAGGGCCAATTCTACATTCTGGAGCGCTGTCCGGTGCGGGATAAGGTTGAAGGACTGAAAAATCATCCCCACCCGACCCGCCCGATAGGCAGCCAGTTCGTTCCGGGACATACCGGCAAGCTGGCGACCGCCTACCTCGATGTGACCTGAGGTCGGTGTGTCCAGCCCGGCAAGAAGCGCCAGAAGTGTTGACTTGCCGGAACCGGAAGCTCCCACAACAGCCACTAACTCGCCTTTGGCAATAGACAGACTGACCTTGTCGAGCGCGCGGACCTCGTGTTCCCCACGACGGTAATAGCGGCAGAGATCAAGGGTGCGAATAAAGGAGGTATCCATCAGAGTTCGTTCATTTCGTCAAATCGCATATCTGAAGTTATACTACGAAACACCGGGGCGTTGGTTCAAACATAATGTTCACAGTGGATCATTATTCCGTTTGACCCTTGTCCAACAGTAACTTATCATAGCCGGACATGAATTGGAATCAACCTGCGAGGATTTCATGAAAGAGACGGTGCTGAGACTACTGCCGGAAATAGACGAAATATCCAGTCCGACCCTCCGCGAAAAAGTGATCGCCTGCTGGGAAGAAGCGATCAGGTTTCGTGGCTGGACCGAAGATCTGCTCATGAATATGCCGTTTACCTTGCTGGCCGATAATGTCCAAATCACATTTGTCAGCCATGTACGGGCGGTCTGCGCGATGTGTATTGCCTGTGACAAAGTGCTTCAGGGATATCACGGGTCCCGACGGACGCCGGTCAATCGCGATTATCTCGTTGCCGGAGCGCTGCTGGCCGACGTGGGCAAACTTCTTGAGTTTGAGATCGTCAACGGCAGGCCGGTCAAATCCGATTATGGCATGCATATCAGGCATCCGTTTTCGGGTGTCGGACTGGCCTTCAAGCACGGGTTACCTTCGGAAGTGATGCACATTATCGCCACCCATTCCAAAGAGGGGACAGGGGAGAAGCGCAGCCCGGAGAGCATCATCTTTCATCACGCTGACTTTATCGATTTTGAATTGGTGAAATAATATGGCACAGAATCTTGTTGAGAAGATCTCCCAAAGGTTTGCCGTCGGTTTGGAGGCGGGGCAGGAAGTGCACGCCGGCGATTTCATTTCCATTCGCCCTGCCCATGTCATGACCCACGACAACACCGGTGCAGTGATTCCAAAGTTCGAGTCAATCGGCGCGACCAAGATTGCCAAACCCCGGCAGCCGGTGTTCGCTTTGGACCACAACGTTCAGGATACCGGCGAGTCTAATCTGAATAAGTACGCCGGCATCGAGGCGTTTGCTAAACTGCATGGGATCGACTTCTACCCGGCCGGCCGGGGGATCGGTCATCAGATCATGTGTGAGGAAGGGTATGCCTGGCCGCAGACTATGGTGGTGGCATCGGACAGTCATTCCAATATGTACGGCGGGCTGGGGTGTTTGGGGACGCCGATTGTCCGCACCGACGCCGCCGCGATCTGGGCGACCGGACGCACCTGGTGGCAGGTACCGCCGGTAGCCAAGGTGGAACTCACCGGCAGGCTTCGTTCCGGTACCACCGGCAAAGATGTGATTATTGCTCTGTGCGGGTATTTTAACAACGACGAGGTGCTTAACCATGCGGTCGAGTTCTCCGGAAACGGAGTTGCTTATCTGTCAATTGATGACCGTCTGGTTATCGCCAATATGACCACCGAATGGGGCGCCCTGGCAGGTCTTTTCCCGACCGACCAGACGAGTCTGAACTGGCTAAAAAAACGGACCGAGTTCGTGAAAGAGCGCGATCAGGGTGGAAAGCATAGTCGCTTAAACGATAGTCACATACGGACATTAGCTAATAATATACTTGAGGCCGACCCGAACGCTTTCTATGCCAAACATTTGAAGCTCGACCTGATAACTGTGTCGCCGCACGTCTCCGGCCCGCACAACGTGAAAACGTATACTTCGATTTCAGAAATACGAAAACGAAAGGTCAAAATCCAGAAGGCGTATCTGGTGTCGTGTGTTAACAGCCGGGTAGAGGACATCGCCGCCGCCGCTAAGGTGATCAAAGGGAAGATGGTTTCGGCCGGAGTGGAGTTCTATATCTCGGCGGCGTCAAGTGAAGTTCTGGCGGAAGCGAAGCGCCGCGGCGACTGGCAGACACTGCTAAACGCCGGCGCAATCGAGCTACCGCCCGGGTGCGGGCCGTGTATCGGTCTGGGCAAAGGACTGCTTCAGGACGGCGAGATTGGCATTTCGGCTACGAATCGCAATTTCAAAGGCCGGATGGGCTCACGCGACGCTCAGGTGTATCTCGGCTCGCCCGAAGTGGTGGCAGCATCCGCGGTGGCTGGTTTCATCGATGGCCCCAGTTTCGGCGATGTTCCTCAGATCAGGGCACTGATTTCTGTGAATCCGAAACCAGCAGTCGAGCGCCCGGCTCTGAAAGTGCTCAGGAAATTTCCAACAGAAGTAACCGGTGAGCTGGTTTTCTGCCATCAGGATAATCTCAACACCGACGGCATCTATCCCGGCAAGTACACCTACATCGATGATTTCACGCCGCAGCAGCAGGCGCAGGTGGTGATGGAGAACTACGATCCTGAGTTCGGGAAGATTGCCAGAGAGGGTGACATTCTGGTAGGCGGATTCAGTTTCGGCTCAGGCAGCAGCCGTGAGCAGGCAGCGACTGCGCTTAAGTATCGCGGGATTAGACTCGTACTGGCCGGCTCGCTTAACCAGACCTATCAGCGGAACGCTCTGAACAACGGTTTCCTCGCGCTCGAGGCTCCCGAGTTGGCGCGCGATCTTAAGAAACGATTCGGAACCGGCAAGCTGACTGTGAAAACAGGGATTAGAGTGAAGATTCATTTCGATACGGCTACCCTTGAGATCAACGGCAAGACGTACGGGATAGACCCGGTCGGCGTGGCGGCGCAGGAGCTGGTGATTGAGGGCGGCCTGGAGAACTGGGTGAAGAAGCGATTGTAGGTTGGGGAAATCATAACCCCAACTCTGAACTGCAACCTTCTAAGCCGCACCTCCGTCTAAATAAGCATTAGGAGGTGCGCATATGATTACGTTCCGCAGCCGGATTGTTGCCGGCTTCATGTTTACTCTCACTCTGGCCGTTACGAGCCAATCACAGGAGCTTACCGACCCATTCCAGATACTGGCTCGTCACTTTCAGGCGCTTGGTGGTCTGGAGCGGCTCAAGGCTGAGAGAGCAACCTATTCTGAGGGCACAATTGTTATGGGCCCAATGCAGGGTACTGTAAAGGTCTGGTCTCAGCAACCTTACCGAAACAGATCAGAAATGACCCTGGGTCCTCTAGCGATGACTCAAGGTGACAACGGTCAAATCCAGTGGGTGCTGGATCAAAACGGGAAGCTGCAGAAAATCACGAGTCCCGATGAAACGACGGCCCGGCGTCGGCAGGTCAGGCAATTGATGGCCGAATACGCCTATGCCGACCCGGCATCGCAAGTGTTCAAGGTCGGCTTCGAAGCACTGGACAGTGCTGACGGCGAGAAATGCTACATGCTCAAGATCACTAACAACATCAACTTGGATTACTATTTCTACTGCATTAATACCGTGACTTTCATGCTGGACAAGGCCTTCTTCATTGAGGACACTGATAGCCGGATGGTAGTGTACAAGGACTATCGTTTGATCGACGGCATGAAGGTGCCCTTCTGGACTCAGGAAACTCCACGTCAGACCGGTCAGAGCCATGAGATCACACTGACGAAGTACGTCTCGAATCCGGATATCGACCCCTCTCTGTTCGAACCGCCGCAAGAAACGGCCAAGGACTACGAGTTTGTCGGTGGCACCTGTGCTGAGAACGTCCCCTTCAAGTTCATCGGCGAACATCTGTATATTCCAGTGAACACAGGAGGAAAGGAGCGGTTCTGGCTGCTGGACACTGGTGCGTCCATGACCGTTCTGAATCGAGCCTTCGCGGAAGAACTTGGTCTCGAGTTGGAAGGAAGTATGAAGGGGAGAGAAGCCGGCGGCGTGACGGAAGCAACCTTCACCAAAATGCCGCCGTTCCGCATAGCCAATATCCAATTTCAGGGTCAGACCGTAGCTGTCATTGCTATGAGCGAGATAATCCGGCGATTGGGTGTGGAAGTAGCCGGTATTCTTGGCTATGATTTCCTGGCTCGCTTCGTGACCAAGGTCGATTATGCGGCTGAGCTGGTTTCTTTCTATGACCCGAAAAAATTTGAGTACGCGGGGAACGGAAACACCGTCGACATTCATATTCAGAACAGTTTGTTCGAGGTTCCGGCCTCTCTGGACGGCACGCGCTCAGGTGCGTGGCTGTTTGATATTGGCGCGGGTGGTACTTTTCTGGACGGCTGCTACGCCATTCGCGAGGGCTACGCAGGCAGAAAAGGGAAGCTGGGCATGGGTCACGGCGCCACCAAGGAATTTCAGAACAAATCGGTTCTGTGCGACAGCCTTCAATTCGCCGGATTTACGCTTTACAAACCGGAGATCGATTTTTCCTACGGCGGCTCCGATACAGTTTTTACGGCTGACCAGATTGGAGTGCTCGGCAATTCCATTTTCCGCAATTTCGTTATCTACGTTGACTACTCTGGCGAGAGGCTAATGGTCGAAAAGGGCGAGAAGTTCAACCAGCCGTGGCCGGAAGATCATTCGGGGCTGCAGATCGCCTGGTCGCCTGATCGGTCTGGAGTCGAAGTGACTTACGTCAGTCCCGACACTCCGGCCGAGAAGGCTGGATTCTCGAAAGGGGACTTGATCCGGTCGATCAACGGTATCAATATCAAACAGTTGGACGGTGTCCTCGCCGTTCGTGAGATGCTGAAAGCTGACCCGGGCACGAAATACGATTTCGTCGTAGGCAGACCCGACCAGGAGAAGAAACTCAAACTCGAGTTGGCCGAGCTGCTCTAAACTGCTTGACAAGATACGCCATCAAGTGAGATTCTTAAGCAGGCCCAGAAGGGCCTGCTTTTGTGTTGGTTAGTACTAGTAGATTGGAAGTAGTGGACGATGGACAAATCATTCTCTCGACAGATCGCTGAGTTTGCGGTAGCGCTCAGTTACAACGACCTCTCACCCGAGTCAATACATGAAGTCAAACGATACCTCTATGATTCGCTCGGGTGCGCCTACGGTGGGTATCACACTAAAGACGTAGGCATACTCCGTAATATCTACGCGGACATGGGCGGCAAGCCGGAAGCGACCGTGATTGGCTACGGTGACAAGATGCCGGCGGTCAACGCCACGCTGGTCAATTCGCTCATGATCCGCGCGCTCGACTACAACGATATCTACTGGAAAGAGGACCCTTCGCACCCGTCAGATATTATTCCGGCGGCGCTTGCGGTGGGGGAGATGGTCGACTCGTCGATGCGCGAAGTCATTGTTGCAATCATTCTCGCCTACGAGTTTGAGATGCGGCTGTGTGAGTTCGCAGTGCCCGGCGTGCGCGAGCGCAAATGGCATCACGCAACTCTGACACAATTCGTCTCGCCCATTGTGGCAGGGAAGATACTTGGTCTGACGGTCGATCAGATGGTTAACGCCATCGGTATTTCCGGCTGCCATAATCACACGATTGGCTGTCCGACCGCGGGTAAGCTGACCATGATGAAGAACACGGTCGATCCAATGGCGGTACAAGCAGGTGTTTTCGCAGCCCTGATGGCGCAGCAGGGATATTCCGGTACCGACGCGGTGTTTGAAGGCAAAGAAGGCTTGATGGACGTGTTCGGGCCTAAGTGGGACAACGATAAGTTGCTCGGAGGGCTGGGCAAGAAGTTCAAGATTCTCGAATGCAGCATGAAGGGTTTCCCCACCGAAGCGTTGACGCATACGCACCTGACCTGCATGCTCAAGGTGATCAAAGAGAACGACATCAAACCGGAGCAGATCGAATCGGCTACGATCACGACTATCGCCCGCGCCTGTGACATTCTGTTCGATCCACACAAGTACCGTCCGGAATCACGCGAGACGGCCGATCATTCTCTGCCGTACTGTCTGGCGGCGGCAATAGTAGACCGTCAGATCAGTACGGCGTCGTTCTCCGATGAGAAGCTCAAGGACCCACGCATCTGGGCCGTGATTGACAGGATCAAAGGGGAGGCGTCGGTCGAGTTTGAGAAGATGTTCCCGGCCAAGCAGCCATCGAAAGTGGTTGTGCGTACCAAAGACGGCAAAGAGCACTCGGCCTATCTTGAATATCCCAAAGGTGACCCGCGCGAGCCGATGACTACAGAAGACCTCGATATCAAGTTCACCGGCCTCGCCGAGAAGCTGCTGAACGCAGAGCGTCGGAAGAAGCTGAAAGAGATGATCTTTAGCTGTGAGAAGCTTTCGGCGCGGGAATTCATGCAGGCGACGGTGGTATAGGCCCGGCTGCAAAAGACCCGGCAAATGTGGACATCTGCCGGGCACGTTAGGGAAACAACATCTGTCGAAACCGCGGGGGTTTCGACCTACTCTACAAGCATACTTACTACTTCAGCAACAGCATCTTCTTCGTCAGGACTTGTTCTCCGGCGGTTAGGCGGTAGAAATACACACCGGTTGAAATGGGGTTGCCGTTGTCATCCCGACTGTCCCACTCCTGCTCGTACCGTCCGGCTGCGCAATCTCTATCTACCAGCGTCCTGACTTTCTGACCCAGTACGTTGAAGATCGACACGTTGACATGACCGTCAGCGGGCACGTCAAACGCAACCATCGTTCCCGGATTGAACGGGTTCGGGTAGTTCTGGGCCAGCGCGTATTCCTGCGGCAGACCCCGATTGTCGGCGGTCAGGCGACTGAGACGCACTCGCGCTCCATTACTGGCCCACTTCAGATCAGGGTAGACGCGCTGTCCGTCAACGAAAACAGCGAGCTGGTCACCATCTTCAGGATATAGCTTGGACACCTCACCCGACCCGTCGTGTCCGTAGACCGGGGTCAGGCGCAAAGCGCCAGCCTGATAGACGCCGCGCCCACAGATAACCGTCTCATCCACACTGAAAGATATCACCGCACCCTCGGAAAGAGGTTGGCCGTCGATTGTGATGTTGTCACCATAGACCGACATCCAACTGCGCGAGGTTTCAGCAAGAGGGGGGACCTCCACGAAACCCGAGTCGGGCGGCCAGGGCCAGGGGAGCGTATCCGGAAATGGCAAGAAAGCGGGGTAGTACAACGGCATAAATCCGGGCACTTTGGTCCAGTAGCCGAAAGTGGGTTTGAGTTCCACCAGAGTGTTCAAGTAAGGTGTAGTCGGAAGCCAGACCAAGGCGCCGCTGTCAAAGCCCATTGCTTCCTGCAGACTATCGAGAATAGAGTTGAATCCCTGCTCAATGGGGAGTGGTTGCGGAGGCCAGTATGACACGAGGTTCCAGCCTGGTTCAAGAGCGATCCACTCCTCGAACGGAATCTCATCGCCGCACACCTGGAGCACAGCGTCGCAGTTCATCCTGATCCAGTAGCCGTGATGGTAGTCGACATGGGTCAGGGTGTTGTACAGATCAAGCTGCGGATCAAACGTCAAACCACCCTGTTCGTATGAATGAACCACGTCCACACATCCGATAATCTCATCCAGCGCCAAGTGAATTGCGCCCTCAAAGGCCACATTCCAACTGATCAGGTTCCAGCCGGTGTGCAGCGGAATATTGAGACAACGATTTGCGCCGAAGTCGCAGACCTCAAACACATCACCATTGGCGGTCCAGTAAACCGGCGTCGACGGCTGCACCGGCATGCCGTCGATTTTGAACTGAATCAGATCGCCCGGCTCGCATCCCTCGTCAACCTCAGTGTATGGATCATCACGATAGACTGGCATGAAACCGTAAGAGCCTTCCCAGTACCTGATCGCCTGTCCGCACAAGACCCCACCGGGATCGAATGCCTGAATCAGAGACGATTCAGGTGTCGTCACAACATCGGGTCTGAGGTTGTCGCAGAATACAATTATCCACTCGTTTGTTGGAATGATTCCACCTCCGCCTCCGAAGAATGGCACCGCGCCCATGTCGTTGCGGGAACCGTCGGGATCATTGAAGCGCGGATTCGGATCGCCGGCATTGATGCAGGGGGATCCCACCGTAAGTTCATAGCCACGGCAGAGTAGCGGGTCGGCGCTGATCGAGCCGGCGCCAGGTTCGGAAATATTGTAGTAGTTCACGTCGCCATTACCGTACACATCGTTGTAGTCAAGCAACGGCATCTGCTGGTGAAAACCGCCCTGATGATGAATGCCGTAATGCTGATTGAACACGACGATGTTATTCCAGATAGTCGGGGCCGCGATTGAGAACGAGGATATTCCACCATTGGCGCTGTTCACAATAGTATTGTTGACGATTACCGCTGGCGCGTCACCAAAGTGGGCACCGTAGCGGGGGTCTCCGTTCTGATCGATAGCCGTATCGACCGGTCCACTCAGGCAGATCGCGGCCCAGTTCGTAACCTGCTGACCGACACAGATGTTGCGCCTGATAGTTGGTCCGGAATTGACGCACAACACGGCAATCCATCCACCGCTGAGGGTGAACCCTTCCAGCACGGCGTCATGTGTTTCGCCCCGGTCGAAAGTTACCAGGTTGACCATCCGTTCATTGGTGATGGCAGTATGTAAGGGGCCGTCAGCCCCGCGCACCGTGATATTCTTGCCGCGGAAATTGATCGATTCGTAGTAAGTGCCGGGGGAGACCAGCACCATGTCACCTTGGCGGGCGGAGTCGATTGCCGTCTGAATGGTCGGATACTCTTCGGGGACGAGGAGCGTACGCGGCTCAATCGGCTCGGTATCGAACTCTATGACGGCTGTTATGCACTGTATCCCGTCGGGACCACAGTGCGGATCGCGAGAAACCCACTCGCCCGGTAACGGTGAGTCTTCGTGGCCGATCATGTATCCAAGCATCGCCAGAGCTTCGACCGTGTCCAAGTTATCGGGATAACCTTCGGCCCAGTTGGTATAGATGAAGGGCTCGCCTGTTACCCACTCCCACGGGCCGGCCGAGAAACCACCCAGCCAGAACGCTTCGGGCCAGGCCTTAACCAGGATGTTGCTGAGAATAAATGTGTTTTCTTCAAACGATGTAACTGTCGCCAGATGGCCGGTGGCGCCGCGAATCCCGATTCCCTTCGCCAGACTATCGGCTTCATGCCAGGACACCCATTGAGGGATGACCGCGTACCAGTGACCATTGCCGCCCTCGGATATGGGCCATTGCTGGAGATTCAGCAGGGTGTCGTTGACGGGCGCGTTCCATTCGACTATGAACCCGTCGAGCGGGCCGACATCCGCATCCCATTTGCCTCCGAGTTCGTAGGAGGTTCTGAGACTGTTGATACAGGGTTCTTCGCCGCCCGGTTCTCCGGGCGCCCAGTTCTGGTAGATCCAGGGCTCGTCTGTGACCCATCGCCATTTGCAATTGACGCCGGCGTCGGTCGCTCCCAGAAAGGCCTTTTGACCGGGATATGCCAACAGGCTTACTACAATCCGGGTCTCAAGCGAGTCGGTAATTGTCGCCAGGTAACCTCCCCGAGACAGGGCGGCATCGCGGGCTTGCTCCCAGTTGATGAAACCGCGAACCCGGACATACTCATATTTGTGTCCGGTGACGGGGTTCACAACAATCTGAGCTGTCGCACTCCCGATCAGCACAGCAATGCACAGGGCCGCCCCGACAACCACTCTGAAAACTTGTCGATTCTTACTCTTGGTGGCAGGTCCTGCAGGTTTCCGGTTTGACATCTTTCACCTCCTGCAGAAAAGGTTCGTCATTCAATCCAACATATAAGAAACGCATGAAGCCCGATTTTGTCAAGACAAAAGAGCGTCGCAACACGGACAAAAGGCGGGGTGGGGGAGCAGAAGCGGGAGGTCTCTATTCCGGCAGGGCCACCATGCGGTCCAGTTCGGCAGTTATCGCCGGGCCGTCCAGCTTGACTACGTTTATCGTTACGCGCTTGCCCCGAGCGTCAGTCTTTTCCGCAACGTAGTGATGGTCGGCCTGGCGTGCGATTTGGTGAAGATGGGTTATGACTATGACCTGACAATTCCGGGCGAGCTTCCGGATTTTGGCGCCCACTGCCACGGCCGTCTGACCACCGATGCCGGCATCGACTTCATCGAACACGAGCAGAGAATGCGACAGTTCATTGTTCTTCATTTCGGCGGCCTTGATGGCCAACAACAAGCGAGAGACTTCACCCCCGGACGCAGTCTTGACCAGCGATTTGAGCGGTTCCCCCGGATTGGCCGAGAAAAGAAAGCGACAATTCTCAAGGCCATACGGATGAGGCCTTACGATTTGTCCGCGGATTTCAACTCCGTCGGCCTGATCCTCATAGAGGAATTCGGAATCGAACTGGCCCTGGTCGATAGCCAACTCAGTCATTTCCTTGACCACCAGCTTTTGCAAGTATTTGGCCGCTTTCCGCCGGATGTCGGACAACTGAAGAGCTTTGGAAGCGTACTGATCCCGGCAGCTTCTTTCCCGTGCCTCCAACTGTGCGATCAGCGCGGTGACGTCCGGTCTGTCACCGAGTTTCTTTTCGATATCTGAAAGAGTCTGAAGGATGCTGTCCTCCGAGCCACCGTACTTGCGCTTGAGGCTGTACAACTCGTCCAGACGGGCATTGATCTCTTCGAGGCGCTGCGGGTCGTCCGGTATTGAGGCTCCGTATCTTTCAATTGTGCCGCGCAAATCTTCAAGCTGATAGTCCACTTCCTCTATCTGTTTCACCTGAGGCAGCAACGAAGCGTCGATAGCGGCCATCTTGTCGATCTCTCTGCGTATCAATCGGAGCAGATCGATAACATTTCGGTCCTCACTGCTTAGCGCGCTCTCAATTATGGCTGCCGATTCGATCAGGGCGCGCGATGAGTCAAGGATTCGTCGTTCCTGAATCAACTCATCCTCTTCTCCAACTCGCACATGGGCGTCGCATATCTCTTTCTTCTGAAATAGCAGCAATTCCCGTTCGCGTTCCAGCGCTTCTCGTTCGCTACGGATACGTCGAAGCTCACTTCGAGTACTGTCCCATAATTCGTACAGGTGGGTTACTTCGCTGCATAATCCTTCGGCTCCGGCGAAATTGTCGAGAAAAGTCAGATGGTTTTCTTCGTCGAGCAAAAGCCGGCTGGAGTGCTGACCGAGAATCTCGGCCAGCGGTGATGTGAGTTCATTGAGGCGGGCCAACGTAGCCGAGTTGCTGTTGATCTTGACCTTTGAACTGCCGTCGCGCAGGATTTCGCGGCTGACGGTGAAAGTACCGTCTTCAAGATAGTTGACGAAGGCGGTTTTGTACTGGGAACTCATGCGCTCCACCGAGAAAGTCGCCTCAACTGTCGCCCGGTTGGAACCGTGACGGATATGCTCCCGCTCAGCGCGGTCACCTACAGCCAGGGCAAGCGCCGTCACGATTACCGACTTACCGGAGCCGGTTTCGCCAGTCAGCACGGACATGCCCTTGTCGAAGGTTAGTGCGACATCGTCAATCAGTGCGAAATTGCTTATGTTCAGGCGGAGCAGCATATCCTATAGCCCGTATCTTTTCATTTCGGCGATTAAATCGTCAGCTTTGTCCTGATCCCCCTGCGCCTCTGCGCGGCGCAGAGCTTCCTTCAGACGTTTTCTGACCTCGGCCTGCTTGCGTTTTACAAACTCCCCGACGACCAGTTTCACCTGCGTGTCGATCTGATCACTCTGCCATTCATGTGAAGCCAGCTCGGCTACGGCGGCACTCATGTCCTCGCCGGGGATATTGTCAATCAGCCGGTGAATGTCGAAATCACCAATCTGTTGATACTGTGTCATCATCGCGGCATAAACGCGGCCGAGTAATCGTGAATCAAAATCCTCCGGTGCGACAGCTTCAAAGACAAAATCAACCGTCCCTGACTTCTCCAACAGTAAAGACAGCAGTTCCGCCTCGTGGGCATGAAAGCGTGACGATATCAGAGCTGACCCAGCCGGGGCAGCCGGCTGGCCGGACATGGCATGCTGAAGCACCGATTGGTCCACCCGCAGTTTCTGAGCAGATTCCTGCAGGAACAGTTCGCGTCGGGTGGGATCGGCGATCCGCGAAGCAAGAGCGGCCAGTTCTTTGGCCAGTTTCTCGCGTTCTATGATTCCGGCGGAAGTCATGTCAAACTGTCGCACTCGATAATCGATGTACGGGAGGGCCTGAGCGCGCAGTTGTTCAACAAGATCGGCGCCGTGCTCGCGCGCCACCGAATCGGGGTCTTCACCCTGAGGTGCGCTGATTACTTTGACTTCAAGGCCGGCGTCGTACAACGAATCGACCGAGCGCAGCGCCGCCGCGCGACCGGCCGAATCGGCGTCGAAAAACAAATACGCCTCTTCGGCAAATCTGGCCAGCAAACGTGCCTGTTGTGATGTGAAGGCGGTTCCTGACGACGCCACGACATTTCTGATGCCCCGTTGATACAGTGATATGAGGTCAAAATACCCTTCTACGATGTAAACGAAATGTTGCTCGCGGATGGCGTCGCGGGCGAAGTTCAAACCGTATAAGACACGGCTCTTGCTGTAGAGTGGTGTCTCCGGCGAATTCAGATACTTAGCCGATTCACCTTTCTTGAGCGTGCGGCCTCCGAAGGCAATCGGTTTGTTGGTCAGGTTGTAGATCGGGAACATGAGGCGCTGGCGAAAACGATCATACCAGGTGCCTTTCTGCTCCGATTTGCCGATCAATCCGGCTTTGAGAAGTTCTTCCGGCTTCAGACTTTTGCCTGCAGCATGTTTGAGAAACCCGTCCCAGGTTTCGCCCGACAAGCCGATGCGAAACGTCTCTATCGATTCATCATTGACGCCCCGTTTGCTCTTGAGGTAGTCGTCGAGAACAACCGCGTATCGTTTCTGAAACAATAAGCCGTGAAAATACTCCACCGCCACTTCATGAGCGTAGTTCAGGCGCTCGGTTTCGTCACGGTGTTGATCGGTGCGGGTTTCGCGTAAGGTGATGCTCGCTCGTCCGGCCAGATAGCGGACCGCATCGGCGAACGACATCCCCTCATGCTCCAGAAGGAAGGTGAAGACATTGCCGCCTTTGCCGCAGCCAAAGCAGTGAAAAAGCTGGCGGTCGGGGGAGACCTTGAACGACGCCGTCTTCTCAGTGTGAAACGGACAGCAGGCCCACATGTCGCGCCCCTTTTTCCTGAGGTGGACATATTCGCCGACAATCTGCACGATGTCGGTGGCCTCGCGGACCTGCTCTATGACTTCCTGCGGGATCATGACTTCAGTTTGACTACCGTTACTCCGGCGCCACCTTCATTCCAATTTCCGAGTGTGAGCGATTCGACCTCGCGGTGATTCTTCAGGTACTGGGTCAGACCGCGTCGCAGCGTGCCGGTACCTTTGCCGTGGATGACATAGACCTGTTGAAGTCCGGCGACCACAGCCTGGTCGAGGAAACGGTCGAGAGCCTCAATAGCTTCCTCAACCGTCATACCCCTCAGATGAATTTCGCGGCTGACATCGTCTGTCGAAGGCGTCCTGGAAACCGGTCGCGCTGCTCCGGTCGCGCTCGGCCCCGCCAGCTTTTCAAGATCACGAAGCTTGACTACGGTGACCACAGAGCCGACCTGCACTCGGGCCTTGTCTTTTCCGATCAACTCGGTCAATTCGCCTTCCTTGTTCAGTGAGATGATTCTCACCTGATCACTGACTGCGAAGTGATCGAGGCGAACCTTTTTCTCGCGCCCAGATCCTGTGTTCTTGCGGGTTTTCTCGGTACGGTCACTTGCCTCGCGGATAAAGCGATGAGCAGCCTTGACTTCAACCGACTCAGCTTGATTGTTGCGAATCTGCGCCACCAGGCGTTCCAATTCACGCCGAGTGGTCTCAAGAAGACTGTCGGTTTCCAACAGCGCTTCCTGGCGTTGTTGATCGATCTCGCGTTCGAACTTGTCTGTCTGGGCGTGATAATACCGCTCCAGCTCTTCGACTTTGCTCTGTCGCTCAGCCAAGTTGTTCCGGTCGTTGCGAATCTGGACAAGTTCTTTCTCCAGCGAGGCTATTAGTTCGGAGAGCGAACGTTCCCCGCTTCCCAGCAGTTGAGAAGCTTGCTCGCAAACGGAGAGGGGGATACCGAGCCGTCCGGCAATCTCAACTGCGTATGATGAGCCGGGAATACCCATTTGTAAGCGATAGGTGGGGGTAAGGGTTTTGCGGTCGAACTCGAGCGAGGCGTTTTCAATCTCCGGATGATCCAGAGCGAGAGTCTTGAGCTGTGAATAGTGAGTCGATGCGATCAGCCGGGCACCCTTATTCAGCATGTAAATGATAATCGCCTCGGCCAAAGCGGCGCCTTCCTTGGGATCGGTGCCTGCGCCGATTTCATCCAGCAAGGCAAGCGAATCCGGCGACACATTGGCTACCGCTTCCGAGACGTTCCTGATGTGTGACGAAAAAGTCGACAACGACAACTCAATCGACTGCTCGTCTCCGATATCGGCGAAGATCTTACGGAAAATGCCGTAGGTGCTGCTCTCGGTTACCGGTACCGGCAGTCCGCACTGGACCATGAGCGAGGTCAACCCGATAGTCTTGAGGGCTATCGTCTTGCCGCCGGTATTCGGGCCGGTGATGAGCAGCGCCTGACGGTTGTCGTTGAGAGCAACCGAAATCGGCACTACTTTCTCAATTCCCCCCATTTGACGAATGAGCAGGGGGTGTCGAGCTTCCCGAATGTCAAATTCGGCGGCCTCAGTGATTTTGGGGCGGTTCGCTTTGGTCTCAGCGGCGAATTTGGCCGCAGCATAGCGGGCGTCGAGTCGGCCGATGATTCGGGTGTTCTCCAGGAGCGCATCCGCTCGCAGTCCGATTTCGGCGGTAAGCGCGGCAAGAATGCGGATTACCTCAGCCCGTTCCTCCTGCGTAAGTAGATTGAATTTGTTGTTGAGTTCGACAGCCTCGCGCGGCTCAAAGTAGAAAGTTGCACCCGACTGGCTGCGATCATGCAGGATGCCCTGATCGGCTTTATACTGGCCGGCCAGAACTGGTATCACATACCGCCCGTTGCGCTGCGTGACCACGTCGTCCTGCCAGCCGGAGTGCTTCTGCTGTGAGGATAGGAGATTTTCAAGTTTGTCAATTATCCGCCGCTTGGCCTCGAACAGGCTTGACCGAAGGCGGCGCAGCTGAACCGAAGCGCCGTCTTTGACCTGGCCGTCCTGGTCGACCGTGCGGACAATTTCTTTCTTGAGTTCCGGGAACGAGCGAACCGCTTTCAGATACGGTACAACGGCGGGGAAATTGACGCGACCTTCCGGATCATACTCATGGAGTGCAATCGAGACCTCAACCAGTTCCAACACGTACAGGATTTCGAGCGGATCGAGAAACACCCCCGCCACCTGTGACTTGTTCAGCAACTCACGGCAGTCTTCGAGTTGGCTGAGCGGAAACGCCCGGCCGAAATTGAAGATGTCCTTCAACTGAGTGATTTCATCAAGGCGGGTCTCAATGGCCGTGCGCTCAAACATCGGATCGAACAGATCCACCTCGGGTTGGCCGTAGGCCGTCAGACACCTCTCCTTGATGAGAGCGATGATTTTGGGAAACTCAAGGATTTTCGCCGTGTGCTGATTGATCATCCTGTCTGCTTAACCTCAAAAAAAGAGCCGGCTCGCAAGCCGGCTGCAATATAAGACCAACATCTCACAAGAAAAACCATTTAGGTGCCGGACTTCTTGGCCTCCAGATTGAAGAATCGGTCAAGCTGATACATGACCTGAAACACGTCGGCGCGGTCTTCGGATGGCAATTCGCGACTCGTGCTACCCTCTGACGGCGTCATTACCAGAGTATTCTCGATCTGCTTCATGAAGCTGGGGTGGTTGGGGTGCAGTATCGATGTGGATTCGAATATCAGAGGTACAGTCTTGGCCACGGTGGGTCCGAAAAACGACGCTTCAAAGTAAGGGTAGAAACGATCTGGCAAAGGCAGCAGGAAGGCTACAAAAGTCAGAAAGCCGACCGCCGCCCAACCGCGCAGGAAGCCGACCAGAGCGCCGCCCATCTGGTCACGTTTCTTATTCTCGCTCTTGATGTCGGCTACTTTGTAGAACATCCACCCCAGTCCCTTGAACAGACCGTAAGAAAATGCCAGAAGCAGGACGAAGGAAAGAAACGCCGAAACCAGCACTGAAGTACCCAGACTGTCGTAAATGTAGATCACCAGCTTATCGATGTAGTTCACGGTCAGGACAATTGCCGCGAAAAAGACCAGAAAAGCGCTTGTTTCCCTGACAAGTCCTTTTTTCGACCCTACTATTACCGATGCCAATAACAAAACACCCAGCGCAGCGTCTATCCAGTTCATACACTACTCCCTGTGAGGGTTCATAGCTCTGGAACCGAGTATAGATTGTTGTTAAATCACTTGGCAAGTAATTCTGAGATCAGCTTGTTGACCAATTTGCCGTCGGCCCGGCCCTTGATTTTGGGCATAAGAGCCTTCATAACCAATCCCATTTGCCTGGGGGAATCGGCCCCGACTTCTTTGATTGCGGACTCGGCCATCTGCCGCAACTCTTCTTCGGTCAACTGCTTAGGGAGATATGAGCTGATCACCGCCAGCTCAAACTCTTCGCTCTTGACGAGGTCTTCCCGACCTCCGGCACGGAACTGCTCGATCGACTCACGTCGTTTCTTGGCGGCACTGGCCAGAGTTTCCAGCGCCTGTTCATCGGTTAATTCCGCACCAACCTCAATTTTCTTGTACTTGAGGTCAGACTTGAGGCCCCGAAGGACGGTCAGACGTTCTTTGTCGCCGCCCTTGAGGGCCTTCATCATATCTTTATCTACTTGCTCGAAAATCGACATACGAGCTTCACGGTTTTCTTGTTTCCAGGAAACTGGCGCGCCGCGTCTTCCGGCGGGCAGCCGCCATCTTACGCTTGCGTGTCTCGGACGGTTTCTCGAAATGCTGATGCTTCTTGTAGTCCGAGAGAATGCCAGACTTCTCGCAGAACTTATTGAATCTACGCAGCGCTCTTTCGAAAGATTCGTCGTCTCTAACTCTGACTCCGGTCAATAACAGTCACCTCCTTCGTCCGGGGCTATGGGTTTCGGAGTCACGCCGTATAAGTACGGACATATAGCCAAGCCTTAAATATATCGGCCCTAAAGAGTTCTGTCAACAGGCGAGAAGCCTCTTTCTTGGTTATTCCTTAAGATAGGTCAACCCTTCCATACCCCGGTTCGACAGGAAATGGATATGGAAATGAGGGACTTCCTGCCCCAGGCCGTTGTTGATCGCCAACTGGTAATGGTCAGGGATACCCAGCTTCTCGGCAACCAGTTTGGCGGTGTCAAGACAGACCTGAAGAGCCTCGGGAGGAGTGTGCTGGAAGTCCGGGTACTCTTCTTTAGTAATAATGAGCAGGTGCACCGGGGCTTTGGGGCGGTGGTCGGCGATTACTATGACCTGGTCGGTGTCGTAAAAGATCTTAGCCGGCATTTCTCGCCGGATTATGCGGGTGAAGATTGATGGCATAAGGGGAAAATACGGCCGTGAACCGTGGGCACAACAATTGTTTAGACATTATGAGACCCCTTGCCAATCTATCTGGGAACAGTTAGATTAAAGATTGGATCGGATGCATTTGCAGAGTGAACATGAGAGTTTGAAATAAAGCTGAGGAGTCTCGTATGTCCGGCCACTCAAAATGGGCAACGATTAAACGCAAAAAAGGCAAGTTGGATGCGGAGCGCGGCAGGAAGTTTACCCGGCTCATCAAAGAACTGACTGTCGCCGCCCGCGAAGGCGGGGGAGACCCCGACGGCAACCCAAGGCTCCGCACCGCAATCGCCGCCGCCAAAGGTGAGAACATGCCCGCGGACAATATCAAGAGAGGGATTCTCAAGGGGACCGGCCAGCTTCCGGGGGTAACCTTTGAATCGATTACTTATGAAGGGTATGGTCCCGGCGGTGTGGCGCTCTATCTCGAAGTCCTGACCGACAATAAGAATCGGATTGTCTCAGAAATCCGCCATGTCCTTACGAAGTACGGCGGTAATCTGGGCGCCAGCGGGTGTGTGGCTTGGATGTTTCACAAGAGGGGCGTGATTACGGTTGATCTGGAAGCAGCCAATGAGGACACCCTTATGGAAGTGGCGCTCGAAGCCGGCGCGGATGATATGAAGAGCGACACCGGCGCTTACGAAATCGTGATGGATCCCGCTGTGCTTGACGACGTGCGCCAGACGATTGAGAAAAAGGGAATCAAAATAGCATCGGCTGAAGTCACCATGATCCCGCAGAGCACGACGAAATTGACTAAAGAAGGCGACGCCAGTTCGATGCTCAAGATGCTCGACATTCTTGAGGAGAACGACGACGTTCAGAAAGTCTACTCAAATTTCGACATCGACCAGTCACTTATGGAGAAGCTGGCAGGGTAGCTGGTCAGCACTGGTAGATAGTATTGCAGATACCACACAGGGCAGAAGCGCCGAAGGCTTCCGCCCTGTGCTTGTTTTATTCGCTACATGAACCACTTCTTGGAGTGGTGAACGGCATCGCCAAAACGGCACATAAAGGCATAATCTTCGGGTGACAGGGGACCGGCTGCCAGGGCGGATAGATTTTCTTCCAGTTGGCGCCGATTGCTCGGACCTGTCAGGCACACATGAACGTGTGGGTCGGACAATACAAACCGGTAGCACTCGGCGGCGGTCGGGATACGGCCGTCTTTGGGCCAGCCCTTGGGGCGACGCAAGAGATAGCTCCAGCGTGTGGCGGTGTAACTTACCACACCGGGGTTGTGCGGATGGAGGTGGGGAAAGATGTCCTCCTCAGCTCCCCGATGCGCAGCGTTGTAGCGTAGCATGAGCAGGTCAAGATCGCCGCGCCGGGCCTCTTCGCCATGAAACTTGCGGTCGTGACAGGACATGCCGATAAACCGCACTTTGCCCTCCCGCCGGAACTTCAACAACTCCTCTCGGACGTGGTCTGTTAAGTGCTTCCCCTTGGTGACGCCCAGAAATAAGAAGATGTCAATATAGTCTGATCCGAGTTGTCTGAGCCGTTTCTCCAGCGTGCGGCGGAGGTTGGGATGCCCCAGCAGCAAGTTGTATGCCCCAGTGGCGACGACAAGGCGCTGTCGCTCCGATGGGGGAATCTCACGCACCGTTTTGGTGACGTGGGTGTCAAAGCCGTAGCAGAACAGGAAGTTGACACCGGAGTCGATAGCCCGCCGGACCATGTCGCGCCCGGGCCGATAAGTAGCTGACAGGCCGAGTCGGTGCACCTGCAGGCCGGTTCTGCCGAGTGTCGTGTGTGTAAAATTATCATCCATATAATCCTCAATAAAACCTGGTGGACACGAGTATTCAGGGTCAACTATCTCATGATCGTAAAGATACAAATGGGCTGCGTACCCCAAAAGCCATTTGTGGGGGTTGTCTTTTGGCAGCATTTGTAGCATACTAAAAACGACAAGACGAATCGAAACTGCGGGCCGGAAGGAGTGGTTGAGGAGTGACCGGCGCGCTGGAAAGGAACCTATGGTATTGACTGAGTTACAACAAAAGGTCAAACCCGACAAGTGGCCGATCGCACAGCACGTCAAGAACCTTGAAGCCTCAATAATCAGGGAAATCCTCAAGATCACTTCGCAACCCGGCGTAATTTCTTTTGCCGGAGGACTGCCGGCTCCGGAGTTGTTTCCGCTCAAAGACCTGGCCCGCATTGCTACTGAGGTAATCGAGAGATACGGGGCATCATGCCTGCAATACTCCCTATCCCAGGGTGTGCTACCGCTTAGGGAAGTGATCGCCCTGCGAGCTTCCAAGGCCGGGACTCCGACTACGGCAGAGAACATTCTCATTACTTCCGGTTCACAGCAGGGGATTGAACTTCTGGCGCGGGTCTTTATCGAGCCGGGGGATTACATTCTTTGCGAAAATCCGACCTATGTCGGCGCACTTCAAGCGTTCCAGTATTATCAAGCGCGGTATGCTACAGTGGAGATGGATGGCGACGGCATGCTCGTTGATCAGGTCGAGGAGAAGATCAAGAGATTCAAGCCCAAGATGATCTACACCGTCTCCAATTTCCAGAACCCGACCGGCATCACTATGTCGCTGGAACGCCGCAAGACGCTTCTGGAACTCGGAGCGCGATACGGTGTGCCGGTTATTGATGACAATCCATACAGCGAAATTCGCTTCGCCGGTCAGCCGGTCCCGACACTCAAATCGCTCGGCGGCGATGAAGTGATCGTGCTTAAGACGTTCTCCAAGACACTCGCGCCGGGGCTGCGGATCGGCTGGATGAACGCTCCGGCGAGTATCATCAGACAGTTCGAAAAGGTCAAGCAGTGTACTGATCTGCACACGAGCACCTTTGGGCAGTATGTAATCGATGAGTATATCACACAGGGACTTCTGGAGCCCCAGATCGAGCGCATCCGCAAAGACTACCTTGTAAAACGCGACACGATGCTGAAAGCGATGAGGCAGGGCTTCCCGAGTGAAGTGATCTGGACTGAACCGGAGGGTGGTTTGTTTCTCTGGGTGACATTGCCGAAGCATATGTCGGCCAGGGCGCTGCTCGACAAGGCGATTCAACAGAAAGTAGCCTATGTATATGGCGAACCGTTTTATCCCAACGGCGGAGGCGAGAACACACTGAGAATGAACTTCTCCAACGCTTCGCTCGAAGGGATAGTTGAGGGTGTGAATCGACTGGCGAAGTTGTTCAAGGACAACATGTAATTCCGGCTGAGCAAAGCGGGCGCGGCCACGCTTGCCATAGTAACAGTCTTGTTGAAAGAACCCGCCGTGGTGTTCTTTCTTGAAATTTCCGTCTCAATAGACTAATTGCGTTGCATGAAAGTCAGGTTCTCGAAATATCACGCCCTGTGGAATGATTTCATCGTGCTCGAAGCATTGACTCATCGGAAGATGTCGACACGAAACATTCCGAATCTAGCTAGAGAAATCTGCCATCGCCGGACCGGAGTCGGCGCCGACGGGGTACTCTGGCTATCCGGCAGCCGGAAAGCTGATTGCCGCATGGACGTCTACAATGCCGACGGAGGCTGGGCCGAGAAATCAGGCAACGGCCTTCGGATATGCGCCTTGCACCTCTCAGGGGAGGGTAAACGGAAGCGTCGGTACGCAATTGAGACAGGGACGTCGATCGATCAGGTTCGCCTGATACGCCGAATAAACGGGGGATGCGTCGTCCATTCAGAATTGGGCGAACCGACGTTCGAGGCCAAAGCAGTGCCGGTCAGATCGAGGCGACGGTTCGTGATCAACAGCCCCGTCAAAATCCGTGCGCTCAACATTCCGATGACCTGCCTGGCGGTGGGTAATCCTCATGCTGT
>Ga0315278_10000145_pt1 | contig 63570 bp, 89 predicted proteins | sample YL17G06_0_MG_FD_203880 | JGI IMG/M metagenome (GOLD analysis project Ga0315278, IMG submission 203880) | Sediment microbial communities from Yellowstone Lake, YNP, Wyoming, USA - YL17G06_0 | ecosystem: Environmental > Aquatic > Freshwater > Lake > Sediment | place: USA: Wyoming | collected... | reverse complement strand
CTCGGCGTCACCGTCCTGCAGAGCGCACTCGCGCTCCTCCTGCAGACGCTCCAGTGCGTCCACCGTTGAGCTGAAAATGGACTCCATACCGCCTCCGTGGTGAATGGGTGAAAAAAAAAGATAGGCCAGCGGCCGCTCAATTAAGGCGGTATGGCCTATCCATGATGGCGCCAACGTGGCCCTATGCGATTATCCACCTGTCACCGGAAGGCAGCGGAGAAAAATCCCCGCAGAGCGCAAAGGTAAATTCCTTGCGTCCATCCGGCCATTCAAGTATCGCGCGCTTTTCGCACGATTCGCACATGGCGCACCTTGAGCAATCCCTGAACGCATCAAGTACGTCCATGGTACCCCAAGATTATGTAAACCTGATTTGCCCTTTTTGAGCAAATAACCACACAATCCCAGATTATGTAAACCTATAACCGGATTATACGACACCGGAGTTATGGCAAACTTTGCCTATCTACACCGTGCCCCTGCACGAGTTATGACGTTGGGGAACGGGTGCTGCAACCCTTATCCCCCGCATATTAACTCTTGATGTGCATCATCTGGCGCCTGATACCGCGTAACGCCTTGACCATCTCCTTGTCACCATCCTGTTCCCAGAACGTGATGCGGGCGTTAATGTCGGCCAAGTCGGGAGTGATGGGAATGTCACCCTTGACCGGGCACTTTGACAAATCCTCGACCTCTACCGCACGGAATGGGGCAGCTTGCGCCGCGTGGTCCGTGCCAGCCCATTCTCCCCGGCTCAGATGGGCAGTCCAGTACGCTGCCTCGTCTGCGCTGAGGGTGTTGTGCCTGTCCCCAAGGGTGCGCTGCTGCGCCTTGAGAACTGCCTCCTCAGCCGAGATTGCCCAGATGACCTGCTTCGCACTCTGACGCAAGTGCGTCCAGCCGGGATGATAGGCCTGCTGCGTGCCTTCGTCACCCGTACCGCTGGGGCTTAACTGCGTGTGTACCTTCGTTGCCAACGGGAACACCCGCTTGACCACGACATACTCGCGCTCTGCCCCTGCCTGGAGCTTCGCCTGCGCCTTGGCGGCCTTCTCGCGTTCCCTCTCCTCAACCTGCGCCTTGATGGCACGGTCAGAGAACAGAGACGCAAGCTCATCTGCCTCGGCCTGGGGGATTGCGGCACTCTTGCGAGTAACCATAACCCCTCCTGTTTCTGTCGCTGCATCGCTTGCTCGGTGCATCGGCGACATCGGAAACTTGCCGAAATCGTCCCGGCAGCGCCACAAGTCCAGCGAAATCAGCGACTTAGCATGGGGTGTAGTACGGTTATATAGCGTTTTTCGACCAAGGCTCTATGTTGTTAATGTACGAGTTCAACGCGGGCGTTATAATAAACGCGTGAGCGAAAGCAGTCGGCATGACGCGTGAATGGGGAGGAATGGGCACGCGAATCCGGGGGCGCCCGGGTATGCGCGTTCAGATCTCACGAAGCCAGTATGGGAGTGCGTCTCCCCCCACCCATGCCCCCCTTCTCAATCCCCCTACTTCCAGAACTCCGGACCTGCGGCTTAAAAAAATATAGCCTGGGAAAATACAGGAGCCGGAGGGGAAACACCCCCCCTCCTTAAAGGTTCCCCCCCTCTTGTTGATTCTATTTCTCGATCCCAAAAATAACCCTTGACTCTTAACTGCATTAAAGCTATATTGAATGCTATACAAAGGAGGTCAAATGCGAGGCATCAGTTTTCACCTGGACGATGCGGAGGAAAAGCGCAGGGACAAAATCACCCTCACCAGCCGCGAAATCTTCATGCTCGGAATGGAGGCGGCGGAGGTCGCCGGCGGCCGGGAAACCAAGGCCGACCTAAAATCCTCGGAGGAGTAGTGGATACGCCTGCCGTATTCTCGATTGCCGTCTTGGCCATTATCGTCTTATTGGTCCCCTACGCTTCGAGGAACAGGGAGAGGAGAAAAAAAGAGAGAAAACTGGCGGAGGATCTGCGTTACGAAAACGCTCGGCGCTCGGCCACCGAATTTCAACGGAAATACGAGGCGGATATTACCCGCAAAACCGAACTCATTTACCGACAAGCCCAGCACCGCAGAGAGCAGGAAGAGGCCCTCTTCAGGGCCGAACAGGAAAGAATAAAATCCCAAATGCTGCTTGAAGTCGATTTCGCAAAAAAGAGAAAGGACATGGAACAAAAATTTGACGAAATTTTAAGGGAAAAGCTCGAGCTCGACAGGGAAATGCTCAAAGAAGAACGCGAAATTTCAACTAAAACGGAGGGCGGTAATGGCCAGAATCAGGACAATTAAGCCAGAATTCTGGACCTTAGAATACGACCGAGAACAACTCAGGAAGGAGAAGGAAAGTGGCAAGACCCCGTAAAACCGGACTGTCCTACTTCCCAATGGACTGCGTTTGGGACGAAAAAGCTCGAGCATTTGAGTCGGTTTTTAAGAACGATGGCTTCGTTTGGTTAGTCAAATTCTGGCAAACAGCATACCAGGACGAAAATGGCAGTGTCGATTTTGATGGAATTTACGGGGTTATACACCCCAATAACTGCCGGATAACCCCCCAAGAACACCTGGGTATGTTGACCTTCGCGGTGTCCACTGGCCTAATTTTCAAAAATTCGCAGGGTACCTACACCTCGAACGGAATCCAGAAGCGCATGGGCATGGTCCGCAAGGACCGTGAAAGGGAGCGAAATCGAAGCAAAAACGAGTTATCGGGCCAGAAACCCCCCAGTAATCCCCCAATAAGGGGGGAAACGGAAACGGAAACTAAAACAGAAACAAAAGAGAAGAGTAAGAGTGTGCCTGCGGCACCCCCCTCCCCGACCGTCCCAAGATTTATCAAACCCCCAATCCCGGAAATCATGGCTTATTGCGAGGAGCGGGATAACAGGGTGGATCCGCAAAAGTTCTACGACCACTACGAGTCGAACGGGTGGAAGGTGGGGAGGAACCCGATGAAGGATTGGAGGGCCGCGGTCAGGACGTGGGAAAGGAGTGGATACGAGACCGGCCTTCCCGGGGATGGTGCTGGGGTCGTGGAGCAGGCGGAAAAAATACGTCAAAAATACGGGGTGATGAAATGAGCCAGGATTTTATCGAACGCGAGATTATGATTAAGGAAATTTTTGCCGCCTTCTCAAAACCGTCAAAACCGGATTGGATTGGCAAAGCGGTAAAAATGACCAACGGCCTGAACATGACGGAAATGGTTGACGCCTGTGGAGAGGTCGAAAAAGGCGAGTGGCCGGGGAACCTGGGCGCAGCCATTCTGAAAATCGCACTCACAAAACGCCGGCACGAAGAAGAGCGCAAATCCACGCAGTATAAAAGCGACGAACCCTTCTCCGGCCATGGAGGCGCCAGGAGCCGCTATCTCAAGCTCCTGCAAAAATCCATCATTCTCTGCAGGGTAAAGGCGGAAATGAGTTATTACCAGTTCTGGGAGATGGTAAACAAGCCATGGACAGATACCTGCGACCGCACGCTCGTAGGCGATAAAACCGGCTATTTAAAGCCAGAACAGGAAAAAGAACTGTCAAAAGTCATGGACGTCGCATGGTCTGTTTTTGGCGAAATTACGGCCCCTTTTCAGAGTGAAAACGAGGCCATGGCAATGGCTATGGAATAATCAGGTTGGTTCGGCAAAACCGGCCATTATAAAAAATACCTTGCTTTTATATATTTTCTTGAATATATTAAAAGCAAGATGTCGGGAATTGAAGAGTATATCCCCGTCTACTGCCCAGGTGCCGATGGCCCCTGCGGACGCTATCTCGTAAAAGTCTGCAGATCTCATCACAGTCTCGTCTCTCCCACCTGTCCCAAGTGCGGCAGCCAGTGGCGCGTCTTCCACAACGCCAACGCCGACCTTATCGAGATAGGCCTCGCCCCGTCTCTGCCGGACTCCAAGGTGGAGGCTCTTGTGCAGATCACGCGGGGCCCCGTACGGCTATCCCAACCCCAGGGAGCGTAAATGGAAAGACTCAACCCCAACGACGATATCGCCAGCTCTTCTCCAGGGGTGCAGATCGCGTCGAACACGGATCAGGTTCCGGACGCGAGCACGCAGGGCATACTCTCGGACGTCAACCGCATCGAGCAGGAATTCGACCGCGTCATCGCATTCGAGAGCCAGGACCGCCTGCGCTGCAAGCGCAACTGGCAGATGTACGCCGGCCTTGACCTGGGCCAGTACACCGAAGACGACAAGGCCCAGGCGCAACTCGAAGGCCGCGACCTCGCGACCTTCAACATCACCACGCAGAAAGTCGATAGCCTCACCGGCAACATACTCAAAAACCAATTCGACTCCGACTTCGTGCCCGTCGAAGGCGCCGAATCCATCCTCACCAACGTCCTCAAGTCCATGTATCTCTCGGACAAGGAGATGATGGATTGGGAGCCCGCGTACAACCAGCTCGTGCTCGCCGGAAACATCTACCGCGGCGACGAGGAAATGTACATCGACAGGCGCTATCACCCGCTCGGAAACATCGGCTTCCGCACCCATCTTCCCGGCTACGTCGCCTACGACCCGAGATGGAAGACGTTGAGCGCCAAAGACTGCCAGATGGCGTGGGTGGTCTCGTACCTGACGGGTTCGCAAATCATGGATATGTGGCCCGAAAAGGCCAAGACCCTGAACTTCGTCGAGCGCGACGTCGAGAGGACGAAGACGCAGGGCGAATTTTTCGACGCCCTCATCGACAGCTCCGTCACGCCGCTCTTCGAGATGAGCGAGACGCAGGCTGCCTTTAACTACTATCGCATTATCCGCAAGTTCGAGATGGTCACGGAAGACGTCATCATCGAATACGACGAAATGACCGGCATCGACCTGCCCGTCGGCACCGACTACGCGGCCAAGCTCGCGTTCCTGAACAAGAATAACCCCTCCTGGGAGCCCGGGCGCGTCAAGAAACGGACGGAGAAGAGGCGCGTGTGCATGGTCACGACCGTCTGCCGACAGCTCGACATCAACGAACCCCTGGAGAAGAAGCCGTGCGAAGTACAGATTGGCCGCCTGCCCCTCTTCCCCTGGAGCGCGAGCCGCATCAACGGCAAATGCCGCGGCATCGTCGATCTCCTCGCCGACATCCAGTACAAAATCAACTACCGCGAAGAACTCATCACCAACCTCATCGAGACCGAGGCCTGCGGATCCCAGCTCATCGACCCCCTGCTCTTCGGCGAGGACGAGGACAAGATCGCCGAATACAAGCTCAAGCGCAACCAGCCACGGCAGACCTTTGAAACCGCGCCAGGCGCGCTTCAGCGCGGCCTCGCGCCGCAGCCGGTGTCCAAGGCCATCTTTCCCCAGGACGTCCGCGACCAGCTGCAGAGGATGTGGGATTATGCCGACAGAATCAGCAAGGCCCCGGCCGTTTTCGACGCCCGCTCGGAAAAGAGCGGAGAGAGCGGCTACCTGTTCGCGCAGAAGGCGCGCGTGGCCGAGCAGCAGTCCTACACTCTTTTCGCCGATCTCAAGAGGCACGAGAACGAAAAGGCCGAAGCCTACATGGAGCAGGCGAAGATACAGTACACCATCGGCGGCATCGAACGCCGCTTCCTCGTCGCCAACGTCCGCAAGGGCGTGGGCGGTTCGAGCGAAACCGACTGGCAGACCGTCGTTGTCAACCGCAGGTGGTTCGAGGACGACGACAGCGGCGAGCCCGTTGAAAAAGTCGAAAATGATTTCGCCAATCTGCCCCGGCACAAGGTCGTCATCAGCGAGTCGCCGTCTTCGTCCACCAACAGGCTCATCACCAGGGCCGTCGCGACCGAACTCCTGCGCGTCATACCTCCGGAATACATCGGCACCCGTCAGGTCTTCACGGCCGCGCTCGTGGACAGCCTCGACACCTTCACGTCCAAGCAGCACGCCGACCTCGACGAGATGCGCGAGCTCGAACAGACGATGGCCAAGGAGACCCTGAAGGCCAACACGCTCAAGCTCAGGCTCGCGAACAAGCAAATGCAGGCCCAGCTCGATCAGGCGCCGGCGCAGGCAGCGCCTCCGCTTCCCGGCGCATTCCCCGGCCCTGGCGCAGAACCCGGCGTTCCCGCGGTCGCTCCCGCTCCAGGAGCCGGCGCGGCCGGACCCATAGACGCGTTTGCGGCAGCCGAAACCGAGCCCGTGCCGCCGGAGAAAAGCATGGGCTTCAAGCAGGGCGGCGTGATTGACATCGTACAGGACGCAAAAATAAAAACATTCAAACCCGACATCGCCGTCACCGGAGTCGAAACCTAACCACCGCAAAGAGCGGGAAGGAGAGAATATGGCAGAGACCGAGAAAAAGGGCGAAAGCAAAATCAAGGTCACGCGCAAGGGCAAGGCCGAGGGCGGAAGCACGCCGATGTTGTATGCCGAAACCGCGCGCATCCAAGCCCGTAAGCCCGGAAGTAAAATCGCGCCCGAGCCCGAAGAAGACGTGGAGTACAACAAGCCCACGGGCATGGCCGATAATATCAAGACCACGCTCGAAAAGTGGACGGACACGCTCGAGAGGATGGGGAAAACCGATCTCGCGGACACGCTCAGGAAGAACGAAAAATATCCGTCTTTGGCTAAAGCCAACATCGTCGTCGTCTACGGGGACGCAGGCGACGTGGACAGGATCATGAACGCGGACACCGGAGAGGACATCTCCGGAATTATGAAGCCCACATACGAGGAGGCTCCCACGCCCGCAACAACCGTCACCGGCGGAGAAGAGGGAAAGCCCGACCTCATTCCCGAGCCCGGAGACCCCGACATCTCCCCCGCAACAAGCCTGTGGCAGATTGATCCGATCCTGAGAAAGAAGATGGGCTTTGCCTTGGGCGGCCTCACGACGCCGCCCGAAGGTTCCCCCCTCTCCGGCCTCAAGCCAGCAACCGTTCGCGTGACGCGCATGGCCGGGACGACGGGGGAGGGCAAGCCCAAGGGCGACGACCTCGCGAAGGAAAAGAAAATAAAGATCAAGGACGAGACCCAAAAATTCCACGGCGGAGAAGTCGAAGGCGGTTACGAGGGCGCGAAGCTGCCGTCCCGTACCGACGACCCCAAGCCCGATCAGGAGCTCCTGCACAAACCCGACGAGCGTTTTGCCAAGGACAGCGGGGCTCCGTCAAAGCCGGGACTTGCCAAGGGCGGCCAGCCTTCGGAGAAAAAGGACGGACTCGCGACAGGCGGAGAAGCCGGACTCACGAAGAAGACCATGACCTCGGCCCAGATACAGAAAGAGCTTGGCGTCTCCAAGCCAGGCGACATCGCCGCCGTCTACGACGTCAGCATCAGGGACGGAAAGCTCGTAAGCGCCACGCCGAACGACGCGGAGACGCAGCGGTTCAGCCGCATCATCAGTCAGACCGGAGACAAGAACCCGCCAGTGGGTTCAGCGGATGAGAGGAACAAGCTCTCGCTCCAATACAGCGACAAGCCCAATGTCGGCTTCGCTTCGGGCGCGGGCTTTCAGGCCGGAGGAGAAGTCGCAGACACTACCACAGAAATGGCCGAGCCCGGGGGAGGCCCCCCGGAGCCGGCGGAAGGTGAGGCCACCATGAAAGGGCCTTTTGAATCTTATGCAAAAGTCGAAGGCGTCGATCTCGAACTCGTGAAGCAGGGCAATACCCTCTTCTCGAATTTGAACGAGGCCCTGTCCGGCGCAGGCGCCGAAGACCCGCAGACATACCTTGACGAGCTCAAGCAGTTCGCCAAGGACGTGGAGGCGAAGAGGTCCGAGGCTGTCAAGAGCATGAACGACACTGCGCTCGCGGCGTCGTACAAGGACATGGCCGCCGATGCCCGGGATCTGATTTCGGCTTTTGAAAACATGATTGCGGACACGGGATCGGAAGAAATGCGCGCGGGTATGCCCGCGGCCGCCGAACCCGTAGCCGAACCCGTACCGGAAGAAGCGCAGGTTTAAGCGGCACAACCGCACTCCTGCAAAAAAAATAAACCCGAAGCGGATACACCCGCAAAAGGAAAAAGGAGCAATAGAATGGAAATCTTAAAGCCCGAACCCGAAGGGCAGCCCGAAACCGCGGTGGCGGAAGCCACGGCGCCGACAGAGACCGTAGAGGAGATGACGGAAGCCGAATTCGTGCGAAAACTCGAAACCGATGGCGAATTCGCGACCGACTATCTCGCAGGCCGTCTCAAGCTGGAAAAACCCGAACCGGCCGCACCCGCCGCCGCGCCGGCACCGGAGGTCAAGCCTCCGACGCCTGGGGCGGAGCCCGTGCCCAAGACCCCCGAGTCGGAAAAGAAGGAAGTGCCCGTCCCCACGGACGATGGCAAGTTTGTTGTCGAATTCGACGACGGAACCAATCTCATTTACAAGTCCCGAAACGAGGCCCTGAAGGCGATAAGGGAGAAGGAGACCTTCATCCGCAGCGCCAAGACCTCGATGAAGGAGTTGCGCGAGCGTGACGCCGCGAACCGGGCGGAGATCGAGAAGCTGAAGACACAACTTCAGGCTCCCGTTCCCGCGCCTGCGGCAGCACCCGCACCCGTAAAGCCCGCACCCGCAAAGACCGACGAACTGAGGGAGAAGGCCGAAGAAGTGCTGGACCCGTTCGACCCCGACTACCTGAGAAAGCTGGGCGAACAGCAGATGGCACAGAAAGACCTTATCTATCAGTTGCAGAAACAGGTTGCGGAAGACCGGGCCGAACGCGACCACGACCGCCAGGAGCGAACAAAGCGCGAAAAGGAACAGGAAGAGTCCCGTTTCCGTGAACGCGAGCTCAAGGGTCGGTATGTGGAAGCAAACGCCTTTGTCACCCGCCATGACGAATTCAGGATGAACAGGCCCGTGGACGTCATCGATCAGGAGTACCGCTCCTTCCTCGACGACCTGGGCGTGATTGCCGGAACCGACGGCAGCCTGGGATCGAACATGGCCGTGATGGACGTCTACCTGGACCAGAACAGCGAGAAGGGCAAGACGTTAAAGGCGGAAACGGACAAAATGGGCATAAGGCCGCCGGAAGAGTTGGGCAAATTCTATCTTCTGCTCCACCTTGTCGAGACCAGAAACGGACTCTCAAAGCGCGATCCGGTTTCGGGTAAACCCGTTCCATTCACCCTGGAAGAAACATACCGATACCTGAAGGCGCAGGAACAGGCGGGCTTAGAGCCCGTCACCGCTCCCGCTGTCGAACCCAGACCCGCTCCACCGGCCCCGCCCAATCCGCGCGCGGCCGCCATTGCCGAAGCCGAAAGACGGGCCAAGTCTGTCGCCACCGACATCCCCACGGGTGCCGGGGGCCAGCCCCTCGGCCTTTCTGATATGACACCGCAACAGATTGCCGATCTTCTCGACACTCCAAGGGAAGAGTTGAAACGGAATCCGTCAAAGGCGAGGATGGTGGATGCGATTATGACTTCGATAGGGCAGGGAGCCTTGCGTTTAAATGGTATCTAACCATCTAAACTAAGGAAACGTCCCATGGCAACTCAAGTCACTCCAGCAACCCCCACCAGTATCGTCGCGATGGGGGCCGCTGCGCTCCAGATCAAAGCCTACAATACCAAACTCCGCACGGAGTCCATCTTGAACGACGTGTTCGAGAAACTCTCCGCGGTCATCGACTATTCCGAAAAGGGCGCGAACGTACCCGAAGCCATCTTCCTCAAGCTCGAGAAGTCGGTCACGGGTGCGCATTCCATCACCCTGCCCCTGGTCATGCGCCTGTCCGGCCCAGCGACCTACGGCAACAGTGTCCTCATCGGACAGGAAGAGTCGCTGGTTCTCCGTCACATGACCGTGTACTACAACCTCATCCGCAAAGCAGTCGCCACCGAGCAGTACGGCGTCAACGCCAACGACGTGTCGGCGTACGACCTGTACGGCCAGATCGGCCCGCTCATGATCGACTACATCGCGGAACTCCGGGGCAAGCGCATCCGTGAAGCGTCCATGCTCACGGTCGCGGCCGAGCTGACGGAAGCCCCGATCAGCCTCAAGCACAAGTTCAACTCCAACATCTTCGTACCGAACACGGCTTTGGGCGGGATGCCGGTGTATGACACGCTTGCGGAAACCGAGGCCACGTCCGCGGCCTATCCCCACAGCAACGCCGTGTCCGACAACAGCGGCGGCCAGATCGACGACATCTATCGCGTACTCGGGAACGCCACCAACGGCTTCGCCAACCCCGAACGCGCGATCCTGACAATCGAGAGCCTCCTCGCCCTTGACTATCACTGTGTCGAAAATCTCAAGCTCGAACCGATCATGATCGGCGGGCAGGCCACGCTCGTTTTAACGATCCCGAGCACGCAGATGATCAAACTCCTGAATCCCGCCGGCGATCCCGCGACCACGGGTGGCCGCAATATCGGCTGGATCTGGAAAGAGGTCAGCGCGCTGCAGAAGATCGAGCAGATGATCCCCGGCGCCTACTGCCGCGTACGTCACCTGCTTCTGGTCGAAGACACGCGCTATGCCACGCTCACGGTCGGCGGCAGCCTCGGCGCCGCCACTCTCACGCCCGGCTTCCTGCAGCCCGGCAACAACGACGGCCGCAACCGCGCGCCCTACAACGCCTCAAGCAACCGCGTCTTCGACTGCGGCTGCGTGTACGCGAAAGGCGGGCTCGTGGAATGGATCGTGCAGCCGCTGAAGTACGCAACCGAAGCCTACGATTACGAGATGATCAAGGGCAAGGGCGCGTATCAATGCGCGGGCATCCAGCTCGTGCAGTACAACGTCGATCCCTCGAGCGGAACCGCGAGTGACGATGCCACGAACTACAATCGCGGCACCTGTCTCGTGATCATGGCCCAGCCCACGCTCGTGACCGTGTCCTAACCGACGCCCACGGGAAACGCCCTGGCAGGCGGCTATAAAAAATTGCCTGCCTTTTTAGTAACAATTTAACCAAGAGGATCAAATGCAGAACCAAGCAGCAATCTCAATAGCGGGCCAGAAGGGCCTTACCATTGAACGCAAGATCAATCTCATGCTCGAGAACGGGTACAATGTCTTCATTTTGCGCTGGAAAAAGGTGCATAAATTTCGCACGTTCTACTTCGGCTTCGAGCTCATGGACTTCGTGATCAGGGGCAACGTCGAAACCGGAGCCACGTACAAGGCCGTCATACAGCGGGACGAGTTGTTTTTCGATCCCGACGAGTTCAACGTACCCGTAGGCTATTGCCCGGACACGCCCAGGAACAGGGAGATACTGGCCTCGAACTTCTACACCAGCCACTACGTCATCGCCGGCCTCATCACCCCCACTGGCACCGTCAATGCCGCGACCATCCAGGTCCAGATCCGCACCCTGGCCGATGAGCGCGGTTTCAAGGCCCCGCCCCGCACCCGCGTCATCGGCGTCTACGGGCAGACCGTCCAGGTCGGACATGAGAACGACGCCAAGGGGATGATGAAGGAGAAGCCCCTGGACCCGAAACAGTCGGTTTTCGGCAGCAAGGAGGTCCTGGAGCAGGTCATAGCCGGACAGGCGCCGGTGCCCGAGCCCGTGAAAAAGCTCACGATTGAGGAATGCCGAATCGAGGCCGAGCGCGCCATCCACGAGCAGTACCGGACCCTGGTGGAAAAGCTCAAGCACGACAAGGGCAAGTTCTGGCAGAGCAGCCAGTATTACAAAGAAGTGGTGTTGTCGGACATCAACAACCTCTACTACAAGCTCGCGGCCGCAAACGGACTTGAAATACCCAAGGCCGAACCCGTTGCCGTGAAAGAGGGAAAAAAACCGGAACCGGAGAAGAAGGAATAGCGGGCCCGAACATGGGAGGATGGCGTGTCCACAGCCACAGTCGTTGATGAAATCAAACTCAAGGCCCCGAGTTGGAGCGCTGAAGGCAGTAAGTCCATCCTGTCCATGCTTAACCGCGCGCAGAATTTCGCCCTGTCCAAGCCCGTGGTCGAGAACGTGGTCGTGGATCCGCTGACGGGCGACTACCCGTTCCTGATCACGGAGGCGGGGAAGAGGGATTACGAGATTCCCAATACCAGCCTCGAGCTCGATCCCGAGACCGGCGACGTTGAGCTGCGGGTCTTCAAGGTTTTGGAGCTGTTTTCGGAGCAGCAGCAGATCCGCGACTACAATCGCCGGACGGTCATACGCCCGTATGTGGCCACGGTGCAGGGCGGCAAGACCAACTACAAGTTCACGCCCAGGCCCGCGACCGAACTCGTACCCGCACGCATCATCCTCCCCTTCGACCCCGGCGCCACGACGGACGTGTACAAGTACAAGGCCATCCTCGAGCCCCTGCAGCTCACGGCCATCACCATCCCGCTCACGCTCGACCAGACCTGCGAGGAGATGCTGATCTGCGGCGCGCTGGCATTTATCGAGCAGAACGACTACGGCCGCAGCGACAAGCTCAAAGAGTTCAAGGACTATTACTGCCCTCGGTTCTGGCGCAGTCACGCCCACATCGACGTTACGAGAAAAGTGGACGGAACACCGATAAAGAAGTTCTGATATGGCACAACGCCGACTCGCCTATCCCGGCACCATGCTGCAGAGCATGGAGCTGATCAAGAAGAACCAGGGCAGCTATGCCGGGGGCATGAATTCGGATTTTCCCGCGCAGGAGCTCGGGCCCAATGAGGTGGCCGAATTTTTCAATATGTACGGAATCGGCAAGTACGCCATCGGCCGGACGGGGAGTAGAAAATTATCAGACCTCGAACTGCCGGTGCTGGAAATTCCGTGCAAGGCCGAGAAGAGCGGAAACGTAGTGTTTATTCACGATTACAATCCTCCGGACCAAAAAGACGGAAATTATATCGTGTGGTCCGATGGGCTCCGCGACCAGATTCACGACGTAAATTACTCCACCGGACGCTTCACCTCTCCGATCTCCGGAGATCAGGCGTACGGCGAATACTCCATGCAGGAGCGTATCTGGGGAATTCACTACAATGAAGCCATGCAGCGGGTCCTGGTTCACACAGGAACACGGCTACTTTACACGACTAATGAGTTTGGCGATTACGTCTCTGTTCCCGTAGTGGGCGAAAGCACGGTCCTTGCGCAGTCCAGGTCTGCGTTCGACGACGATTATGACGAGGTTTTCGTCTACAATGACAACGGAATCTTCCGGGTAGTTTTCGACGAAAACAGCGCCTATTGTTTTAAAATTAACGACGGGCAGCCGCAGTTCCGGATTTATTCGGACGAGTTGCTTCCGCCCGACACGTACGGACGCAATCGCATTTATACGGCCATGCGAATCATCGGTCCTGGATGCCTGCATGGAAACCGGACGACCGCCGGCGTAGAGGTGCAGCAGGAAACCGCTCCCGTACATAGCGACTCGAACGGAAAAGACACGAGCGCCGATACCTTTGCAAGCCCCGTAGGCATCGGAGCCAAGTCGTACGAGCGCCTATTCGGAGGTTATTTCACGCCGGATGTCGCAACGCTCAAAACCATTGATGACGCCGGATTTTCCATTACCATCAATGAAACGGGCCCAAGGGATGTTATTTTCGACCTTACCGATATCGTGATTTTTGAAGACGCGGCCGCCGTGATACAGGAAAGTCTGCGAAGGATTATTCCTCTTGCCAACTGTTCCGTCGGCTCCGGTCCCTTGGGAACGTCAAGGCTTATAATCGACGGCGGGGTGGAAAACAAGAACACTATTTCCTATGCTGGCTCGCCGACAAACGGCACGGACGTGTCCGCTACTCTGTGGCTTACCTACGCGACAGGGGCCAGGGTCGATGATGCGATTATTGACGCCCCCGACCCCGTATATGGTTTTTATCCGGAATCTCAGAAGACCACGCATTTCGGCATTTATGGTTCCGAGGATACGATACACAAGACCCTGCCGGACGGAACCATTGTCGCCAACAACCCCGACCTTCTGGTCTGGGAAAAGGACGTTCCCGTCGTCAAGGCTTTCCGTGTTACGCACATTACCAGCGTTAATTATGAGACAACAAACGGGGAGAAGGGTTTTTCCGTTGATGATGTCGGCTCGTATGTTCGGTCCCGGGAAGGTCTCGTGCATAGGATAACAAAACTGATCGACCTTGATGGCAACACATCCAAGCATGAGGTCGAGGCATCGGCGGCATTTGACTCCGAGTTTTTCAACGAAACAGAGGCCATCGCAATAGGGGCCAAGAAGATAAACACCGGATACCAGATTTTGAACACCGTCACCCTTGATTCGGCATCGGCCCTCGGATTCAATCTCTTATCACAGTCGGACGTCGGAAAAATCCTCTTTCTTGAAGACGGAAGCATCAGGCACGTACTTGCCGTAGCAGAAGATGGAGAGAGCTGTACCGTTCACGAGGATATTGAGTTCGGAAACGTGTCGGCCATGGAGGCGATTGCCTGGGACCCGATACTCCTGAAGGATGCGCCCTCTCCTGGCGACAACAAGCGGGTTGTCATCGACAAGACTGCCGGCGCGACCGGAGCGTTCGACATTACAAGGGTGTCCGGCCCGGAATTCACATCCGCCGACATCGGCTGCTTTATTTATATCTTCATGGGCAAAACCCCGTATCGGGGAAAGATTGTCGGAGCCTCCTCCGATTTGGCGAACGTGACATATTCAGATCCCAATCTTAGCCCTGATGGTTCGGGACTTACGGCCATCGTGGCCCGCAATGTTGATTGGTTGATTGACGGCAGCAGCGACCCCCTGAAAGACTCTGGAATGCCGTCGAGGTTTTTCAATGACACCGTGACCGACGACACGCTTGCAAGTCGGGCAGACAGCCCTTCTTTTGTTCTGCAGTCCAGGTTTCGCATTCCCCTTCCGTCGTCTTCGATAGCGGCCATTGGACAAAACTTCATGTTTGTCAGCAAGAACGGGATCGCGTATTCGGATATGCCGGCAGCGAGAGAATACGTTGTCGGCTTTTACCATCCGACCTATCAGGCCGATTCCGGAATAGACGACATCGTCACCCACCTGAAGTCCTACCCCGACCGCATGATTGCTTTCGGAAAGAAATCGACATGGGGCACGAACATTTCCGCGCTCACGAATATCAAGACTCTGGATATCGGTGAATCTATATTCACCGTACCCTCTTTCTCTCTTATCGACCAGCACGGACTCATCCATGTCGGCAGCATCCAGGGCATTGGCGTCGGACAGTCGATCATGATTTGTCACGACGGCGGCGTCAGGGTTTTCGACGGCTCTCAGTATTCGGCTGCGAACCTTGCCGAGAACAGGGTGTGGAAGGCGCTGCGGACCCTCCACACTCAAATCATGTCCAACTACGACCCCCATGGCGGCTACACGATCTTCGGCTCTAACATCGTCAGCTCCGATGCCTATAACGCCGTGAACATGACCGAGGGCGTATGCTACAGGCTCGCGATCCTGTCATCGCAGGGCTGGCTGTGGTCGAAATGGGGTGGCGAGGCCATGGTCAGCCCCTACCCCAATACCGGCGGTATCAGGGTGAGCAATGCCGTGGATATGCCCATACAGGTGATGTTGGACGAGCGTACGGGAAAGTGGCACCAGATCAACACCTTTTCCGGTCCCGCGGGATCGGGCCTGGAAGAGACGTTCACGGACAAGGACGACACCGAAATCCTGTGCTCCGTCAAAGGGTCCCGCCATTTCGGGTCCAAACAGACCGATCTCCTCGAGCACATGGAGAGCCATGGCGACATCAACGCGCCCGTGACCGCCAATGTCTTCGGCGAAGGCACGATCTCCATAGACGCTACCGGGCTCGTAGTCACCCTCGACGGCTCTACCTTCCCCGCCGACATCGGCCTGGGCTACCAGATAGCCATAGACACCGACGGCGCCATCGAGAACAGGCGCGTGCTCACCCGCGACAGCGACACCCAGCTCACGCTCTACAGCGCATCGACGAAGAAGGACAGGACCGGCATGGGCTTTATCGTCATCGGCCCCACGTTCAGGATAGGCTTTACTGTGACCACGAACATCTACGTTGACAACAACCGCGTGTACTCGGCCAAGACCGTGGATCAGCCGGTGGACGGCGACTACGTTTATGACCGCAAAATCAACAGCAAGATGATCCAGAACGAGTACGTGATGTCCACGTCCTATTTCACGTTCGGGGATTCGGAAGTAATATACGTTGTCCGGGACACGGCCGGCCACACGGCCATGGAAAACCGGGACACGACGGAAACCGGACAACAGCGCCTGTATGGCGAGGGCCTGCTGTGGCTGACAAGGGGTAGATAATGGCGTACATTCTCAACCGGCAGACGGGAAAGAGAGCGAGCGGAGATTACGCAGAGAAGGTTACGGGACCAGACGGCGTCCCAGGTTCGGCGATAGCGTTTGACGGCAGCGACAGTCTCGAGATCGAGCTCCACCGGGATCTTGGTTCAGACTTCACCATTCAATTCGGGTATAAAAAATAATGGAAACATCAACGATTAACACGGTGCTGCAGATTGTTTCGATAGCGGCAATCGCCGTAGTCGGTTTTTGGATGAAGATGATTTTCAACAAGCTGGAAACCAGGCAATCGAAAGAAATATGCAGAATACTTCACGACCAGAACGACAAGGATCATAGCCTCATAAAGACTGACATAAATAACCTGGGCGCGAAACTACCAAGGGCGCACTAATGAGCGAACTTTTTTATTGTAATTGGGGCGGGACGGACGTTCAGAATACTTCGCCTCCGGGCGGGGAATACGCTTATGATAGTGTGGCTGGCTCCACTGATTTCACAAAAATGACTGACGGGCTTGGATGGAACAGCGACACCAATTATTTAAAACTTGTTACAGCAAGCGCATCCAGATACCCGCAGATACAGCTTTCGGCAATAGCAGGACAGACCTCTGGAAGATTCATGTTCAAAATAACCTCTTTGGGAATGAATGACACGCAATCTGTAAGTATTCACATTATCAGGAATGTTTCGTCAGCATCTCAACACGCGATAAAACTTTATAACAATGCGGGAACGCCGGAGATACAAGGATTTACCCGGACGGGTTCTTCTTCCGGTTCATTCGTTCAATACGGAAGTAATATTGCCATTGAGTTAAACAAGTGGTATCAATGCGAAATTATCTATAAGACGAATACGACAAGCGGAGCATCATTCAAGTTATGGAGTGAGAACGGAGCGACGCAAATAGGTTCTACTCAAGCATCGAATACTGTATCGTCCGTCGATATTGAGATTTGCAGAATTGGAAGTATGGATGCGGTTGCCAACACCAACACATTGCTTTTCAATCGCCATCACATCTGGGATGATTGGACGTTTCCTGGGCCGATTGTAGTGGCCGCTACCGGAGGGGATTTTAAATCCACCGAAAGAGGAATTATGCGAGGCGTGGGAAGGAGGGTTGTGTCGTGAGGATTAACCCGAAAATTAAAACTCCTGACACTCTGCCTAAAGTTCTTGCGGAAATTGATATGCAATTAATGGAACGCATTAAGACCCTATCAAGGCAGTTAGACAAAGGACGCGCAACGAAGATAACGAAAATGACGGACGGAAACTATTGTCTTCGTATTGAGAAATTTCATAATGCTGAAAAGATTAAACTTGACAGCAATGGAAAGGTATCGTTCACCGTCAACAATCAAAAATTCGAGGGGAAACTAAAATCAACGGCCTCATTTCCAGAAGAAATGTTTGCCGTAATTCACAGCGTAAAGGAAGGGGTTTGATATGATGCTCGTAAAATACGGTGTTGCCGTTGACGTTTATCTTCCGGCAATTACAAGAGGTTCGCAGGACTTCAAACTCACTCCGACACTGGCAACTAACGACTGCCTGGTTTATAAAGATGGTGGAGCGGGGGCAACGATAACGGCAATCCCCACTAACTCGCCCGCAGGGAGCGCACAGATTAAGGTTGCCCTTACTGCCGATGAAGTATCCGCAAAAATAGTTACTGTCCAACTTCGTGATGTTGACGTGACAAAGGAATGGGAAGACCAGGAAATTATCTTGCAGACCTACGGACACGCTTCAGCTTCAATTCCTTTCGACTTCTCACAAATCACCCCCGCCGTGAATACCGTTTCCGTTGGAGCAACAACGCAGACCGCCCGCGACCTGGGCGCACAGCTTGATGCCGCTATAACCACCAGGGCGGCGGCAGCTTCGGCGCTTTCCTCTGTAGACTACACCGTGGCAAGAGCCGCAAAACTGGATAACCTGGACACGACGATTTCCAGCCGCGCCGCCGCCGCCAACGCATTGTCTTCCGTTGATTGGACCACGGCCAGGGCTGCAAAACTGGACAACCTGGACGCTGCGATCAGCACCCGCGCAAGCCTGGCCGCGCAGACGGCGCAAACCAACGCACTTACGACGATTGATACTGCGGTGGACACGATTCAGGAGAAGACCGATAAACTAAACTTCGATGAAGCCGGTCTGCACGTCCTGTCAGAAGTATTCTCAATCAGCACCGATGCCCTTTCCAGCATTGATGACGCTCTCATGGCAGGTGGGAACCTGCCGGTGGATATTAAGGCCATAAACAGCAATACCGCAAAAGCCGAGACTTTGGAAAAGGCGCTTAATCTTGGCATGGAACTTATGGACGTAAATGTTATGCGTATTTCCGGTGATGAGGGGAAAGCCAATACTCTTTATAATGCCCTCATTTCCCCGGACAAAGTAAAAGCAGACGTTAAGGCGATAGACTCTGACGACGTAAAGGCCCATGCGTTAAGGGCAGCGCTGCAAGGCGACGGCGAATCAGGGACCATAAAAGCGGACGTATATGCAATTCAGACCGACGCGCTTTCAAGCATCGACAGCGCACTTATGGCCGGCGGGAACCTGCCAGCGGACGTTCAGGCAATCGGAGTAAATGTCCTTTCTTCTATCGACGCCGCCCTTGCATCCGGTGCCAACCTGCCTTCTGACGTGAAAGCATTGGACGGAGATGCTACCGCAGCGACCAATGCCAGAGACAACTTCATAACCGGGACAGGATACAACGGGCAGCCCAACTTCAATGACGGCTTTGTTTATCTGGACTTCGACAGCGGAATTTCTGGATTCAGTTTCCCGACTGGAACGGCAAAATACCCCGTTGATAACTCTGGTGACGCTTCGGCGATTGCGTCAGCAAACAAGTTGTCCAGGATCAAGGTTAAGGTGGGGACTTCGGAGCGCACAATCGCTCACAGTGACTTTGCGTATAGGCATATTGTAGGGGCAGATTCTCCGCTTGCCGGAGGCCTTGCTCTGGAAGCTAATGAGGGGGCGACTTACGAGAACTTGAGAGTAAAGGGAACAGAAGACTCTCGGACGGCAATGTTCTTGCGCTGCGTTATTTACGGAGGGCTTTATCCCAGGAATTGCAGGATTCAACAGAGCGTCGTACTTTCAGGTATAACGATCCGGCCCGATACAAGCAGCACCGCGGAGAGCATTGAGGATACGGCATTCAACGACGCCACCTTGAATATGGGTGTGGTAACAAGCACGATAGTAAGTCTCCAGAAGTGCAAAGGCATTCTTACTATTGCCAATGTGACGACCGCGAACAAGAAGGTGCGGCTAAACGGATTTGAAGGGAAGATCGTCATTGACGCATCCTGCACCTATCCGAGCGCGATTGTAATCCGCGGTGGATCTGGAGAACTTGTAAACGGAACTGGCGTGGACGTGGATGGATTCTACCCCTTGTCTGAAGTGCCAGTAGGCGACGTGTCGGTTGGGTCTATCGGAATCGACGCCTTACAGTCCATTGACGCAGCCCTGTCCTTGGTCCACGGCCCTGGTTCCTGGGACGCATTGGCAAGCGGTCCTGTGACGGTCATGGCGATCCAGGCCGGCGCCCTGCAATCCATTGATGATGCACTTGTGGCCGGAGGAAACAAGCCTGCCAACGTAAAACAATGGGAAGGGGAGGCCGTTTCACTTCTTGTAAGTGGAGATGTACCGGCGAATGTTAAAAGATGGAAAGGGACGGAACCCGAAAGCCTTAACGGAGATAACCATGTTCGTGCCAGCATGGAGTCCATACAAGGCAACAAAACGGATGCCGAACAACTTGGTGAGGCAATGGGAACTGTCGGCTCGGATAGCGCGATAAAGGCAAACGTAATAGGGATAATGACCAATTCTTCCAAAGCCCAAACACTTTACGACGCCCTGGATGCAACCAATGACTGTATATTGGCAGACCTGCAGAGAATAAAGGGCGATTCCAACAAGGCTCAATATCTTAACGATGCGATAACAGAAGATCCGGAACTTGGTGGCATAATCGAGGCAAAGGTAAGGATCGTTGAAGAAAACGCCCTAACCTCAATAGATTCCGCCCTTTCCTTAACACACGGCCCTGGCTCCTGGGATGCCCTTGCGTCCGGCGCTGTCACAGTTATGGCGATAGAGGCCGGCGCCTTGTCTTCTATTGACGCGGCCCTGGCGCCCAGGTTCACCGATATCAACAATGCGCTGACAACCATTGACACCGAAATCGGTGATATTGCAATCGAGGTCCATTCTGCGGCTGGCGAAACCGAAACCATACACGGACAAACAACCGTACTTGTTGCAGGGGTTACGGTCCAGGCTATAAAAGCCGACGCCCTTACGTCAATAGACAACGCCTTGATTGCAGGCGGAAACCTGCCGGCGGACGTTAAGGCTATTGATGGAACAGCAAGCAAGGCGACGGCGCTGGCCGCGGCCCTGAAAACAGAATTCGGAATGAGTTTGATTAAGGCCGACGTCCAGGAAATCAAGGATGAAACCGGGCCGGCCGGATATCTGCGGAACGCCCTGCAGTCCGATAACACCATCAAGGCGGACGTGCAGACCATGGAAACCGGAGCCCTGACTTCCATTGACACGACCCTGGCGCCCAGGTTTACGAGCCTGGACAACGGCCTGGTAAGCATTGATTCGGCTATCGGCGACGTGGCGGTTGAAGTTCATTCCATAGCAGCAGACACAGAAACAATCCTGGGCAATACGAACAGGACGGAGATTGTTGTCAACGGAATATCCGTTAATGTGTTGGCCGTTAAGGACAAGACCGAACACCTGCCGGCGGACCCGACGAGCGAGGCCATTGCGACGGCCAACAAGAACGCGGTCCTTCTGGCCCTGGGCAGCGTGGATACGGCCATTGACAGTATCGGCGACAAGCAACTTTCCGAACTTACGGGTGATGCAGGCGCCCTACCAACGAGGGACGAGGCTGCGATGCTTGCCTATATGAAGGCAAGAAACAAGTTCGTCCAGGAAGACCCCACAGAGGAAAACAAGTACGGGACGGTTTACAACGATGCAGGGGTCGCAGTTATCAAAGAGAAGGTAACGGATAACGGGACGATATTTACCAAGGACAAAATGGAGAGCGCGTAATGGCTTTTGTTTCGAGAATAACCGCCGACGGCGGATACGCCTTCGACTCCGCAAGCCCGAGAGTGGCGGCAGCGGGATTCTATGTATTTACGCCAGCCCCGGTGGGCGAAGCGCTCATTCGTTTTGAGGGTGGAAATCTCATTATCGACATCGCCCATGAAGGCGATTCCGCGTACCTAATCTTCCAGGACGGTATCAACGATCTCAGGGTCATGCTCCCATTCACGGAGGAGCAGGAAGACGGGAATGCGTGGGCGATAATCAAACTCCGGCGTCTCGACGACAACCTCTACATCACCGTGGACAAAACCGATCTCGCGCCCATACCCTTAATCCACATCAATTATGGTGGCGTGGTACATATCGGCGAATACAGCACGGCGAAGATGTTTGACATACGCGTGCTGGACAGAGACATCCCAAAGGCCGCGTCCGACTACTACTACGACGACATTTACCAGAACCAGGGCCGGTCCCTGTTGCCGTTGAGGTAATATGGCCGAGAACACGTACAGGCAGGCGGCGGAAAAGAGCAGGCTCATGGATTTGCCCGCGGGAGCAGATCAGAGAAAGGCGAATCTGATTATTCAAAAGAATTTTGAAACAATCTGGCGTACGCTGATGGACATTAAAGACAGAATCGACAAGCTATAAACAGGAGCGTGATATGGACAAGTCTTCCGATGTGCTCTGGATCGAACTCTTACCCGAAGCCATGAAGGGCGGGCCCATGAGCCAGTACCAGCGCAAGCGCAAAGAACAGTATTCGCACGCCCCCATTAGACGCGTTCCCGAAATCAGCGGCCCATCTTCCGCCCCATCGCCCATGTCCGCAGGCGCGAGCCGCTCCTCGTCTTCTTCCGGCAAAGCCGGGGGAGGCGGAGTGCATACGGAAAAATTCAAGAGATTGGCGGAAAAACTCAAGGCCGAAGGCAGGCCCGACGATTCTGCGTTTGCTATCGCCACGAAAGCTCTCGGTTACGAAGGTTCGATAAGGGCCGGGCACAGGCGCAAGCGCGGGTACGCCGTCGGGGGCATGGCCGCCATAGTCGATTCTGAGCCCGGAGCCTACACCGGAGACGACGGAGATAAGGTCGTTGCGGATAAGGAAGTGAACGAAAAGACGTTCGTGGATCACGAGGGTGAATACTATGTCAACGCGCCCATGGTCAACATCATCGGCGGTCCGGACAAGGTAGAACAGCTTATGATTGAAGCCGCCAAGAAGAGGGTGACGCAGTCGCAGGGAAATCAAGCCCAGATCCGGAGCCTCAAACCCATTCTCGCCCTCGAAGACGGAGACAAGAAGACCGAACCCATAAGTAATATCCGAACGAGTTTCCAGGCCGGAGGCGAGCCGGGAGAAGATACGGACGTGGACCCGGTCACGGGTACGGGTGCGGGATCGACATCTTCGGTATTATCGTCTTCGCTTCCTCCAATATCCGGAGGGAATACGGACGCGGATCTGGGAATAGACATTCTGCGTTCTACGGCGGCCGGCAAAAGCCCGGTTTATGAATCCATGCTCAAGAGCGCTCTCGAGCCCGCGGCCACCCGGTCGGCTACGGATGTGGCCGAGACTCAGATGCGCGCGAACCAACTCGGCCTCAGCCCGGAAGCCACGGCCGCCGCACTTGCGACATCGGAAAGAGCCGGTCGCATTCAGGAAGCGCAGATAACGAAAGACATAAGCCAGCAGGCCATGGCCCAGGAACTCCCTGCCGCTCAAGCCCTGGTAACGGCTGCGCAGACACAGCAGACGCAACAGCGCCAGCACGCTCAAACCAGGCTCGACGCCGCGACGGCTGGAGGAGACGAGAACGAATACAGGAACGCGTACAGGGATCTCTACGGATCCGAACCCGACATGGCCCTGTTCCGGGCCGGGAAAGCGTCAAAACTTTCCGACGCCTTCAACACCGCCAGCAATAACCTCGATGCCACCATCGTCCGTTTCGGAGATTCGACAACCATAGATCAGGCGCTTCCTACCCTGCAGTCGATGTGGCAGGCCCAGCATCCTGGAGTGCCGATGGATCAGGCGTGGGCGACCCAGACATTGCAGGATTACAAGGACAGCTACAACCCCGACAAGATGTGGCAGAAATCCCTGACCATGGACGCGGCGGTTGCGCGTCTGGGAAGCGCGGACGAAGTGAATAAGTACGTGTCAAAGGTCGGCGGGGGCACGGGTTACGAAGGCTGGAAATCGGACATGACCAAGCTCTTCCAGAACAACGGCGCGGTCTGGAACTCGACAACGCACACGTTCAAGATCGACAACGACCTGTTCGACTCCATTTTCGGGCAGAATGCGGGAGCCGATGCCGCCGCCGCCAACGTCGATGCGGGCGGAGCCGCAATCAAGAACGAAAGCGTGTACAACAGTGCCACGGGCGGATACGCAACGTACAGGGATGCGGACGGCGAAGACGCGCCTATTACCCATATCAACCCCGAAACCGGAGAGACGGAGAAACTCAAGCTCTCTGGCACGTTCATGGATAACACCCACGCTTTTGCCACAACCGATTCCGGGGCGACGGTAATCGTCAACACCGCGACCGGCGAAACCAGGGACTTTGTCGCATCCGACATCGGCAAGCTCGCATCCAACACCGCGATGCTTACCAAAGTCGCCACCGCCGATATCGACGGCACGCTGTTCAACGAATACATCAAGAGCCTGGGAACGAAGACGGCCAACGCCGCCGTCATAACGGAGTATGTGGACGCCGGAAACGCTACCGCTACGGCCTGGGTGGTAAACAAGGTAATAGCCGACCCGGTTGGAAACAAGGACTACGCCAACAATGAAAACGTGAAGACGGCCCTTAATTCCAGAGCCATTTCAAAATGGAATGGGACGCAGGCCGCTTCCGTTACATATAAATTTGGCGATTGGAAGGCCAAAGTAGCAAGCAGTACGTTAAAGAACGTAATCATTGTCCCCAATTCTTATTGGGGGGCCGACCAGAATCCCGGCAACAAGGTTGGCAGCGTCATAACCATCAACGGAAGACCGGCAAAGGTAGTTTCGGCCGACTACAAATATTATACGTCCCCGCCCGGAAGCAAAAACGAAAGAAACTGGACTATTAAGCTCCAGTATCTTGACGACGGTGCCTTTGAAAACGCGTTCACGCGCCAGTACGCCTGATAATAAAAGGAGAAGATATGACAAAAGCGATTGCGCCGATAGGGTATCAGTATGGGGGCGGATCCGGCTGGGACGTGCTGGCCATGGGGGCCGAGCCGGAATCGAATGCTGGCGATACCGGAACATCGTTCCTGGGCCAGTACCCTGAGGGCCAGGGCTCGGCATTGGGCCAGTACGGAACCGGCTCCTTCAATCTCGGCTTCCCCATGGCCTCATACGCGAAACCGGAAGATGTGCCCGTGCCCGGCGGGGCGTATCCGGAAGCGCCTACTCCTCAGATACAAAAGCCATCGGGAATAGGGAGCACGCTTGCGGGTGTTGGCAATATCATTTCCGGCATCACTGGCGTGGGCGCTCTGATCATGAACTGGTGGGCTGCGAACAAGCAGATGAAGGCCAATAAAGCTGCGCAGGCCGCGGCGCAGGCCGCCTATGAGAGGCAAGAGGCCGAAGGCACGCGCAGGTGGGACATCACGCAGCAGCAGCAGGCGCAGGCACAGAAATTCGGGCAGACCATGGGCCTTCGCCAGCAGGCGTACACGGAAAAGATGGGTACGGCGCAGTTGGGAATGCAGAAAGAGGCGATGAGGTGGGACAAGATGCTACAGGTCATGCAGTCGATGATGGATCACTTCAGCAGCCCCAAGACCCGCTACGGACTCGCTCAAACTTATCGGAGGTAATCATGCCCATTTCTCTCGAACAGGCGTATGCGCCCATCGACATCGCCGGCCCCTACGGCAAAGTCGCCGAAACCATGGTCGGCGCGGGTGCGGTAGTAAACAAGGCCACACAGGATTACGCGGCATGGGAAAAAGCCAAGAACAAGGAAGAGCTGTTGCTGAAGGCCAAAAACGAAATAATCCAAAAAATGCCTCATCTGGCCCCGGTGGTGAAACAGGAGACCACGGCGGAGGAGTTCGGCAAGGGTCTCGCGCACCTGGGCGTGGGCATGAGCTTATTCGCGCAGGCGGAGAAATTGAATGTGGCTCTGCCCGATAAGGATCAGTTCGAGACCGCGATCTTCGGCGCGAGCGAGGACGGTGCCAAGGCCATGTTCGCGGATCTGGAGAAGCGGGTGGCCGCAGCCGAGACCTTGCAGGGGAAGGCGGGCGAGAAGAGGCAGGAGGAGCAGGCCAAGACCGCGGAACAGCAACGCAAGGGCACGGCCAGCCAGGCGGCGCTGAAGGTTTACGGCGAAATACAGGCCGAGCACCCGGGTTGGAAACTCGAAGAGATAAAGGCAGAGGCAGCGCGCAGGGGCGTGCAGGCTTCTGATCTCGGAAGCGAGGGCGTGGAACAGGCCAAGGTCGCGCCTTCTTTAGAGGCCGAGGCCAGGGCTAAGGCTGCTGGAACGGGAGCGGGCTTTCAGGGGGAGAAGCTCAAGCAGGAGGCGGAAAAAATTGCTGACGCAAAAGAAGACGACGTCAGGAATCTCATCAAGGAAAAAAATGACCTGCAGCAGTCCAAGCTCGCCCTCAAGAGTAAGCTCGGAAAAGCAAAGAGCCCAATGTCCATGGAGACGTGGACGTGGGCCGAACTCAAGGGCGACGACGACGCCATCAACAAGAGCATCACGGATATCGACAAAAAAATTCACACCCTCGCCGCGGACCTGGACCAATACCGGATGCAGCAGGGAATCTATCGTGGCGCGTCATTGTTGAGCGCGATTAATAAGCTCGGAGCCGGAGCGGCCGCGCCTTTGGACATGAGCAAATACGTTATCGGGAAACCATAAATGCCTTTTGATATAGAATCGGCGAGGAGAGATGGTGCCAGCGACAGCCAGATAAAAGATTTTCTTGGCACTTATTTCGACACCGACGCCGCCATCAGAGACGGGGCCACGCTCGAACAGCTTGCTGCCGCTTTCCAAGCCCCGCCGCCCACCTACACGCCCGAACTCGAGGCCGGCATACTCGGCCTTCCGGTCGCGGAACTGCAGCAACGGGAGGCGGAGGTCAAGCGCCAGGAAGAACTCGCGGCTGCCCCCAAGATCGACATCACTCCCGATTGGGAGAAAAGGATTGCCGAGGCTCCGCCTCTGCCTCCAAAGCGCGAACTCGTTGACGTAAGAGGTTTTAAAGTCCACGAGGCTCCACCCACCTCAATCGCGCCCTCGGCTCCAGGCCTGGGCGTTAAAACCCCCATACCTCCCGCCGAACCCGAACTCCTCCGAACCGATAGGGCGAAGCGTGCGGCATACCTGGCTACGGGGCGACCGTTGCAGGAGGTTGTGGCCGAATACAGGCCCGAACCCATGAAGCTCGACTTCGAGGGCGCGCCCATTGAAGAAAAGCCCGAGCCTGCCGCGCTTGAAACGAAGCCTGCCGCCGAACCCGAGAAAGAAACTCCGGTGGAAGCCCCGGGGACATGGAAGAGCGTTAAAGGCGTGCTTACTGCTGGCACGGCGTCGTGGCTTAAATCCGGAGCCATGGTCGGACACGAGCTCAACAAGGCCCTGTGGATCACTGTTAGCTCCGTAAACGCCGGCATAAATGACAGTTTCGGCACGGATCTTCCAACAAAGATCACGCCTCCGACAGCGGACGAGAACCCTGTTTACAAGTTCTTGAGCGATGTCGAGGCCAAAAACAACATTATCGAGCAGCGCTTCGGCAACGAGACCGCATCGAGCCTGATTCAAAAAGGAGAGATAGCGGAAGCCGGAAAACTTCTCACACTCGAGACCTTGCAATCCATACCTCTTCTGGTGGGCTTTGCCGCATCCGCGGCCCTGAAGATACCAATGCTGGTTCCGGGCGCGGTTCTTGGCGTATCGAGGATGGGTGAGAGCCAGGAAGAATATCTCAAGCGCGTTATCGGAGGCGAGAAACTGCCGGACGAGACCATTGCCGATTTCGCGGCATTCGGAAAGGGCGCCGTCGAGACAGTCTTTATGACCGTTGGAATGGGTGGGATATTCAACCGCCTCGCTCTCGCGTTCAAGGCCACAAGCGCCGCCGTCGGGAAAGAGGCTGCGGAGAAGATGGTATCGGGCGTGCTTGTGAATATGTCCAAGCACGCGCTCGGAGAGGGCAGGAATGCGGCCGCGACCATGCTCGGCATGACCATGGGCCAGAACCTCATCGACAAGGTCACGGGCGTGAACCCGGGCCTGACCTGGAACCAGATGGTCAGAAACGGAATCGACGCCACTCTCGCGGGTTTTGCCATGGGCATGGTCCCGGGAGCGATAAGGGGCGTACCCGAAGGCTTAGTGAGCAGGGGAGTGAGAAAGGCTGCCGAAGTCGCGGGCCTGCTGCCGAAACCACGGGAACGGCATTCGCTCAAAGATCTTAAACTTACCGCGAGCGAGTACGTGGACGCGGTCGAACGCGACCCCTCCAAGTACGTTTTTGAGGATTTGCACGAGGGCGACAAGGGCGTGGTCGTGGAGGAGGTTAAGAATCGCCGGCGCGATGCCGATGCCAAAGCCGAAGCCGCCAAGGCCAAGGCCGCTGAAGAGGCAAAAACTGCCGTACCGCCTCCGCCTGCCCCTGCAGCCCCGGCCGCTCCAGAGGCCCCTAAAATCGCCGAGGCCCCAAAAGCCGAGGAAAGACCCGCCACACCCCCCGTTCCACCCCCTGCGCCCCCGCCTGCGCCTGCCGTAACCCCCAAGGAAGGGGAAGCCGCAGTCCCTCCGAAGCGGGTAGCGAAAAAGCCCGAAGAGCTCACGCCCGACGAAGTCGAGGAGCTCGTGAACTCGGATCCGATGTCGCCAGAGGCCATCAAAGCTGTCGCGGCCATGGCCCCGACCATACCCGATGAGAGCCGGCCCGCGGTTAAGAAGGAAAAGGTCGAAATTAAGAAGAAAAAACAGAAAACTGAGGCGCAGAAGGAACGGGAAGTCCTGAAAGACGAGGCCGAAAAGCAGAATTACCGAGATGCTGTTGCACTTGGATACAAACCGAGGACGGCAGAAGAGAGAATGGCTGTTTTTACGCTGAAAACGCCAGAAGAGGCTCAGGCCATGAACGCGCTCGTGCGCGAAATCGACAAGGCCGAGGCCAACCGCGAGATGTGGGAGCCACAGCAGCTGGCGGCGGTGATAAAGAAGTACGAGGATGCCGGTTTTGATTCAAAAATCGACGATTTTGGCGTCAAACAGAAGGTAGACGGGATCAGGCAGCAGCTTCACGACGACGGTTACACCAAGTCCGGACAGTCTTACGAAGTCCGAGACTATCTTGCGCAGAAGAAGGTGTTTACACAGGTGGGCATAGCCGTCGAGGGCGAAGGCGGCTACATGACCGCGGAAAAGGTCAAGCGCCGGGTCTTCGTCGCCGACGAAAACGAGCTCAAGCAGATGGCCCGCAACCAAATTCAGGCTCGGCGTCGCGATGTCGCGGCCAGGGGCGGGGTGTCGAAGAAGAAAAGCATCAGCGAGGCCGACATTGCCAGGGAAGTGGAAAAAATCAGGGCAGACAACATCGTCGTCACCGACTCCGAGCTCCAGGCCCGGGCCCGTGCCACGCTTACGGCCAGAAAAGAGAAAATTACCGAAGCCGCGATAAGGAAAGAAGTAAAGCGCCTCCGGGACGAGCAGCAGGACCTGGAATGGGAGAGTGAGGACGATGCCCGGCGCGAGATTACGAACAAAAACGAGGAGGCGGCCCGCCGGCGCGCGGAGATGAAGAGGGACAACCCCGACGGCGACATGGAAGAGGTCAGCGCCGACGATTGGAACTCGCTGATGGCGGACCTGAAGAAGGTCTTGCCCAATACTGATGTTGGACAATGGCGTCTGTCCAGGCGCAACCGTCTGGTAGTGGGCGCGCCCCGCCCCCGTCCTTCTACGGCCGTGGGGCGAGCGCCAGAAATAGTATCCAAGGTAACAGCGACCGTTCTCGAAGACTACTTCGGGCACTATAAGCCGGAAAATCTCGATATCGTTCTCGATACCGAGGGCCGTCTTCCACCTGACGCCCAGGCCGAAATCTTCATGGGCGCAGACGGACGAGCCCGTGTCACCATCAGTTCGCGCCTGCCCGCATCCGAGCTCCGGCGCATCCTCGTCCATGAAATAGCAGGACACTTCGGCGCTTCTCCCTTAATCCGTTCCGACCCCAGGATCCACGACGTCATCAAGCGCCTGTTCGAGGAAGACCGCAAGTATTTTCAGGACACGCCCTTGAACCGGATAACGGAAGAACTGAAATCAAAGTACAAAGAGAATTGGCTCAAGAGCAAGGAGTTGCGGGATTATATCGAGCGCGTGCAGGTATTCCATACCTACCGTGACGCCACCCCCGACGTGCTCATGGACGAGTGGATAGCCAAGCAGATCGAACGCTACGACGCCCGCAGCTACACCAAGGCCAACGTCACGGTCAAGGGAATGATCCGCGCCTTCTTTAAGCGCCTGCTGCAGCGTTTTGGGCTCACCGAGTACACGCGGACAGAGGAGATTGATGCCATAATTCGCGATGTCCTGGGCCGGCTCAAGAACAAGAACGAGCGTGAAAAAGCCACGACCCGGTACGCTCGCGAAGGTGGGGGTCCTACCGCCCCCACGTTCTACTCCGTTCTCAAGCGCGCATTCGAGAATGCTCCCGCCAGATTCGACAATCTCAAGGGCAAACAATGGATCCAATGGCTCGACAGTAACAAGGGCAAGCTCGGCATCAAACAAGACGAGATCGAATGGTCGGGGATCAAGGAATTTCTTGAGCTTGTGGACGAGGCGCCGGTAGAGCGCAATACCATAATCGAATACCTGGACGGGAAGTACGACAAAGACAAAATAGGGCCCGGCGTTCCAAAGCCCGAAGAAACCACGATGCTCGCCGTTAGAAAAATGGATATTCCATGGGAGGGGCCTGCCGATGGAGAACGGTCTTTTACCGACCCGCTGGGTAACTTATGGCAGACACGGCCGTCTGATTTTGAGCCAACAAAACTCAGGCTGAATTTTAACGGAAGGATGGTTGACATTCTTCCCCAAGAAACCATTGACAATTATATTCGAGAACGAAACTACCCTGGAACAGTACCCCAATACATGAGCCCATTATGGCGCCTTCCCGGCGGAGAAAATTACGGCGAGCTGGCTATTTCGCTTCCGGGCCCGGAATTGGCCGCTGGCCCGCATTATCCTGAAATTAAGAATGTGCTTGCGTGGATACGCTTCAACGAGCGCGTGGATGCCGAAGGCAAAAAGGTTTTGTTTCTTGAAGAAATCCAAAGCGATTGGGGACAGAGCTACAGGAAAGAAGGCGGAAAATACGACAGGATCGCCATCGAAACCGCCCAGGCCACGCTTAAAAGAGCGGAAGAAAGATTTGCTGTTGCAGCCCGCGAGCTGGACGCCATCTCGGAAGCCCTAAAGCGGGGCGAAAAATCTGATGCGAGAAAGGAATTTCTTGCAAGAAACGAGTATCATCAAGCACAAAACGATGTAACTGATGCCGCGGATCATTTTCGGGAATTGGTAAGTACCGGCGTTTCTCGCGGCCCCTTTGTTACGAATACGAAGGCATGGGTTGGTCTCGCCTTGAAACGCGCCATACGCTATGCGGCGGAACGGGGGATGGATAGGGTTGCGTGGACGACTGGCATACAGCAAGTGGCGAGATGGTCGAAAAGCATGAGATCGGTGCTTAATGGAGTAAGGTGGGGGAAGTACGATAACGCATTGGCAGCAGGTCCAGGAATTGAACATCCGAGACTGCTCGCGGTAAAAAAGGTTATTCTCGACACCAAGCGATCAGGTGAAGTGAGGGTTTATGTAGATAGTGAGGGTAAAATTTTGGACAGTTCATCGGGCAATAACGAATGGATCGGCAAGCCCCTGTCCGAACTCCTATCCAATAAAGCCAACGCCGCTGAGATAATGGGAAAGGAGTCGGGAGAGATCACCGGAAAAGGCTTGACCGTAGGCGGCAAGGGGTTCATAAGATTCTATGACGAGATGCTTCCCCAGGTAGCCGACGACATATTAAGAAGGCTCGGCGGTGGGAAAGTAGGAAAAATAAACATTCCCTACGAGGCACGAGGAAGGGCTCACGAGGAGGGTGACTTTGCGGACAAGGGCGTTCATGAAAACCAGCCCGCTTTCGACATCACGCCGGCGATGAGAGATAAGGTCTTGTATGAGGGACAGCCGTTGTTCGCGAAAGAAAAGCCCATGCCGATTGATGAGGCGGCGAAGCCTGCCGAGGAGATCCCGGAACAGGAGCGCGTGCGCAGGGCCGAGGAGCATATCTACGGCCGCAAGGGTGCGGAGGCCCCGCCTCCTGCCGGCGGCGCCCTAATTCCCAAGCCCCCTCCCGCCGACCCCATGAGCCCTGAAGGCGCGTACGAGTCCTTCACGGTCGCGGGCGAGGGCATTCGCGAGTGGTTTAAGCGCAAGACTGTTGACGAGTTCGCTCGCCTTGGGTTTGTCCAGAAGGCGATTCAGCAGGTGCGGAAGATCCCTGAGGCCTTTGACGCGTATCTGAAACAGGAGATAATGCACGGCAAGACCAAGGCCATGCTCGATTCCTTCCGCGTCAACTACGTGTTACCACTCGAAAGAGCTATTCACGATTCGGGCATGAACGTGCGCGAAATCGGGATTTGGCTCTATGCCCGACACGCAAAAGAGCGCAACGCCAGTGGCGCCAAGATTAACCCTGTGTTCGCGCAGAAAGTTCTCTTCAATGGCATTGAGCAGCTTAACCCCTCCTCGGGTATGTTCGATGTTATTGCCGACGCCATAATCAAACAAATGAGCGTACATCCGGAGAAGCTCGCGCAGCTGTACAAAATCGAGAAGATGGTCAAGAACATCAACACTTACCACGAATACGTCCTGCAAAAGTATGGCCTCGTGAGCGCGGAAACAATCAAAGGCTGGAACCGGGCATGGAAAAACTACGTCCCGCTCAAGGGCTTCCAGGAGTCCGAGGACGCGCAGATGCTGGGAATGAAGGGGCTTACGGCAGAGCAGATTAAGGATCTCGAAGCCGAGTTCCGCCCTATCGGCGGAGCCAAGGGGTTTAGCGTCAGCTACAAGCCTAAGACGGCGATGGGGCGCGAGACCATGGCCAATGCCGATAACATAATCGCCAACATTCTCACCCAGATTCAGAAAGACATCATTACTGCGCACAGGAATGAGGTCGGGCGCGCCTTTCTGGGCCTGGTGATGGAAAGCCCCAACAACAAGGTCTGGGAAATTGTCACCCCGAACTGGAAGCGCGCCTCCAATGTCGTGGTTGTTAAGGTCAACGGCGAAGACAATATTATCCGCATAAACGACGACGCGCTGGCGAACGCGATGAAGAACATGGGCACCATGAACGACAGCACTTTCGCTAAAATCGTCAGGACCGCGGGTGCGTACAACCGCTTCCTCGCGGGCATGATCACGCGATGGAGTCCCGAATTCATCATCTCCAACTTCCAGCGTGACTTACAGGAGGCTATGATTAACATCACGTCCGAGCACAGCGCGGCGATGGCGGCGCAGATAGCCTTTGGCGTGCCGAGGATGATGAAGGGTATGTACGGACATCTGTTCAAGGAAAAGGATGTGGCGGGAAAGTGGATCCTGAAGATGATAGGGGAGTCCGGAATCACGGATGCGCAGAAGTGGGCACGCGAATTCAGCGAGCACGGGGGCACGGTCGAGTTCGTGAACTTCAACGATCTCGAGTCTGTGCAGAAGCGCTTTGTAAGCGAAATCAACTCCATGGATAAGAGCGCCATGAACAACCTCAAGAAGTTTGTCTTCGGCGTCAAAGACTTTGTAGACGTTATGAACTCCGCGGTCGAAAACGGAACGCGCTTGTCCTGTTTCAAGGTCATGCGCGAGCACGGGTACTCACCCGAACGCGCGGCCCAGGTCGCGAAGAATCTCACCGTCAACTTCAACCGCAAGGGCGAATGGGGCGCGACATTCAACGCTCTGTATATGTTCGCGAATGCGGCCATGCAGGGAAACCGCCGCGCACTACAAATCCTCAAAACGCCGAAGGGCGTAGCCTTTACCGTGGGCCTGGGCACGATGGGCGTGGGTTTCGCGGAGTGGGGCCGGATGATGATGGGTGACGAGAACTACGAGAAGATACCGCTCTTTACCCGCACCCGGAACTGGATTATCCCCAAGGCCGACGGAACCTATTATAAGATTCCGCTTCCGTTCAACTTCGGCGTATTCTATGCCACGGGCGTGCTTTTTGAGTCCATGACCAGGGGCGTGACGAAGCCCGAACAGGCTACCGCCAACATTCTTTCTAATATCGTGGGATCGTTCAATCCGCTCGGTTCCGGTAATGTCGCTCAGACTATGTTTCCAACCGCTATTCGCTGGTACGAAGACTACCGCCTGAATACCGATTTCGCCGGCAATCCCATGTACCCGGAACGAGCGATGTATGAGAAGTGGAAACCTGAGAGCCAGATGTATTTCAAGGGCGTGAGCGCGCAGTCAAAAGCGGTTGCGGAGAGGCTGAACCAGATAACGGGCGGGAGCAAGTACAGGCCTGGAATGGTGGACATTACGCCCGAGCTGTTTGACTACTTCATCAAACAACAGGTCGGTGGCCTTGGAGATTTTCTGATGAAGGGCGTGAGTTCGGGATGGAAGACCGCGCAATATGCTCGTGGAGTCCCGGGCGCGGAGCTGCCTGCGACCAGAGAGATCCCCTTCTGGCGCAGAATCAAAGGCGCTCCGCTTCCTAACGCCAGCAAGGGTATGTTTTACCGCAAGAAAGATGAGCTACAGGCATATTGGGAGCAATATACGGATCTGGCGGCATCAGACACCGAGGCCGCAAAGGCCTTCCTGGACCAGAACCAGAACGAGATTATGGCCTACAATCTCACGCGGTACGTCAATACTGCCATGTCTAACCTCAATAAGATTGCCAAGGCCGCACGCGAGCGTGGCGACACCGCTACCGAGCAGAAGACTATTGCCCAGCAGACGGATTTTCTCAACACCTGGGCGGCACAGATGAACAAGCTCGGCACGGGAATTATACCGAAAAAGAAAGCGCCCCAGGCGGAGGTCGCGCCGGCCGGTGAAGGCGAACAGCCTTTTAGCATAAGGAATCAGTGACAATGAAAAACGTCAAAGACATTACCGCGCTTGTTGTCGATAACGGCCTGTTCGTGGACTTGGCCTGCAAGCTCGACGAAACCAACAGAATTTTCCCAGGAATGATGTAGGAGGCGAAATGAAAGTCTTTACGATGCTGCGGTATTATCAGAAGGGGTTTACCCTTGGCTCCATGTTTTTAAACGAAATACCCCTGGTCAACACCTTCGAGCCCCCATGGGTGAATAACGAGCACAACCTGTCCTGCTTCCCGCAGGGCCTGTATGTGGCGAAGTACGTGAACAGTCCTAAACACGGGTGGTGTTATGAACTTCAAGACGTTCCTGGGCGTGATGAAATACAGGTGCATATCGGCAACGATTTGGCTGATACAAGTGGCTGTGTTCTTGTTGGCAAGTATCACGGGCTCGTCTGGAAGGGACGGCCGTGGGCGAGGAAATCAACAGTAGGTGTCCTCGAAAGCAGGGTGGCCTTCAATGAATTTATGAAGGCGGCCGGCAGGGACAGGGAGATTCAAATTGAAGTCATAGGCGTAAACGATGGCATTAAATAAGACCATAACCACGCGCAAGGCCGGCTTCGTGACCGGCTATGTCGCCGTTGCCGTGGTTATCGCCGAGTACGCCCCATACATTAATAAGCTCCCGCGCGAGCTGACGATACCAATTATTTCAGGACTTCTTAACGCATTGAAAAACATAACCAAGCATCGCTTTGGCTTCGACCCTTTCGCCTCCAGCTAAAAAAAGTCCTTGACTTTCCCCGTTAAATTTATTATTATTATTTGACACATGGGCAACCTGACCGCCTCCGAAATTATTAATGCCGGAATGACCCGTAAAGAACTGGCCGCCGAAATGGGCATTTCATATCAGCATTTGTCCAACAGGATGTGCGGTTTCTCGCCTTGGCCTGACGAGGAATTAAAGAAGGCTCGACACATCTTGTTGGCTTTTAAGCGAAGAGGCCCGGGGGGGCAGGGGGCAAGGGCGTGATGTATATGAGCGGAACAAACCCGTCTCCAACGGCCCGGCGCGTACTCGAGTTTTTGGCGGACGGGATGTGGCACAGCGAGGCCGAGATCGTAGCCCTTACGGGTACGGCCGACCTCAAGCGCGACCTTAGGCTCATTAAAAAGAACAGGTTTAAGATTTTGAAACAAGAAGGAGCGTCGGAAACTGGCCGACCTGTTATTGAATACAGGTGGGATGCTGCCGATGCTGATCGTCCACTTTCAAAAGGAGGCCGTCATGGCTGAACAGAAGGCAAAAGATCCCGAGAGCGCTGGCGTCGGCGAAGTCGATGTTCGTGAGAGCACGCAAATTAAGGTGCGTGACAACACCCAGATCGATCTCTCGACCGCTGAGGGTGTGGAGGCGCAGACGAAGCGTATCGAGAAATACATGGAGGCGCAGGGCCGTATCCGAAAGGCCTGTATCAATATGCTTAACGTCCACGACCTTGTCGATCAGGACGGCAAGCCCTACCTGATGTGGACGGGAACGGCCAAGATCGCCTCGGCCTTTGGCGTCAGCTACGACACGCCCAGGTTCACACAGGAGATCGTGTCGGACGATAAGGGCGAATTCATTAATATCCAATGCGAAACTACCGTCCGTTACGCGGGACGGAGCGTGCCAGAAATCGGGTCGTGCAGCACCCACGATCAGTTCTTCGCGCAGCGCAGCAAATGGGACGCGCAGACGCACAAGAGCGAGAAGTATTTTCTGCCCCTGTCCGAGATCGACATCAACGACATCAAGAAGAAGGCGCTTACGAACGCGCTTAACCGCGGACTCAAAAGCCTTCTGGGCATGAGCTTCTCGTGGGATGAGATCGCGGCCGCTACCGGGAACAAGATCACGCAGTCTCTGTGCGTTCAGGTCCGTCACGGCAAGGGCACGCAGGGTGGCAAGACCGAGGCCCCGCAGACCGCCGACGCCAAGAGTAAGGTCTGGAAGATGCTACTGGAAATGGCCGATGGCGATACCGATCTCGCGTCCAAATCCCTTGCGCGCCTGACTACGTGGAAGAACAGGGAGAATAAGATGGTGTCTGGAAAGACCAAGATCGAGGACGTGAGCGAGGCCATGATGAAGCATCTCGTCCCGGCCGTGGAGAAGGAGCACTACGAGCTCTTCGGCAAACAGGCGCAAGGCAACGAGGAAGCGCCTCCGCCGCCCGAGCCCGGACAGTAAAGTGAACCGGGGAGTTCCTTGCTTTCCTTCTCCCCCGGATGGTTTGCGGTTATCCATGGAGCTAAAAACCGCGCTTTAACTTTAAGGAGTGACAATGATAAATATCGTGGAGGCGGTCGAAAAGAACGTCCAGACCCGTATCAAGCGTATCCCCTGCAAGAGCAATCGCGCGTCGAGCGTGGGTCATTATGTTCCAGAACTCAACGGCTGTCTACGCCGGGGTGCGCTCGAGCGCACGCGCTGGCAGGAGAAGGAACTTCCGGACACGCGCCTGCAGATGATCTACGACGAGGGCAACCGCGAGGAGAAGGCGGTTCTGCGTATGCTCGAGGACGCAGGCATAACCGTGATCGAACAGCAGAGCGTGGGCGAGTGGGAGAAGTACAACATCACATGGCATCTCGACGGCGTGATCGTGGACGATGGCGTGGCGGTTCCGATTGAAATCAAGAGCATGGCGCCGCACATCTACGACATGATCAAGTGCCTGGACGACTTCAACAAAAAGCCATGGACGCGCGCCTACCTCGCGCAGATCCAGATCTACCTCCTCGGCAAAAACGTCGATCACGGCATTTTCATCCTCAAAAACAAGAGCACGGGCGCGATCAAGACCGTGGATGTTAAGCTCGATTATGCCCTCGCCGAGTCCTGTATCAAGGCTTGCGAGACCATCAACACCCATGTGAAGGCCGGCACCCTGCCCGAGCGCATCAAGGACGTGGAGGTGTGCAAGGATTGTCCGATGAAGACCGTATGCGCCCCTGGCATGAACTTCGGTACGGAGATGAAGATTGCCGACGATCCAGAGTTTGAGCACAGGATCGACAAGTACCTGTCCATGAAGTCTGACGCGAAAGAGTGCGACGATATCTACGAGGTCATTCGCAATCGCGTCGTGGCCACAGCCAAGGGGCAGTCGTTGAAAATCCTTATCGGCAAGTACAAGATCGAGGGCAAGCCCGACAGCAGGGGCACGTTCAGGTTCGCAATAGAATCCGTGTAGCAGCTTCGTCTTACGTGCAAAATCAGAGCATAGGGTGAATGTTATTGCATCATAGTGGTAGTTGTACGCAAAACCGGCGAAATAGCCAAGAGCGCCGATAAGAAAGGAAAGACATGATTAAAAGATTATTCTGTAAAATATTTGGTCATTCGTGGCCACGATTTACATTCCCGGTTGAAAGAATGCGCTGTCTTTGTTGTGGGAAATGGAAATGAAAATAGTAAAGCATGATAGGTTTAGAACGAAAGGTGGGGTAAGCGAACATACTAATATGGTCAGAGTGGTTTTGGATATGACAAATAGAGAGTTCTGTTATTTAAGAGACAGAATTGAAACAGAGGGGCTAATTGAATCGGCGCAATCAAAATCATCGCCGGTTTTGCGTACAACAGCGCCAGGGCAAAACGGATTAAAGGATGTATTTTGAATAATCCGCTTCGCCCTTCGGCATAGCGTTAGGTGCAATTTTACAAGTGTTGTCTGAAAGGACGGTAGAATTATGGTAGAGAAAGTGACTGCAACAGCAATCAAAGAAGTTCTCACAGGTCTATTTGAGGCGGGAAGAATAGAACGCGAAAAAAGCGAGAGCTACCAGAATATGTTTCGCAAAACTGATGGCGTCAGCTTTACTGGGCTGCTACGTGATGTCGAACATCAAATAATGTCGATTGTTTTAGACGCCTGCCACGTTATCGAAACAAAGACTGGCAAGCAAGTTGACAATGAGTTATTTCGCGTTCTAAAAGGCTTCCCGCTTTTTGAAGACCTGCTCGAAAAAGATATTGATGAAAAAGAGGGGATGTGCTGTTGCGTGGACAAGGCGTATTACCTGTTAAACGAATTTGTAAAACAGCACCTAACAAGCCCCAGGGCAAAACGTTCCGCAAAAATTGATTTGAAGAAGCGGAACGCTTCGCCCATTCTTCGGGACGAAAAATAATATTTGTGGATGCGTCCCAAAGTGGGGCAATCCGTTGTACAAAATGCCGCGCCAAGACAAGGAGAAAAAGCAATGAATGCAAATGAAAGTTTTGAGCTGTTTGCTAAACGCTTCCAGGCTCGTTATCATTATCTGCCGTTTGGTAAGGACACAATGTATCCCCCCGATGTTTACACAGTCCTGAACGATTTGGCAAAAACATTTAGCGAACTTGAAGAATTAAAGGCAGGCGCGTCACTTCGCACAACAAGCCCCATTAAGGCGGCGGTCGAAGACGCCAAGGTTCAATTTGACATGGCTGGTGCTTGTTTGAATAGTGGAAATATTGAAAAGGCGCGTGGCTTTTTGAATGCCGGAATCGACCGCCTCAATCGGTTGATTAAATGTGATGAGCAGAAACAACCAACTGCTTAATGGGTCGGACGTTGCCGGCAATGTTTCGGCGCGGAAGACAATTAACGCGGGGCAAGCCCGCTGGAGAAAAAGAATGAAGCCAGTCCTGGATATGTGCTGCGGAAGCAAGATGTTCTGGTTTGACAAGAATGACCAGCGGGCCGTTTTTGTGGACCAGCGCAAAGAGCGGCGCACACTTCCTGACATTTCCAGCACTGGAGGGAGCCGTGAGCTTGTCATCGACCCCGATTATCAATGCGACTTTACGGCCCTGCCTTTTGAAAGCGGCTCCTTCTCCTTGGTCGTTTTCGACCCGCCACATTTTGAGCGCAATGGTGCTACCGGATGGGTGGGGTTAAAGTACGGTACTCTTAAAGGAGACTGGAGCGAGATGCTCCGCGCTGGGTTTGCCGAAGCGTTCCGCGTTCTTAAAGATAATGGCGTCCTTGTTTTCAAGTGGTGTGCCGATGAAATTCCGGTTTCGCGTATTCTGGCGCTCACGCCCTACCGGCCGCTTTTCGGGCACAAAAGCGGAAAGCAGCAAAAGACTCATTGGGTCGCATTCATAAAGACAGAAGACCGCGCCGAAACACAGCAGGCAACAAACGCTATGCCGGGCGCGGGAACAAGTCCCGCACCGCAAACCGCTGACGCGGCTTCGGCATAGCTTCCCGTTGCATAAAATAAAACCCCGCCGAAGGCGAAGCGGGAGCGGCCAAGGCCGCAAGAAAGGAAAAACATGGGATTATTCGGAGCCTTAATCAGAACTGCGGTCAACACGGCCATGCTTCCGGTTGCCGTTATCAAGGATGTTGCCACGCTGGGCGGCGTTATCACGGAAGAGAACAAGCCATACACGGCGCAGCAACTCGACAAAATTAAAAGGGAGGCGGACTAAATGTCAACGATATCAATCACGGTACCAAATCTTTCCATCGTGCTGCTGATGTGCGCCCTGATTATCGGTGCGGCAGGGTCATGCCTTGGTGCGTATGTGAGCTACCTAAGATTGAAATCAAAAGCATTACGGGCGGCAGCGGACATTATCGAGGCATCAGAATAATGAAAAACGGCGGGGTTTTACTTCATGCAACAAATTGCTTGCCGGTTCGCGCCGGGGTTTCCGGCGCTCTCCCAAATTTGCGAGTACGCAAACTTCGGCAAGCAACGGGCGTTGCATACCATTTGCCCGCAAGACAGCGGCCCATCCGGGGCCGCAAGAAAGGAAAGAATGAAAGACATAACGGTAAATACGCTTCAGGTTTATGTTGGAATGTGGGCCTACTCTACCTTTCCTGGGGCTACGAGCAAATCAATCGTAGCACATCTTAAAAAGGAAGTCGCGGAACTCGATTCCGCTATTGAGTCCAACGAACACGCGGACATTGCCGAAGAGTCTGCGGACTGCTTGCTTTTGCTTTACCACCTCGCCCACAAAAACAATTTCTCGCTTATCTTGGAAGCGGAAAAGAAAATGGCGGGCAACGAAAAAAGAACATGGGGTCCGCCCGATAAAGACGGAGTGCGTGAACACATCGAAGACCGCCCATCCGTGGGCGGGGAGCGGGCAAACGGTACGGGCGAAGATGCCCCATGCAACAACGCGAAGGCCGCAATAAACGAGGCGGAGGCTTGATGTTTACTGCGGCCATTCGCAACCGTTGTACGCAAGATTTTGCGAGGAAATAAATCAGCGCCGCAAGGCAAGGAGAAAAGATGGACCAAAGAGACATAAACGATCTTCTGTTTCGCAAAGGATTGTCGTTTTCGGATTGGTGGGTGGCTACTTTTCAAAACAAAAATAGGCTCACTGAAATATCCAAAGAGGATTTAGCGGAATGCGCTTGGAATGCTGCACTACAATCTGATATGCTTATCCGTCACCCCGAAATACCGGAACACAAAGAGGCGGCGCAAGGCATCGCAAAATCCAGCGTACAACAACAAGCAGGGCAAAATGCGCCCACATACTTATGTCCCGAATGTAAAGAGCAGTGGGAGTTGGCGCACTTCGCCCCATCCGCCCCGACAATATAAAATAATAGTCGGTCGGGCCGGTGCCTTGACCGTTGTCCGAAAGGAGCGCGAAGAAAATGACAGAATATGCTTCCAGTGTTTTTGATGTAGAATATCATAACCATACGATTATGGAAAACGGGCTTTGCCCTCCTAATTGCCCATCATATCGGCCCGCGCCCCCATCGGACAACAGCGCAAGCAAGCCATTAAAAAAGTGTCCCAACTGTGACAAGATGGTTGTGCCTATTGTGTTGCAGGAAATGTGTCCTAACTGTAGCTATGATAAAATTTAACGGCGTGCATTGCGCCATCCGTTTCGCGGAAGACGGAACGCACGCAAGCGTTCGGGAGAAAAGATGAATTCGATGGAGTACAAATGGCAATACCTGAAAGAGAGCGGGGAAGAGTGGACGCGCAGGGAGTTGGCTGGGCGCAAGGCACTGGTTTGGGCTGGGTTTATGTCGATAGGCTTGCAACGCCCTGTCTCTCTTATGGAAGCACTGGAAGATCTTATTAAACAAGACCGGGAAAAGGAGAAAAGATGTTAAGCGAATCTCAAGTCCAGCAAAGAATCGGTGAGCGACTTTCAGAAGAAGTTGAGGCTGGGAAGTCGGAGCTCTGGTGGCTTTCTTTTGCCGCAGAAGATGGGTTCCGCGGGGTTATTATTACGGAGGCCTTAGGCCTTTCCCATGCTCTCCAAAAAACACACCGCCTGGGTATTAATCCTGGAGGGCAGGTTCAAGCTCTACCAATTCCATGCGATGCGGATAGAAAATTCCTGGACAAAAAACACCACGATAAGCTATTGAGCCGAGAATATATGTCGGCAAACGATTTGGCCTAAATTAAAGGCGGTAGTGATGCGAATTGAAAAGAGCAAGTCGAGCGAATGGCGGACGCCAGCATGGTTATTTGAAGCGCTGGACAGGCGCTTTCATTTTGATTTTGACGCTTGCGCCAGCGCCGAAAACAACCTGTGCGACAAGTATTGCGACATCAGCAGCCCCTTCGAGAATACCGCTCCCGATATGATCTCCAGGGCGTATGCCGCCGTATTCTGCAACCCTCCTTATGACACAAAAACACTGTGGAAAATTACCTCACACATCATAAAGATTTGCTTTGTCGCGCAGGCAGAGGGTTTTCGGTTTATGACCGCCCTCCTTGTGCCGTGCAAGACGGATCAGGAGTGGTGGATGCAGGCCTGTTACTTCGCCACCGAGATTAATTTTATCCAGAAGCGCCTGCGGTTCTCCGGCAGCAAGGATACGTCCCAGCAGTCCCATGCTGTTTTTATTTTCGATGCTAATTTCTTGAGGCAGCGCCACATCAAATTCATTTTTCAGCCGAACAAGAAGGGGGATAAGTGAGCGACATTTTTAACGATCCGAGGCTTCAAATGAGGACTGCGCCCTTGTCCAGGCCGACAGGGCGCCTGATTCTCGTGGCTGACGAGGTGGGGCCCGGGGCTTTTGCTCTCGATATGAGCACAACCCTGCACCCATCCAAGATCGCCATGATAGCCCTACACCTTTTAAAGCAGACATCTGCGGCCGTGGATGACGAGCTCCAGCGCAAGGAGATTCTCAATGGCTTTGATGAAATCGCCGGGATCGTGACGGGCAGAATACCCTCAGAGCCGGCCAAGGTGTTTAAGCAGCAGGACGTAAGAATTTGCGAGCACGACTTTAGCGTAGGGGTTGAACTTAATATCTGCTCCAAGTGTGGGAGGAAAAAAGATGACGAGCTTTGAGAAATATTCTGACGAAATGGACGCCTTCAGGCAATCCCGCCTGTTTGCCGAGAAGTACGCAGCGGTCCTGTCGTACCTGGAGGAGAACTGCGAGGGGCGCGAGAAGGTGACGTGCGGAGACATCATCTGCGAGGACCGCGACATTTCCCCTGTCCAGCTACGCGCCATCGTGTCTCACGCTCGGCGTGAGGGCGTACCCATCGCGTCCTGCGGGGATGGGTACTTCCTCGCCAGGAACTACGCCGAACTGCAATGCACCGTGGATCACATGACTGAAAGGCGCGACAGTATCAGCTTTACAATCAGCAGGCTCAAGTCTTGCTTTCCGGACGAAGCGCAGGCTAATTTATTTAAGGAGGGTGTATGAGCATTCCGAGGGGCCAGAGACTCGATAAGGTGAATTCTGTTTCAATAGGGCGTGTGATAAAGAAGAAGGGCAGCAAGGACTTGGATTGGAGGTATTCAAAAATTTACCAGGCGAAATCCGTTCACGACCCAAACTTCAAGCTCGCCCAGGTATCAATCAATCAAAGGGAGGCCATGCTTACGGAGGCGCTTGAGAAGAAAGAAAAGACCGAAATCCCTGACGCCATCTTCCTGCAGACAGACCCTTGGAAGCACCGTTCAAAAGGGATGAGCTGCGCTACCTGTATGTGGTGCGTAATGAAAGCGAGCGTTACGGGCGGGAAGTCGAAGCTCGGCCGGTGCAGGCGCCATGCTCCCACGATGGGCGGGTATCCGGTCGTGTTTGAGAATGACTTTTGTGGCGACCACAAACTCGACGAGAACAAGGTGGGCTGAGAAATGGAACAAGCAGAGAGCATGGATAGTCTTTGTGCGAAATTCAGAAGCGAAGTTCGGTTCACCGATAGAAATGAGCCTGGACTTTTCTCGCGAATCTGCAAGGAAATCCAGGAATTTACTGAAAAATACAAGGACAAGCTACTTTTGGCTTGGTTCGCAGAGTACGATTTTTCTCCAGGAAAGGCGGTTATTGTAACGCAGATTGGGAAAGACGGTCTCTACCGGATATGGATAGAGAATAACGATGACTTCTTGAGCACTCATTCTCTAAAGAATGTTCTCAACGATGATGCACTCGCCCTCGCCATCTCCCGTGACTGCCACGACACGGCCCACGATGATCGATGGTGCGCCACCTGCGAAGCCAGGAGGGATGGGATAGAGGCGTACAGGGAAGAAATACAAAGGAGGATCTATGGGAGATGAACTTGACAATCTGTTCACGTATCACGCACCGAAGGATAACCAGCAGGAGCGATACGAGCTTCTGCGCGCCAACGCGAAGGTTTTTGCTCGCTGTATTATGGCTTGTTGCCCGGATTCGGCGGATAGGTCTGCTGCCATCCGCAAGGTCCGCGAGGCCGTGATGACGGCAAACGCTTCGATTGCTTGCAACGAATAGGGGGAGCTATGAAATACTCTGAAGGGTACGATTATGTTACGCGCGCCCGAGATAGCCATCAATGCAAATTCGTTATACCGGGCCGCGACATCGAACTTAAAACCCAATCCGGACATCTGCTTGCTACGCTGAGGGCCGATGGCCTGCTGACTTGGGAGGAGTATTACGCCTGGGACGGGGCAAGTTATTCTCCTGACCTTCGCTCGGTGAAGCGCGGCTCCCTGATACACGACATTATCTTCCAGATGATTCGCCTTGGACTTTTGGAGCGCGACAAATTCTATCATCTCGCAAACAAGGAAATCCAGTATTGCATCATCCAGGACAAGGGTTTTCAGATTACGGCTTGGGCTTATTACCGAGGAGTGGAGACCTCGTTTGCGTATAAGGCCACACTCCCGCGGTCTGAGCCTCCTATTTTGGTAGCCCCATGAAAAAGATGATGGCAATTTTAATCGTTTTTACGCTTGAGATTCTATACCTGTGTTATCAGGTTGGTGTTTTGCGCCGAGAGTGCCGGCAGGCCATCAGCGATAACGCCCTCATCAATGCGTCGATGCTGGACAACTCGAACGCGAGCCTCAAGTGCGCGCTCTCGGCCTTGAGCCAGGTCGAGACGGACATCGCCGACCGCGACAGCATGACCGCGGCAGAGAAGAAGCTCATGCGCGCGCGCCTGCTCGTACTCAAGAACAGCAGGGACTCGCTGTTGGGATCGATAATGAAGGAGAAATAATGAACCTTAACAAACTTCCATCCGCCTGTGACCACAGCAGGGATTTTATAGGCGACTGGAATCCTCAGAACGTGAATCCGTGGTGGAATGTCGAGGACGTGGATGTGATTATCCCGGGTAAGATAGGCAGAATTCGGGGGATGATGATAATCAACACTATAGAACCATTGAAGATGCAGCCCATGAACGCCTTTGATAGTATGATTGGAAACGAGGATTCGTGCCGGTACGTCCAAAGAACAATAAGACAAGGGAGGAAAGATGGCTACCAGGTTAGCGTATAACGATATGTTCACGGGTCAGGTCGTGAACGTGAAGGAGCGGAAGAAGAGACAGGACGCGATGGAAAAATTTTGGGAAAATGGCAACTACCGGAAGGCGACGAAAGACGACATCAAGAAGGGCCTGTCCTGTGCCATCTGTAAGAATATCGTGGGCGAAAAGAAATGCACCGTTGTTGGAGTGACCGATTCATCGGCCAGCGACATCGACAGGGGTTTTGTCTGTGACTTTTTCAAATCGAACTTCGCCGAGAAAAAATGAGCAAGGGCAGGGTAAGCGAGTGCTGCGGCGCGTCATTGAGGGCGGGGCGGCCAGAGTCTATTTATTTTTATGCCTGCACGAGCTGTAACAAGCCGTGTGCGGGAATGTCGAAGGAGGATAGGGCAAATGCACTTCACAATACCAGGCAGGCCAGTGTCGGTAAATCATCTGTATTCGACAATCCATGGCAGGCGAATACCCACCAAGAGAGGTAGGGTTTTCAAGACCGAGGTTGGGTGGATAGCGAAGCAGGCGATGAGCGACGGACGGGTCTCGCGTATCTGCAAACCCAGGAAGGTATGCGTAATAGCGGCCGTGTATTTTGAGACGGAGAGAGGGGATCTCGATAACATCGCCAAGGCCATGCTCGATGCCATGACCGGGATCGTGTACGACGACGATCAACAGATAGTGTCCCTGCACCTGCACAAGTACAAGGACAAGGCTATCCCCAGAACGGAAGTGTGTGTTTACGATGTAACAACGGAGGAAGAGAATGAAGAAAGACTTGCTGAAAGAAGTCATGGACAAGAAGAAGGAGAAGGATTCCCCGGCCACGGCATCGGCAGAGCCCGTTTCAGATCCGAAGAAGATAGATTGGAAGAGCGTAAACTGGAAGAACGTCGCAATAAACTTTCCCTTCTGGTTATGGCAAAAGAGTAAGTTTGTAGTTGAGTCCAGGCTGACGCAGCTCAAGGTGCTGGTGTTTGTCTATTACGCCAGGATCAGGCGCGGGTTTTCTGACTACAAGCGCAGGGTGCAGATGTATATTGCCGGATACCGGACCATCACGGGAGAGCAGTTTATCACCATGTTTCCCCCCAAGAAAGGGCACAAGCCCTGCCATGGGCAGGGCTGGAACGTGGTCATGCTTCCGAACAAGATGAAAACGATGCGGTTTTGCGCCTGCGTCATCGACAAGTATAAGGCCAGCGGAAAAAAGTTTCTGATAAAAAACGTATAGGGGGTCTCCGGGTGCCACACTACTTGATATATGATTACAACTACATCACCGAACCCGAGAAGGCGATGCTAATTACGGGTACAAACGATTGGAACGAGGCGGTAGAGATTTGTAACGTGGGCGAGCGCTGCGTGGTCGATACCGAACAGAACCGGATCGCGTATAGTCGCCGGTACCAGGTGGCGCCGGCTCGCCCCCTTCCTTTAGCGTGAATGAATGAAATGGTTGCTTGCGTTGATAGCATATTTGTTAGTTTTAAAGGTATGCTTCAAATTTTTCGATATTACGTTCGATTTTCAGGACAGAATTGAGGGCCTGGATAAGGCGCAAAGGGAGTTCGATAGGTGGAAACAAACGCGCTTGTGACTGTGGGCATGATCTTCTACAACGACGGGCCGAAGATGCTTTCTGAGGCCATCCAGGCCTGCCACAACAGCGGTCTACGCGTTATCGCAGTCGATGGCGCGTTCCAGGAGTTTATGAAGGTCGCCGGCACCGACACACCCTATTCCACCGACGGCTGTATCGACGTAGCCAAGGCCGAGGCCGACCTCTATATTCCATGCCCAGAGCACGGCTGGCCCGACCAAGCACAAAAGCGTAATGAATACGTTAAACCAATAGAAAACGGTAAATACTTCCTGGTCTTGGACGCGGACGAGTTTTTGCGGGAGCACACATTAAGAACCGATTATGATGCCGATTGGTACGTCCTTAACGAAAAGCGCGTAAGGAGACATGGCCTGATCCGCGACCTCCACTTCATCCGTATGCACAAGAAATACGACGATCTCCGGTATCTGTACGTTCACTACCGGCTCTATCGCACGGACACCCACAATCCCAACGACATTATGAGTGGATTATCGCATTTCGAGCACGCTCCCCGAGGTATTGTCTATCCATTCCTTTACGACGTCAACGGCAAGATTGTGACATTCATACACGACACCACGCTCAGGAGCGAGGAGAGGCGAAGACAGAAGGAATCGTATTATTTTACCAGGGGCGAGAAAGCTCTCGCATTCCGATACAGGGGGTAGCATGAATTACGCCGGCGTGCTGTTTTACAATGACGGACCCGAACTCCTGCAGCGCTGCATCCGCGCTCTGAAGGCGTGCAAGATTAAGGTCATCGCTGTGGACGGGCCGTGGCTCGAATTTGTGACGGCCGCTCGTCAATGCGGCGTTGAACTTACTCCTCACTCCACGGACGGCTGCCTGGATGTGGCGAGGGCGGAGGCCGATCTCGTCATCGAGGCGCCGATCACTGTCGAACTCGAGAAGCGCAATACCTATATCCGCGAAGTTCCAGTGGGCGACTACGTGTGGTACGTGGACGCGGACGAGATCATTCGCCCCTTTGTCCTGCCAGAAGGTGAGCCCTCCCAGGACGTCTACATTCTCGACAACTACTGGCGCGAGCGCAGAGCCAAGAACGTGCAGACCATACGCGTGTACAAGAAGTATCCCGACCTCGGACACAGGTATCAGCACGCGCGTCTGTACAGGCTCGACCAGCACGACCCCATGGACCTTAACAGCGGCCTCATCTTCTGCGGCCGCGACCCCGGGAACGCACGCTTTCCCGTGCTCAAGGACGTGAACGGCGCAAACGTGGCTATGGACCACTATCTTCTCGAACGTCCGAAGCAGCGCATGGACATCAAGAACGTCTACCTCAAAATCAGGGCTGAGAATAAATACCCGTGGACGCGAACATGATCCATGCTTGTGTTGTCTTCTATAACGACGGACCAGAAATGCTGCAGAAAAGCCTGATGGCGCTGAAAGAGAACGGGCTTAATATCATCGCCGTCGATGGCGCCTTCCGCGAGTTCATCGAACACGAGCGCGATCTCCCCGCATACAGCGACGATGGGTGCGTGGATGTGGCCAGAAAGTATGCGCACACTTACGTCCCCGCGCCCGAAGGCGGGTGGCCGTATCAGCAGACGAAGAGAAACGCGTACGTGTCCCTGATTCCTGACGGCGAATACTTCTTCGTCATCGACTCAGACGAGATCCTGCACCCGTTCCGGCTTGGTCCGGACTCTCTCGTTGAAGATTCGTACAAGCTCATGGAGAACCGGCACAACGAGCGCGGTCCCGTGCAGAGGATGAATTGCACCAGGGTATTCAAGAAATACCCCGACCTCGTGTACCTGTACCAGCATTGCCGTATCTACCGCGGCAATCAGCACCAGCCCCACGACCTCGAAACGGGATTGGTATCGCGCGCGAGCTTGAACAATATCCGAGCACCCTTTCTCCTTGATGCCGAAGGCGAGAGGATATGGTTCGACCATAGGTGCGACCTCCGGCCCCTGGACCGCAAGCGCCAGAAACAGAATTACTACCGGATGCGGGAAGAAAGGAAGATGGTGTACTGATGGAAAGAATTTACGCGTTCATGCCTACGATGCCATCGCGTTACGACTGCGTGGGCGCGGCCATTGAAAGCATCTTGCCCCAGGTAGACGTCTTGTACGTGTTCGGCTTCGGATGCGATCTAAGCAGTCTGCCTTCTCATCGCAGTTTCGTATTCTCAAAGGACGTAAACCGCGGGAGCGCGAGCAGGTTCGCTCTCGCCAAGGGCTTGGATGGATACCTGTTTTTCTGCGACGACGACCTTGCCTATCCCCCCTACTATGTTGACGGGCTGTGCGACAAGATAGAAGAGAAGAAGAGGAAGGCGGTGGTGGGCTGGCACGGCAAGACCATAAACCCTCCCCTGACATCCATGTTCGGAACCGGCCCCGGCCGAGTAGACAAGAACTACCCGTGCCTTGGCACGGTCTTGGAAGACGTCGAAGTGGACATCATCGGCACCGGCGCCATGGCCTATCATAGTCAGACGCTGCAGATTGACGCCGCCGACTTCCGGAACGACAACCTCGACGATGCCGAGTTTTCCATCCTCTGTGAAAACAGGGCCGTGCCGAGGATTGTGATAGCCCATGAGAAGGGCGATCTCAAGTACCTGAATCCGACGGGCGAAACGATATGGGATGAAACCGTCCGCAATCCCAACCCCCTGTTCAAGCTCATTAACTCTCACAAATGGAAACGACATGGATGAGGCGGTGCTAAGGTTCGACCATTGGCGCATAAAGCTCGCGACTGATTATTGCGATAAAGTGGGTATGGGCGAAAACGAAAAGAAGATCCTTCTCGGAGATCCCGAGAGGGTGCTCTTGCTCTCTCGAGCGTACCTGGACTATCTTAATAACATGGAGGAGATGTATTTATGACCAATATGGGCTACAATATCGCCGACAACGCCTTCGGTCTTACGGACAGGAAGCTATCTTTTGTCGTAGAATACATCATAGACTTCAATGCCGCGAGGGCGGCACGCGTCCTCAATATCGAAATCAACACCGTGAAGAAATGGATGCGTGAAGATCCTAATATTCACAAAGCCGTGTCCGCGTACCTGGAAAAGCGCAGGCTCGAGAACGAAGAGTTGGTAAAGAAGACCCTCGAAGAGTTGTTGTCGGTGATGACCTCGGACATTCGCGACTTCGTGAAATGGACGGATGGGAACAAGATAAACCTCCTCGCCTCCAAAGAGCTCAAGAACAGCAAGGCCGTGAAGGGCATAGAGAAGACGAAGACGGGCGTGAAGCTGATATTGCACGACAAAGTCAAGGCCATCGACCTGATGATGCAGGGCCTGGGAATGATGAAGCGCCCTATCGACCCGGACAAGAAGACTGACCGTGAAGACGGACAGTTGCAGGAGTCTCTGTTTGAAGCCTTGCATAGGGCCCACGAAGAGCGTCGGGTTCTGCCGCAGATGAAGGGCATGATCGAGATCGATGCCGGAAAGGACGAAGAAAAGAAGGGTGGCAATGGGTAAGATAAAGATTGATCCCAGCCTTCTCGTCCCCTATATTGACCGTCCCCGCGAATTCGTGGAGGACGTAATCTTTCGTTACTATCCCACAGATCCCAAGCCTGTTCTCAACCGCAACCAGATAAAACTGTTCGACGCCGTGACCAAAGGCCAATTCATCAGCGTCAGGTCGGGCCGCGGCCGTGGCAAGACTACGGGCGTGGCATTGTTATGCCTGTGGTTTCTGGCCACAAGGCCGCGTGCGCGTGTTGTGTGTACGGCGCCCAAGGCCGATCAGTTGAGTGACGTGTTGTGGACGGAGATAGCGAAGTGGCTCCACTTCAGCCCTCTCAAGGAGATGCTGGCGTGGGGAAAGGAAAAAATCGAGTGCGTTGAAATGCCCGAGGGCTGGTTCGCGGTAGCACGTACGGCCAAGAACAAGGAGAACTTCTCGGGATTCCACGAAGAACATCAGATGTTTATCGTCGATGAGAGTTCGGGCGTGCCCGACGAAATCAGCGAAACTATCGAAGCAACGCAGACATCGAACAAGGCTTCCGACAGCAAGAAAGAGATAATAACAATACATATCAGCAACCCTACGAAGATAACGGGCTACTTTTACAAAACGCAAACGCTTGCTTCCTGGCGTGATATGTGGGTTCCAATTCACTTCGATGTGACCGAAGACGAAATCAAGTCCGACATGGGCGCGCTGCGCCTGATCCGCCTTTACGGACGCGACCACGACATAGTGCAGGTGAGCGTGTTCGGCAACTTCCCGAGTGGAAACCCGCGTGCCGTCCTCTCCCTTTCCGATGTCTGGGACGCCGTGAACAGGGAGGTGACTGCCGAAGGCGCAATAGAGATTGGAGTGGACGTTGCAAGGTTCGGAGACGACCAGACCATCATCTGCTACCGACACGGGTACAAGGTCTTCCCCGTACGGGCATACAAAAAGCAGGACACGTTCGAGACCGAGCAGAATATCCTCTCGCTCGTGCGCGAGCTCCGGGCCAAGTACAACCACAAGAGAGTGATAAGGATTAAGATAGACGATAGCACTATGGGAGGCGGAGTCGTCGATCACCTGCGCCGGAATACGTCAGACGGTATAGATGTCATCCCCTGTCTTTTCGGAGGCGTCGGCAACGATTACTATTCCAATTCGGCCTCGGTGATGTGGGCGGAGCTGAGGGATATGATGGGCAAGCTCGGGTTGCCGCAGGACGACGCCTTGATTGAGGAGCTGTGTGGACGTAATTGGGAAACCAGCCTCGACAACAGGAGCAGACAGAAGATTGAGCCCAAGGAGAGTTTCAAGGAAAGGATAAAGCGCAGTCCCGACCGTGCCGATGCCCTCGTACTCTGCTGTTCCAATAGCCAGGACAAGCCCAGGATCCTGCCTAAGCTCATCAATCTCCGGGAGAGCGTGTTCCGAAACGTCGTCGTCCCCTTCAACTTTCTCAACATCAAGCGTGCGGAAATCATTGGTTCGGTGTGGCATGAGCGCGATATGAAAGAGAGCTGCCTCGTGGGTATATGGGACAAGGAGACGGGGCATCTGACGCTGTTCTATGAGGGCGTGGCGAACGTGGGCGGCCCCGACGCTATCATTACCAGCCTCACAAATGTCGTGAATATGTACAACGAACAGCACAAAACCTGGGTCCGCCCCCGAAGATTTATATGGTACGCGAACCGGGCCATGTTCGGAATATCAGACCAGGCTTTTGAGATGACCAATATCAAGGATGGCCCGTACCTGGCATGGCAGAATAAGCACATGGTTGCGCTCCTGCCGAACTTCCACTTCGACCTTAACGGCGCGATCCTGTACCTTAACCGGATGCTGGACGAGTACAGAATAACGATTTTGCCCGACCTTATCGGACTCAAAACACAGCTCGAGACGTGGGTGATAGATAACGAAAGGCCTGCGGTGGAAGGCTACGGACTGTGCATGGCCCTCGGCAACATCATCTCCATGCTCCACCAGACCAAGCGCATGGACAGGAAGCCGATACCTCTTATTCCTTACGGTGTCACGATAACGAAAGAGGGGCAGATTATCCAACGCGGAAGCAAGGAGAAGTTTCTGAACAAGACAGAGAAGATATTTGCGGAAGGGCACCAGAGCAAAATCAAGTACATTATCCCAAAAAGGATTGACGGCAGGGTTCTATAGCCTGGACGTAGACCCGGCCCATCCCATCATGGGCGCGCCACATCGGGAAGTACCATTTCATAAACTCATCCCTTGGGTCACGAAGATGAATGGACGCAAACATGAGTGCAATCGCGATGACAACTGTTTTCATAATTCCTCCTATGGATGATGTTTTACCCAAACGGTCAGGCCGTACATCAATGACGCCCAACCCAAGACTCCCCAGAACCAATACCATAATATCTTTTTCATTTTCCCCTCCTCAGTAGTTTGACGTTCTCGGTCTCGCGCAGTTCTTGTTTTCGAGCGTGAAATCGTGCGTAAGCGTTGAAGCGATAATGTCGTGGCTGTCGTTCTCCTCAGCCCATATTACGAAACGGACCAAGGCCCGAAGCGCATTCTTGCCCCAGGTACAGTAGAATCGGTAAAGGTAGAAGTCCACGACTTCGGGATCGGCATTCAAGTAATCTCCGATTTTTTGTATGGTCACGAATTGTGCCGGCGTCTTTTTTTTCTCAGTCTTGGCCATAGGCTTACTCCTTTTTGAATTCTACGATGCGGCCTTCGAGTGCGGCGTTGAGAAGGATACAGTACGTTGTCGCTTCCGTAGGCATGGTAAAGTCCGCAATCGCGTCTTCGACTTCGACTTCGCCAACAAAGCTGACAACAACCGCCTTTTTTCCGTACACTGAATAGTACAGGACCGGGCTCTTATCGTCTTTGTCCGTGATTGCTACCACGCAGTCATCGCCCGCATCCTTCACCGGATACCAGACGAAGTCGTGGTAGGCGGTGAGGTCTACAATACGCAGATACGTCAGCATTATTCACCTTCCTTTGGAGCGGCCGGTGGGCCGTTAATGTCCGCCATCTTTTCAAGAAGGGTCATAATCCTGATTTGGTCCGAGACGAGTTTGCGGTCAAAAGAAGAAAGAATTATGGCTTTCGCCAGGTGATGCGACGCCATGTTCTTTTCCTCGTCCGTGCCTTCACCTGGATACCTCATCCTGCCCATGCTCGCGCCTTGTCCGCCGTCTTTAAGTTTGTCCACGTAGATGAGCACGAAGGGCTGGCGCTGTTCAATTATGTGTTGAGCGTTGAACAAAAGCTCTTGCTCCGTGCAATCGACATCTCTACTTTTTCCGTCCACGCTTCCTCCTGTTAAAATGGGTCGATGGGTGGGGCTCGAACCCACAACCGCCGGCATCACAAGCCGGAACTCTGCCGATTGAGCTACCATCAACACGGTTTCAGTATTGCCTGTCCTCTTTGTCACAGTTAATCATAGCAAATCCATCCGCACTATAGCAAGACGGAAAGAGTTTTGGCTTCCACGTCCAGGGCGGCCGGTCCCATACGCCAACCTTCTTCCGGAGCATCATCCTGGCGTCCTCGAAATTCCAGCACTCTTTGACTCCGAGGCCGTTATTGCCGTTGTAGAAATTGTCACGGCAGCCGATACAGTTTTTTTTGTCCATGGTTTATATCAGCTTCAGCGCTGCGGTCAGGGCTGCGTTCTTCAGGTCGTTTGACGTGCCGAACATGGACGACTTGAACCTGCGCTCTGGAGTGTCCGTGACCGATGGCGCCATGTGATCGGCGTACTCGGTCGTGGCGTTCAACAGCGCCCAGGCCGTCCCCGCTATCCCGGGGATGCGATTGAGCTCGCCGTTCTCGAACTTGTTGAGCACGGTGTTGATTGCCTGCTGCTTCTGCGTGCTCGTCTCCTCCGCATTCTCTGGCACCTCGAACACTTCGCGGATGAACTTCTCCACCTCCTGCGCTTTGACCACGACTGAGGCCAGGGCCTCGGCCTGCTCCTTGAACTTGAGCATGGACTTGCTGTACAGGCCCACCAGCTCTGCCCCGTTCACGATCTTCTCGCTCGCGTTCCGGGTGTGCCTGGCGTACAGGCCCGACCCGCCAGCAGCCAGAGCCATGTTCAGCGTGTTCTGGCACACAACCCTCACCGCTGTCCGCATGAACCTGATTGCCGCCGTCCCATCGTGGGCATGGGTGAGGAGAAGGTAGAGCCTAAGCTGATCCACCTTCTTGATGATGAGGTCGTCCTTGAGCTCGGCCAAGAGGAAGATGCGCTTGCCGCCGTCGATACTGCCGCAGCTCACGTACTTGCCTCCGAGGTCTCCGACCGCTCCGTCGAAGCTCGCGAAAGCCTGGTGGTTCTGGAAGACTGCGTAGGCAGGGCCGACCATGCCCAAGGGCAGGTTGTTATCATCCCTGACGGTGGCGAAAAACTCGGGGCAGTCAATCCCGTCGAGCGTCATTAGCTGACGCTTACTCACGGTCCACGCCAGGTTCGCCAACCTGATCGCTTCCTCTGCAGTCATCGCGCCCAGGACGGCCGTGCCGAGCTTGTGCCATGGGGTCTCCCCGGCATAAGCGTACTCGACGCTGCCGTCTTTGCGCTGCGTTAAATTGTGGGCCATACGATCCTTTCATTAAAGTTTACGAATCTGTATCTTGTCGCCGCGTTTCTCGATTACTGCGCCGACGGGAAAGACGTTGGCAATACGGAGTAGTTCTATGCACTCTTCTTTGATGTCCGCAGCTTTCTGGTTCCATCCCGCCGCCTTGTCCGAGGCCGTACGCTTCTTGATGAACTCCGCTATTGTCATAGGGGAATCCACAATCTTCGCCGTCGTCCCCGCCTTGCCGCTGTCCATCCCGCAGAACGAGCGCTCGCATCCGCACCCACCATCGAGCTTCTCGCCATCGCAGGTGAACCCGAAGTAGGCGAGCTCGCCCTCCTCCGTCCACGAGAAGTCGCTCTTACGCTTGCCCTGCCCCTGTTTCGTGCAGACCATCATCTTCATTTGTTTTCCGTGGTCTGCGACACATGGAACAGGCTGTAGTAGATGGGCTTCTTCTTGCCGTTGCCCTGGTCTTTGAACGTGACGAGCTTGCATCCGTGCTGCCCCTTCTTCACGATACGGCCCTGCACCAACCACCCGTCGAACGTGAGCACGTTGACCCGTGGAATGATCTCGCTGGACCTGATGCCGAGCGCCTCGAAGTACGAGCGTACCCTGGCCTCGCCCTTCGTCTCTTCCGTTTCCCTGACCTCTGCTTCTGCCACGGCGACCTGCGCCGCAGCCTTCGACCTCTTGCCAAACAGCGAACTGAAATTCATCAGCCCTCCTTTATTTGTTAAAGAAACTTTTAAGATTTTGGAGTACGGTTATTGTGCCGTATATAAGTAATAAAGCCCCGATACACAAGAGGAAGTCGAGAAGAAATTTCTTCATTCGACAATCTCCCCGCTGTCTACCTCGACCACGATGCCGCCCTGGTCGTGCGCCGCTTCCCTTGCTTCTTCGAGCGTGTCTGCGGTATCCATGCAGACAGCCGCGTCCTCGTCGAATCTGTACCGCTCGTCCATGATAAGATATTTCATTCCTTTCCCTCCAGTATGTTTTGAATGTCGGTCAGGGCATTGAATAGCCCCTCTCGTTTGAAATCTTCGATGGCTGAAAATCCAGGGGTAGGGCGGTATTGTCCTTTGAGATTCTCCAGTTCCACGCACGCTACCTTGATGCGGCCCTCCATCTTCATAGCGTGCTCGATGGATGCCTCGATGGTTCCGGTGAGCACGGCGATCACCTGCTCGGATATGCTCTTGGGTTTGCTCATTTTTTGAATCCCTCCAGAAAGTCTGCTGCCGTGCAGACGCTTGAGTGTTCGCTGTAATCAACGACCTCGCCTAAGAAGCAGCATACGATAATGTAATTGGCAAAGTCCATGTCGGGGTTGTAGCGACGCCTATGGAGCTCTACCGCTTTCTTTACGGCTCGGTCCCATGTGGCCGCTGTCGCGTACTCCACCCACGGCTGCCCATTGTCCTCGAAGTAACCGCACACCGTCCATTCTTTTGCTTTGGGATTACGCTTTTGCTTCATAGTATCTTGGGTTCTCCTTCTCGAATTAGTTAAGAATGAGGTCGCATTCGCGACCGATGAGGGCCCTGGTCTCGCGCGTCTTTGCAAGTTCCTTGCGCTGCCGCTTCGTGATGAAATGTTTTGCGATATAATCCTGATGTGGCGTAAGCAGGTATTCTTTAATGCGGCCCTTCTGTTTCTGTGTGAGCTTAATCATCAGCACCCTCCTGTCCTCCGTCGTGTCCGGCGAAGGGCTGGTCTTTCGACTCCCCCCTTAGTTCGTAAGGCACATCGAGGACGATGAATGGTTTGTTATGGATCCTCTTCTTCCGGAACACGTTAGGGTAGATGGGGTAGATACACCCCTTGTATTTGCAGGAGAAGATGACTCCTTGGTAGCAGCAGGCTCGGGTGATGGTATCGACAACCTTACCATCTCGCAGCACGTCCACTCTTATCTTTGGTATGACGTATCGCTTTCTCATTCTGTCTACCTCCGGTCTTTGAAGATTTTGGCCGAGTAGTTGCGGCCTTTGATACGCACGACCACGACAAACCTGAAGGTCTTTCCGTTCTTGCGTGGCCTGCCTTTGCCTTGTTTCATAGCGTGTGCCTCCTGATAAATTCATCTGCCGTTATCGGGCAAACATTTTCCAGACTCACATGGACTCGACCGCCGAGGAAATAATACCCTCCGCCTTCTTCTTTGCCCGAGTCTTCATCGTCTCCGTACCAATGACGCACGGACTTCTCCGCCTTCTTTGTCGCATTGGCGAGCGTCTTTGCGAATATGATTGCGTCCTGCTTGTATTCCTGTTCGCCGTTGACCTCCTGGATTGAGGCCATGAACATTTGTGTTTTCACTTGGACCACCTCGGGCTGAACCCGTGCTTGAGAAAGCCCGTGTCTCTGTCGATGAACCTGCGGATTCCGAATACGTCGTGGCCGAGGTCGCTGTCTGTCGCAGAGAGCAGGCCTTCAAGGTTGATGGGGCTCCTGAGATGCGCGGCGCAGATATCCATCTCCAGTTCGTGCAACTTGAGCCCGTGCTGTTCCACTTCCTGCTTCGTGAGCAGTTTGAATGCGCGGAACGCGATGTTGTGAGCGAGCTCCGCGGATTTGCGTGATAACTTTTCCCACTTAATCATGTCTCCTCCTGTGAAAAAGAAAGGGGCGGGGCCGGAAGTTCCGGCCCCGTCCTTTGGCTCCGTCTGTTAGGCGGCCTGGTAGGCGGAGACGATCTTGGCGCAGAAGTCCCTGCGGATCTCCTTGGTGGTGAACAGGGGCCGGCTGTCGCGGGACACCTTCGTCTCGTCACGGTCGGTCCTGATGACCTCGATGCCCGTGAGGATGGCGCCGCACTCCAGGGTCACGGTCGCGGTGGCGAGGATTTTGTCGCCGTCCGAGTTCGTTTCGCCCGTGCCGGGGTTGATTTTGATGGTTTTGATCATTCTGCTTCTCCTTTGATTGGGTTATGGGGCTCTGGCGTTACTCTGTGAACGCCGCTTCTATTTCTTCCTTGGTAGCGAACCGCCATGAATTATCCGCTCTGTCGCAAGGCGCGGAGTTTCCCTGGGTTCCGTTCTTTGTCCAGCATCGGTTGTGGGGCAGGTCATATATGCAGACCGCATTCATGGGATAACTGTGTCCGTTAGTGTTCGCTGTAAACACAATCGCCGTGAAAAGGGCGGGCAATGTTGTGCCTACAGCCGACAACTTCTCGTCCAAAAGTTCGGAGAAGGCATTGATGAGGACGCCTTTGTATGTCGGGTCTATGCTGGCCGCGTTAAGGATTTTCATTATAGCCTTGCCCTTCTCGCTAAATTCAGGCAGCTTTTGAGACTCTGTGGTTGCGATGACCACTTCTTTTGTCAGACCCTTGAGATACACTAATCCTCCTCCTGTTATTGGTTATGGTTGAGCAGGCGAGGGCCCGCCAGTTCACACGATTTGTTATGGCATCGAGATGCCGCTATCCACGGGCAGGAGCGATATTTTCCGCGGTGTTCGACTCGCATCCTCTCTCCTTTATCCGTGATGTAATAGCATATTAACGGGGAACGCTTTTTCTTTTTCATATTGGCTCCTGTGCTCGTTTAATAAACTGCTGAAACTTGTCGATGACATCCCCCTCCATAAAGATTTCCGTGTGGGCGCCCATGCCGATGTCAAGATACAGGCGCACTCCGTCTCCCGTGAACTCGATGTACACGCTGTCGCCCAGGTATTCTTTCGTTCCTATTTGCATCTCACCCTCCGACTCCCGTGGCGAAGTAGTTGCAGTAGTGGAACCCACCCTTGGATCTGAACTCGAACAGGAACCGACCGAACCCGATGCCGAGATGGAAGCGTCCGTACAATTCCCGGTCGCCCCACTCTCTTCCGGGCGGGGTCTTGGCGTTGTAGTAGGCGAAGACGCAGATGCCTGCGTCCGATTCTTTGCAGGGTCTGATGCTGATCTCGGCGTATCCGCCCCACTTCATCACTCCGAATCTGAACAGCTTTCTTTTCACAAGGCCTCGTTGCTGAAGTCGAAGTCGGCGCTGTCGGCAACCTTCCACTCCTCGTTCACCTTGACCTCGAAGACATCGCCTTCGAGCCATCGGTATTCCCAATGCCCGTCCGGCCCGATGTACGTTTCATCTTCGAGCGGGACATGGAGCCGCGCTTCCCGTAGGTCTTTTCTGACGACTGCGAATTTTGCCATACCGAAACCTCCTTTCATGTTACCATCCCGTCTTGCGCCTCGAATGCTTTTTGCACGCAATCGGCGCAGCATCCCCACCCCGAGCGTATCTCCTCCTTTGACAGGAGGACGCCGCATTCCAGACACCCCTGGTCGTAAACCGTTACGTCCCTGTCCGTGCTCTCGCTGTCAATGTCTTCCGACTCCGGCCATTTCTTTTTCTCTGCGAGGTCGTCGGTGAGGAATGTCACCTGGCTTCCGCCGTATGGTTCCCGGTTGCCGAACCTGTTGCGCTCCCAATCTTCGAGCCACTTGTCCTTGTAGTTCTTATTTCCGACTTCGTACCATCCGATTTCAGGGTATCCGTAGCTGTATGTCGAGACCGATTTCCCGTAGGAGTATGTGTAGTTGCTGAACCAGCACCCATCGGCCCAATGCCCTTCGCTCTCGTTCCAGATGTTGACGTCGCCATTGCTGTTGATAACCGCCATCTTATTCCACTTTCCGATGACGGCCTCGGCATAATCCGCGGCGAGTTCGTTGTTCACCCAATCCACGGGACCGCCTGTTCCCGAGTCAACCATACACCTGAGAAACTCCTCGATGAAAACCTGCGTGTCGTTGATGTCCGAGTCAAGCGGAACCTTGACGCAGCTTAGTACTCCATTGTGTACGAGGGCGTGGTTTTCGTCGATGAGGAACGGATGGACGTTTTGGATATCGTGATATCCGCTTGACATAATCCTGAAATGAAGCAGCACGTTCTCATTGTCGAGGCAGTTTTGATGATACGCTTTCCAGAACTTGCGGAACGAATGGAGCTCCTTGTGGATGACGAGCTTGCCGTCCCTGGCATAGACGAAGCCGGCCCCGTCATCGTTGTTGTCCCAGGCATTGTGAAGCTGTTTCTTTGTAACCGCCTTGCCCGCAGGCTTGACGATGATTATGCACACGCTATCTCCTCCTCTTGTTTGACTGCGACTATAAGGCGTTTAGATGTCAACCACCCGAAACTGTACGGGTATTCCTTGTAATGCTCGTTGACCCACCGGAAGAAGTCGTCGAGGACGTAGGTGTGGGGCGCCTGCCTTGTGAACTCGATGGCGGCGAACATGAGTTCGGCCTTGCGGAAGAAGCTGTCCACGTTCAGCGTGCCCTTGAAGATGCGGACCTCGATGGTGTGGCGATTACACAGGTTGACAGCCTGATACCTGTTACGTCCGTACTTTTCCTTCGACTTGTAGATGCAGGCTTCCTTTGCGCTTGAATGTTCGTTGTCCGTCAGCGAGCAATACTGCTGCATCGACCTCTCATCACTGCGTCCAGAGACCGAGACCACGAAGGCCTTGTCCATGGCGTACCAGAAGCGCAGGAATTTGAACAGGTGGAACGTGCCCTCGAAGTGCTTTCTTGACAGGTGAAAGTGCAGGCCGCAGGTCGTCGTGTTGTACGACCGGAACCCTGAACGCCGGAGCATTGTGATGGCCTCGGCAATCATCTTCTTCGCGCCCTTCCTCTCGTTGAAGATGAAGTCGCGGGTCATCGGGTGACTGACAACCTCGAAGCCGTTACTGAGCGAGCCGTCCCACTTGCAGTAGAAGAGCTGGTTTCCGTTAATGGCGGACATCTCAGTCACGTCCTTTGCGCCCTTGGCGTGGTCGGCCGTAACCGCCTCCACCTCAAGCTCGAAGCCCAGGTAGGCCCTCTGGTCGGGTCGTAATTTCTCATCCTTCTCCGTACGGAAGTAGATTGGCGTCGGCTTATAGGTGTGGTCGTGTATCATCTGTGTCCCTTCATTCGGTGCTCCGTCCGGGATACCGTTGCAGTATTCGTCGTAGCAGCTCACGCATCCCTGCCATCCATCCCGGTGGTTGCGTGAGTCATCGTTGTGGTGGTATTCTTCGCAATGGACGCAGTAAGCAAGATATCTTTCGGCGCATCTCCGGCACCACAGGTCGCCGTCAAGCTCAACGCCGTCATTGTCGTCCCGTTCCATCGTTCTGGCACAGTGGGCGCAGGCGACGAACGCGAGGCCGAAGCACGATTGACAGTAGGAGCAGTCGTCCGCGCCGGTGCAGGAGTTATCGACGCTCATGGTCTCGCCGCACTTCTCGCAACATATAAACTTATCGTCAAAGCAGTGCTGGCAGTAGGAGCAGTCGTCCGATCCGGTGCAGGCGTTATCGGCGTATTCGTAATCTCCGCATCTGGCACACTTGAAATAGTGCTCGTCGCGGCAGTCGTGACACACAAACCTGTCGCCATCCTGCACCCATGTGCCGACGTTCACGGGAAACCACTCTTTGCAATCGTAGCAGATTTGCACCGTGGGCGGGGAGACGGGCATCCTTTTGGCGATGTCATTGAGTATTCTGCCGAGCTGTTCCTTCTCGCGCTTCGAGCCCTTGCGTTTCGGTGGCGTCTTGACTTCGGGAGCAGACAGCATGAGGCCAGCATACAATCCCGTGTCTTTGTCTTCACTCATTCGCGTTCCTCCTCTCGCTTAGTACAGATACCTGCGTCCGGAGCTGGATACGATGCAGATTTCTCCGGCCTTCTTTGCGTGCAGTTTCTCGGCGCACCGAAGGGCTTTGCCGAGGGTGAACTCTCCGACTTCCGCGGGTAGCGGGTGTCCCGCCCCCTGAACCATGACCGTGTAAAGCATGAGACCTCCTGTTAAGGTTTATGCGTTGATGACGCCGCCGGCGTCTATGGTGAGCGTGACGGCGCCGAGATTGACTTTGACTTCTCCACGGCTTCCCGCTGTGACTGACTGCGGGTGTCCGTGCTCGCGGATGATGTGGTACAAGCTGACTTGCTGGCTGTGGGACATGAGGGGCCAGTTCACACCTGCACCCATCCCCGGCCCTGCACGAACCGGGCCATGCTGTTACCCTTGATGTCGAAGTCGTTGCCGAGGTGATGCGAGACCGCAGTCATGGCGCCATTGGGCGTGTCGGCGTCAAGCACGACTTCTGCCGTGACCTGCACTTTGAAGCGCGCCATTTCAGTACCCCCTCAGCTTGCGCTTGAGCTGGCAGAGCGCGTGGACGGAATTCGCGTCGAGGTTCTCCTGAACCTGCGAGCATGGGACTGACCGCCCCTGGCGGTCGAACTTGAAGGTCGTGGTGTTCGTTACCATTCGATACCCTCCTGTGTTAAGGTTTATTTTTCGGTCGTTTCGTAGTCCGAGATGTAATGGTTTATGACGTAGTGGGCTAACACGCGGTTGGACGCCTCCTTGCGCGCGGCGTCATTTGCGAATCCGATGCCGATCCAGACAACATAGATGCCATCGCGCCTTTCGTTGATTTTGAAGGGTGCGGTGATGGCGTCGTTGAAGGTGGCGCGTCCGGTGGCGAGCGTCCGGCTTATTCCGTGCTCGACCACCTTCGGGGCGATTTCGAGGTTGGTGATGTCGTTCACTTACATCCTCACCGGCGGGTTGTCGAGGTCGTGGAACTGCATCTCGAAGATGGTCTCGACGCGGGCCTTGCGGTTCAGGCGCTTCCACTTCTGGCCCGTGTAGCCGAGCCAGGACTTCATGCGTTCGGTCATGTGAGCCCTCCTGTGTAAAGGTTGGTGCAGTTGGTTGGTTATCCGGCCCCGCGGCGTGGACGCCTGCACATGGGGCTGACGCGGATGGGGTGCGCGGAAGCATACCCCTTATGGCCGTCCGTGTGCGGCCTTTGCTGGCCTACTTGCCGATCCAGTTCACCGGCCGTGACTCGTACGTCTTGCTGTCATCGCGCTTCCTGTTCGCCCAGGAGCGCGGGTTTTCCTTGGATTTGAGAAACATGGGACCTCCGGTTTTGAGTTTGCCCGACCACTCTTTTACGCGAGCTGGCGGGTGATGCGCTCGACGCCCCGCCCCTGCCAGCCCCTTTCCTGTTCCCACTTCTTGAGCAGGTACTCGGTCGTGAGTGCCGCCTGCCTGACGCCTGCAATCGTGAGTGCGAGCGTGCGGGCATCAACGTGCCGATTCGTTCTCATACAGACCTCCGGTTTAAGTTTATCCGACCCTTCTCATACAGACCTCCGGTTTAAGTTTATCCGACCCTTGCGAATGTGCGAAAAGAAAGGCGAACACTGACCGCCAGGCCATGCCCACTTCTCCCTGCGTGGACTTGCGGCCCTGCGTTTTGACGCATCCGCCTGCCTTGATGGGATTGCAAAGCGATGGGAAAGGGGACAGGCGCACGCCTCCGGACAACAAAGCCCGTATCGGCCACGCCCGCCCCTGCAGACTCAGTACGCTGCGATTTCTTCGTCAGCCTCCGCGAATGCCTCGGCGTCACCGTCCTGCAGAGCGCACTCGCGCTCCTCCTGCAGACGCTCCAGTGCGTCCACCGTTGAGCTGAAAATGGACTCCATACCGCCTCCGTGTTGAATGGGTGAAAAAAAAAGATAGGCCAGCGGCCGCTCAATTAAGGCGGTATGGCCTATCCATGATGGCGCCAACGTGGCCCTATGCGATTATCCACCTG
>Ga0315278_10000144_pt1 | contig 63652 bp, 49 predicted proteins | sample YL17G06_0_MG_FD_203880 | JGI IMG/M metagenome (GOLD analysis project Ga0315278, IMG submission 203880) | Sediment microbial communities from Yellowstone Lake, YNP, Wyoming, USA - YL17G06_0 | ecosystem: Environmental > Aquatic > Freshwater > Lake > Sediment | place: USA: Wyoming | collected... | reverse complement strand
TTGCCAAATCAATTCCGCTCATTTCTCAATTGCCTTTCTTAGAGATTGTCCGCAGGTGTTTAAAATTTTTATCGCTTTTTGGGAATCGACATTACGAAAGTGCATTACAATAGCAGTTTTAACTTTTCCATTTGCCTTTTTGATGAGTCTGGCAGAATCTGATTTTGAAAGCCCCGTCATTTCCGAGACAATTCTTATCGACCTGTCGCGCAATTTGTTATTTGTCGCTTTCAGGTCAACCATCAGGTTGCCATATATCTTGCCCATTTTTATCATAGCGGTCGTTGTGAGAAGATTAAGCACAAGTTTTGTCGCGGTACCTGCCTTCATTCGTGTTGAGCCGGTGATAACTTCCGGCCCGACGACAGGATTTATTACTATTTGGGCAGGAATATCTTTAACCGATTCCGGGGAACAGGTAATGAAAATGGTTCCTGCTCCTTTTTTCTTCGCTTCTTTTAATGCCGCTCTAACAAAAGGCGTCAGTCCGCAGGCCGCAATGCCGACGACAACATCCTTTTTTGAGATTTTATTTTTATTTATGGCTTTTATTCCATCGTTGATTTTATCTTCGGCGCCCTCGACAGCCCTTACCAATGCCCGTTTACCGCCTGCGATAATTCCCTGAACCAGCAGGGGACTTACTCCAAACGTCGGCGGACATTCCGAAGCGTCCAGAACACCGAGCCTGCCGCTTGTGCCTGCCCCGACATAAAACAGTCTGCCGTTTCTTTTGAAACGCTGGACTATCATATCGACTGCTGCGGCAATTTGTTTGTATTCTTTGCCGACTGCCGGCGCAATAAGCATATCCTCAGAATTTATGAGTTTAACAATTTGCAGAGTCGATAATATGTCGATATTTTCGCTTTTGCGATTACGTTTTTCTGTAGTTGGAAGTAGTCTGTGTTTTTTCATTTTGCAGGTATTATCTTTCCTAAAACCACTGATTGTTTTGCCCCCGTTGCGCTGGGGATGTTATTTGCGATTCCTTTAATTGTGGCGTAAGCCAGTATGGCAAACGAGACTGCTTCTTTTGCGTCGCTGTTTATGCCGAAATCATCTGTGAAAAGTATTTTGCTGTTTATGTTCTGCCGCAGCATTTTAACTAATGTTTTATTTCTTACTCCGCCTCCGCAGAGTATTATTTCATCTGGCATCTTTGGCAAAAATTTCTTGTAGGCCTCTGTGATGCTTACCACTGTAAATGCCGTTGCTGTCGCTATTATATCTTCATTGGATAGTTTCCTGTAAAACTTATCGGTATATTCCCTTCCGAACAGTTCTCTGCCGGTTGATTTTGGCGGTTTTTTGCGAAAATAGTTATGGGCCAGCATTTGATTTAGTATTTTAATATTAATTTTGCCTTTGGCGGCGATTTTGCCATCTTTATCGAAGTTTTTTTTGCCTTTTGTTGCAAGAAAAACGAGCCTGTCTATTATCATATTGCCCGGCCCGGTATCGAAAGCGATAATATCCTGCGGTTTGCAGTTTGCAGGCAGGAAAGTTACATTTGCGATGCCGCCGATATTTTGAATTGCACGATTTTTACCGCTTTTAAACAGAAAATAATCAGCAAAAGGCACTAAAGGAGCACCTTGTCCGCCTGCGGCCATATCTTTTGGCCGAAAGTCAGCCACTGTCGTTATGCCGGTTTTATAAGCTATTATTGATGGTTCACCAATCTGCAAAGTTGAATGGATTTTTCCTTCTGGATTGTGATAAATAGTTTGGCCGTGTGAGCCGATAAGGTCGATGGTTTTTAGATTTATTTTATTTTTTCGGCACAGTTTAATAACGGCATCTGCAAAAACCTCTCCGAGCAGAAAATTGAGACTGGAAATATCCGCAGGCCGGCAGATTTTCTGTTCGCCCATTTCGAGAATGTTTTTCCGTATCGCAGGCTGATAAGCGAAGGTATCGAACGCAAGCAGTTCGACTTTATTGTTTTTGATGTCGACAACTGCCGCGTCAACGCCATCGGCGCTCGTACCAGACATAAGACCGATTATTCGCATATTACCTTAAATAATTTTAAATTATCATTTAACCTTGAAATTTTATTTCGAACCAACCACAATCTCTTAAAATCTTTTGCAATTTTCTGCATATCTTTTTTGCAGAAGCCGGATTTAACGCCTCTTATTGCTAAAACACGTTTGGCCGCCAGGCAATCCATTCTCGCGGCAAGTTTCAATTCTTCATAAGCGATTTTTTCAAAACTTTCTGTTTGTCTCGACAGTTTCGGCCAGATTGCTTCATCTGTAAACTGCTTAATTATTTTTTTCAGCCCTATTTCATTCATCAAATGTATATAACTGTCAGGCTGAATATTCTTCATAGGTTCAACAAGAGCGAAATACAACCAGCTTCTATTGGGAACATTAGTTCCGCAGGTTATGTAACTACTTCCCAGTAAACGAATTATATTTGCTAATTTTCCTGTCTTTTCACCAAAAAAATGGAAGCAGAAATTTTCAGTGAATTTTTTATTATCGACTTTTTTCCCATTCCAGCTTTGTGCCGCGCCGTGAGCGAAACTATGAAGGCTTACTCCGAGAAAATTGCGATGCCCGTTATCGCCCCAGTCAGTGTTAAGTAAACCTTCAGCGTGGAATTTTCGTCCCTGCTCGGCGAAATTAGCTACATTGGCCATCGAGTTTGACAGACGCGAACCGTGCGTCAGCCAACCGCTTGTGCCGGGGCAAACCATAAATGGCAAACCTGCTTTTGCCAGTTCTTTTGTTCTGTATATGTTTTTACCGTTCTGTTCGTATTCCCAGTTTAGCAGAACAATGTCTTTGGGTAATTTACTTAATAGTTCAGGATGTTTTAAAACGATATCGGCCCAGATGTTCATTCGTTTCTTGTGTTTTTTACAAAGGCGATAAATCTTCAGGATGAAATCGAGATAGACTCGGCCTTTGCCGATTCTTTCCGCAAGTTTCCTGCTCTTTCCTTCACCAAGTTCCCATGTCTCATCGCAGCAGACATTGAAATCCTCTGCCTCAAAGAGCGGTATAAATTCGCTGTAAAGTTCGCTGATAAGTTTGATTGAGCCTGGGTTCGCAGGGCAGAGTGTTGTTCCGCCCGGAAAACCGCGATAACCCGACAGTTCGCCCAGATGCTGATATTTAGGCAGGGCAAGTATTTTTTCGAGATGGCCGAAGCTTGCCAATGAGCCTGCGAGCCTGACGTGATGTAATTTGCAGAAGTTCTGAAGTTCAAGGATTTCATTTGGTGTAAAGGGGCTGTATCCTTTGCCGATATCAGGATGTTTTTTAAAGGTAAAGACATTTTCGATATAGAGCTGAAGTTCGTTTATTTTCCAATGTGCCAGACGCACAACTAAATCTTTTAATGTGTTTAATTTTGGCACTTTTCCGCGTGAACAGTCCAGGTAAACGCCTCGTCTTTTGAAGTCCGGTTCGTCTTCTATCGTGCAGGCGGGCAGTCTGTTTCCATAAATTGCAGCAAGGTCTTTTAAGGTTTGTATAGCGTAATATTCCCCAGCCTCTGTTGCGGCAAAAACATCAATCCCTTTTATATGGATTTTTATTCGATAACCCTGGCTGTTTTTGATTGTTTTGTCAAAGCATGTTTTCAGTTCGAATGAATCAGCCAGTCGAAGAAAACCTTTTTGAAAGGTAACTTTCTTTACCGGTATCAGTAATTTTCCGAACAGTCTTTCATCCCTGACAGTCATACAAATTAGTATAACATAGTCGATGATATCTGACAAGTTGCTCTGTTGTTATTATTCGTGTCTTAGAGCGATGATAGGGTCGACTCTTGCCGCGTTTATTGCCGGGTATAAGCCGAAAATAATGCCTATTGCGACGCTGATGAAAAGCGGCAGGAGAATGCTTTGAAGTGTTATAACGGTCGGCATTCCGGCGAAGTAAGTAATTATAGTTGGGATTGTGATTCCCATAATAAGTCCTACAATTCCTCCGATAGTTGAAAGCACAACGGTTTCAATAAGAAATTGAACGATAATTTGCCGCCTTTTAGCTCCTATAGCGCGCCGAATTCCGATTTCACGCGTTCTTTCTGTAACCGAAGCGAGCATAATATTCATAATGCCGATGCCGCCGACCAGGAGACTGATACTTGCGATGGAGCCGAGAACTATATTAAATCTTCGCTTTGTTGCTTCAGCTTCTTTTAAAAGAGCCAGAGGTACACTTACCTCATAATCTTTTTTCTTGTGAAAACTCTGCAGCATTCGTTCAATTCCTGCAGCGGTTGATTCTACATTATCTATGCTATTGACCTGTGCGATAATCTGGTGGAGTTCGACGGACTCTATTGTAAAATTTCCGGAAGTTATTTTGACAAAGATATCTCCGGAGTATTTGCGTACTGTGCTAAGGGGTATATACGCATCGACCTGCTGGTCTGGTATCTGAAGATTTCCGGCCTGGCCTGCTTCGCTTTTTATTATCCCGATAACCTCAAAAGAATCTCCGCCTATTTTGACCGACTGACCGATGGTATTTTTTGTCGCCAGCAATTTTCTTGCCCCATATTCGGTCAGTACCGCTACAGCCGAAAAGTCATCAACATCTTTTTTCTCGAAAACTCTTCCGGCAAGCACCTGTCGCGGCACTAAATCGAACCACTGCTCTGTGGTGCCGACAATTCTGAGTTCCAGTGTGTTGGAACCGATGCGTGAATCCTTGCGTATCAATTTGGCAGGGGCCACCTGCTGAATATTGGGAAAGCTTTCACTTATTCGCTGATAGTCAAGGTAAGTCAGACCGTACATACTCATCATAGACATTTGTGTGCTTGAAGATGCATCTTCAAGGGCTTTAACTGAATTAATGATTATATTATTGCTGCCGAGTTTCTGGATGTTCCGCAGGGCTTCCTTACTGGCACCTTCTCCGACCGCAAGCATTGCCACAACGCTTCCGACGCCGAAGACAACTCCGAGCATTGTCAAAAACGAGCGAAGTTTGTGCAGGAGCAGGTTTTCAATGCCGAGCCATATATTTCTGGCGAGTCTTGACTGATGCATAGCCATTAGTTTTTCTCAATTCTTTCGACTAATCCGTCTTTCATATGTAATCTGTTATGGGCAAAAGAAGCGATATCAGGCTCATGTGTTATCATAATGATGGTTGTTCCTTCTTTATTGAGTCCGGTAAGAATGTCCATAATCTGGTTTCCGGTGTGACTGTCCAGGTTACCCGTCGGTTCATCGGCGAGAATAATATGCGGGTTTGCCGCCAAAGAGCGGGCGACAGCTACTCTTTGCATCTGTCCGCCGGACAATTCCGAAGGTCTGTGATTCAGTCTTGTTTCAAGGCCGACTTTTGCGGCAAGTTCCTGGGCTTTTTTTGCGCTTTTTTCTGCATCCCAGCCGAGATAATAAAGTGGCAATTCGATGTTCTTCTGAACGGTTAACTGTGGAATCAAATTAAAACTTTGGAAAATAAAACCTATATATCTGAGTCTGATATCACTTAACGCGTCATCATCGAGCGTGCTTACATCTTTATCTTCAAGGAAATACCGTCCCGAAGTAGGGCGGTCGAGACAACCGAGCAGATTCATCATAGTGCTTTTGCCTGAGCCGCTGGGCCCCATAATTGCCCAGAAACTTCCCTTTTGAAATGATATGCTTACCCCGTCAAGAGCTCTTACCGGTTCGGCTCCCATTTCGTATATCTTGTGAATATTGTCAAATCTTACTATGTCCGCCATTTATTGACTTTCTTCTGTTTTGCTGCGTTTTTCAGAACCTTGCGGTCTATTTCCGCCGGGCATTTGCTGCATTGCTTTTTCCTTTTCTTCAGGGGTCATCTGCTCAAATTTTTTCCTCATTTCTTCCCGCTGCTCGGCGGTAAGATTCTCGAATGGTTTTTTCGGCTTCCCTATATTGGCTGGTTGATTGGCATTTTCTGAACGCTGATTCGTTTCCGCGTTTTTCAATCCCTGAGAGATTTTTTCCTGTAAGCCATTCGGGTTTTCGTCGCTATTTTGTTCGGACATGCTGCGGTTTTGCGCATTTTCCGTGGTCGATTTAAATGGCGGATTTAACAGGACAAGCTCTCCTTCTTTAAGACCTTCAACAATATTAATTACCTTGTTGTTATCAAGTCCGATTTTTACCTGCCTGGGCTGAAACGATTTTCCGGATTTTACATAGACGGTATAATCCGCACCTATTTTTATAATAGCCTGAAGGGGGACATAAACGGCGTTGTCGTATTGTTTAACGATTATTTCAGCCTGGCAGCTCATTCCTGTTCTCAGCGCCGGGTCGTTGCCGTCAATATAGATTACAGTATTATAAACCTTAAGGTCGGGGTTCATCCACATACTTCGGGCGTCCGGCAGGGGGGCGACAGATTTTATTGTCCCGTAGAAGGTCTTTCCCTGCAAAGCATCCACCGTGACAATAGCCGGCAGCTCCTTATTGGTTTTTTTCAGGTTGGATTCGTGGAGCATTACTTCTGCGTTCGATGCCTCTCCGGTCGGCAGATAAATTAACTCCTCTCTTTCCTGAACTGCTCTGCCAACGTCCAGAGGTTCCGCGTTACCGTGCCGTCCGCTGTTTTTTGCGCTTGTGGCATAGATAACCAGACCATCTGCCGGGGCATAAATTTTGGTTTTTGAAATCTGGTCTTCTGCTTTCGCCAGTTTGTCCTTTTGCCGTCCGAATTCAGACTCCTTCGCTTTCAGCTCGGCCTGTGCCTGGATGACATCGGCATGAGCTTTACGATTAGTTCGTTCCAGTGCCATATCAGCCTGGTTGACATCGCTTTGAAGCTTGGCAAGGTTGCGTTTGTAGGTGTATTCGGTAAGCAGGTCTTTGCTTTTTTTGGCTAATTTAACGGCCAATTCCTTTTCATCCTTTGAAAGTTTATCCGCCTCCCGTTCTGTTTTTGAGATATAGTTTTGTTCAAAAAGCTTCTCTGACCATTTCAGGGTTTCATCCGCTCTGGTCAACTGTTCCTCTGCAAGTGTAATGTCGGCGTTTGCCTTGTCGAGTTCATACGGATGTTCGCCATTTAGGTATTTTTCGAGGTCCTGCCGGGCGAAATCGAGTGTAAGTTTTGCCAGGTCAACATCGCTTTTAGCCTGGTTTTCGACGACTGCAAGATTCTCTTTGGCGCTTATGAACGCGGCCTCTGTATTCTGAACGCTTATTTCCTGGTCTATTTTCAGGTCTTCGAGAGTGCTGACATCAAGTTCAATCAGCAACTCGCCTTTTTTGACGCGATTTCCTTCGGGTATGACGTATGTTATGGAAGTTTTGCCCTCGACTTCATTCTTGAGTATTATCTGGTCTCTGGCCTTGATAGTGCCTGACTCTACAAAACTTATGGTCAAAGGGCCGCGTTTAGCCGGGTATGTTGGGCCGGTCAGGTCGGAATTGTCCCTGGTTTTCAGAAGCTGTCCCGACAACAGAATAACTGCCGCAACAACAGCGATAATACTAATCAGATATATTTTCTTCTTTGACATTTTTATTTTCTCCGGAAAAATATTCTTTCCATAATCCTTTTTCGTCTATTTCCAAAACACCCATATCGCGCTGGATAGCCAGTTCTGCAATCCGGTATTTAACAACCGCGGCAGTCAAAGCGTTCTGTGCTGACAAAAGGGCATCCTGAGCTTCCAGAAGATAACGCAGCTCTACTCTGCCGGCGTCGAGGAGCATATTAACGCTATTGACCTGTTTGTTAGCGACAACGACCGCCTGTGCCTGTATGTACATACTTTCTCTTGCTTCGAGCAAATCCCGCAGTGTATTTCGAATATCTGTTTTTATTGTATCTTCAAGTGTTTGCACATTTCTGACAGCCTGTTCCAGACCGATAAGGCTGTTTCGATAATCGAGACTTTCCTGTGTTCTGTCGAATGGGAGATTAAGGGTAATTAGTGACGAAAAAACGCCCTCATTAATTTTAAATCTGGTATCCGGACTCGCAGCGCCGGTTGCGCCGCTGATGGTTCTGTGCGAGCCGATATTTTCGGCTTTTCCCAGAAACGTAAGTTCTGCTCCCAAAGCGTCTGCCGCGACAACAACGGTCCTTTGTGCGTCATAGACTTTGCCGTCCGCTGTTTTTAAGTCAAACCGATTATTAAATGCCAGTTGTACCGCGTTAGACTCCCGGATTTCATAAGGGCCTGAGTTTTTATAATCAGGCTCTACCAGTTTGATGAGAGCATTGGCTTCGGCAGTTTCTATGTCGGTCTGCGGTTTTTTGGTTTCTTCGTCGATTTGATTGATAATCTGTTTTGTTGGGTTAGTAAGCAGTGCAAGTTCGTTTGGATCCAGCTCAATGGCGGCATCCGGCGGCAGTCCGAGGAAAATCTTGAATGAATCGAGCAGTCTTTTGTATGATTGTATCACGGCTATCCACCTCTGGCGTGCGCTTAATTCATTCTGGACGGCCTGGTCAACTTCGATTTCCTGCATTCTGCCGGCGTCAGCCAGTCTTCTGCTTCTTCTGGAGGAGACTATTCTGCTGCGATAGTCGGATTCGCTATTCTTGATGGAATCCAGCTGCTGGAGAACTTCCAGGTATTTGCTCGCCGTATTTACGGCGAATTCTTTTTTGAATTTTTCGAAGTTCCAGATTGCGTATACGACTTCTCTTTCAGCCTGTGTCAATGGTTCTGCAACAATGTGGCTGCCGGAGCCTCTTAATAAGGGTATTGAAATACTCGCATCGCCGATAAGTCCCATCGAAGATGCTCCGCCCCCTGTGAGCAGGTTCGCAAAATCAATAGCCAATGAGGATTGTATTTCTGCGCCTGACTGGAATTTTCTTGAGACGCCGATACTGCCGCTTGTTACCGTCCCGCTTACATCTCCTTCGCCTCTTGTATCTGTGCTGAGAAGGTTCTGCACCTGTGCGATAAATGTATTTCTGAAAGCGTGACGTTCCAGTTCAAGAGACAGGGCGGTTTGGAATACCCCTTCTTTCTGGGTTTGGTAATCAAAACTATTGCGGGCGCCTACTTGTAATGCCTGAACAAGCGAAATGGTTAATGGTTTGTTAACCTCGTTTATTTCGGCGATATTTCCTCCTGTAGTTGCGATTGGATAATCTTTTTCCGGCCAATGTTTAATCTGTTTTAGTTTGTCGCTGCCTAATGAAGCCGGCCCCGACATCGGCAGATTCTGGTCTGTCAGGAGTCTTCTTCGCAGGATATCGCTTGGTCTTTCAATGCTGAACGGACTTGCTTTGCCGGTTGCCTGGAGCTGTTTTTCGGAAATAATTTTGCCTGCTACCGTGTCCGTTTTTGTACGATACTTTGTCTCACTATTGCACCCGGTTTGCAGAACAAGAACAGACAATAATATGGGCAGAATAATTCTGACACACTTTAAGTGGTTGTTCCTGAGTAAGTTATAAATATAAATTTTCATCTAATTATTCCACATTGGTTGTAAGAACGACGTTCTGTTTAGCACTTTTAAATTTTTGTCTGAAAGACTCCATATATAGATAAAACACAGGAGTTATATAAAGGGTAAGAGTTTGTGAAAACAGCAGGCCGCCGACAACAGCCAGGCCTAACGGCCTTCTCGATTCGGCGCCGGCACCAAAGCCCATCGCAATAGGAAGGCCGGCCATAAGGGCGGCCATCGTCGTCATCATAATCGGACGAAATCTGACTAAACAAGCCTCAAAAATAGCATCGTGCGGATTCTTTCCTTCGCTGCGCTGAGCCTCAATCGCAAAATCAATCATCATAATGCCATTTTTCTTGACCAGGCCGACAAGCATAATAATACCGACAAAGGCGTAGATGGAAAGCTCGGTTCTGAAGATTAACAGAGTAAGCAATGCGCCGAAGCCTGCAAAAGGAAGGGCCGAAAGAATTGTTATAGGATGAATAAAACTTTCGTACAAAATGCCAAGAACAAGATAAATGACGAGAATCGCAAGAGCCAATAATAAGCCCAATCCATTCAAAGATGAACGGAAGGCGGCGGCGGTTCCCTGAAAACTTGTATTAATCGTGGCAGGCAGGGTACTTTTCGCCAACTGGTCAATCGCATTGGTTGCATCGCCCAGAGATATGCCGGGCTTTAAGTTGAACGATATTGTAACGGCAGGCAATTGGCCCTGATGGTTAATTGTAAGCGGGCCTACGTCGGTAGTAAAATTAGCGACCGCGTTAAGCGGAACGAGTTTGCCGGTAGTATCGGAGCGGACGTAAAGCATACTTAAAACGGAAGGGTCGAGCTGATATTTAGGAAGCAGCTCGGCAATAACGAGGTATTGATTGTCTGGTGCGAGTATGGTCGAGACCTGGCCGGAGCTGTAAGCGTAAGATAAAGCTGTTTCGATTTGCTCTGCGGTAACGCCGAGGGTCGCGGCCTTGTCGCGCTGGATATCGATACTGACTTTCGGATTCGTAATTTGCATATCACTTGTAACATCCACAAAGCCGGACAGGTCCTGAATTTTCTGCATCATAATCGCGGCGTATTTATATAATTCCGCAGTGTCTGGGGTTTGAAGTGTGTACTGATACTGGCTTTTCGACGATCGGCCGCCCAACTGTATTGTCGGCGGGTTTTGCAGATAAACTTTGATGCCGGGAACGGCGGCTAAATCCTGACGCCAGTTCTGAATCAGCTGGTCGACTGAAAGTTTGCGTTCGGATTTAGGCTTAAGGCGAATAAAAAACCAGCCTGTATTTCCGCCGGAACTTCCGCGTGAGCCGGCGCTTGACATAAACGATTCGATTTCCGGCATTTTCTGCAGGACAGAATTAATCGCCTGCTGGTGCTCTGACATTGATTGAAAGGAAATGCCCTGCGGGCCTTCGGTAGAGCCGAAAATCTGAGCACGGTCTTCGCTGGGTAAAAAGCCTTTCGGAAGCCAGACAAATAAAAGTACGGTACCGATAAGAATAGCGGCCGAGAAGACCATCGAGCTTCGCTTGTTGACTAATACCCATCGAAGCGTTCGCTCATAAAAGTCGAGCATCAGTTTGTAAATATGCTCGGAATATTCGAAAGCCTTGCTGTGATGCATTTCCTGCGGCGGGCGCAGGAACCTGCTGCAAAGCATAGGTGTTAGTGAAAGCGCGACAAAACCTGAAACCAGAACGGCCACGCCGATAGTAACGGCGAATTCCTGAAATAGCCTTCCTATAAGGCCGCCCATAAAAATAATCGGGATAAATACCGCGGCAAGAGATAATGTCATACTTACGATTGTAAAACTTATTTCTTTTGCGCCGTCGATTGAAGCTTGTAATTTTGCCTTTCCCATTTCCATATGGCGAACGATGTTTTCGAGCATAACGATAGCGTCATCGACGACGAAACCTACAGAAAGAGTCAGTGCCATCAAAGATAAATTATCGAGGCTGTAGCCGAGCAATTGCATAGCAATAAATGTCCCGACAATCGCCATCGGCAGTGCGAGACTTGGAATGACGGTAGCAGAGACGTTGCGAAGAAAAAGGAATATAACAAGTACAACGAGAACCAGCGTAAGCAATAATGTAAATTTAACATCGCGAACTGATTCTTTAATCGCAATCGAGCGGTCAATTAGAAGTCTTACAGAAACGGAAGCCGGCAATTGCTGACTGAAAGTCGGCAGCAACTCCTTGACGGCGTTTGCGACTTCGACGGTGTTGGTGCCGGGCTGGCGCTGAACCGCAAGGACTACCGAACGCTCCTGCAGGTTGGGGTCAACATACCAGGCGACGGCTTTATCGTTTTCCACACTGTCTATCACGTGGGCGATTTCATCGAGGCGGACGGGCGAGCCGTTTCGATACGCGACGATTAACGGGCGATAGGCCTGAGCGTTGTTTAACTGGCCTGTGGCCTCGACAGTAAATGCGCGATGAGTGCCGTACAAAACGCCCGTCGGCAGATTTACATTGCCTCTTTGAATCGCGGCGACTGCTTCGCGGATGCCTATTCCCAGACGCGAGAGAATCATCGGGTCGAATTGCACACGTACGGCATATTTCTGCGAGCCGTAAACCTGAACCTGCGCGACGCCGTTGACCATTGAAATTCGCTGTGCCATTAATGTTTGGCCGTATTCATCAAGTTTGGATAATGGTAAGGTCGGGCTTGTCAACGCGATAAACAAAATCGGCTGGTCGGCGGGATTTACCTTTTGATAACTGGGGGGACTTGGCATACCCTGCGGTAAACGGCGCTGAGCCTGCGCGATGGCAGCCTGAACATCCTGAGCGGCCGCATCTATGTCGCGGTTAAGATTAAACTGAAGCGTTATCTGCGTGCTGCCCAATGCGCTGGCTGAACTCATCGAGTCAATGCCGGCGATTGTGGAGAATTGCTTTTCCAAAGGAGTGGCGACAGCGGCGGCCATCGTCTCGGGACTTGCGCCGGGTAATGACGCGGAAACCTGAATAGTTGGGAAATCGACATTCGGCAAATCGCTTACGGGAAGCGTGCGAAACGCCGCGACGCCGAAAATCAGTATGCCCGACATAACGAGCGTTGTCATTATCGGGCGATTGATAAATAGTGATGTGAAATTCATTAACGCACTACCTCACTATTTTGTGATTGTTTAATCTGTACTTTTGCCCCGGGTGACAAACGAAGCTGGCCGTCGGTTACGACTGTTTCCTGCGGCTCGATTCCTTTAACAACTGTTTGGCCGTCGAGGGTTCTTTCTGCCGTAACAGGCTTCATCTCGACAGTCTGGTCCGATTTGATTATGTAAACGAATTGGCCGTTCTGGCTGTTTTGCACCGCCTGGGATGGAACAAGCACGGCGTTTTTCTCGACGCTGAGGATGAGACGAACCTGAACGAATTGGCCGGGCCAGAAATAATGGTCCTTGTTCGCCAACGTGGCACGAAGTTTAATCGTACCTGTTTCCTCACGTACGGCGTTGTCTAAAAAGGTCAGCGTTCCTTCGCGCGCCGCATCGGATTTGTTCGGCGTATGCACTAAAGTTTTTAAATTACCTTTCGCCATTTCCTGTCGAACTAATTCGAGCTCCTGCTCGGTAACGGTAAAGTCAGCGTAAATCGGATCCAGTCGATTTATGGTTAAAAGAACCTGGCCGGCGTCGGTGCTGTTTGCGATTACCACGTTGCCGATATCAACGCCTCGCTGCCCGGCTCTGCCATCAATTGGGGAACGTATATAACAATAATCAAGGTTTGTCTGCGCAGTCTGAATTGTGGCCTGGTCAGCCTGAATTTTGGCCTCGCCGACAATTACAGCGTTTTGTTTTATATCGTAGCCTTCTTTGGACATAGCGCCGGTTGGAAGAAGTCCCTTGGCGCGTTCGAATTCAGATTTTGCCAGCTCAAGCGCGGCCTTGCTTTGCACTGAACTTGCCTGTGCCTGCTTGAGCGAGGCCTCATAAGACCGAGGGTCGATTGTAAACAGCAGGTCGCCTTTTTTTACGTCAGCGCCATCGGTGAAATTTATATCTACAATTTTGCCGGTGGCCTGAGCGCGAATCGCTACGATTTCGTACGCGGCACAGGAGCCGATTTCGTCGATATATACAGGGACGTCCTGCGATACAGCTTTTACCGCTGTTACCCAAACGGCAGGCTGTTCAACGACGGCCTGTTTTTTTTCTTTACAGCCGAAAAATGTCAATCCAATCAGCAGTGATATAATTGTCAGACTGATAATTTTAAGCTTCATATTTATATCCCATAACAATTTGTATTATTTCTTTTTTTCCGAAATTGGTTCTGCCGCGGAATTTGGCTCATCATCCCAGCCGCCGCCGAGGGCTTTGTAAAGAGATACCAAATCAGTGGACAAATTTCGGGTACTCTGCACCAGAGAATCCTCGGAGGCAAAGAGAGACCGCTGCGAATCGAGAACGCTAAGAAATTCGGTCTGACCCTGCGAATAAAGCTGAGTTGCGAGGTCGACCGCTTTGCGATTTGCGGCGGCGGTATCCTGAAGCGCTTTATTACGCTGCTGCTCTTTGTTATACGCGACGAGAGCATTCTCAACGTCCTTAAGGGCGGTCAGAACAGTCTTTTGATAAGCAAGTCCTGCCTGCTCGGTAAGGGCCTTTTGAATTTCGATGTTGGCGCGAACACTGCCGGCGTTAAAGATTTTCCAATCTATGGAAGGACCTACCGACCAGAAACTATACTGGGAATTTCCCATTCTATCGAGAGCATTGCTTTGATAACCTGCCGAGCCGGTAAGATTAAATTTCGGGAATAAATCCGCTGTGGCAACGCCGATTCGTGCGGTCGCGGCGTGTATTTGAGCCTCTGCTCGCCGAATGTCTGGGCGACGTCGCAGCAGGTCTGACGGAAGTTCGGCCGGCAGAACGGGCGGAGTATAAGGAATTGTACCGACCGGCGATAATTCTTTTAGTAAAGCTGCCGGCTCGAGGCCAAGCAGTAAACTTATATTATAAATAGTCTGCTGCGCGGAAGTCTCCATCGTTGGAATCTGCGAGGCGGTGGTACCAACCTGCGCATCAGCGTTGGCAACGTCGAGTGCGCTGACTACACCGCTGGCAAAACGCTGACGAGTCAGCTCGGCGGTATGTTTTTGAGCCTTGAGGTTATCTTGTGCGATGACAATTTCCTGCTGAAATCCGCGAAGTTCAATATAATTAATCGCTACTTCACTTGATACTGTTATCAGCACATCTCTTTGATCTTCAACTGCTGCTTTGATATCCGACTCGGCCGCTTCTACGTTACGGCGAACGCCGCCGAATATATCAATCTCCCAAATGGCATCCAAACCCGACTGCCATAAATCACTTCGTAATCCGGAAGATTCAGCAGAACCTGCGGATTGACTGTGCCGGTATGAGCCTGTTGCGTTAATTGTCGGCCACAATCCCGCGGAAACAATCCGGCGGGCGGCGCGAGCCTGACGAAGCCTCGATTGAGCCTGTTTCAAATCAAGATTGGATGTTACAGCCCTGGTGATTAATGAAGTTAAATTTGGGTCATCAAATTGGGTCCACCAGTGAACAAGGTCAACGGCTCCGGTTTTCTGGCCGTCAATTCCCGTCCAGGAAGACGGAATAGCAGTCTTGGGCGACTGAAAATTTGGGCCGACCATACAGCCGGTTATCGCCAGCAGACAAATGTAGAGCATACAAAGCAATATATAGTTCAAATGCCGCATATATGGAACTTCTTTGATTAATTGTTTTGAATCAGCTAATAACATATTTACTCTTAAGTCCTTGTTTTTAAGTGTGTTATGCATTTTTATCTTATAAAAATATATACTAACTCTGCCACTTTACTTCCACCTTATTTAGTGTGTAAAGAGGCAGGTTAGGTAACATAGAAAATCTGCTTATTCCTAATTATTATCGGGTTATTTGATATGGCCTATTAGTAGATTTAGGGCGTTAAAATGCTTATTTTTGGGCCGGTTTTTTATGTTTTTCTCTAAAAACCTGAAAATCCTTATTCCAGCGTTCAAACTGTTCTGGAGTAAGAACATCGTTCATTTCCGCAATTATTGTTTGGATGCCGGCTTCACGTCTTTTGTCCTCTTCTTCATCGGACTGTTTTCTTTGCTGAAATGCCTTATCGATGATTTGCTGTACCTGTTGTGTTTGTTGTGGATTTAAGCCGTATTTTTTGCTTATCATTTCAGTAATTTCGTTTGCGTCTTTATGCGGTTTGCTTATCCACATAACGTGGTGTTTCACAAGCATAATGGTTGTACCTGCACCAATCGCTGTGCCGGAAGCAAGAATGATTAAACCGCATAACATTCTGACCAGTAATTTATTGCGTTGTATAATTTCAGTTACCATAATGCAACTCCTTGATATGGGGCGAATAGCTGGAATAACGGATTGACTATATATTGCCAGGCCTGAATGGAAAAGAATGTTACAATTGAAGCGGCCAGGGCAGTTAGCCCGGCGAATACTTCAAGCGGCAAAAGGCCGACTTTTTCACGCTGCAAAAGACTTATTCGAGACATAATCTCATCGGAAACGTCGAATTGCGGCAAAACCTCATTTCGCGCTGTTTTAGCTAATTTTTCGATAATTTTTATTATTTTATCCATTCGAATTTCTCCGAAAATTTTTCTTTTTCCGCAAGTTTTTTCAATTTTCCGCGAGCACGCATCGCCCGCATTTTCGTTCCCGCTTTCGTCCAGCCGGTCCTTTGAGCGATATCCTCAATAGAACATTCCTCAAAGTACATCAGCGTAAGTATCAGCCTGTCAGTCGCTTGCAAACGATTAAACAAAGAATGCAAAACTTCAGCGGCATGAGCAGAGTCAATTTCGTTCGTCTTACTTTCGTCAACAGCGTCAAAATCATCTATCGGCACAAATAATCCGGCCTTGTCCCGCTGCTTCCAAAACCTGTAGCCGACACGAGTTGCAATCTTGTTGAGCCAATGTAAAAACGGGCCCTGACCTTTGTAACTTTTAAGACTGAAAAAGGCCTCGACAAAGACATCCTGAACAAGCTGCTCAGCTTCAGTCCTGTCACGGGTAAAACGCCACATAAGCCTGACTATTTGCGGCTCATACCTTTGCATAAGCCGCCGATAGGCGTCATTATCACCATCCAAACAGGCTCGAATGTCGTTGAAATCAATTTCCACAACGCGATATAGTAGCCACTAAGACTCAAAGGCACAAAGAAAAAAAACGTTAAGATCCTATAAACTTAGTGTCTTAGTGCCTTTGTGGCCATTCTGTTATGCAAAAGAGCAATATTGCCATACTCCGTTTTTAGAGTCTTTCTCATATGATTAGTGGAAGAGTTTTTGCGGAGGTAACAAAAAAAGTTAAAAGTGAACAGTGAAAAGTCAAAAGTGAACAGGAGATAGAGTGCGTTTAAAATCCTGCAAACCCCTCAAAAACAGGGGGTTTTCGGGTCAGGAATCGACGAACGAAAGCAAGGGGGTACATTGTATAGGGGTAAGCACAAAAAAATTAAAAATCAAAGATTAAAATGCAAAATTGAGGAACCGCCTTCGGCGGGATTTTTTTAATCGATAGTTGTCCCCGCAGTTTTTTTCCCCTCCGTTTCTAGACGAAACGAAGCGAGGGGGATAAATCAAAACTAAGCGCGGGGATACGCATAACTTATTTATTTGCGTTGTTGGAAATGCTATAAGTGCTTATTTTTTAAAATAAATAAAGGGGTTATGGAAAAAAGTTCGTCACAAATGCGCAAGTTTCTTTTATTTTCGCGCAAGTTTTTAAAATTGAGCTAAAAATGGGGGTGAAAAATTGCGCTTTTGTTAAAAAAACTTGCGCATTTTGTTGAAAATCATAAAAAGGAAACAGAATATAGAATCCAGTAGACAGAATATAGTATTTGGATAAATTTGGTTGAGTTTGGGAAAGAGAAGAGTATAATTTTGTTTTCATCGCTGATTACGCAGATTACTTTGATTTTGAATAATCACGTTTACTTGAGGCAGATAAAAAGCAAACGACATTGCGGCGAAAAGTGCGGTAGATTATTATTCAAAGAAAACAGAACTCAGAATACAGCAGACAGAATAAGAAATTCCGCCAAAGGCGACTCAACATAAGGTTGATACTATAATGGCAGGATAAAATTGGTAGGAAACGTGATGGATATTATTATGTTGGCTAAGGAAAAAAGATGAACATATTCCACTCGCTTCGTCTTCTGTTTAAACCACCAAAAATAAACGATCCCGAATTCGGTCAGCTTCGATTCATGTATATTTCCAATCATCCGGAACGATCCTATTGGGAATGTGAATGGAAGTTTCCTCCTACTGGAACTACAGTCTTTATTGCCCTTGATGGTAATGAAGCCGGACCACTGCCGGAATTTCGTCAATGGCATCTTGACCTTATTAATCGATATCCCAAAATTCTCGAACTCGCAAAGCCTGAGTTGGCCAAAGTTTTCAGGTCGTGGTTTGAACAGGACCTGCCTTCAGACATCTTCACAGTTGTAAAGCTATCTGGATTTAGTGTTGAAGATCCACGGTCAGTTCCTGTGGAATGGAGTATTTCATTTGAAACCACCGGCGACAAATGGCTGGGAATTGCCATCCCATTTGTCGGTGATGAACCCAGAGATGCTGTCGTGGACACATAAAAATCAATAAATACTTCCAGTTGATATTAAGATAATGGCTGGAGAATTTTAATTGTTTTAATAGATTTCTCCGCAAAGGTCCACCATAAGGTGTCCTCCGTCAGGAGTCCTTAGGACTGCGGATGAATGATGGAACCCGCCGTGAAACGGCGGGCTAAATATTTATGGATTCCCGCCTTCGCGGGAATGACAAGACGAGATGACCGCCCCCCAAGGGGTCGTAATGACCCCGGTGAGATAGTTGCGACATCTCACGGGGTAAACGATGAACCCTGCCAAGGTATTGGCAGGGCTAACCGATATTTGTTACCCCGCCTCAAGCGGCGGGGGCTAAATGAAAATACCGCGGACTTACGTCCTGCGGCTCTGTTGCGTTGTTAATGATTGCGGCGGAGAATAAACAGTTTGAAATTTACAAAATACAGGGTATGATAATATTTTATGAAGAATATCATATCAGACCCTTTGAAGTTCGCCTCTCTCGTAGCGCATCAGCTTAAAGGGCCGATCGCATCCATAAGCACAATCCTTGAGACACTTTTAGGCGAATTTGCCGGGCCTGTTACGGCTAAGCAGAAAGACCTTTTGCAGCGGGCGATTGGACGCTGCGACGAATCTCTGCTTACCGCGCAGAGACTTCTTGTAATATCCAAGGCGATTAACGACCCCGCATCGTTAAAAGGACAGGTTGAACTTTCATCAATTCTCCGCAAAGAATCGGCTGCTTATACCCAGCAGGCGAGCAGGCACAATATTACCCTTACGGCAAAGATTGACGCTGAGCCGGCGTGGTCGGCTGGTAATGAAGCGGCGATGACCGAAGCTATCGAAGCCTTGCTTTCAAACGCAATAAAATACACGCCTGACAACGGCAGGATTGAAACGCTTCTTTTATATGACAAGCCCGCGGACGCATATCAGATAAGAATCGCCGATTCGGGGATTGGAATTTCAGAGGAGAATTATGAAAAAGTTTTTCAGCCGTTTTTCAGGACGGCAGGGGCCCGCGACTCGTCCCGGCCTGGTACGGGACTGGGGCTTGCTTTTGTAAAGGCGATAATCGACGCGGCGGGCGGGAATGTGCATATCGAGAAGTCGCATCTTGGCGGGGCGGAAATTGTAATAAGTCTTAAAGCTGCGGCAAAAACGGCAGCGGAACAAATCACGGGAGATTCAAAGATGAAAAAGCCAATGAAGGTAGTGATAATTGGCGGAGTGGCGGCGGGGCCGAAGGTCGCGGCGAAGGTTATGCGGCTTGACCCTGACGCTGATGTAACGATTATCGAAAAGGGCAGGCTGCTTTCTTACGCGGGCTGCGGGCTGCCTTATTATATCGGCGGGACTGTCAAGGACCAGAACGAGCTGATGAGTTCGCCGGCGGGCGTTGTGCGCGACCCGATATTCTTCCAGCAGGTAAAGAACGTTCATCTTATGAATCAGACCGAGGCGATTGAAATCGACCGTAAGAAAAAACAGGTTCGTGTAAAATATTTAGTCGATAATGCCGAATCAGTGCTCGATTACGACAAACTTGTACTTGCGACCGGTTCGGAGCCGGTCAAACCGGAGATTGAAGGAATTAAACTCGGAAATATTTTTACGCTGCACGGCGTTACGGACGCTGAGGGAATAAAAGCCGCTCTTGACAGGGGCAAGGCGCGTGATGTCGTTATTGTCGGCGGCGGTCTTATCGGAATCGAAATGACGGAAGCCCTTGTTAAAAAAGGATGCCGGGTAACGATAGTCGAAAAATTGCCGCAGATATTCCGGCTGCTCGATGTTGAATTGGCGATGCTTGTTGAAAATCAGCTCGAATCGCACGGCGTGCGGGTTCTCAGCGATACACAGGTAATAAAATTTCAAGGCATTGATACTGTTGAGTGCGTAGTAACAGACAAGGGCGCGTATCCTGCCGACCTTGTGATAATCGCGATAGGTAATCGGCCTAAAGTAAGTCTGGCCCGGCAGGCGGGTCTTGAAATCGGCGCGACGGGCGCGATAAAAGTTAATCCGAAAATGCAGACGTCCGATTCGGATATTTACGCGGCGGGCGATTGCGTTGAGAATATCGATATGATTACGGGAAAGCCCAGTTATGTGCCTTTAGGCTCAACGGCCAACAAACAGGGCAGAGTGGCTGCGGTAAATATCTGCGGCGGAAACGATATATTCGGCTCGATTCTCGGAACTGTGGCGTGCAAAGTGTTCGATTATAACGTAGCGGTTACAGGTCTTACGGAATTTATGGCAAAGCAGGCGGGATTTAATGTTGTTTCGGTTCTTGTTCCTGCACCGGACAGGGAACATTTTGTGCCGGGGGCCGCGATTGTGATGATGAAGCTTGTTGTTGATAAGAAAAGCCGCAGACTTCTCGGCGCCCAGGCGATAGGCCCCGGTAATACCGATAAGCGAATCGATGTCGCGGCGACGGCGATTGCGGGGAAGATGACGGTCGAGCAGATTTCGAATCTTGATTTGTGCTATGCTCCGCCTTATGCGCCGGTGATTGATAATATTATTACAGCGGCCAATGTCGCTCGCAATAAACTCGACGGCCTGATGGACGGTATCAATCCGACAGAGGTGTGGAATATGATACAGGACAAGAAGGATTTTGTGCTGCTGGATGTAAGGACGCCGTCTGAATATCGGCAGCAGAGGCTGAACGGCGCGGTATTTATTCCGCTGGCTTCGCTGCGGTCGCGATTCGTCGAGCTTAATAAGGAAAGACCCATCGTAGCGTTTTGTAATTATTCGCTAAGAGGCTATGAGGCGGCGATTATATTGAAACATCAGGGCTTTAAGGATGTCAAAGTACTCGACGGCGGAATCGAAATGTGGCCGTATGAGAAACTCCAATGAAAGTGCTCAAACTGTTCCGATTAAGGATTATCTCTCACAACGAATTTTGCGTACTTATCTTCATGGGTTCGGACAACATAAACGTGGCCAACTACACACGGTTTTTCCTTTGTGGAGTAGCCGGTTTGAGTAGCTCTTATAACGGACTTGAAAGCTACAGCCCCCGCATCGTAGAATCCATTTTTCCCATTGCAATAGAAAATCCGGAATTTCAGCACGCCTTGGTCTTGTCTCATCTCTATGTCCCGAAGTGACTGTGGCTCGTACCCTTCTACTTTACCATCCGAGAAATCAATTCCACCACCGCCATTAACCCACTCAATTGTGCCGGTTTGGAGATTTCCACTGGCAAAGCTATGGCTGCCATTTGCTTGATAGACATAGTCGATGATAATGCTGCGGTTTTGACCAAGTTTCAAGTTTTTTATCACTGTTTTGCCTGCGGTAGGTGTAACTTTAACGGACTGATATGCATAACCTGCTGTCGATGCTACAATAGAGTGTTCGGCTGTGGATAGGCCTTTGAAGGAATATTGCCCATCTGCACCTGTGGTTATCTCCATGTGGGGGTAAGTGTAGCCAATATCACCACGGCCGTGATTAGCAAAAGGAAAATGTAGTGAAACATGTACGCCGTTGAAGGGTTGGTCGTTCTCGTTTACAACTGTCCCGGTAACTGATGCCAGGTTTTCAGGAGAGGTTTTGTGCATCACGAATTCTACGTAGGTCATTTTTCTTTGTAGAATCGTTATAGGTGCATCAATTGGGTTGTACCCAAAAGCTCGTAATACAAATCCCTTTCCTGATCCTGCGTACTGCGATGGAAGAGTGCGGTCCATAATAAACCACCCGTTCTCGTGCACCCAAAGAGGCGCATCGATACCGTGGTACAAGTTTACCATGACGTCTTCTCCGCCACTAATGTGAACGCCATCACTCATTTTAACTCTACCTGCGATACATATACCTCCCTTTGAAGTCAGTTCAGCAGTTCTCTGATTGAGGATTTGCTGAAGGTTCGCCGGAAAATCGTTGTAATCAATTGCAAAGACGGGGAGATTAAGGATGCAAATAACAATAAAAAAAATCGCCTTTTTCATTTTTCTCTCCTTTTGAAAATTATTCGGCAACTATTATATTCGAGTTAGATAGAAATGTCAAATATAATATAACGGCTATTTTGCTTTGTCCATCATTTCAATAAACTCGTTGAATAAATAGTTTGAGTCGTGGGGGCCGGGGGAGGCTTCGGGGTGATACTGAACCGCGAAAGCAGGCACTTTTTTGCAGCGGAAACCTTCGAGCGTATTATCGTTCAGATTCATATGCGTAATCTGTATATCTTTGTCGAGCAGCGAATCGGGGTCGATGCAAAAGCCATGGTTCTGACTGGTGATTTCAATTTTTTCTGTAATGAGATTTTTAACCGGATGATTTGAGCCGTGATGGCCGAATTTCAGTTTGTAACTTTTCCCGCCCAGAGCAAGGCCGAGAAGCTGATGGCCGAGACATATCCCGAAGACAGGCACTTTGCCGAGCAGTTTATGAATTGTTTCGATGGCGTAGCTTATAGGGCCGGGGTCGCCGGGGCCGTTGCTCAGGAATACGCCATCCGGTTTCAGTTTGAGAACCTCCTGTGCGGTTGTACTCGCCGGGACGACTGTAACTTTGCAGCCGTGCGAGACGAGCAGCCGAAGAATGTTCTGTTTAATGCCATAATCAAAAGCGACTACGTTATATTTCGCCTCGGCTTTATATAATTTTCCGAATTCGTCCTCAACTGGTTTGTCCCATATATAGCTTTTTTTTGCGCAGACGTTTTTGACAATGTCCCTGTCGACAAGGCCGGGGTATTTATCAAGCTCGTCTTTCAGATTTTTGATAGTTGTGCCGTCTGTGCAGATAATTCCTTTCATTGAGCCTGTTTGGCGAAGGAGCATAACTAATTTTCTGGTGTCGATATCTTCGATTGCGGGGACTTTGTGTTTTTTAAGATAATCGTCGAGTGAGATTTTATTTCGCCAATTGCTCGGGAAAGAGCAATTTTCCTTTACGATAAAGCCGCTCAGATAAAGCTTGTCGGCCTCAACGTCCAGCGGATTTGTGCCGTAATTACCTATTAAAGGATAGGTCATTGTAATAATCTGTTCGTGATACGAGGGGTCTGTGAGAATTTCCTGATAGCCGCTCATAGCGGTATTGAATACAACTTCTCCGCACTTTCTGCCCTGGGCTCCAAAACCTGAGCCTTTGAAACAAGTACCATCTTCGAGCAGTAATATACCTTTCATCCCGTTAGAATCCTTTTTAAATTATAGACTTTAGTTTATCCCGTTAAGATTCTAACGGGATTCACATTATATCCTTATTTGTAATACAATTGTATTGGTTTAACTTCGGTTTTTTTCTGTTTCATCGATTCGAGTGCTCTTGTAATCGCTGAAGCGCCTCTGATTGTCGTGGTGTAAGGCACGCTGCGGTCGAGAGCGGTTCGTCTTATCAGGAACGAATCCTTTATAGTCTGTCTGCCGACAGTCGTATTTATAATCAGGGCGACCTGATTGTTTATAATCAAATCGACGATGTTCGGCCTGCCTTCATTCATTTTGAGTACGAATTCCGAGGGCACATTGTTTTTGATAAGCTCAATACAGGTGCCTTTTGTCGCGAAAAGCTTAAAGCCCATCTGATGAAGCTTTTTGGCTATTTCGACGCCTTTGGCTTTATCGGCGTCTTTAACGCTTATAAATATATTTCCGCTCGTCGGCAGAGAATTGCCGGAAGCAATCTGAGACTTCGCGTAAGAAATACCAAAATCGTCAGAGAGTCCCATTACTTCGCCGGTTGAAAGCATCTCCGGCCCAAGCAGCGTATCGCAGCCGGGGAATTTCAGGAATGGAAAGACAGCTTCCTTGACGGAGAAATGACTCCGGTGCATTTCTTCCGTGAATCCGAGCTCTTCGAGCGTTTTGCCTGCCATTACCTTGGCGGCAAGTTTGGCAAGAGGTACGCCGATAGCCTTGCTGACGAATGGAATTGTTCTTGAGGCTCTCGGGTTGACCTCAAGTATGTAAATCTTGTCGTCTTTTACAGCGAATTGAACGTTCATCAGACCTTTTACTTTCAGTTCGAGCGCAAGCAGCTTTGTCTGACGTTTGATTTCCTTAATTAAATCCGGATTTAGCGAAAACGGCGGCAGAGAGCAGGCGCTATCTCCGGAATGTATGCCGGCCTCTTCGATATGCTCCATAACTCCGCCGATAACGACGGTTTTGCCGTCGCTTATTGCATCGACGTCAAGCTCGGCGGCATCGTCGAGGAATTTATCAATCAGAATCGGATGATCTTCCGAAACAGCGATAGCTTTTTCGACGCAGGTTTTTAATTCTGACTCGTCATAGACAATTTGCATCGCTCTTCCGCCGAGGACAAACGAAGGTCTGACAAGCAGGGGGTAGCCGAGCTTTTTGGCGATTTTGACGGTCTGCTGGTAATTCATTGCGGTTCCGCTGGGCGGCTGATTAAGTTTGAGCTTTTCAACTATTTTATTGAAACGCTTTCTGTCCTCAGCGGCGTCGATACTGTCGGGACTTGTGCCGATGATTTTTACGCCGGCTTTCGACAGGGCGTTGGCAAGTTTCAAAGGAGTCTGACCGCCGAACTGGACGATAACGCCGTCAGGTTTTTCTTTTTCGACGATGTTCATTACATCTTCGTAAGTCAGCGGCTCAAAATACAGTCTGTCTGATGTGTCATAATCGGTACTAACCGTTTCAGGATTGCAGTTTACCATTATGGATTCAATGCCGATTTCCTTTAAGGCAAAGGCCGCATGGCAGCAGCAGTAATCAAATTCAATTCCCTGACCGATGCGGTTCGGTCCACCGCCGAGAATAATAACTTTCTTTCTTTTTGTCGGATTAGCCTCACACTGGTCTTCATAAGTAGAATATAAATAAGGCGTATTTGCCTCGAACTCGGCGCCGCAGGTATCGACCATCTTATAAACGGCGGAAATACCATTATCTATTCGCTGCTTTCTAAGCTGGGGTTCGGGAATATTTAATTTCGACGCGATATATTTATCGCTGAAACCGAGTTTTTTCGCCTGCCGAAGGTTTTTTATGCTTAGTTTATCTTCAAACTGAACGATTTGATTGATATTGTTCAGGAACCATGGGTCGATTTTTGTAAGGTTATAAATTTCATCTATTGAAAATTTTCTTCGCAGGGCTTCGGCGACATACCAAATCTTATCCCATTGGCTCTTGCGCAGGATTTGTTTCAGCCGTTCATCGTCTATCTCTGAATCAATATGTTTTCTGTCGAGCGAATAGCGGTCGATTTCAAGAGAACGTATGGCTTTCTGGAATGCCTCTTTGAATGTTCTGCCGATAGCCATAGCTTCGCCGACACTTTTCATCTGAACGGTAAGCTCTGAATTTGTCGCGGGGAATTTTTCAAATGTAAACCGCGGCCATTTGACGACGCAATAGTCAATCGTTGGCTCAAAACAGGCCGGCGTTTTCTTGGTTATGTCGTTTGGTATCTCGTCAAGAGTATATCCGACCGCCAGCAGCGAAGCGATTTTAGCAATTGGGAAACCTGTGGCTTTGGAAGCGAGAGCGGAGCTTCTCGATACTCGCGGGTTCATTTCAATTACATACATCTTTCCATTTTCCGGATTGATAGCGAACTGAATATTCGAGCCGCCAGTTTCTACGCCGATGGCTCTGATAATTTTCAGGGCGGCATCGCGCATTGTCTGATATTCCTTATCGGTGAGCGTCTGAGCGGGGGCAACTGTAATACTGTCGCCGGTGTGAACGCCCATCGGGTCGAGATTTTCTATCGAGCAGACAATTACGACGTTATCTTTTCTGTCGCGCATTACCTCTAATTCATATTCTTTCCAGCCGATTACCGATTCTTCGACCAGTACTTGTCCTTTAGGACTCAGGCTCAATCCCCAATGAATGAACTCTTTATATTCTTCAGCGTTATACGCGATGTTTCCGCCCGTTCCGCCGAGTGTATAAGAAGGGCGGATAATGGCGGGGAAACCGATTTGCTGAACGATTTTCTGCGCCTGTTCCCACGATTGCACGTAGCCGCTTTTCGGTACTTCAAGACCGATGTCGATAATTATTTTTTTGAATTTGTCCCGTTCCTCGGCTTTTTTTATCGTAGCCAGGTTTGCGCCGATAAGTTTGACGTTATATTTTTTCAGGATACCGCTTTCAGCAAGAGCGACAGCGGTATTGAGTCCGGTCTGTCCGCCGAGAGTCGGCAGAATGCAATCCGGTTTTTCCTTCTGAATGATTTTTTCAATCATCTCAGGCGTAATCGGCTCAATATAAGTGCGGTCGGCAAGTTCCGGGTCGGTCATAATCGTCGCCGGGTTGCTGTTGACCAGAACCACCTGATAGCCTTCTTTTCTCAATACCTTGCAGGCCTGTGCGCCGGAATAATCGAACTCGCAGCCCTGGCCTATTACTATAGGGCCGGAGCCTATTATCATTATTTTATGGATATCTGTACGTTTGGGCATTTTCTTACGTCCGTGCTGTCAGCTAAACATTTTTTCTCTGGATTTGTTGTCGATAAAGATTTGTAATCGGCATTCTTCGGTCTCTTCCAAACGCCTTGGGCGTGATTTTAACGCCGGGCGGACACTGACGCCGCTTGTACTCATTCCGGTCAACCATAGATATAACCTTCATCACTATTTGAGCATCGAAACCCTGCTTAATAATTTCAGGCAGCGACTTTTCTTCTTCGATATAAGCCTTTAAAATTCCATCGAGAATATCGTATTCGGGCAGCGAATCGCTGTCTTTCTGGTTGAAGCGAAGTTCGGCGGTCGGTATTCTCTTAATTACGCTTTGCGGAATAACTTCTCTGCCGTGCATTTTATTCACATATTCGCTTAACTGATAAACAACCGTTTTCGGCACATCTTTTATCACGGCAAAACCGCCTGCCGTATCGCCGTAAAGAGTCGAATAACCGACGGCTGTTTCACTCTTGTTGCCGGTCGTCAAAACGAGATGCCCGAACTGATTGCTCATCGACATCAGAATTGTGCCCCTGATTCTTGCCTGAAGATTTTCATAAGCAAGGCCTTTATCGCTCCAGCCGGAGATTTTGGCAAGTTCCTGATTGAAACTTTGCAGCACCGGCTCGATAGGAATACTATAAAATTCTATTCCGAGATTTTCCGCGGTAATTTTTGCGTCGTTTATCGTTTCAGAAGCGTTAAATCTTGTCGGCATTGTAACGCCGATGACATTTTCTTTTCCGAGAGCGTCAACAGCAATAGAGGCGGTAAGGGCCGAATCTATTCCGCCGCTTAAGCCGATGAGAACTTTTTTGAAACCGTTCTTTCTTATGTAATCCTTTGTGCCGAGCACAAGGGCCTTATAGATTTCTTCGATATAATCGGTTTTTACAGGAGCAGATTGCGATTTTATACGTCCGCCTGTTTCGATATCAGCGACAAGTAAATCTTCTTCGAACGCTTTTGCGGAAGCAACAAGATTGCCGTCCGAATCGATGAACATACTTCTGCCGTCAAAGACAAGCTCGTCCTGTCCGCCAACGATATTGCAGTAGGCGAGCGGACAGCCGAAGATTTTGGCGCAGGTTTCCAAAACGGTCAGCTTATGGCTTATTTTCCCGGCATGGAAGGGCGAAGCGGATATGTTAACAATAAGATTTTTTTCTGTGACGCCTGACAAAAACTCTCTCAGCCAGTGTAAATCCCAGATATCTTCGCAAATTGTACATATTACAGATAAATTTTTTATTTTTATCGCCACCGGCTCGGTGCCGCCGGCGAAATATCTTTTCTCGTCAAAAACTCCGTAGTTAGGCAACAGTGCCTTTCGATAAGTTTTTGTGATTTTTCCCGCCTGCAGTATCGCCAGCGAATTGAAACAATCTCCATTGTCAGGCTCTGCGAAACCAGCCATAATGGTTATATCAGGGCAGTCTTTGGCAAGCTGTTCTATCGCTTTTTTGTTTTCAGCGAGGAAGTGTTTTTTCAGCAGTAAATCCTCAGGCGGATAACCGCAAATGCTTAATTCCGGGAAAATAAGCAAATCGACGTTCGCATCCTTTGCGCGGACGTACATCTGCCGGATTTTATTAACGTTTCCGGTAAAGTCCCCGACGGTGGTATTGATTTGTGCCAGGCCCGTTCTTAAGCTCATTTTATTTCCCGTTTATTATTATCTTCCGCGTGGGCTAAAGCCCACCCTACAAGAGATTTCTCGACTACGTCCCGAAAATCGGGACTTCGCTCGAAATGACAGAAAATCATTTTACAGATTATTTACTTATTGTCCATAAGCCATTTATCGATTTTTTCAGCGGCTTTCCTGCCGGTATCAATGGCCTTTACGACCAGAGAAGCTCCCAGTACCGAATCACCGGCGGCAAATACAGCCTGGTCGCTGGTTTGGAAATCATTGACAGCGATATTGCCGTTCTCATCGAGTTTGAGTTGCAAACTTTTAATGAGACCATCGTGCTTTATGTGCAAAAAACCCATTGCCAGAATTACAAGGTCTGTTTTTATGTTAAACTCCGTACCTTCCATCTCTTTGATGTTCCAGCCTCTTGGAGTTTTTATCCATTCTACCTGGCAGCCGTGCAGTTCGCTTACGCTTGTTTCTGTACCCGAAATTTTTGTTGTCTTGACGCCCCATAGTCTTTCGCAGCCTTCTTCGTGCGATGAAGAAGTTCTCATAATTCTCGGCCACGTCGGCCAGGGCGTATCTTCCGGTCTGATGTTCGGGGGCTTGGGCAGAATTTCAAGCTGATAAATCTTTTTGGCGCCCTGTCTGCGGGCCGTTCCGACACAATCGCTTCCGGTATCGCCGCCGCCTATTACGACGACAGTTTTATCCTTCGCGGAGATTATTTTTCCTTCAATTTGTCCATCTGCGCAGATTTTATTTTGCCCGACAAGATAATCCCATGCGAATATGACGTTTTCGTATCCTCTGCCTGTAACGGCAAGGTCCCTCGGCTCGCCTGCGCCCATCGTAATGCAGATACAATCGAACATTTTTTTGAGGTAGTGAGCCGAAATGTCTTTGCCGACCTCGACGCCGGTCTGAAACTGGACGCCTTCAGCGGCAAGCTGAGCGATTCTGCGGTCGAGGATATTTTTTTCGAGTTTGAAATCAGGTATGCCATATCGTAAAAGGCCGCCTATCTTATCGTCTTTTTCAAATATGACAATATTGTGTCCCGCTCTTGCAAGCTGCTGTGCCGCGGCAAGGCCGGCAGGTCCTGAGCCGATAATTGCAATTTTTTTGCCGGTTTTTTGTTTCGCGATGAGCGGTTTTATCCAGCCTTCTTTGAAGCCGTGTTCGACAATCTGGAATTCGATTTGTCTTATGAACACAGGTTCATCGTTTATCGCAAGCGTACAGGCTGTTTCGCAGGGTGCAGGGCAGATGCGGCCGGTGATTTCCGGAAAGTTATTTGTCGAATGAAGAAGTTCGCAGGCCTTTTGCCACTGGCCTTTGTAAATCATATCATTAAATTCGGGTATATTATTTCCCAACGGACAGCCGAGACCATGACAGAACGGTATTCCGCAGTCTATACATCTTGCCGCCTGCTGAATAATATCTTCAGGCGTAAGGGCGAGTTCGACCTCTTTATAATCGAGGATTCTCTGCTCAATCGGCCGGTACCCTGTTTTTTTGCGTTTATATTTTACAAAGCCTTTTATCTCAGCCATTGGAGTGCCTCTCAAAATAAAACTGCCGCCACAGAGCAAGATTAAGTACTCTGTAGAGCAGGGGGCCATTGTCACGATCCCCTGACGTATGCTGCTGAATGCATTTTTCCAGTGCGTTTCTGTCAAAAAGTCCCCATTTTAAATTGGCCGAATCCAGAAGCACTTCTTTCATATAATTAGCCAAAGGCTTCCGCAGCCAATAAGAAAACGGCACACCGAAACCGCATTTCTTTCTATCAAGAACCGCGTCCGGAACGATACCTCGCAATGCACGGCGAAGAAGCCATTTAGTTTGGCGAAATTTCACCTTCATCGCAGAAGGTAATCCGAGGGCATAATGCGTGAGATTCGCATCGAGAAATGGGACACGAATTTCTATGCCATGAGCCATAGTGGCTTTGTCAACTTTTTCCAGATAGCAATCCGGCAGGTGAATCTGAAAATCCGTATAAATCATCTGCTGGGCATGGTCGAGATGTCTAATGCGGCTGCAAATTTCGTAATACTGCTGAAAAGGATTAAAATTTTTAACCTGGTCACGGGCATTGCTGCTAAGCAGACGGGTAGGCGGATTGTCGAAAGTTTCAGTTGTTACGAATAATGCCTTTTCCATCGCAGGGTCTTTTTGTGTCAGTCTTTGCGCGAGCCGTTTGAGTATGAATAAATTGCCGCTGCTGCCGAGCAGATTCAGCGGTCGCAAAGCTAATCGCGAAATGGTGCGCCATAAAGACTCATAAGCCATAATATTGTATCGAACGTACCCGCCGAAAACCTCATCGCCGCCGTCGCCCTGGAGAATTACTTTGACGGAACCTTTCAGGGATTCACACAACAGGTACAGCGGAATATCCGCCGCATCACCGAAAGGTTCATCGTGCGCCTGAACAAGCCGTTCGATGACGGCAGGTATGTTTTCAGCTTTCAGATGCAATTCGTGGTGGTCGGTGCCGAATTTCTTTGCGACCATAGCGGCTATTGGAAGCTCGCTGGTACCTTTTTCATAATCGAAATCGACTGAATAGGTTTTAAGTTTTCCTTTGTAATGTTTACTGGCGAAAGCCGTGATTGAGGAAGAGTCAATTCCTCCGCTCAAAAACACACCAACCGGAACATCGCTTATAAGATGGTACTCAACGGCTTTTTCCAGCAGGCTGCGAACTTTCTCTGTCGCAGTTTCTACACTGTCAGAAACGGGTTTGATATCATCTATAGACCAATAAGCCTTTTTAACGCATCCTTGCCGATTGAATGTCAGGTAATGTCCCGGCTGCAGCTTTGAGATGCTTTCGAACAAAGTGTGTGAACCTAAGCCATAACCATAATAAAGGTATTCGTGAAGACCCTGCCAGTTGACCGCTCTTTTTGCCTGTCCGGAAGCCAAAATAGCTTTGATTTCAGAGCCGAAAATAATTCCTTCTTCGAACATAGTATAATAGAGAGGCTTAATGCCGCAGCGGTCGCGCACTAAATATAACGTTTGGGTTCGGACGTCCCAGATGGCGATTGCAAACATTCCATTAAACATTTTAAATGCGTCAACGCCCCATTCGATGTAAGCTTTGAGAACCACCTCGGTGTCGGAATTGCTTCGAAATTTTATACCTTTTTGTCTGAGCGTTTCCCGTATTTTGGGGAAGTTGTAAACCTCGCCATTGTACACCAGAGCAACCTGGCGATTATCAGACAGCATAGGCTGATGAGCGGCGGAAGTCAGGTCAATAATACTCAATCGTGTATGTCCAAGACCGGCGGGGCCGAAAATTTCAATACCGCTGTCGTCAGGACCGCGATGTTTCAGCGTCTCGGTCATTTGACGCAGAGTATCGGATTCAATCCTGCTGCTTCTAAAATCGACTATTCCGCAAATGCCGCACATTTCAAAATACCTCTTCGGTTGCAGGCGTTGTTTCGGTATGCCGCTGTTCGGCGGCGCGCATCTTTTCTAGCGCCTTTCGATAATCAATCGGCACAACCTTTACAAATCTGCCGAGCATATCAGACCAGGAATCTAAAATCCTCCGGGCTTGTTTGCTTTGTGTCCATTTATAGTGTTTTTCGATAAGTTCTTTTAAAAGTTCTTTATCCTCGGTGAGCCGAATACTCTCAAGCTCAACCATATCGAGATTGCAGAGCGTATCGAACAATTGCATTTCATCGAGGACATAAGCAATGCCGCCGCTCATACCGGCGCCGAAATTGCAGCCGGTTTTTCCCAGTACAACTATCGTTCCGCCGGTCATATATTCGCAGCCGTGGTCGCCGAGACCTTCCACGACAGCAATCGCGCCGCTGTTTCTAACGGCAAACCGCTCACCCGCCATACCGTTAATGAAAGCTTCGCCTTTTGTAGCGCCGTACAACAGAGTATTGCCGGCGATAATATTTTCATGAGCCATAAAGGGCGACTTTTCAGGGGTTTTGACAACAATTCTGCCGCCTGAAAGGCTCTTTCCGAGATAATCATTGCTCTGTCCGGTCAGTTTAAGCGTAACCCCCGGCGCGAGAAATGCTCCAAAACTTTGTCCTGCCGAGCCGGTAAAATTTAATTCGATTGTGTCGTCGGGCAAACCTTTAGGACCATATTTCTTCACGATGTAGTTACTGATTATCGCGCCGACAGTTCTGTTGACATTACGGATAGGCATTTCAACGGTTGTTTTTTGTTTGCCGTCGATAGCGGTTTTTATTTTTTCGAGAATCTGCCAATCGAGATGGTCGGCCAGTTTGTCCTGCTGAGGATGGATTTTTCTTGTGGCTCTGCCGTCCGATATATCAGGCTGATAGAATATAGCCGAAAAGTCCAGACCTTTCGCCTTGTAATGGCTGATTGCCTTTTTCGTGCAAAGCATATCGACTCTTCCGACCATATCTTCGAATTTTCTAAATCCGAGCTGAGCCATAATCTGTCTGGCTTCTTCGGCGACAAAAAACATAAATCTCTCGATGTATTCAGGTTTTCCGGCAAATCTTGCCCGCAGTTCTTTATCCTGTGTCGCTATTCCGAAAGTACAAGCGCCTTCGTGGCATTTGCGAAGCAGCGTACAGCCCAGAGTAACCAGTGCCGCTGTGCCGAAACCGAATCTTTCAGCTCCCAATAACGCGCCAATAACAATATCCCTGCCGGTTTTCATCTGGCCGTCCGCCTGAACTGTTATTCTGTCTCTCAGGTTGTTCTGAACCAACACCTGTTGTGTTTCTGCCAGGCCCAGTTCCCATGGAGCGCCTGTATGCTTTATCGAACTCAACGGGCTTGCGCCTGTTCCGCCGTCGTGGCCGCTGATTAAAACCTCATCGGCGTTGCCTTTTGCCACGCCTGCCGCGATGGTTCCTACACCGATTTCAGCGACGAGTTTAACCGAGACTTTCACGCCCGGATTGCTGCACTTGAGGTCGTATATCAGTTGTGCCAAATCCTCGATTGAATAAATATCGTGATGCGGCGGGGGCGATATCAGTGTAACGCCTGTTGTCGAATGACGGAGTTTTGCTATTTCTTCGGTTACCTTATGGCCGGGCAACTGTCCGCCTTCGCCGGGTTTTGCACCCTGAGCCATTTTAATCTGCAATTCTTTCGCATGAGAAAGATAATTTATTGTTACGCCGAATCGTCCGCTGGCGACCTGTTTTATAGCGCAGTTTCTTGAGACTTCGCCTTTTTTCTCGATATATCTTTCTTCGTCTTCGCCGCCCTCGCCGGTATTGCTCATACCGCCGATTTTGTTCATCGCCATCGCAAGACATTCGTGGGCTTCTTTACTTATCGAGCCGTGGCTCATAGCGCCGGTGCAGAATCTTTTTACTATTTCACCTGCCGGCTCAACTTCTTCGATAGGTATCGGCTGGGCCTGTTTGAATTCAAAAAGACCGCGCAGGGTACAAAGTTTTTCTCCCTGCTGATTGACCGCGTTTGCGTATTCGTCATAAGCTTTTTGGTCGTTGTTTTTTACAGCGTGCTGAAGACGAGAGACTGTCGTCGGATTCCACAGATGCGCTTCGCCGGAATTTCTGAAAAAGTATTCGCCGCCGAAATCCAGTTCGAGCTGGCCGCTTTTTCTCGGCTCAAATGCGCAGCCGTGCCGCAGCAGTGTTTCTCTCGCTATTTCCTCAAGGCCTATACCTTCAATTCGTGAGCTGGTATTTGTGAAGAATTCGTTTACAAACGCTTTATTGAGTCCTATCGCCTCGAAAAGCTGGGCGGTATGATAACTTCTCAGCGTTGAAATTCCCATCTTGCTCATTGTTTTGAGAATGCCTTTTTTAATCGCGGCGATGTAATTATCCGCGATTTGGACCGGCTCCATATTTGCAGACAATTCGCCTTGCCGCTGCATTTCATCGAGACATTCGAAGGCAAGATATGGATTAATAGCATTGGCGCCATATCCGCACAATAAGCAAAAATGCATAACTTCTCTCGGTTCGCCGCTTTCGACGATAATACCCGCCTCGGCTCTTAGTCCCGCTTTAAGCAGTCCATTGTGTACGGCGGCGGTTGCCAGCAGCGATGGAATCGGCACCAGGTTTCGGGACGAATTTCTGTCGCTGATTATCAACAGGCAGGCGCCATTTTTTATAGCTGCCTGGGCATCGCTTACAAGTCTGTCAATTCCGTACCGCAGGGACCCTGCAGGGTCGTTTGTTTGTGCATCGAAAAGCGCCGATACTGTAACGACTTTGAAATCTTTCATCTTTACCGACCGCAACCGCTCAATATCCTCGTTTGTCAGAATTGGATGAGGAAGTTTAAGCTGTCTGCAGTGCTGCGGCGTCTCTTCGAGAATATTCAGTCTTCTGCCTGTAAAGCCCATCAGGCTCATTACCAGGCCTTCACGCAGGGGGTCGATTGGCGGGTTTGTAACCTGTGCAAAGAGCTGTTTGAAATAATTAAACAGCAGTTTTGGTTTATTGCTCAGCACCGCCAGCGCAGCATCGTTACCCATCGAGCCGACAGGTTCCTGCCCGTTAACCGCCATCGGCGTAAGAATCATTTTTAATTCTTCACGGGTAAAACCGAACATACGCAGCCGCTGAAAAATGGTTTCCGAATCGCTCGTTACAAGTTTGGGACTGTCGAAAAGTCCTCGCAGTTCAATGCGGTTCTCTTCGAGCCATCGCCGGTACGGTTTTTGGCGGGAAATTTTACTTTTGATTTCATTGTCGGTAACGATTCTGCCTTCGATAGTATCGACGAGGAACATGTGACCGGGCTGAAGCCGGCCTTTCTTCTGGATTTTTTCGGGTGGAAATTCCACTACACCGGCTTCGCTCGCCAGAATTGCAAGACCGTCCGTTGTTACGATATACCGGCAGGGCCGCAGACCGTTTCTGTCCAGCGTTCCGCCGATGATTTGACCGTCGGTAAAGACCATCGCGGCAGGGCCGTCCCATGGCTCCATAATAGCGGAGTGATATTCGTAGAATGCACGTTTGTCCGTGCTTATATGATATTTTGCGCCAAAGGCTTCGGGAATCATCATCATCATAGCGTGCGGCAGGGTGCGCCCCGCCTGCACAAGCAGCTCGAGAGCGTTGTCGAAACATGCCGAGTCGCTTCCTTCCGGCGTAAGTACCGGCAGCACATCCGGCATATACTCGCCGAATTTTTCGCAGGACATTTTATATTCTCTTGTCTGCATACAATTTTTGTTTCCGCTGAGGGTATTAATTTCGCCGTTATGGGCGATGCAGCGGAACGGCTGGGCAAGCCGCCAATTCGGAAAGGTGTTCGTGCTGTATCTTTGATGAACTATCGCCAGAGCGCTTTTTAGATTTTCATCCGCCAAATCGGGATAGTAAGCGAACAACTGCCAGGCCATAAACATCCCTTTGTAGCAGATTGTTCTGCCGCTCAGCGAACAGATATAAAAATCGCTGCCCGCATCGCCGAAATTTTCTCTTACCTGTTTTTCAGTTTTTCTTCTTGCGAGGAATAGTTTTCTTTCGAGTTCGGCACCCTGAAAACCGTTAGTCTCGACAAAGATTTGACTGATATGCGGCTCGGCCTGGAGTGCTATTTTACCGAGACAATCCGGCTTGACCGGTACGATACGCTGCCCGAGTATTTTCATTCCGTGCAGTTCGATTGCCCGGGCGAGAATGGGAAAACATTTCGTACGAAGTCCTTCATCTTTAGGAGCGAAAATCATTCCCACAGCGTATTTGCCGGCCTGCGGCAGATTTATATTGAGTTTTTTACTCTGTGCAAAAAAAAACTCGTGCGGAATCTGGAATAGAATACCTGCGCCGTCGCCTGTTGTTTCATCGGCGCCCGCGGCTCCGCGGTGATGAAGGTTTATCAGGATTTCCTTGCCATAGTTTATAATGGAATGGTCGGCTTTGCCCGAAATATTTACAACGGCGCCTATGCCGCAGGCATCGTGCTCGGTTTTTACTTCGTATAATCCGCAGTCTTTCTGTATTCTCGCCATTTTATTTCTTTATCATATCGTAGAATGGCCGATTTCCCCCAGAAAGAATCGGCCATTTATTCAACAACAGTTTGTAAATTGTGATTTTATTTTACGAACAGCATTTCAGCATAAGTCGGCAGCGGCCATATTTTTGCGTCGACAATCATTTCCAAACCATCGGCAGCTTTCCTTACCTTCCCCATTGCCGGGATAACGGCATCTCTGTAGTTTTCCGCTTTTTTTGCCGTATCATCAATGCCGATTGCGGCGGCAGCGGCTTTTTTAAGTTCATCGATACTGTTGTTCAATTCGCTTATCAACTCACAGGTTTTATTGAGCATTTTCTTTTGGGTCGCACTGTCAGAACCCGCATCGTTGATATTTTTTACAGACTTTGCCAGTTTTGTCGAGTATTCGATCGCTGCCGGCAGAATTTGTCTTTGAGCGATGTTCAGAGTGGTCTTTGCTTCGATGTTAATAGTCATACTGTAAGCATCGAGCAGGATTTCCGTTCTCGCCTTCAATTCCGCATTGCTGAGAACCTTATGGTTTACAAACAGTTCGACGTTTTCTTCACCCATAATGGTTTTTAGCGATTCGACAGTCGATTTAATATTCGGCAGGCCTCTTTTCGCCGCTTCTTTGGCCCATTCTTCGGTATAGTTATCGCCGTTAAAGACTATTCTTTTGTGGTTCTTCGCGATTTTTTGCAGAATTTTTTGTACGTCTGCTTTGACATTCGAGGATTTTTCCAGTTCATCCGCGATTTCCTTCAGTATGTCGGCAACGATAGTATTCAATACGAACATCGGGCCTGCGGTTGACTGGCTGGAGCCTACCATACGGAACTCGAATTTATTTCCGGTAAACGCGAACGGCGAAGTTCTGTTTCTGTCTGTGCTGTCTTTAGGCAGCTGCGGCAGAGAAGATACGCCGAGCTTGAGATGTCCGCCGGTCTTTGACGATTGAGCGGTTCCTTCAGCGATCTGTTCGAGAATATCGGTTAATTGGTTGCCGAGGAATATCGATACGATTGCCGGCGGAGCTTCATGAGCGCCGAGCCTGTGGTCGTTTCCGGCAGTTGCGACGCTTGCGCGAAGCAGTTTTGAATATTTATCAACCGCGCGGATAACAGCGCACAGCATTACGAGAAACACCATATTATCATGCGGCGTACTGCCCGGGTCGAGCAGGTTGATGCCGTCGTCGGTAATCATACTCCAGTTGTTATGCTTTCCCGAGCCGTTAACGCCTGTGAACGGTTTTTCGTACAGCAGGCAGACCAGATTATGTCTCAGTGCCACTTTTTGGAGTGTTTCCATAACTAATTGATTATGGTCTGTGGCTACATTCACGGTGCCGAATACCGGAGCCAGTTCATATTGAGCAGGCGACACTTCGTTGTGCTGGGTTTTTGCCGAGACACCGAGTTTCCACAGTTCAACATTAACATCGTGCATAAATGACGCGACCCTTTCATGCAGTGCGCCGAAATAATGGTCGCTCATCTCTTGTCCTCGCGGCGTAGGTGCTCCGAACAGCGTGCGTCCGGTGAGCATAATGTCGAGTCTTTTTTCAAAGAATCTTTTGTCAATCAGGAAGTATTCCTGTTCCGGCCCCAGCGTAGCGCCGACGTTTTTAGAGGTATTATTTCCCAGTACTCGCAATACTCTTGTCGCTTGTTTATTCAGCGCGTCCATAGACCGCAGCAAAGGCGTTTTCTTATCGAGTGCTTCAGCGTTGTATGAACAGAAAGCACATGGGATATAGAGAGTAATATTTCTCCCTGTTTCCTTAATGAATACCGGGCTTGTGCAGTCCCATGCGGTATAGCCTCTTGCCTCGAAAGTTGCCCGCAGTCCGCCGGAAGGAAAACTGGATGCGTCAGGTTCGCCCTGGATGAGTTCTTTGCCGCTGAATTCCATAATAGTTCTGCCTTCAGCGGTTGGCGAAATAAACGAGTCGTGCTTTTCAGCGGTCAGTCCCGTCATCGGCTGGAACCAGTGACAAAAATGCGTAGCGCCTTTTTCGATGGCCCAGTCTTTCATTGCATTTGCCACAACTCCGGCTAAAGCCGTATCGAGAAATCTGCCTTCGGCGATAGTCTTTTTGAATTCTTTATAGACATTCTCCGGCAGCCGTTCTCTCATCACTATATCGTTGAAGACGTTTTTGCCGAATATCGCTGTTACTGGTTCAAGACATTCACTCATTTTTTATACTCCATACATTTTCAATTATTTATAACAGTTGCCACTAAGTATATTATACTATATAAGCAATTACTATACCAAACACGATTTGGCTTTAATAATTTGCATAACAACTTGTTAAATAAGGCGTTGTGTTTTCTGTTAAATCCAACATAAAACTTGTTACATCTACATTTATGTATATTTTTCTTATTAAATCTACATAAATGTATTTATTGAAAAATTGAGTTTTTCCGAAAAATCTTCTAACCAATAGCTTCGCTGCCTCGCTCACCAGTTCGGATTCTTACGCATTCCGGCAGGTCGAGAACAAAGATTTTACCATCGCCTGTTTGGCCGGTCTTTGCACCAGTAGTTATAGCTTTTATTGTCCGTTCTACATAATTTTCGTTCACCGCTATTTCGAGACGGATTTTTCGAAGCAGGTTTCCAGTTTCTTTCATCCCGCGATAAATTTCAGTAACGCCTTTTTGTCTGCCGTGTCCGAGAACCTCGCTTACAGTAATGAGGTTAACCTCTTCTTTATAGAGTTCTTCTTTGACTTGTTCGAGTCTGTGCGGCTGAATTATTGCTATTACCATTTTCATAATTGATTTCCTTTCTTGTTATTCAAGCATTGTATAGGCGCGTTCGTTATGTTGAGTCAGGTCAAGACCTATCGCTTCATCGTTATCTGTTACTCTAACTCCGATTATTTTATCGACGATTTTGTAAATAACGTAAGTCGCGATAAGGCTGTATATTATTGTAACAGCCGTTGCCGTAAGTTGTATCAGCAATTGCTTTGCGTTTCCTGCGAGAAGTCCATCAGCGCCTGCCGGATTTACCGCCTTTGTCGCGAATATTCCTGTTGCGATAGCTCCCCAGATACCGCCAATGCCGTGCACGCCGAAGGCATCGAGCGAATCGTCATAGTGGAATTTATGTTTTATAAAACTTACAGCGGTAAAACAGAATATACTTACCATTACGCCAATTGCGATTGCTCCGCCAATACCGACAAATCCGGCGGCAGGAGTTATTGCAACCAGTCCCGCAACCGCACCTGAAATAGTGCCTAACATTGTCGGACTGCCGTTTAAAATCCAGTCAATTATCGCCCACGTCAAAGCTGCTGCCGCCGCGGCAGTGTTGGTAACGACAAAGGCATTTACCGCCAGGCCGTTTGCACCAAGTGCGCTGCCTGCGTTGAAGCCGAACCATCCGAACCAAAGTAAAGCCGCTCCCAAAACGCTGAACGGCAGGTTGTGGGGCGGTATCGGGTATTTGTCGTAGCTTATTCTTTTTCCTATCATTAAAGCGGTAACTAATGCTGCGATACCGGCGTTGATATGAACGACCGTTCCGCCCGCGAAATCGAGCGTACCCATATTTCTGAGCCATCCGCCGATGCCCCAGACCCAGTGTGCCATCGGGTCATATACAAATGTTGCCCACAGCAGTGTGAAAACCAGAAACGCTGAAAATTTCATTCGTTCCGCGAAAGCGCCGATAATGAGAGCTGGCGTAATTACCGCAAACATCGCCTGGAATATCATAAAGGCTTGATGCGGGATAGTTGCCGCATAGTCAGGATAAGGATCAAGGCCGACACCATTGAGTCCGAACCATTTTAATCCGCCCCAAAATCCGTTCGATGGCGCAAACGACAGACTGTAACCTATCAGCACCCATTGAATGCTCAGGGCAGCCAGGACAATGAAGCATTGCATAAGAACGCTGAGATAATTTTTTCGTCTGACAAGTCCGCCGTAAAAGAATGCCAGTCCCGGCGTCATCAGCATAACAAGAGCTGTTGAGATAAGCACCCAGGCGGTATCGCCGGTGTCAATCGCAGAAATAATATACATTTTTAGTTCTCCTTATTACTTAAAATTACTTTTTTAAAAACTCTTACCAATGCTTACGCCTGTAAATAAATAGTCGCTGGATTTGCCGTACATATCGGTATCACGAATCTTTCCGTCAACCAGCGTTACATAATTTATGCTGGGCTTAACGGTCCAGCCGCCTGGAAAGCATATTGGCAATCCAACTGTAAACGCCAAATCGTTCAGCCGGGACTCATCAACACCCCAGTAATCCTTATTATATGTGCCGCTGCCCCAGCCGAGACTTGCGCCTAATTGAAGGCCGCAATAGCAATCTTCAGTGAAGGTCGCGATTTTTTCAATTGTATGGCCAAGACTGAAACTTACATAAGTTCCATTCTCGTTGCCGAGGCCGTGATATACTTTAATTGCCGGTTTCAATGGAACATCAAAATTGAATCCCCAATACACTTCTGTAGTATCTGTAGCTGATATACTGGGAAAGTGATAATGAATCGTTCCAATAGAATAACCGATTTTGCTGTCTTCACTAAACTTGTTACTGTAATCAAGCGTCAAGTCATATTCAGTAAGTTCGCCGCTATTGTCATGATAGTTAGTCAGGTCGGCATTGCCCCAGACACTGGCGGTAAATCCCTTGCAACTGGCTCCGATGCTTGGCTGAAAAACGAAGTCGTCATTAAGCAACTGTCCTCGCCATACATACTTGCTGTAGAAGTCGCTGCCAAGGGTAAAACCAATCTTGTCTTCGCCTTCTGCCAACACAGCCGAAGAGGTTACGAACAATACCAGCAATAATGTTAACTTTCTCATTTCTCTGTCTCCATTAAAAGTTTCCAGTCGATATTTAAAAACAAACAGTTAACGTTTTTATATAGAAGCAATCTTTGTGCCAAAGAATGTAATAATTTCAAATTTAATCTTAAGTGCTTATTTTGGGGTGTGTTATGGTGATAGATGTCTTGAGGTAGCGTTGCTAAATTTAAATACAATAATGTAGAAGTGTTATTTTTGTACTACAATTTTGTATTTTTAAGAGAGCAGTTTGGGGAATATCCCATACTTTTTGATTTTGTATCCGAGGATTCGTTCTGTCAGTCCCAGTTCTTTTGCAGCTTTTCTTTGTTGGCCGTTATATTTTTTAAGGGCGTCGATGATAAGTTCTTTTTCCTTGTTTTCGATAATCTCTACAAGCGACCGTCCCGGCGAGGCATCGCTTTTCTTAATCATTTGCAGGGATGGCGGCAGATGTTCCGAGCGTATGACATCTTCATTGCACAGAAGGACAGCTCTTTCAATACAGTTTTCAAGCTCTCTTATATTTCCCGGCCAGTGATAACTTGTAAGCATTTCAATCGCCGGCGTTGAGATGCGTGTAATTCTTTTGTTATTTTCTTTCGTGAATTGTTCGAGGAAGTAATCGGCCAGGAGCATAATATCGTCTTTTCGCTCTCTGAGCGGCGGCAGATAAATTGGAAAAACGTTTATCCTGTAATAGAGGTCTTCTCTGAAGAGTTTTTCCTTAATTTGTTCTTCGAGATTTTTATTTGTAGCAACGATAATGCGTACATTTGCCTTTATGGTTTCAGTTCCGCCGACTCGTTCAAACTCTCTGAATTGAATAACCCTGAGCAATTTAATCTGCAGATTTATGGAAAAATCGCCTATTTCATCGAGAAATATTGTACCGCCGTTTGCTCTTTCGAATCTGCCGAGTTTTCTTTCAGTTGCCCCTGTAAAGGATCCTTTTTCATGGCCGAACAGTTCGCTTTCGAGCAGTGTTTCCGGCAGGGCGGTGCAGTTTACCTTCACGAAAGGCTTACTTGCCCTGTTGCTGTTATAATGGATTGCGTGAGCGACGAGGTCTTTGCCGGTTCCGCTTTCTCCACGAATCAGGACGGTAGCGTTACTGTCGGCGACCTGTTCGATAAGGCGGTAAATTTGTTTCATCGCGTTGCTTGTGCCGACCATATTGTCTATATTGAAATGTGTTTTTAATTCCTGTCTCAGCCGCAGGTTTTCTTCTGAAAGCTGTCTTCGGTCGGATTCGACAAGTTTATTTAGTTTTACCGCTTGTGCGACCATTGTTGCTATGACATTCAGGAGATTCAGATTTGCTTCCACGTCATCGTCTTTTTGAACCTGTCTGTCAACGCTGAGAGTTCCGATTGTTTTGCCTTCGAGTTTTATCGGCACACAGTAAAAGGCGATTTGTTTGCCGTGCGTCTGACTCCTGGAATGAGTTTTGTGAAGAAATCTGTTGTCTTTTGAAATATCCGGCACGACGATTTCTTTGCCGGTTTGAACAACGGTGCCGGTAACGCCTTCTCCGATTTTATAGCTGCCTAATTGTTTTGATTCTTCACTCAGGCCGTGCGCCACTTTTATATTTATCGTTTCCGTTCCGGGGTCAAGCAGGGTAATAGTTCCTCTTTGCAGTTTGACGTGTGTATCGAGAGATTTCAGGATGGCCTTGAGTGTAAATTCAAGGTCGAGGGATTCTGCGAAGGCCTTTGCCATATCGCCTAATAACTGTACTTCCTTTGATAGTTTGGCTGTCATATTTTTTTCTTTCGCTATAACATACAAATATAGCATACAAAATTGTAGTCAAAAAACAATAAATTACAATATTGTTTAAAAAAAATAAAAATTTATGCGTTTTCAAGCTAAAATCAGGGTTTAATGATTTGCTTCCGGCTGCTTTGGCAAACCTCCAAAGTCAAATTTCATGTATTTACGAAATACGCTATATTTGAATAAGGGAATTTGCCCCAATCGCCCGTATTGTCTATTTTGTCAATTGAGTTTATCAAGAAAGCCAGACCTCAATAAAGAGAATCTGGCTTAGGAGGAGGGTGATGAAAAGCTTGTGTATGCCGAACATCTAATAGTTCGGTTTAATATCTCAAAATTATTTAAGGGATTATGACCGTCTATCTGGTGAAATCAAGTAATTTTTGTGATTTTTTAGCATAATTCACTTTTTTATCCAGATAGTTTGCTGAATGCGTATATGGACCTATAAAATCTGCTTGCCAACAGCCTTTTTCTTACATATTCTTAAGTTATCTAAACCTATTATATAAAACTGTATATATGAAGATAACCATTTCGACATTATGTAAGGCCAAGGAGCAAGGGCGGAAATTTTCCGCGGTAAGCTGTTATGACTATACCAGCGCGAGGCTTGTCGCCGCTGCCGGCGTTGATGTTCTGCTGGCAGGCGATTCAGCATCGCAGTTTATACTCGGTTTTGACAGCACTTTGCCGGTAACGATGGATTTTATGGCGGCTATAACCGCTGCAGTCAGACGTGCCGCACCGGAGTTGCTGTTGGTAGCGGATATGCCTTTTGCCAGCTGTAAAGCCGGTATCGCCGAAACGGTAAAGAATGCCGAGCGATTTGTTAAGGAAAGCGGCGCTGATATTGTCAAAATTGAAATGGTTGAAGCTGATTTCGATACAATTAAAGCTGTGGTGGACGCAGGCATTTCTGTTATGCCGCATCTCGGCATTCGACCCCAGACTGGCAAATACAAGGCTGAAGGTACAACTGCGGAGGTTGGAGCCGAGATTATCGAATCCGCTGATAAGGCATACAGAATCGGCGCTGAAATGATTTTACTGGAAGGTACCGCCAGGGAAGTTGCCAAAATCATAACACAAAAATTACCAATACCTGTTATTAGCTGCGGTTCAGGGCCGGACTGCGATGGACAGGTTCTGGTTCTGCCGGACATATTAAATCTTAAAGACGGACCGATGCCGAAGTTTTCAAAAAGTTTTGCGGATATCGGCAAAGCATCCATCGAAGCGATTGCTCTGTATGACAGGCAGATTAAGCAGGGCGTTTTCCCAGACGATTCTCACAGTTACCATATGAAAAGCGGCGAGTACGAAAAACTTAAAAAGATGATAAGCTGATTTATGCTGCAAAACGAAACACTATTAGAAAGCCAAAACGAATCCGGAACTATTCGTCCATTGATTATTTCCGATATTAAGACTGTCAGGCAGTACTGTTCGTCATTTCGGCATTTGCTTTTTGGTTTTGAAGCTCAGGGTATGATTTCCGCGATAGTTGTTCCGCCTGCCAGCGATATTGAATCTTTTCTTTTTCCCGGTGTCGGAGTAGTCGAGCACCCGGCGTTAAGATTTCCATTATTTTTCATTCAGAACCGCAAACTCCTGATTTCACGTATTGAAAAAATCAGACCTGACATAATTCACTGTTACAGCACATCGAAGGTATTGCTTGCTAAATCGCTTGCGGAACATTTCGGCATACCGGCGGTAATTACCATAAACTCCGGCCGTATAGGTTTTTCGGTGAAAATGATTATAAACAAAAGTTTTGAGCGGATTATTGTTCCGTCAAATCGTATTGCCGACCAGTTGGAACAAAGAGGTCTTCCGCGAGAGAAAATATCACAGGTGAATATCGGTACGTTTGCCGATGAGAGCTGCGCCTGTTTCGCAAAGCCTGAGAGGTTGCCGAGCATGATAGTTCTCGGCCCCTTTGATAAATTCAGCGATTATGAGCCGCTGCTCGGCGCAATCAGGCACTTGTCAGTCGATGGTTATGAATTTGCTGTGATTTTTATGGGTCAGGGGCGGGCCGAAGGCCGCATTCGTGATTTTATAAAATCGACAGGTCTTGTTCAGACAGTCAGCATTACGCCGATGATCAGGCCTTTACGTGCTGTTTTTCGCGGCTGTGATATATTCATTCATTCCTGCCGTTCGGGCGAATTTGCCCCCGCGGTGATTGAGGCCGCCGGTGCGGGACTTGCGATAGCTGCCGACAAAAATAATGTTGAGGATTTTCTGCAGGATGGTTCTACCGCTGTTTTATTTGATGGCAGCGATGAATTAAGTATTTATTCCTCGCTTGGCAAACTTCTCGACGACAGGGCTTTGGCTAAAACGACAGCCTCTGCCGCCCAGGATTATCTCCGCAGTAACAATTCCATAAGTTCAATGATAAATAATCTGCTGAAAATCTATTCGGAAGCAAAAGTCATCCGATAGTAGAAAAACCGCAGAAAGTTTGTAATAAGGAATTACCATGATTAGTGATACGTTTTTGAAGGCCGAGAACGGGCTAAGACAATTTCTTTTCGAGATAGCGATACCCGCGGCGATTGTCGTTGTAACTCTCATAATTGGATATATCGTCAGAGGGATTGTTTTTTCACGGCTTGCGAAATGGGCCAAAAGTTCCAAAACTCAAATCAACGGCGCAGTAATTTCCGCGGTCAGGGGGCCGGTTATAATCTGGTTTCTAATGCTGGGCATTTATCTTGCGATGCAATTCTCGCACCTGCCGCAGGACGTGATTTATATTGTCGGCAGGATTCTGCTGGTTCTTGGAATTTTATCCGTAACATTGGTCGTGATAGGCCTGACGGCGGGATTAATAAGTACATATTCAAGTAAATTCGAAGCAGTCATGCCTATGACGTCGCTTACCCAATATGTCACTAAAATTATAATCCTCGGAATTGGAATCCTGATTATTCTAAACACGCTGGGTATTTCCATAGCCCCGATTCTCGCTACGTTAGGCGTCGGCGGTTTGGCGGTAGCGTTGGCTTTGCAGGATACTCTCGGCAATGTTTTTGCCGGGGTCTATGTTATTATGAGCAGGCAAATCAAAGTCGGCGATTATATCAAACTGGATACAGGTGAAGAAGGATATGTCGTCGATATTACCTGGCGTACCACCAAAATAAAAACGCTGCCCAATAATGTGATTCTGATTCCAAACGAAAAATTAACCAAGGCTATCGCCACCAATTACTGTCTGCCTGACAGGGAAGTAGCGGTATTGGTAAATGTCGGCGTGCATTACAACAGCGATTTAAAGAAAGTCGAGGCCGTTACCTGCGAAGTCGGCAAAGAAGTAATGAAGGAAATTACCGGCGGGGTTCCAAATTTCCAGCCGGTTATCAGGTATAATGCATTCGGCGATTTCAGCGTAAACTTTACGGCAGTCCTAAGGGCTCGCGAGTTTGCCGACCAGTATCTGATTAAACACGAATTCATAAAAAAACTGCACGAGCGGTATGCCAGAGAAGGTATAGTATTTCCTTATCCGGTTCGAGCGGTAAACTACGAACAGGAGAAGGCAAAATAATATCTCCCTGTTGTAGAATGCGCGTTATTGGCCGACGCATCTCTTCTATGATACAGCGATAACAGGTATCTCCAATTTATTTTTTATCTTGATATTTTCGGAGTAATTCAGCAATTTCCGAGTAGCCTTCATCCCGGGCTACAATAAACGGCGTTTTACCATCTTTATCCTTAGCGTTGACATCAGCCCCTTTAGCCAATAGCATCTCTACAATATCCTTGTCGCCGCCTAATGCCGCGTGATGCAGCGGAGTCCAATTGGCATCCTGAAGCGCATTCACGTTTGCACCATTGGCAATAAGAAACTCTACAAAGTCCTTGTAGGCGTATCGAGCTGCAATATGCAGAGCGGTATTGCCTTGGTCGTATTTTGCGTTTATATCGGCACCTTTACTGACAAGCAATCCGGCTATTTCAAGATTGTTCGACCTGACAGCAGCCAGCAATGGTGTGCGGCCATTAAAAGCTTTTGCATTAACGTCGGCGCCTTTAGCGATGAGCAATTCCGCTATATCTTTGCTGCCTTTTTCTGCGGCTGCAAACAATGGCGTAAAACCACGGCTGTCCTTTGCATTTACATCAGCGCCTTTAGCTATAAGGAACTCAACGATTTCTTTATTTCCTCCCCACACTGCGCCAAACAGCGGAGGCGGGGAATTAGGAGATTGGCTGTTTATGATAGCACCCTTGCTGATGAATAATTCCACTGTATCCAAATGACCTTTAGCGGCGGCCCAATATAACGGCGTCGGTTTTTGGGGATAGCCGGTATTAACATCTACTCCTTTTTCAATTAGAAACTTCACCATTTCGTTCTGTCCGCTGTATGCCGCCTCGTGCAATAGAGTAAAATTGCTTCGCGTAGTATTAATCATATTTGGGTCGCTCTTCAGGAAAGCCTTGACGCGTTCAATGTCTCCCATGGCCGATGCTATGGTAATGTCAACTTTAGCGCCTTTGGCGATGAGAAGATTTCCTATATCCTTATGGTTGTTGGCAAATGCAAGCCACAAAGGCGTTGCATCAAGAGATGTTTTAGTATTTATGTCGGCCCCTTTAGCAATAAGCAGTTCGGCCATATCTAAATAACCAAAACGGACTGCAATGTGCAGCGGGGTCATGCCGTTTGATATTTTTGCGTTGACGTCGGCGCCGTTGGCAAGAAGCAGGGATGCTATATCTGAATATAACCTGGGGTAATCTGCCGTTTTTGTTATATCTTTTACTTTGGGGTCGTTGAATATTCCCTGTATATTTTTATTTCCTTTACTAACAGCAAAGAACAGCGGAGTATAATTAGAATCCTTCGGCCATTTAGCATTGACATCAGCGCCTTTTGCGATAAGGGCTTTGACTTCCTCAAGATTGCCTTCATACGCCGCTTTGTGCAGCGAAAAAATTTCGACTTTGACATCAGTGTATTTGGCCGGGACAGTTTGCACGGCCGGAAGGTTGCTGTCTTTTGCGGTTTGAGTCAATTGAATGTTCTTCTCTGATACATCTTTCTCGATATTGTTGGGAGGCACGGCTGTTTTATCAATTAATTGTATAATGTCGGTATGTCCCTGGGTTTTTGCTGCATCTAAGGCTGTCAGGCCGCTGTCGGATGCGGCATTAGCATCAGCGCCTTTTTCCAGAAGAAGCTTAACGATTTCCGTGCGTCCGTTCAATGCCGCCCATATCAGGGCTGTAACACCATCGGTGCTTCTTTTGGCGTTTACATCAGCTCCGCTATCCAGCAAGTTTTGTACTGCTGCAAGATTGCCGTTTTTTGCGGCTTGAATCAATTGAGTGTTCATATCCGGTACATTTGGTTCGGCAAAGACTGCGGATATTATTATAGAAACACACACTATGGAAAACAGGATTCGTTTCATCAGACTCTCCTTTAAACTGTTTCTTTTGAGTATTTTTACGCCGAAATTTATTTTAGGCGTTCAGGCCGTAATCTTTAAGCAGTTTGCGCAGCGTTTCTTTCTGCGAATCATCCAGCGGCGTCATAGGCAGTCGCATCTCTTCTGAAGCCATGCCGAGCATCGCCATCGCGGCTTTTACCGGTATAGGATTTGTAGCAAGACTCAACATCGTTTTGGAAAGTTTGAATAATTTGTTGTGCCATTTTCTTGCAGATACGAAATCGCCTTCGAGTATCAAATCGGTCATAGCTTTCACATCGTTCGGCACAACATTGGCAACAACGCTGATTACGCCTTTTCCGCCGACCGAACATATCGGCAGCGTCAGCGAATCGTCGCCGGACAGTATCGTAATATCGCAAAGGCTCACTATCTGGCTCGAAAAGTCTAACTGTCCCGTTGCTTCTTTTACCGCAACGATATTTTCGATTTTTGCCAGTCTGGCAATCGTCTCAGGCGTCATTCCCGCTCCGCACCGGCCCGGAATATTATAGAGAATCATCGGCAGGTCAACTTCTTCGGCTATCGCCGCGAAGTGCTGATAAAAGCCTTCCTGTGTTGGTTTGTTATAGTAGGGCGTTACCTGCAGCGAGGCATCAGCTCCGACTTTTTTCGCAAAGGCCGTAAGCTCGATTGCTTCAGCCGTGCTGTTGGAGCCTGTACCTGCGATTACGGGTACTTTTCCGCCGACAGTTTTCACAACGCGTTCGATAACCTGTTTGTGTTCCGCATGGCTCAGCGTCGGCGATTCACCTGTTGTGCCGCAGGGCACTATGCCGTCTATGCCGCTTTTGAGCTGGAACTGGATGAGTTCGTCAAGAGTATTGAAATCGACTTCACCGTTATTGAACGGCGTTATTAAAGCTACCATTGCTCCGCTATACATTTTTATCTCCTATATTTATTAAATTCGAAATCCTAATATCGAAATCCGAAACAAATCCGAATTTCCAAAACCCGAAAATGACCGAAACAACTTGTTTTAAAACTTTGAATTTCGTATTTCGTGCTTCGTATTTTTTTTAACTATCAACTATTTACTATCAACTAACAACTTTACATATGCTTTTACCGCGCCGGACAGTCCCATATCGATTGCATCCGCAATCAACGCATGACCAATAGAGACTTCCATAACCGGCTTTACATTTTCGCAGAAAAACGCCAGATTATCAAGATTTAAATCATGCCCTGCATTTACGCCAAGCCCGATTTCAGCAGCTTTTTTAGCCGCCGCCGTGTATTTTGCAACCACGGATTTCGCGGATTTAACGGATTCGGAAAACGCCCTCGCGAACGGCTCGGTATAAAGCTCGATTCTGTCGGCCCCGATTTGCTTTGCCTTTTCGACGGTCTCAATCACAGGGTCAACAAAAAGACTTACCCTTATTCCGAGCTTCTTTAGTTCTTCTATTATAGGCGTAAGTTTCTTTATATTTTCTTTATTCAAATCCCAGCCGTGGTCGCTCGTTACCGCGCCGATTATGTCCGGCACAAGTGTCGCTTGTGTCGGTTTGATATCCGGCATTATTTCCATATACCTGCCTTCAAGCGGATTGCCTTCGATATTGAACTCGACTTTGCTCACGATTGGTTTTAGTTCGTAAACATCGGAGTATCTAATATGCCGTTCGTCCGGCCGCGGATGGACAGTTATTCCATAGGCACCGGCCGCGATGCAGGTTCTTGCCGCCTTTGTTACGCTCGGAATACCCAGTGTTCGGGAGTTGCGAACAAGGGCGATTTTATTCAGATTTACGCTTAAATGTGTCATATTTCGGATTATACTCGACACGATTTTACCGGCAAGCAAAAAACAGCTTCATATGATGAAGGCAGAAACAAAACTTTTATTCGGAAAGTTTTTGCGATGGCTGGTTAGTTTCCTGAATTGGCAAATTACTATCAATATTATTTGGCCGTTCTCTTGGAGGCCAAAATACGATATCGTCAGTTTTTTGTTTGCCGCCATCATCTTTAAAGTTTTCGCCAACGCCATAAAGGATGAAATTATCTTCTGATATTTTGTAGATTAATGAACTATTACTGTAAGGGTCTTGGGGAATAGCCCTAAGATAATCTTTGGAGACAAGGTCATTAAGCGTTTCAGGAAATCGACCGGTATCTGCTTTAAATCGTAAAATCGCAAGAACTGCAACTAAGGCTTCTGTCCGGACTTTTGTATTATAGTATAGGTAAAAGGTACCTTTTGGGTCTATGTTTGTAGTTCCCATGTCCAGAAATAAGTTGCTATTTTTTATATTCTTTATCTCTGTAAGGTAATTACGGCTTTCGTTCTTAACTTGCCATGGTGTTTTGGTCATCATTTGGTCTGATATTGCAATTACTTGTTCAATTTGTTCTGCTGTTTCATTTCTCGTTGGGCCTATGAAACAACTCAATCTTCGTTTTAAATTCAACCATTTAGTCTGCCATCCACTTGACAAATCGCTGCAAGTGTCAACATAACCCCAACATATTCGCCAAGACAGTCTTCCAGTACCTTTCCCGTTATCAAGGAACATCCACTGCAATCCATCATAAAGAAAGAATTTTTCTGCTTGCATACTCGGAACATAATTATCTTCGGCGAGTTCCGACATAAAAGCATCTTGGAAAGATTTCAAAACTTTACTTGCGATAGTTGATTTTGACTTATCCAGAATAATGAGAGTACTTTTGATAGCGGCTTGTTTGATTTCAAGTCCATTATGCTGATCTGTCAGAAGTAAATTTGAACGACATTTGTGGCTCCCGGCTTTATAACAATCAAGAACATTTTCAAGTGCGGGCTGAAATTGTTCTTTTATAACTTTGACTTTTGCATCCCAAATAAGTGCTCTGGTTAATTCTCGAAGCGTTGCTAATTCTGGAAGCATTATATCGAACGGAAGGTTAGTGTCTCTAACCTGTCTTTCCAGCCAATAAGAAGGTTTGTTTACTGCAATTTTAAAAAATTCAAATGCCTGCGAATTCGAGGTTAACCATTGTTCAAGAAGTACCTGTTCACTGCTATTGAAGTCTGTAGGCCAACCTGTGTACGGCTTCCACTGTGCTATGGGCAACTCGTCAGGTATATCTACGTATGCATCAAAGGCCTTTTGATAGTATGGCGCAGCATTGTCATTTGGGTCATAATTTTGTGGGCGAGCGAATTTGTTATACTCGGCTACATAATCTACTGTAATTTTGGGGCTGGCTGTTATTATTAGAATAAATTTAAAAAGCCCAATAGCTATTAAAACGAGAGTTCCCACCAAAACTATTTTTCGTTTTCGCAGAGTTTTCATTAACCTCTTCATCCTTTGCGTTTCATATAAATTATCTCCGCTATGCCATGTCCAATTATTATTCGACTACTTTATTGTTTTGGAATCAAGATAATTTTATATGTTTTTTTTACAAGAGTGTCAATCACGCCGGTATATTCTGTCGCTGGATAAGGATTTTAATAAGGAATTTGGCAATATGGGAAGTTGCGGCAAACAAAAAACTTCAAAAATACCCTGTTGTTACTGCGAAAAACCACTTTTCATTATCGCAAATTACGGTTAATATATCGGATATGGAGATTAAAGGCAAAACTGCGATAATCACAGGCGCTACCGGTAAGCTTGCCGGGGCGATAGTCCTATCCCTTGCAAAGGCTGGGGCAAACTGCATCTGCATTTATAACAGCAATACTGAAAAGGCAAAAAAACTCCAGCAGCAGATTAAAAGCATCTTTGTCATTGCGAGGACGCCAAAGGCGGACGAAGCAATCTACTCTAAAAAACAAGACTGCTTCGCCCCAAAGGGACTCGCAGTGACAGGCAGTGTTTTTATTAAGGCTGACCTGACAAATGAGGAAAATATCGAAAAAGTTTTTGCTGACATTAAGCGGTTTGCAACTCCGCAGATATTAATCAATGCCGCAGCGGTTTTTGATAAAAAACCCATCGAAGATATTACTTTTGAATATATCAGGCAAACTCTTGATATTAATTTTACCGTCTCGATGATAATGTCGCAAAAATTTGTCGAACTTGCCGGCCGAAAGATAAAAAGCAGACAAAGACCGATTGCCAAAATAATAAATATCGCTGATATTGTCGCTGGAAAACCGCCGGCAGGATTTAGTATCTATTCCGCTTCAAAGGCAGCCCTTCTCGCTGCGACAAAATCTCTTGCCAAAGAGCTTGCGCCCGATTTTACGGTAAATGCAGTCTCGCCGGGGGTTATAAATTGGCAGAAAGGCACATCCGCGAAACTGAAGAAAAGAATACTTGCCCACATCCCCGCAGGCAGAACAGGTTCGCCTGACGAAGTTGCCGGTGCGGTAAAATTTCTCATTGAAAACGACTACGTTACAGGACAGGTAATTAATGTTGACGGAGGCAGAACCGTATGAATCCCGTTAGACTTGTTAATTTTGTATATAGGTTTTTAATATGCGAAAAACAGGCACAAACTATACTGGTTTATACTAATAATAAAGGAGTCTAACGGGATGAACCTAAATCACGCCAACAGGGTAACGATATTTCGGATACTGCTGATTATTCCTTTTGTTATTTGTATGCTCAAAGTAAATGACCCGTCGCTGGGCACGAAAATGAGGTATATTGCGCTAGTGCTTTTTCTGATTATGGCCTTTAGCGATGCTTACGATGGCTATGTCGCAAGAAAGAAAAAGCAGGTAACGCGTCTCGGCTCGTTTCTCGACCCGATGGCAGACAAACTTCTTATGGCCTGCGCCTGCGTGCTTTTGTCGATTGAACAAACCGACGTGCACGGGTTCAGACTGCCGCCTACTGTTGCCGTTCTGATTATCGGCAAGGATTTCTTTCTCCTGCTTGGATTTCTGATACTTTATTTTCTGACTTTTCAAGTCAAAATATTTCCTGCATATATAGGGAGAGTCGCCACGGTTCTGCAGCTTACTATGGTTGCCGCGATTCTGATTGCACCGGAAATTTCAAGGGTTTTAACAGGCTGGATTTGGTTTTTAAGATTCTTATGGTGGTCCTCGGCAGGAACTGCGATAATCGCAACGCTTATTTACATTCGCGCCGGGACAAGGTATATTGAACAGTTTGAAAATAGTCGATAGTTGGTAGTTGTTAGTGAATAGTTAATGGAACAAAATAAAAAAATAGAAAGTTTTCAAGACCTCAAGATTTGGCAAAGGTCTATAAAACTTGTCGAGCAAATTTATAAACTAACAACAAATTATCCGAATGATGAGAAATTTGGCCTTGTTATTCAGATAAGACGCTCGGCAGTATCTATTCCATCGAATATTGCTGAAGGATTTGGGCGATGGGGCAATAAGGAATTTAGGCATTTTTTATATATTTCTATGGGAAGTTGTGCGGAATTAACTACGCAGCTTGTAATTTCTTCTAATCTTGGATATATTAAGAAAATCGAAACAGATAAACTTGTGGATGAAATAAACCAAATAAGCAAAATGATAACGGCTCTTATAAAGAAAATTAATGAAACTTTGTAAATATCTATATTTCGAAGACTATCAACTATCAACCAGAAACTAGCGACTTTTATGACAGATTTCAGTAATATTCCGGAAATATTAGAAGACCTTAAAAAAGGCAAAATGATTGTCCTTGTCGACGATGAAGACAGGGAAAACGAAGGCGACCTTGTCTGCGCAGCGGAGATTGTAACGCCTGAGATTATAAATTTCATGGCAACGCACGGCAGGGGATTGATATGTTTGCCTTTGACCAGCGAAAAATGCGATTCGCTCAATCTTCATTCCCAGACAACCGAGAACACCGCCCGCCTCGGCACTGCTTTTACCGTAAGTATCGACGCCAGGGATGGAATTACCACAGGTATCAGTGCGGCGGATCGCGCTCATACAATCAAAGTTACTATAGCGGATAAAGTCAGGGCGGCAGACCTCGTCCGGCCGGGGCATATCTTTCCGCTGCGAGCCAAAACAGGCGGAGTGCTTATCCGTGCAGGGCAGACCGAAGGAGCGGTTGACCTGATGAATCTTGCCGGTATGAAGCCGGCAGGCGTTATCTGCGAAATTATGAACGAAGACGGCACAATGGCTCGCGTCCCGCAGCTTCTCGTATTCTGCAAAAAACATAATCTAAAAATCACAACCATAGCAAAGCTGATTGAATATCGCCTTCAGCGCGAAAGCCAGGTAAAAAGGATACAATCAGTTTTTCTGCCGACCGACTATGGCGAATTTCAGCTCATCGCGTATCAAAGCATAATGGATTCCGAGCCTCATCTTGCCCTGTGCAAAGGCGATATAGGCAAGCTCGACGAAAATGGAAATCCTGTCATTACTAATGAGCCTGTGCTTGTTAGGGTACATTCGGAGTGCCTTACCGGCGATTTGTTCCATTCACAAAGATGTGAATGCGGCTATCAGCTTATTACCGCGATGCAGATGATTGAAAAAGCCGGCGTTGGCGCCGTAATTTACCTCAGGCAGGAAGGCAGGGGCATCGGCCTTGCAAATAAACTTCACGCATATAAACTTCAGGAAGAGGGTCTTGATACCGTAGATGCCAATCTTAAACTTGGCTTCAGTGCCGACCGGCGGGATTACGGAATCGGCGCCCAGATAATAAGAGACTTGGGCCTAAAACAGATAAAAATCCTGACGAATAATCCAAAGAAGATTTCCCGTCTTGAAGTTTATGGAATCAAGGTTGTCGAGCAGGTACCTTTAATGGCCGAGCCCGGCCCGCATAATAAAAATTATCTAAAGACCAAAAAACATCGCTTTGGCCATACACTTAATGAGGATTTATGATGCGATTTATAATTTCCTTTTTCGCTGCGGTTCTTTTGCTCTCTCTGTCCGGCTGCGAACAGGTCCAGCAGACCCAATCATCGGATTTATACTCCAAAACATTTCCAAAGACCTGTCTTTTCACTCCTGAAAAGATTAAGTTTAATCAGCTTACAGAATTTACCAATTCATGGCAGATACTGGCCTATATTGACGTGTTCGACCAGTTCGATTCAAGAATGAAGGCGGCAGGCGTTTGGCGGTTTGAATTATATGAGTACACCCCGCGTTCGTCCGACCCAATGGGTACGCGTCTTTATCTCTGGCCGGACATTGAATTGACCGATGCTCAGAAGAATCAAAGTTTCTGGCAGGACTTTCTGCATTGCTATAAGTTTGAGTTGAGTCTTGATATTAACCTTGCCGGCGATAAAACCTATATTCTGCAGGCAGTCTGTTTCACCGCTGACGGCAAACGCATCACCGATACAATTGAGTTAAAGTCAAAATAATGAAACTTCAGTTTATAGCCTGTAAAGTTATGCAAAGAGAGGCGTATTTCTGCGCCGCCCGCTCAAAGAATATTGTCGATATAGTTTTGATGCCGCAGGGGTTGCATGAAACGCCTGATAAGCTTCGGAGCGAAGTTCAAAAAGCGCTCGATTGCACCTGCGACATTCAGGGCCAGCCTTATGATGCCTCGCTTTTGGGGTATGGCCTTTGCAGTAATGGAATTGTAGGTCTGTCTGCAAAGATACCGCTTGTTGTACCCAGAGGACACGACTGTGTTACTTTGCTGCTGGGTTCAAAGGATAAATATCAGGAATACTTCGACGCTCATCGCGGCGTTTATTGGTATAGTCCCGGCTGGATAGAGTCGAACCGGCAGCCCGGCAAAGAACGTTACGAACGAACGCTTAAAGAGTATAAGGAAAAATACGGCGAGGATAACGCTCAATATTTGATGGAAGTCGAAGAGAAATGGATGAAAGAATATAATTGGGCCGCGTATGTGGACTGGGGTCTTGGCGATTCGGTAGAGTGTAAAGAATATACAAGACGCTGTGCCGAGTTTCTCGGCTGGAACTACGATGAAATCAAAGGCGATTCAGGCCTGATACAGAGGCTTGTTAACGGCGACTGGAACGACAAAGAGTTCCTGGTTCTAAAACCGGGTGAAAAAATTGTCCAGAATCTGCCGTCAGATGACATAATAAAGGCAGATTTAAAATAAGATTTTACGGGAAGTTTGTATGCATCATAAAAACTGGTCAAAAGCGTCTTTGGTGGAATTAGCCGAATATATTGAGCAGCATCATTCCCTGATGAAAGAAAAATTGCTGAAATTGCAGACGTTAATTGAACAGGCAGCCGGGCTGCACAAAGATGAAAATTATGCTATATTTAGTTCTTTGCAAGAATTTTTTCCCGACTTTAAGACTAAACTGGAAAAGCATTTTGACAGTGAAGAGCAAATACTTCTCCCCTATATCCGTCAGATGGACGAATTTGACAGGAATCGAGGCCCCAAGCCGCAAATCCACACCGGCAGTATAAAAAATCCAATCAGCCGAATGGAATATGAACATGACCAGACCGAAAGTGTTATGTTTAAGAAAATTCACACTATAACCGGCAATTATCAACTTCCTGCCAACTCCGGCGATGTCCTAAAATCGCTTTATGACGGCCTGAAAGATATTGAAACCAATCTCAGTGAACATATTCATCTTGAGAATAATGTATTATTTCCATTAGCCATAGAATTAGAGCTGAATTTAATGCACAAAAAGTAATTATATGTTCTCAGAGCCGTCGCGTATCGATATCCATAAAGTATTTGACTGAATTGCCTGACGCTATGATATTTTCAACAGGATTTCATCGTTTGGAATGGATACATTCTGGCGCCGCAGATTAGCAAAGTCTCTCAGGGACGACAAAGGTCTTAATGCAGATTTGCCTATAAAAACGTACGCCCGAACCAGAGGGGTCACCTCTGATTCGGGCTATCTATATTATATCAGTGCCGAGCGTGGCACTGCACAACTTATCTTATTACGAACGTTTTCTTAAAAGCAGTCCGCCAAGTGCCAATAATGTCATCGTCGCCGGTTCTGGAACAGCATTGCTTGAATCAGCCCAGACAACCAATGTTACATTATCAGATGCCCAGTCAGTTTGATAATTAATCAAGTTACCGGTTCCCTGATAAGCAGAAGTAAATTTCGTTGATATTGCGCTTTTGCCGTTGCTTGAACCCCAGGTAGTTCCTTCTCCCCAGAAATCTTCATCGACAAATGAAACCGTATCAAGTGCGACTTTTCCAACTCCATCAACTGTGTTCGGGAAGACATCAGCTTCCTTTTCATTATACCATTCCACAGTGCCTGAAATATCGAATACCAGATGGTCGATTTCACCGCCATAAAGCTGCACTCTCCAATTTCCATTAGAGAAACTTGCGCTCGCCAAACCCAGGTTAGACGTATCCGTTACTCCGGTAAAATTAGCCGTAAGATTTGTATGGCTGAATTCCCAGGGTTCCGCATCCGGGTCGCTGAAAAATACCATAGCTCCATTAGTGCTTGTAAGAGCTTGTGTGCCCGGAGGTGTTGTGAATTTGCTGAACAGACCAAAGCCGAGCACCACCTCTATTTTCTTCACGGTGGCTGCTGAAGCGACTCCGCTCACCGTCAATAAAAGAAACAATAATACAATCTTTTTAAACATTTTCATTCCTGCCTCCAAAAATAATTAGTTTGTTTTTTATTCCTTTCTATTTTTTCGTATTAATATCCCTATCCCTGTTAATGCGAATAAAACAATCGTCGCCGGTTCCGGCACAGGTTCACTCCCAACAGAGTTTATTTGAATAATACTCGGCTGTGCATAACCTATATCGGAAGTAAAATTTCTCAATGAGGTTAGACCGAACTGCGTACAATAACGAAATGTAATGTCAGATATAAATGTCGGACTTAGAGCAAAACCGGTTTGTCTGCCAGTGAATAATTCTCCGCCTGTTATCTCGAGATTAAGTTGGAAATCGAGAAAATTAGGACTTATCGATTGCTCTAAACCATAGAAATCTGCGGTTACCGCAGCTTCAATAAGTGTTCCATAATTTGATAATACCCGTGTACCGCCGGCGTTTGTTATATAACCGCTTATTGTTAATGTGGCGCCTTTTTCGAAAAGTCCTTTAGCTATAATACCTGTTAAGAATATTTGTTGTTGTGTAGCTTAGGTCTAGCAAACGTTTTGAAGGCGTCAATTCTATAAAACCGCCGCGGATTTCATAATTATAAGAACTATCGCCATCAAGTCTTATTTGGCCGACCATTTTGGCAATGTTTCCCATATACTTGTCTTCGTATGTGAAAACTTCACCTGCAGCATAAACGTCTCCTGGTTTGTAATAACAATCGCCGCCAAACAAAGTATATTGAATTCCTTTTACAAGCGTTACGGCGTTTGACGTGTTACAAATAATTAGAGTTACACCCAATAACCATACGGTTACATACTCTAATGTTTTCCTTCTTCTTCTCATATCCCCCTCCCTAAAGAGTTTACGAGACTACGTTCTTCCTTCCTTGGTTATCACCTAAATAGCGACGATACTACGTCCTATATTAATTTATATTCTATGTCGTAAATCCTGAAATTGCAAGAAAAATATATAATTTTTTCTTCATTTTATCTTTTTATAACCTATTTCAAATGAAAGACTTACTCTAATAATTCAGCGTAATCTATTAAATTTATTTCGCCGTCGTTATTGATATCGCACAAATCGTTATATTCGTTAAATTCCTGCTGCTGGTCAGAATTGAGTGAACCAAGATAAGCTTCTGTCCACAGATAGATATCAGTAATTTCTATTTGACCGTTGCCGTCCACATCCCCAGGTTCAATGGAAACAGCCTGCCCTCCGGGGCCGTAAGCGATTCTCATCAATGGGTCGCCGATGACTACTTCACTCCAGCTAAGGTATGGGATCGCTGTAAAAGCAGCTTCGATAAAGGTCATATCGGCATAGCCGTCGCTATCGCTGTCGGCCAGCATATTATAAAATAAAAATTCAGTATCGATTGTCGCATCAGATAATGGTTCGAATGCATGACCGATTGCGGCCGAACCTCCGATAGTGATAAAGTCTGCAATTTTAGCCTGATAAGATGAAACATTGGAAAACATTGTAACGGCATTGAAACTTTCAATGGAGCAGAAAACGGCGCCGTTAGTCATATCAAACAATGGGCCACTTTCCGGCCCTCCGTTGAGCAGGTAATATTTGTTGCTTCCTTCATCACCGTTTGTACCGAAGCAAGCCAGCGCCAACACTAATTTGCCTGCGGACAATGCTGATTGATTGAGACGAATACTCATTCTCTTATCGCAGATGACAGGCACGTTATGTGCTGCGCCCATAATGCCTGAATTAAAAATGTCCTGCACAACATATTGACCTGTCATTTGAAAATAACCGCTGTCATAATCATCACGGTACTCAGCGTAAGTTGTGTCGGGCGGCTGCTGAACGCCTGATTGCCAGATTATATAATTGACATATTTATTCACATTATAAATGCGATTGGAATTATGATTCACCGCCAATGGCGCATCGTCAAGTATTACAGTCGCCTCGGCGGGGTTAATACCATAATCGGGATTAGATGCTCTTTTAGCTCTTTCGAGCATATTGTGAACTGCGGTAATAGCGGTTTGGCCAAGCTGCTTAGGGCCGTCAAGTCTGCAGGTAAGATAGATATCACCGGCCGAAAATTGTCTTAGCTGCACACCTTCGTTTCTGGCACGTTCACCCTCCATCCACGGCGGATAATGGCTGGCTGTTAGTTTACGCGGTTTGTGCCAGTCTAAATTGAATAAGTTATTTATTATGTTCCGTGCGAATAATTCTATCCTGCTTTTTCGGTATCCCTGATATGGATTGACTATACGGTCAAAAGAACCGACAGAATAAGGATTGTTCGGGTCATTTTGAAACAAAACCGCCAACTCGGATTCCACAGAAGCAGCGTCTATCGAAGAAACAAGACTGGATGCATAACCGATACCACCCGCCGGTGTTACTATGTTTGTATATGTCGTATCGGCAATCCTGTAAGGAAGACCTGCCGTGGTAAGAATAACATGAATTGAATCAATCATATTATGTTGAGCTAAATACCTTCTAACAGGTATAGCGATTAGTGTTTCATATTCGTCACGAGAGATTATTTCATCAGCGGCTGTACTTTCAGGTCCGCTGCAATCGGGCAAATGCAAATCGGGGTAATTAGCGTCATCTTTTAAATAGACTATCTGCGAGTCATTTATTTGGGGATGATATCGCTGATAAAGTTTTGCTATATAACGGCTGGCAGGACTGTTCTGATTGACTAACACCAGAACCTGATTTGGTTCGATAAGTCCAAAAACAGTTGAACACAACAGGCATACTATCAGCCCGCAAAATAATCCTTTGAGATTGCCTGCTCCCGGCAAGAACCTCATAGATATACTTCTTCCTTCCTTCCGAAATACAAATTATATTTGCACTCTCAATGCTGATTTTACCAGCAGATTGGCATAAAGTCAAGATTTAAAAGGCCTTATACTTATTTTAATTTGCATAATAGACCGCTTTTGGGCTGTTATTGCCGCCTCTGTGCTTCTGCGAATCGGCACCAGCCAAAGGATTTTTTCCCTGTCTTCAATCAAAAAGACGCTTTTTCTCCTGTTGATATCGATTTTTTCAGCGGTAAGAAATTTACCGATTTTTTTAAATTTCTCCTGTCCAAAAGGTATGAACTTGTCGCCTTGCCGCCGGAATCGGGCAACTATAGGCATCCTGATTTGTTCGAGGTCAAACCATTCGACAAAATTATTTTTCTTATTTTTTATATTTTTAATGTCGAGATTACTCCCCGGCAGAATTTCAGTCTCAATCAACTGATTCGCAAAAAGATTTTTACCGGGTACTGATAAGATAATTTCCCGCGGTATGTCGTCAGATGTTTTAGACAGGGCGGTGATAAAAAATTTGTCATACCCTTTCGTTATTTTTATTTTCCCCGGCACGGTCAAAGTTTTACCCGACTGCGCCGATTTTACAAAGTCTGTAATTTGTTTATAGCTTTCAGAAGTGAATTTCTGCAGGCCGCAGCCAAGCTTCCGCAGGGCATATTGAATCATTTCGACCTTAACAGGTTCGTACAAACCGATAAAATCTTTTAAACCGATAACTATCTGCCGGCTGTCTTGGGCGATAATGCAGATTTGCGCGGCAGAGTCAGTATTTTTTTCTATATTTTTTGCAAGAATTGCGCAATGCTGCGACAGAGAAAAAATCAGTTCAGGCAGATTCGGCGTATTTTTTTCAAGATACGGCAGGATTTTGTGCCTTATCCGGTTGCGGGTGAAACGGCAATCGAGATTCGTAAGGTCAGTCCGCCAGGAGACATTTTGACTTTTGAGATATTCTTCTATTTCCTGACGCATAAGGCATAAGAGGGGCCTTATAAAAGTTTTGCCGTTTATAATCGTCGCCGGTCTGATTCCTGCAAGGCCTTTAAAACCTGTGCCCCGAAGCATACGGTGAATTACCGTTTCGGCGTTGTCGTTTTTATGATGGGCCGTTGCGATAAACCTGCAATTGTTTTTGTCCGCAATTCGCCGCAATGCGGCAAGTCTCAGGCTGCGGGCGGCGGTTTCAATTGAGAGTTTGGTTTCCTTCGCGTATTTTTTTACATCCACACTCTCGACGGTTATCGGCAGTTTGTGTTTTTCTGCCAGGGCCTTTACGAATTTTTCATCTTCAAGACTTTTTTCCGCTCGCAGCTGATGATTTATGTGAGCGATATGAAAATCGTTCTTTATTTTTCCGGAAAGTTTCAGACTTAAAAATATTTTCAGGAGCGCGACGGAATCGGCGCCGCCTGAAATCGCCAAAAGAACCTTTGCCCCGCCGGGCAAAAGATTATTCTGTTTGAGAAAACTATCAGTTTTTTTTTCGATGTTCTGCATATCATTCAAAAAAACAGGCCTGTAGTATAGTTACAGACCTGTTGTATATATCGCTAAAACGGAAGCAGTCTATTTAATTGATGGAGAATTCGGATCGCCTGCCAGTTCTTCAATTCTCATCGCTATTGTATCGCTGGCGTTGTGATACTGCGCTTCCTTTACAAGGGATTCTCTGTAAAGCGGCAGAGCCTGGTCCCTTTCTAAAAGCTGATAGTCGAGGATTTTCGCCGCTTTGTATCTCGCCGGATATGGTGTAAGCGAATCCCACTGGAAAGCTCTTTTGTAATAAAGAACAGCGATTGAATAATCTCCGAAATGTTCATGAATTAGTCCCGCGTAATAAGCCGCATCGTCGATTTTATCGCTGGTTGGGTAATCCCTTATCAGGTCATTGCACTTGTTAAGAGCACGCTGCAATCTCTTGTTGCTGACATACATCGTAGGATGATGAAGAGCTATATCTTCGTGTTTGACAAGCATAGGAATAGGGAAAATAAGGTCTGTGTGATTATAAATATCTAAAGCTTCTTTGTAGAGTACATCGGCCTTTGGAATGGAATCTTTGGCTCTAAGGTCGCTGCCGGCCACTTCGGCCTGAAGGACATAGCGATACCGCGGTGTGGAGTCCAGCGCCTTAAGCTCTCTCTCTACCCATTCGAGCTTAAGCTGATTACCGCTCTGTTCGTAGAAGGATTTAATTTTTTCAAGCTGCCTGTGATATGCAAGACGTGTCTGTGCGAGTTCTTCAGCCATCGCGATTTCCGTAGCTGCCGACGGCGTTATCTGCTCGATTACTTCCGGGGCGGGTTTATCCACCATTAATTGCTTATCCTTCATACCGGAAGCGGCAAATACTAACGTGAAAATAATAAAAACTGTCGTAAATAAAGTCTTTTTCATAGTCAAATCCTTTCCAGCTTCAAATTCCTTAGTATCTTATAAGATTATCAACTTCTAAATGCTTGTCAAGCAGATTCGATGAGCCTACCATTGTGCTTCATAATATGCTCCGGCAGGGCCTTGCGGTTTGGGTTTCGGTCGGGATTTTATTATCGCTTCAGCGATGACAATATCAGCCTTTGTGGTTATTTTGATATTCGACGAATCAGTTTCAACTATCGAAACTTTCTGCCCCAAAGCTTCGACAAGCTGGGAATCATCGCTGATTTTCGATTTATCGATTTTTTCGAGATTGGCATACGCTTTTTTGAGCAAATCTTTCTTAAATACCTGCGGCGTCTGGGCTTCGTAAAGACCCGTTCGGTCAACGGTTTCGATAATTTGTCCGTTTTCGACTTTTTTCAGCGTCGCTACGACAGGGCAGGCAAGCATCGCCGCACCAGTTTTTTCAGCGGCCTTAAAAACATCATCGAGCCATTTTTCCGTCAGGCAGCATCGGACGGCATCGTGAACCGCCACAATATCAATATCGTCTTTAATCAGGGCAAGAGCCTTTGTAACAGTTTCGAATCTTTCAGCTCCGCCGATGCAGAGTTTTACGCCGTGAAAACTTAAATTTGCGCCGTGTGTAATTTTAAACATTTCTTCATCTTCAGCGGGAATGGTAAGTATCATCTGCTTTACATTATCTCTGCCGGCGAAGAACTCAATGCTTCGCAAAAATGCAGGCCTGCCGGCAACGTCGGCGAATTGTTTTTTCTTTGCCTTTTCA